>JAABUQ010001269.1_pt1 | contig 55315 bp, 37 predicted proteins | sample 5560001 | NCBI WGS metagenome assembly JAABUQ01 (sample SAMN10711888, study PRJNA513371) | rock metagenome | isolation source: Antarctica rocks | place: Antarctica: Victoria Land, Finger Mt nord | collected 2015-12-18
CGGCCATCATCGGCTGTTGGCCTTCGACGCCGGGCTTGTTCTCGATGCGTCGGAGGATTCTCCGCTTGCGTCGGTTCAACTGGCGGTGGAGACTGGCGTTCACTCGAAAGCCTCCTGGGGGTGAACGGTCGAGGGGGTGAAGTACCTCGATTGTTCGCCAAAACCAGGGGTTTTCGAGTTTCCCGGCCTCGGTCAGCCTCGAATTACGCTTGGTTCAGGGCTTATACAGCTTGCGACCGCTGTTGTCGTCGCCCTCGTAGACGATTTTCTTGTCGCCGTAGACACGGTCGATCCGTTCCTTGAGCCGGTTGCCGAACTGTTGACGACGACCGAGCTCGGTGTCGGCGTTCAGGACTCCTGGGAGAAGCTCGCCGGCCTCGACGACGTCGAAGAGATCCTTGACCCCCTTGATCGACCCGGCGAACTTGTCGTACCAGGCGTTGCAGAAGGCCCGCCAGAGGGCAGAATCGGAGTCTGAGGTCTTGCGGCGGGCCTGCTGTGTCTTGAGGAAGCCGGGGACTCCAGCGACCTGCAGGATGCCCCCAAGAATCCGCGACCAGGACTCGTAGCTCCCCATGTTTTGGGGCCCGTCGGGTCGGCCCCGGGATAGCCAGGCCCGGACAAGGACCAAGGCCGCCCAGATCAAGTCGCCGCGGTGCTCGCGGGCCCAGGAGAGTAGATCCTTGTGGCGGAATGAGCCGGGTTCCCGCTCGTCCGGCTTCTCCATCCCGGCGTCCATCCGGATGATCACGATGCGGCGGGGCATGTCCTCCTTGGCATCGAGGTTGTTGGCCGTGCCGAGCCAGAGGCACATGACCGGCAAATTCACCATCTCCGGCGTGGTGATCAGCCGGGCCGACCAGACCTCGGCGGTGAGGACCGCCGCAAGGTCCGGCGAATAGAGCACGCCGGTCATGTTGTCGAAGAGGACGACCTGGGCGGAGGAGACCAACAGTGCGGTGATGGTCTTTTGCCACTCCTCCTTGGCGGTGGGCATCGGGGTGGCCCGTACCTCCCCCGCCGCGACGATCCCGATGCAGAGGGCCAGCAGCCCCTTGCCGGTGCCCTGGACCGGGGCGTCGATGATCCCCATCGGCGTCGGGCCTTTTATAAGGCTGCGCACGAAGGGCGTGAGGAGGAAGGCCAGAGCATTGGCACGATCGGCCTGCTCCTTGAACGGAAAGTCGATGAAGAGTTCCTTGAAGAACAGATCCTTGGCTCTAGCGTTATCCTCATCCGTCGGCTGATCCGGGATCGCGGGGATCGACAGCTTGGGGTCGGGCTCGTAGTAGAGTCGGGAGCTCTTGTGATAGCCGGGGCTGGCAACCAGCGAACCGTCCGGGGCGATGACCGGGCAGCGGATGATGCCGTTCAGATAGGGGAAAGTGTCGTGGTCCCACTCGGGGAGGGTTAAGATATCATCGACGACGAACCAGGGCGGAGGCGTGATCTTGTAGATCGGGTTGCCCAGCTTGTCCCTGCCGTCGATCACCAGCCAATCGGCGGCACGAAAGAGGACGCCCCGCAATGCCTCCTAGCTCAACTCCTCGGTCCGGGGGCCTTCTTCGGTCCTTCGCAGCCGGACGAGTGCCCCGCCCTTGACGAAAAGTCGCTTCTGGGAGGCCGTGGCCTTGTAAGCGGCCAAGGCCTCATCGGTGACATCGGGCGGCGGCCTGTCCTCCCAGAGGATTTGTGGCCGCTTCGGTATACCTCCCGACGCTGATTGCGCCGCGTTGGCATCCGGAGGTTGTCCTCCCTCGTCGGGCGTTGTGCCGCCATTTGGTGCCTGCCCGCCGTCCCCATCATGGCCGCTCGTGGGCGCCGGCTGATTGGGCTTCATGTCCGATTGGACGACCGGATTTTCGACTTGCTCGGCCCGAGTTGGGGCCGGCGTGATCGCTCGACCGGACTTCTTCCTTCCCCTGGGGCTCCACCCGAACTGCATCGCCCAGCGGAAGAGGCTGCGGTAGGTAAGCCCGCCGGGCTGGAGCGTGAACGTGACCCATTTCTCTCCGCACGCCCCGGCCCGATACTTGGGACACTTGTTGCGGCTGGCTTCTTCCCAGAGGCGTAGCCCCTCGTCGCCGAGGCCGAGGAGGCTCATCCCGAGGTTGAGCCAGATCTCGTAGGACGTGAAGAAGCTGGTTGGAAGGGCTTCCGAGGCGGAACGGACCAGCCAGATTGGGATCGGACGAGCATTGGCCTTGCCCGGTGTCGTCTTGGCCGACGAGCCGGACGGGAGGGTCTTATCGCACCGGAGTTCCTCGGAGAGGCTCGTAGCCAGCGACCCTCTCGTCGCCAAGATTACCCGAGCGGCATCCTCGCCTTCCCGCCAGCCGGTCCCGTCCCAGATCCGCGACCAGAAATCGAGGGTGTGATGTCGGCCGGGGAGTCGAACGAAATTGCCGAATTTCCCCGGCTTGAGCGTGTCTTGCTTCGGGAAGATTTCGGGTTGTTTCTCCAGGCCCAGGTCTTTCCAATCCTCGACGAGCCGGCGTGCGAATTGTCGAGCCCAACTCGCTGGGACAGGCTCCTCGAAGATCAGCCAGAGCTTATACCCGCCGCAACCGTTGGAATCCTCCAGGAAGGCCGAGCATCCCTGTCCGACGGCGCGATCGAACAGGGTGATTGCGGCCTTCTCGTTGGCATTCGCGTCCCCCTCCTCGCCGTGACGGTCGATGTCGATGACCACCACTCGGCAGGAACCATCGATCGCCAGGACAAAGAGTCCGATGACGGATTGGCCGGCGAAATGGGCCGACAGTACGTCTTCCGTCGGCTCGGCCTTCTCCATGAAGGCGATCTTCTTGAGGTCGGTACGTCGGTCGGTCGGTACGTATTTCCCATAAACGTCTCGGCGTGTGATAAGTCTGAAGGCCCATTGGGCCAAACTGGCGACCAGTGACATCCAGGGGCAGGTCATGGTTGTCGATCCTTTATTGGAAGCGAACGAAGTGCGTGGGAGTTGAGGTCGATGCCGGTTGCCATCAATGCAGCAAAGAGCCCAGCCCGTTCGACGGGCAGGTGCATGAAGCTGGGTTGAAGGTGACCCGTAGGCTTAGGCTCGGGTTGAGAATCTTGAGAGCAGGAGGGTGTGCTTTTGGATCAAGGAGGGCGAATGTGTGCCGCGTAGGGCAGGATCGGAAATCGTCTGGCAAGGGGATGGGAAACTTGCAGGGAAACGGTTAGAATACCTGGACGGTTTAGAACCCTGAGATGCCTTAAAGTGTTTCGAGGTGGTCTTTTAGGGATTGAAGTTCCGGTTCGGGATCGTGAGGTCGGAGGTTCAAATCCTCTCGCCCCGACTTTTTGCAAGATGCTTGCCGAATTTGAGTTAAGTTCACCCGCCGGTGGCCGACAGGGTGGCCTGGAAGTCCGATCGATTGAGAACAGGTACGACTTCGGAACCAAAGAACTGACGGCGATGCCTTCCTGATTTTCAAGTACCGCTCAGATTTTGGTCGCCGACGACTTGTCGGTTAACTTCCGCACAACCAAATTGGTTTTCGGCATCGCCGACGCCGGCGGCTCGAGATCATCCAGGGCATCAATGGTGTCGGGGTCGCCGAGGATAGGGATGAGGCCGCCCTCCTCGTCTTCGCTTCCGGCGATCGGACCACGCTGGAGTCCGCGACGTCCGGACCGGCATTGTCGTCCGGGTCAAGGGGCAATGCCCGTTGGACGCCAAGATCCATCGAGGCCCGAGGACGGGGCCGGATCTACTGACCGATCCCGACTCTTGTCGAGCGGAAACGGTTGGCGCCAGCATCCGGGGACGGATGACGGGATGGCGGGAGTGCATGGGAATCGAACCCACCAGCGGCCTGTTTCCAAGTCGCTCGCCGGTTTTGAAGACCGGGGCGTCCACCGGGACAGCATCCACTCCCGTTTGGCCTGACCTTTCCGGAAAATGATCATCTCGATGGTCATGGGGCCGGTGGGTGCTTGCCGGCCATCCGGGGGATCGCATGATCGGGCCCGTCGTCGTCGACGACGACGGGCCCGCGAAAGCCACGGGACTTCGCGTCAGACGGCGTCGCTCTTCGAGGAGAACAGGAAGTCTCGGGCCCGGATCGCCGGGACGATCATCGAGCCGGCCGGGACGGCGAGGCTGGTCGCTTCGAGGTTCTTGAGCAGGTTGACGGGGCTGTCGTTGAACCGGAAGTTGTTGACGGGGTGGACGATCTTGCCTTTCTCGACGAGCCAGACCCCGTCGCGGGTCAGGCCGGTGACCGTGGTGTTCTGGGGATTGACGACGCGGATGTACCAGAACCGGGTCACGAGCAGGGCCCGCTCGGTCTCGGCGATCAGGGCTTCGAGCGTCCGGTCCGCCCCGTCCATGACCAGGCTCCCGGAGAACGGGATCGGCTCGACCTTGGTCTTGGCGGCCCAGTAGCGGTCGACGGCGAGGGCCTTGACGACCCCGGCCTCGATCCAGGTCGTCTTCTGGGCCGGGAGGGCGGACCCGTTGCCGCCGAACCCGCCGAAGCCCAGCCCTCCGCCCCGGCCGCCCCCCGAGGTCCAGGGGTTGCCCGGGTTCCGGGGGTCGAACGGGTCGGACCGGAGGGTCACGCCGTCGCCGAAGAGCTTCTCGCCGAGCCGATTGCCGCCGCCGGGCTTCGACAGGTAGCTCCGCCCCTCGTCGGCGGACCGGGCGTTGAGGGCGAAGGCCAGGCCCCCGAGCAGGTCGGAGACGGCCTCGGGTTCGAGGATCACGGTGTAACGGCCCGGGGGGAGGTCGCGGGGATGGCTCGACGACTCGGCCTTGATCGCCGCCCGCTCGGCCAGGGCCGGGGGAACAAGGTCGGCCACCCTCGGGGAGTCGGCCGCGGCGTAGCCGGACCCGGTCCCGTCGGAGGTCCGCATGGTCGTGGAGAACCCGGCCGAAGTGGAGCGGTGAAAGCCGAAGTTCCCCTTCTTGTTGGCGATGGCCGACCACCGCGCCCCGTTCTCGAAGAACCCCGAGGCGTCGAGCCCCCGCCCTCGGGCCCGGTCGAGCGCGGCCTTGACGCCGTCGCGGCGGAGGATCGGGCTGGCGGCGGCGGTGGCCTCGTCGAAGCCGGCGATGGTGGGGTAATCCTGGGGCCCGAGCCCTTCTTCTTGCTCGGGGTCGGGGATCGCGGCGGCCATGAGGGCCTCGCTCCGGGCCACGGCCCGGCGGAGCGAGTCGTCGTCGAGCTCGTCGACCGTGGTCGTGCCTCGCTTCCCCCCCTCCCGGCTGGTGATCCCGACGGTGAGGGTCCGGGTCGAGCCGGAGGTGGTGATGTCGTTGGCGGCGAAGCGGGTGTGCCCGTCCTCGGCGAGCCGCATCGTCAGCTCGCACTCGCGGGCCTTCGAGAACGCAAGGATGCGGTCGGCCAGGTCGCGGGCCTGATCTCGGGTCCAGCTCATCTCAGGCGGTCCTCAAGACGTTGACTCGCCGGAACCGGGACGGCGAGCAGCCGTGGCTCATGGCGTTGATCTGCCCCGGCTGTCCCTTGCCGTCGGCGCCGAGCCCGACGTTCTCCCAGATGGCCTCGCCCCCGATCCCGTCGCAAGCGGCCCAGAAGTCGGGCGTCCGGCTCTGGTAGGCGACGTCGGCGACCATCCCGCCGACCTTCCCCCCCTTGATCTCCCAGAAGGCGTCGCCGCCGAACTGGAAGTTGTACCGCTGCTGGTCGATCGAGTACGACCCTCGGCCGTCGATCAGGATGCCGTCGTCGACGCCCGCGATCAGCGACTGGAGCGACACTTCCTCCTTGGCCGGCTCCAACCAGACGTTGGGCATCCGCTGGAAGGGCACCGACGAATAGTTGTCGGCATGGCAGCACCCCATCGACTCCGACTGCCCGATCAGGTGGGCCTGGTCGCGGATGGTCTGGTAGCCGACGAAGATCCCCCGCTCGATGATCGGGAATTGGCGGGTCTTGACCCCGTCGTCGTCGTAGCCGCAGGTGGAGAGGCTTTCCGGGCGGGTCCGGTCGCCGTGGAAGTTGACGATGTCCGAGCCGACGCGGAACTTGCCGAGCTTGTCGACGGTCAGGAACGACGTGCCCGCGAAATTCGCCTCGTGGCCGAGCGCCCGGTCGAGCTCGGTCGAGTGGCCGATCGACTCGTGGATCGTCAGGGCCAGGTGGGTGGGCAGGAGCACCAGGTCTTTCACCCCAGGGGAGACGGGGGGGGCCTTGAGGTGGGCCACGGCCTCCTCGGCGACCCTCCGGGCGTTGTAGAACAGGCTGGCCCGCTCGACCGCCTCGTATCCGGCGGTGACGGAGTTGGGCCGATAGGTCCTCGACTTGACCTTGCGGCCCGCCTCGATCGCCGTGGCCGTGAACTCGGGGGCGATCTGGCAGATGTGCTGCTCGATCAGGCTCCCTTCGGACGACCCGAAGAACCGATCCTCCAGCCGGCAGGCGATGAACCCGGCGACCGAGAAGACGCCGGCCTCCTTGCGGGCCTCGGCCGCCACCGAGCGGAGCAATTCCAGCTTCTGGCCGATCGGCACCGCGAACGGGTCGACCGCCGTCGACGTCCGGTAGACGTCCTGGTACGACGGGGTCGGGGCCAGGCGGACCGGCTCGCGGCGGAGCGGGGCGTTGGCCCGCGCGATGAGGACGGCCTCGGTCGCCGCCCGGCCGATGGCCTCCTTCGTCACCTCGTGCGAGGCCGAGAAGCCCCAGGCCCCGTCGGCCAGGACGCGGAGCCCGAAGCCGAACGACTCGGTGTCCGAAACCGAAGGGACCTCGACCGGCCGGCCCGTCGCCCGGTCCGCCTGCGAGCGGAAGGTGACCGCTTGGCTCCGGTATCGGTTGATCCGGATGTCGGCGTAGGAGGCCCCGGCCGCCCTCGCCCGCTCCAGGGCGAACGCCGACAGGTCCGCCAGCCGGGCCCGGTCCGGAGGCTCGGCCTCCGCCCGGGTCGGCCTCCAGGCCCCGAGGGCGGCCAATCCCGCCCCGCCCTGGACCAGGAACTCTCGTCGAGATCTCATCACGTCTCGCCTCCAACGCGAAGGGTGCAAGCCCGTCGGCCGACGAAGGGGGTCGGCCGGCCCGAGATCGCGGCGGAGGAGAGGCCGACCTCGATCATCGACGATTCTGCCAGACGCGAAAGGGCCGAGCAATCGCCCCGTCCGGAGTGCTGACCGGCCCGATGGCGCTCGAAGATTCGCGGGATGACCGCCATCCCCCATCCATCCCGAGAACGACACCGATTATCTCCAGCGGACCCTCACGGAAAGGACGGCGGCCGACTTCCGCCCGTACCGTTCGACCCGCCGGCGGGGGGTGTACCGTTTCGGGGCGTCGACGCCAATCAGCCGGAAGGGATTCGGGTCGCCCTCTACCCTGGGAGTCATGCAATCGCCGATCTGTCGTGACCCACCGTCACGCCTCCACCACCACCGGATCGAAGCACCGGGCCTGACAAGCCAGGATCATGCCGTTCGCGCGGTCCACCGGGTCGAGGGCGTCTTCCACGTCCATGTCGACGCGGCCGGAGAGCAACTCGACCCTGCGCTGGCCGCGGATGCCGGCCCGGCGGTCGTGATCGATCGGGACCCCCGGAACTTCCGCGGCCCGACGCGGTCGATCCGCGACCCCTCCGGACGGGGCGAATCGGGCGATCCGGCGCGAGAGGGAAGCACCAGGCGTTTCCGGCGTCCTCGCGATCCGGGACCCGGGATTTCAACGCGCCGCGGGCGGCACCGTGGCCGGCGACGGCGACGAACCCGCGTCGGTGGGCGTCGATTGCCAGGGGAGGTCGGTCGCCTGGTGGACCACCCCGGTGCGCTTGTCCTGGACGAACACGGCCAGGCGGAGCTTCTTCCGATCCCAGGTCGGCTCGATCGCGAACGGGAACCGTTGCGTCGCGGGCGACTCGCCGTCGAGTTCGACGAACTCGTATTTCGTCCGGCGGGCCGGGAACCGAGCGACGAGCGACTTGCCCGCGTTCTCCCCCGAAGGGACGTTGGTGACCACGCCGTCCTCGCGAAGCACGGCGCAGACCAGCATCGGCGACTTCCGGGTCGCGGCCGATCGGCTCGTCACCTTGATCGTGGCCGTCCCCGACAGCCCGTCCCCCTTGACGACGAGCCCGACGTCGAGCCCCACGCCGGGTTCCTTGGCCCGTGCCCGACGGATCGCCGCCTCGGCCGAGGCGGGGTCCCGGCCGTTGACCGACTGCTCGCCGTCGATCATGAGCATCGGCGTGTAATAGAGGCCGTAGTCGGCGTTCTTCGGCTTGGTATAGAGCTGGTTGTAGGTCATCTGCCGCTGGCTGTAGAGCGGGTCGGAGAACACGTCCTTCCACGGATCGTTGAAATAATCGACGTGGAAGGCGATCGGGACGATCCCTCGATCCCGCTCGGCGAGCGCGCCGAACATCTTCTCGGCCGTCGGGCACATGTCGCAGCCCTGCGACGTGTAGAGCTCGACGAGGACCATCCGCTTCGCCGGGTCCCGTCTCGAGTCCTGGCCCGAGGCGGCCTCCCCGAGGAACACCAGCGGCAGGACCCAGGCCAGGAGACGGCTTGTCGCTCGCATGATCGGAAGCTCCGGTGTTGGTGGCGGCCCCGGGCCATCGGCGATGGCCCGGGGTGTCGTTCGTCGCGAAGGGATGGCCAACGTCTTGCCACTGGCCTCCTCGACGGCCCCGCCTCCCGATCGAGCGGCGAGGACCCCGGGGAGGATGCGGCTCAAGGCTTCTTGTCCAGGTTGCGGAGGGCGGCGAGGACGTCGGCAGGCTCGGCCCGCTTGCGATAGTCCGCGTCGATGAACGCGAAGCGGATGATCCCCGCGCGGTCGATGACGTAGGTGGCGCCGAGGGGAAGCTCGCCCGAATCGTCGCCGTTGTATTTGGCCAGGTCGAGGCGGCCCTTGAATTGATCGGCGACGACCTTGGGGAGCTTGTAGGCGACCCCGTAGGCATTCGCGGCCTTGTTGCCCCGGTCGCTCAGCACCGCGAAGGTGAGGTGGTTCTTCTCCGCGGTGGTCAAGCTGTTGTCGGGCGCCACCGGCGAGATGGCGACCAGGCTCGCGCCCGCGTCGCGAATCTCCGGCATGATCTTCTGGAAGCCGCGAAGGGCGATGTTGCAGTAGGGACACCAGCCGCCCCGGTACCACGTCACGACGACCGGGCCACGGGCGGTCAACTCGGAAAGCTTGACCTGCTTGCCGTTGGCGTCCGGGAGTTCGAAGTCCGGGGCCCGATCTCCGACCTTGAGGGCCTTCTCGACCACCCCCGACTTGCGGACCTCCTCGATCCCCCGCTCATAGGTCCGGAGCCGGTCGGGCGGTGCGTTCTTCGACGACCTCGCGCGGAACTCTTCGAGTTCCTCGCGGACCGGAGCCCGGCCCGAGTCCTTCGCGGGTTCCTGGGCGCGGATGAGCGCGCCGGTGGTGACCGCGAAAAGGGACGCTCCCAGGCCCAGCAGGAGTGTCGAGTTTCGGCGAGCAGGATGGCGGCTCATGGATGTTCTCCTTCTCGAAGGGAAACTTCCCGATCCGATGGAACCGCGATTGATTCCCGACCCCGGTCGAGATTCGAGGTTAAGGTCGGGTCGCCGTCGGTCCGGGCTTGTCGTCGCCCGCCCGGGTTTCGTTGGTGATCGTGAACATCTCCAGCTTGGCGTTGAGGGGTTTCGTCGCGGAGTTGATCGCCACGACCCCGACGCTCACGTTGTCGGCGAAGTCCACGGTCAACGGGGCGAACGAGGTCCAGCGGACCCCGTCGGGGCCGAACGCCGCGCGGACTTCGCCACCTCGTCTTTCGAGCCGAAGTCGCGTCGACCCGTCCTTGATCTCCAGGCCATTGGAGACGGCGAGGACGCCGCCCTTGCGGAGCTCGAAGTTGGCGTAAGACCGGGTCTTCCCTCGATGAACGTCGGCGGCGATTTCCAGCCGGAGGTAATTTCGGTCGTCCTGCCAGAGGAGAATCCCCGCCCCGTGATAAGGGGCGTATTCTTTCACCGTCGCGCGACCCGAGGGGCGGGACACTCCGGTCACGCTCACGCCGACGTCGAAATTCCCCCGGACGGGTCGGAGCAGGCGCGGGGCATTCCGGCGGTTGATCTCGACGCTCAGGAGGTGGGGCGTGCCGGGGACGGCGATCTTGATCTCGTTGCCCGAAGAGACCAGGTCGAACTTGCAGTCTCCGTCGGGATCGACGGGAGGCCCCCAATCGTCCCGACCCGGCGCCGCCCCGTTCGCCGGCAACGAACCGTTCGCCATCGACGCGGGCCGGTTTTCGCCGGGTCTGTCCGCGGATGGCTTCTCGGGCGTGTTCGGTCGGTCCCCGCCCGGCGGGCCAACCGGATCGGCCTTGACCTCGGCTTGACTCGCCCCGATCGAGGCGACCGGCATCGGCCGGCCGGCCGGCGTCTCGGGATCTTGTCGCGGGCCGGATGGAGGGACGGGCTCGGGGACGGGGCCGTCGTGATCGGCTCCCCGCGAGGCCGGCGGGGGATTCGCTCCCCGAGTCGCGACCGTCCCCCCGGCGAGGGCACCCGGGGTCGGGCCCGCGAGGGCCGCCCGCGACCCGGCCTCGGCTGGGCTCCGGTGCGCCCGGGTGATGGCGAGCGTCGTGACCATGACGATCACCGCCACGGCGGCCAGGACCACGGCAATCCGCGATCCGAGACGCCGGGCGCGCGAAGCCGGTCGTGGGACCTCCCGATCGGCCTGGATCTCGCCCGCATCCACGGTACGGGGGGCCGCCTCGACCGGCCGATTTGGGTCGTCGACGTACTCCGCCTTCTGGCGCCCCGCGAGCAGGTCCCGTTCGATCGCCCGGATGGCGTCGACCACCGCCCGGGCCGACGTCGGCCGGGCCGTCGGGTCCTTGGCGAGCAACCGCATCACCAGTTCGTCCAGGGCTGGCCTGACCTCGGGCTCGATCTCCCGGAGCGGGCGGGGGGCCTCCGAGGCCAGCGCGGACAGGACGGCCAATATCGTCTTTCCCTCGAACGGCCCCCGGCCGGCGCAGAGCCGATAGAGGATGCATCCCAGGCTGAACAGGTCCGAGCCGGCGCCGGCGGTCTCTCCCCGGGCCTGCTCCGGGGCCATGTACGCGGGGGTCCCCATGACCGTGCCCGCGTGGGTGATGTGCGCGTCGTTGTGTTCGGACCGGACCATCCCGAAGTCGAGGATCTTGACCCGCCCGGAGGGGGCCTCCAGCCAGATGTTGGCGGGCTTGATGTCGCGGTGGATCAGCCCATGCTGGTGCGCGGCGGCGAGCCCGGCGGCGATCTCGCGGCCGATCCGGAGCACGAGGTCGGTCGAGGCCTTGCGGCCCCGGTCCAGCCAGCTTTGCAGCGACAACCCCCGGAGGTATTCCATCGCCAGGAACGGGACGTCGTCGTCGAGGCCCACCTGATGGATCGTGACGATGTGGTCGTGTTGGATGGCGGCCGTGGCCTGCGCCTCGCGAACGAACCGTTCCCGAGCCCCCGGCTCCCCGGCCAGCTCCGGCCGGATGACCTTCAGGGCCACGGACCGGCACAATTGCGTGTCGTGGGCCAGGAAGACCAGCCCAATCCGGCCCTCGCCGATCAGGCTTTGGACCCGGTAATGGGCCAACGCCCCGAGATCCCCCTCGGCGCGGGGCGGGCCGAGGAACGCAAACCGTCTCGGATCAACCGAGCGAACGCCCGGCCCGGCCTCGACGCGCAGGGGGCCGGCCGGTCGAGCAAACGAGGTCGTCGCCTCGGGATCTGCCGCCCTCCCCGGGCCGTCCATCGACGGGTGCGGTGCTGTATCCGGGTCCGAGTCGGGCGGGATCATCGATCACTCCCCGATCCGAGATTCGATGGGCGCGGATGGCATCGCGTGCCATCCTCCGCGCGTGATCTTGAGCACGGCAAGCCTCCGAGGGGATGAGCTTCTTGACAGAGGCGATCCCCATGCCATTTCGCGGAGCGAACCCTTTGCGTCCGGCGCAAGTGGCTCATTCCTCGCTCCTTAAATTTTCGGGAGCGGCGATCCCAGGTTGGGAGTCCGCCGAACCCGGGGCCGGACACCACGAAATGTCGTGGGAGGCTACGACTGGTCGTGGGGCGGCCGGGAAAGGCGGAGTCTCTTGAGGCGGCTGCGCAGGGTATTCGGATGGAGTCCGAGCCTCTCGGCCGCGCCTCGAGGCCCTTCGATGACCCACCGGGCCTGCTCGAGGACATTGAGGATGTGGCCTTTCTCAACCTCCTCCAGGGAGCCCGGAACTTGGGCGTGTGGTTCCGTCGGGAATTGCTCGAAGATTTCGAGGTCGACTTCGAGCATCGGGCCGGTCGCGAGGATCACGGCGCGTTCGAGGACGTTCTCCAACTCGCGGATGTTCCCCGGCCACGAGTAGGACGCGAGCCGGTCGAGGGTGCTCGGGTCGATCCCCTCGAATCTCCTGCCGATCCGACCGGCATATTTTTCGAGGAGGAACATCGCCAGGAGCGGGATGTCTTCGGGCCGCTCGCGGAGCGGCGGGAGGCGGATCGGGAAGACGCTGAGGCGATAGTACAGGTCCTCGCGGAACGACTTCTCGCGGACCGACTTGAGCAGGTCGCGGTTGGTCGCGGCGATGACCCGCGCGTCGACCGTCCTCGGCGAGGTGCCGCCGACGACGTCGAACTCATGCTCCTGGAGCACGCGGAGGAGCTTGGCCTGGATGTCGGCGGGAAGCTCGCCGATCTCATCAAGGAAGATCGTGCCCCCGTCGGCCAGTTCGAACCGGCCGATCCGCCGGGCGATCGCCCCGGTGAACGCCCCCTTCTCGTGGCCGAACAGCTCGCTCTCCACCAGCCCCGCGGGCAGCGCCGCGCAGTTCAGCTTGATCAACGGCTTGTCCGCGCGCCGGCTGGCGGAATGGATGGCCCGGGCGATCAACTCCTTGCCCGTCCCCGTCTCGCCGTGGATCAGGACCGTTGCATCGGTGGGGGCGACCCGACGGACCTTGTCCAGGACGGCGACCAGGGCAGGGCTCCGGCCGACGATCTCCTCGAAGTTCTGGACGGATTTCAGCTCTTGCTGGAGGTAGAGATTATGCTCGGCCAGGCGAGCCCGCTCGGCCTCGGCCAGGACGCGGTCGGTGATGTCGACCCAGATGGAGTGCACCGCCTGGGGCATCCCGTCGTCGCCCAGCATCGGCCGGAGCCAAAGGTTGACCCAGAGCTGGCCCCCGTCCCGTCGCCGCATCTCCAGTTCCAGGCCGGAAATCTCCGCGCCGGCGAGCCCCTCCCGGAACGCCCGTCCCGCGCGTCCCCGGCCCGAAGGCGTGTCCGCGAAATACCCCAGGATGTCCGAGCCGAGCAGCTCCGAGGCGGGGTAGCCGAGGAGCTGGGTCGTCCGGCGATTCACGGTGGCCAGGCGAAGGTCCCTCCCCACCGAAACATAAGCATTCGGCGCCTCTTCGTAGAGGTCCCGGTAGCGGCGTTCGCTCTCGACGAGCCGCTGCTCGACCCTGAGCCGTTCGAGCTCGACGGCCGCGCGGGTCGCGAAGATCTGGAAGATGAAGAGCCGGCGGGGCTCGATCGGCATGGGATGTTCGTCGAAGACCGCCAGGTGCCCGAGGACGTTCCCGCCCCCGTCGAGCAGCGGGACGCCGAGGTAGCTCTCGATCCCCAGGTCGACCAGGTCGCGGTCGCGGGGGAACTTCCCGTGGACCCCGAGGGGATGGTGGCAGAGGCCTCCCCGGACCACGTCCTCGCAAGGCGTCCCCGCGAGGTCGTACTCGACGTTCGCGAGGATCTCGCCCTTGCCGGAGTAGGCGAGAGTCCGGACGCGGGTCGTGACCCCGGCGAATTCGGCGACGAAGGCGTAGCTCACCCCGATCGTGGCCGCGAGGTGCCGGACGAGGGACTCGAAGAACTTCTCCCCCGTGTTCCGGGCCGTCCCCTCGACGATCGCCCTCAGGGCGAAGATCTCGTCGCCGATCGACGGCGAGACCACTTGCCCCTCGCCTTCGGCCGTCGAGTCGCCGGCGATCGATCGGGGCTCTTCCACGAAGTCGGCTCCGACCTGCCTTACCGGGGACGATCCGAACGGGAGGGCGACGATACGGAGGCCGCCCCCCGGATCAGCTTATCCCCTCGCTCGCCGCGCCGGTAGCGGGTGGGCCTCCGCCCGGAGGGGGCGCGAGAACGGGACGCGGACGCCGAGCGGCCTCAGCGCGACCCGGCCTCCGCGAGCGACCGGGCGGCGAACGCCGTGGCGGCGTCGGTCATCAGCCGGCCCGCGAAGCTCGATGGGTCGCGTTCCTTGTTCGCCGACCGGCCCGGCCAGGAGCCGTCCGCCCGCTGATGGGCCCGGAGCCATCCGAGCCCCCGCGCCACCTCCGGGCCCCCCGAGGGCGACCCGGCGCGGAGCAGGACGTGGACCACCAGGCCGGTCGCGTAGCCGTCCGAGTCCCGCGCCTGGGGCGTGTCGTCGACGCGCCGGAAGTCCCCGAGCGCGGCCAGCGCCCAGCCCCCGTCGACGCCGCGGGCCGCCAGGACTTGGTCGACGACTTCCCGCTTCCGGTCGGCCGTCAGCAGGCCCTCGAAGCTCTTCGAAGCCTCGAAGATCCAGAGGCGATTGTGCAGGCTTTCCTCCGGGAACCGCCGGCGCAGGTAGTCGCCGAGCGAGCGGACGCCCCGCGAGGCCCTTTCGTCGAGGGCCCGACCCGGGGGGCCGGGGGCCGAGCCGACCGCGATCGCGGCCAGGGCGGCCCCGAACGCACGCGACCCGTCCGCCTCCCAGGGTTCGAGGCCGAAGTTCAGCCAGTCCCAGGAGCCGGCGTCGTCCCCTCCCGTCGCCTGGGTTTCCCAGAGGCGGCGGAAGGCCTCCTCCGTGGCCTCGCCGGGCGTCGCCCGGCCGCGGGCGGCGTCGTCGTTCGCGAGGATGAGGGCGTTGAGGACGGCCTCGGTCCCGCGCGACTCGGCCTTCTTCCGGTCATCCGAGTCGTACATCAGCCCGAATCGCGGCGAATCTAGGTCCGCCCAGTGCCCGACCCGAAGGCCCACCGCCGCGATCATCCGCCGCTCGGGCGCGGCCAGGCCCGGCGTCCCGGCGAACCGTCCCAGCTCGGGGCGGCTCAAGGCGTAGCTGATCCCGGTGTGGCAGCTCACGCAGGTCGTCCCGTCCGCCCCCTCGCCCCGCCTGGCCCCGGCGAACTGGGACCATGTCTCCTGGCGGGCGTCGAGGTAGGCGATGGCCCGCCGGACCCGGGCCGGGTCCTCGGCGTCGCCCGCGTTGGCCGGAGACACCCAGGAAACCATGGCCGCCGTCATCGCGGCGATTCGACAAGCATGGCGGATCATCGCGTCGGCGGCTGGCATGGCGGCACTCCCCGCTTCGAGACGTCGTCCCGCGACCGCCCCGGGCGGGTCGGCGGGCCGAGGTCGCTTCGACCCCATCTTATACCCACCGGAGCGAATTCGCGAATCTCCTCGGCCGGAAGCCCGGCGTGGGCGGCGGTGGTCATCCGGGCCATCACCGGCACCCGACGTCGAGCCGGCACTCACGCCGGGGCGGTCGCGATCCGCGGGGAAGTCGGATGGGACGCTTCAGGCGCCGAGGAGCAGGGTCGAAAGTTCCTCGACCGAATCGACGATGTGGGTGTGAGGATGCTGTTCGAGTCGCGAGCGGGAGTGGGTCCCCCAGGTGACGCCCACCACCAGGCCGCAACCGGCGTTGGTGCCTTCCTGGAGGTCGGCCGGGGCGTCGCCGACCTTGGCGACGACCGAGGCGTGCTCGACGCCCAGGTCCTTCATCAGGCGAGCGATCATGTCGGGCGAGGGGCGGCCCCGGGGTACTTCGTCGCTGGAGATCGCGGCATTGATCAGGGCGTCGCGGCCCCAACCCAGGCGGTCGAGGATCGTCCGCGTGATTTCCCGGCTGAATCCGGTGTCGAGGCCCACGAGCACGCCGGATGCCCGGAGTCCGGCGAAGAGCCGGGAGACTCCGCCCACCTCGGCGACCGAGGGGTCCGTCCGGTAATAGTCGAGCATCCGGACGACGAAATCGGCGTGGATCGCCTCCAATCGGCCCAGGGCCCCGGCGCCCCCGGGCGACTTGCCGATCAAGAGGCGGAACGCCTCGGGCTTGGGCAGGCCCATCACCGCGTCGACCTCGGCCGGGTCGGCGTCGAGGCCGGCGGCCTCCATCGCCCCGAGGAAGCAGCGGTTGACCGCGCCCGGGTCGTGGACGGTGGTCCCGGCCAGGTCGAAGATCGCCAGGCGGATGGTCATCGGTCAATCCCCCCCGAGGACGTCGCGGACCGCCCGCTCGGCGACCCCGAACGACAAGGTCATGCCCGCCCCGCCGACGCAGCCGATCACCGTCGCCCCGGGCGCGGGGCGGGCGATCAGGGAGGGCTCGGTCGGATGCTTGGCATAGATCCCGCTCCATCGGGCGGCGATCCGGAAGCCGGGGACGTCGAGGAATCCCCGGAGATAGTCGAGGATCAGGGTTTCGACCTCGGCGCGGTCGAACGGCTCGATGGCGTCGCCGTATTCGTGGGAGTCGCCGACGACGACCTCGCCCCGGCCGTTCTGGGAGGCCATCACGTGGACCCCGAACCGGTCGAACAGGGGCGACTCGCGGGCGACCCGCTCGCGGAGCGAGGCGAGCGAGGGGCACCCCTCGAAGGCTCGATAATGCCGGAGGGTCAGCCCGGCCGCCAGCATCGGCCCGAGCCGCCAGGGGCGCCCGACCGGCTCGGTCCGGAGCATCTGGAGCTTGCAGAGGACCGCCCCCTGGTCGCGGAACGCCTCGGGATAGAGGGTCTCGAGGTCGGAGCCGGGGCAGGCCCAGAGCCGGTCGGCGGACCAGCGTTGGCCGTCGCCGAGGCGGAGCGAGGGCCGGTCGAAGCCGACGACGACCCGGCCGAATTCGAAGCGGACCCCGGTCGACTCCGCGAGGAAGTGGGGCAGGCCGGCGACGACCTCGCGGGGGTCGACGCAGATTTCGGCCGGGCTCCGATAGGCGCACCGGAGCCCTTCGAGCTTGACCCCGGGGGCGAGCCGTCCGACCTCCCCCGGCCCGATCAGCTCGCCGCCCAGGCCCGAGCCGGCGTTTCCCCCGGCGAACTCGGCGAGCACCCGCGCCTCGTCGTCGCGATAGGCCAGGTGGAGCGATCCGCAGGCGTCATGCCAGAGCCGGGCGTCCCGGAGGACGCCCGACCAGGTCGCGAGGCTCCGGAGGGCCAGGGCCCGGGCCGGGCCGGCGGGCTGGCCGATCGGCCAGAGCATCCCGAAGTTGCGGACCGAGGCCCCCGAGGCCCGGGCCGAGCGTTCGAACACCACGACCCGGCGACCCCGGCGGGCCAGGTGGTAGGCGGTGGCCAGGCCGACGATCCCGGCGCCCACCACGGCGTCGTCGAATTCACGATCGAGCATCAAGACCCCTTCGCCTTGGCCGCCGCCTCGATCCGCCCTCGATAATGCTCCGGGCCCGGCACGTCGAGCCCGGGGACCTTGGCCTCGTCGTCCCATCGCCGGAGCCTGACGGCCGGCGCATGGTCGGGGTCCTGCTCGAACCGGGCCGCCTCGGGCGGCGACATCGGGCCGCCCTGCAAGGCCAGGCTTCGCCGCGACGCCTCCGAGAGCCCGTCGAGATACCCGGGATCGATCGCGCAGAGGTAACGCTTCGCCGCGACGTGGAGCCGGGCCGGGCCGGACACCTCGGGCTCGAAGTGCTCGGCGAGCCAGGCGGCGCCGGCGTCCTCGTGGCGCGCGTCGAGTCCTCGATCGGCGAGGTTTCCCGAGGCCCCCAGGACCAGGTGGCCGACGTCGTGCAGGAGGGCGGAAACGACCAGCGAGTCGGGGGCCCCATCTTGCTCGGCGAGCCGGGCGGCCTGCAAGGCGTGCTCAGCCTGCGAGACCGGCTCGCCCAGGTAAGCCTCCCGGCCGGGTCCGTCCAGGAGATTCATCACTTCGTCGGCGATCCTCATGCGCGTTGTTCTTTCCCTTGCGTCGCGGTCATCGGGGGGTCGATCGGCCGGGGCGAAGGTCCGGGGCGACCGGAGGTTCCCCCCTGGGTCATCACCAGAGCGGCCGCCGCCAGGCTCGAGCCCCAGGCGACCCCGGCCAGGACCAGGAACGCGCCGGACCACCCCCGGCTCAAGGCCAGGTCGGCCATCCCCCGGCCGGCGAGGACGCCGCCCAGGTAGCCGACCCCGTCGATCAGGCCCGAGGCGGTCGCCCCGCCCTTCCGGCCGCCGAAGTCGAGGGCGATCGCCCCCGCCAGGTAAGAGTAGGGGCCGATCAGGAAGAAAGCCACCGCCGTCACCAATGCGATCGGCGCGAGGCTGGAACCGCCGAAGTCGCGAAGTCCCAGGACGGCCAGGGCCCCGCCGGCCATCGCCAGGCCCAGGAGCAGGATCGCCCCCCGGCCGGGCCGCCCGAGCCGATCCGAGGCGAAGCCGGCGAGCAGGACCGACGCCCCGCCGGCCATCGGGAACAGGCCGCTGGCCCGGGCCGCCGCCGACTTGCTCAAGCCGACGGATTCGACGAAATAGGTGGGCGTCCAGGTGTTGAAGGTTTCCCGGAGCAAGGTCACGCCCAGCGACAGGAGGCAGACGATCCAGAAGGCCGGGCTCCGGAGCAGGCGACCGATCGTGCCTTCGCCGGGGATCGGCCCGGCTCCGGCGAGCGCGCCGGCCCGATCGAGATCGCCGTCGGGGTCCTCGCTCCCGGCCGTCGGGGGTGACTCGCGGAGGAAGGCCGCGCAGGCCAGGCCGATCGAGGCCAGGACCCCGGCCGACGCGACGAACAACCCGCGCCAGCCCAGTCCGAGTTCGATCAGGGCCCCCAGGAACGACCGGGCCAGGGCGTCGCCGAAGAGGTAGCTGAGGCTGACCGCCGCCATCGCCGACCCGTACGACGAGGGCGGGAACCATCGGGCGATGATCTTGACCATCCCGGCCCAGCCCAGGGATTGCGCCAGCCGGTTCCCGCACCAGGCCCCGAGGAACCAGGACGGCGTCCCGCCGAGGGTGAACAGGAGCGTGAAGCCGACCGCCCCGGCCATCCCCCCCAGGAAGTTCCGCCGGCCTCCCACGCGGTCGGCCAGGGGCCCGCTAAAGAACTTGCCCAGGGCGTAGGCGAAGATCCCGATCGAGGCGACCGACCCCAGGCTGGCCTTCGCCGCGCCCGGGTCGATCCCCGAGGCGGAAAGCTCGTCGGCGATCATCGGCATCGCCACCGACAGGTTCGACCGGCAAAGGTAGTAGCCCGAATAGCCGACCACCAGCAGGGCGACCGTGGACACCCTCCGGCCGCGGGCCTGGCTCGTCGGGGGTCGTCGCATCCGTCGAATCCTTTCGGCCATCCCGTGGGACTTCACTTACTCGAAGGGAATATCTCGAACCGCGATTTGCCGGTGCGTTCCGTGGAATCCAGGACGTTGAAAGTATGCCCGGTATGGCAGCCATTGCAGTAGTGGTAGCCGTTGGCGCGGATGCCGCTGGAGTGGTCGCCCGCGTAGGCGAAATAGGTCCGCGCCGGACGATTGCCCGACGCCACGCCGGTCCAACGGGCCACCTTGCCCTGGGCATCGAGCCCCACGAGGACCGACGGGCTCAGGGGATCGCTGGGGACCCAGGCCCTGAGGGAATCCTTCCGGACCACGGGCAACACCACTTGCTTTTCCCAGGAGCCGGGGACCCGAAGTTGATCGGGATGGTCGAAGCGGTCGCGGTTCGTCGAATAAACCGCGATCGACTCGACGTTCGGCGGCGGCGAGACCAGCGGGTTCTTGCGCGGATCGATCCGTTCCCCGCTCGATCGATCATGCCAGGGGATCGGGTTCCGGATGGCCAAGTTGATGGCGACGTTTTCGAGGTAACCCATCGCCCCGGTGTGCGACGCCCCGGACGCGAGTTCGATGCTCCGGGGCGGGGCGTAGTTCTCCGTCAGGGGAGGCGTCATCCGCCTGGGTTCGGGGATGAACCGGCGCGGATAGACCGCCACCGGCTCCGCGTCGACCAGGTCGGGATCGTCGAAGAGCAGTCGCGGGAGGGGCGCGCCGGCGGTCCAATCATCGGAAACCTTGTAGATCCCGAACGACGTCGGCGACGGGCCCGCCGGGGACCCGGCGAAGAGGACCGAGTCGTCGGGCGCGGCAGACGGACAGGCGGCGATCAATGCGCGGCCCTGGGCATCGCGGCTCGGCCCGAAGTGGCGTTGCGCGCCCCCCTCGTCGGGCAGGTATTCCCCTTCGGGGAGGGAACTCGGCGATGTCCGAATATAACCCCAGTCCGCCTGGGCCAGTCGCGGCGGCGCGTCGGGCGTGGGGGCTGTCATGAAGGCGATCCGACCATTGAAGAGCGGCCGAGGCCGCCAGACCGGCTCGACGGCCTTGACCGCGTACCCGAACTGGGCCGCGTTGGTCATGACCACCGCCGCCATCCAGTTGTCCGTCGGCCGGGTGGCGAAATCACCGCCCATCGACACGGGTTGGACCCGGGTCAGGTCGGCCGTCACGGCCTCGCGGTTGCGGCTCCAGAGGCTGAAGAGGATCTGCTCCCCGGCGATCAAGATCGGCCAGCGGTCGTTGTTGCGGTTGGCCGTCACCGGCTCGGGGGCCCGCGCCCCGGATGCCCAGGTCCAGATCTGCGTGGCCCGTCGGCCGTGGTCGCGGCCCAGGTCCGGCAGTCGGCTCGAAGCGAAGGCGAACCCGTTCGGCCCCAGGTCCGCGGGGTCGACGTCGTCGTAGTCGAGCTTCCGCCGGTCCTGGTCCGAGAGGCGCGATCCGTCGGCGCGAAACCGGAGCGGCGGGACGGCGACGCACCCGAGGTCCTCCGGCCCGCCGGTCAATGGCTTCAGGCCGGAACCATCGACCCGGATCTCGTAGATCCGCCAGCGATCGTGTTCGCCCTTACGGCCCGCGAAGAGGATTCGTTCCCCATCCAGCGAGACCGACGGGCTCATCACGTCGACGAGGGTCGATCCGTCCGGCTGACGTCGGCCCCAGGTCAGCTCGTAAAGGCGACCGTCCTTGTCGAGCAGACGGAGCCGGCCCTCGCGAGCGGCCCAGGGGACTTGCACCGGCTCGCGGTAAGGGGCGGATTCGGGCGCCTCGGCCTGCATGCTGGCGGTCCCGGTCCGCGAGGTGAACACGATCGCGGTCGTCGGTGCCTGGCGGACATGCTCCCCCAACGCCGAGGCGGCCGGGACCGTCATGTCGCGTCGGAGCGAGGACCACATGGTCGCGATGATCAATGCGATGATCGGCGTGACCAGGGCGATCGATCCCGGCCGGCGGCGAATCCACATGGTCGATCTCGCTGGAGGATTCACGGGGGAGATGATGCGGCCCGAGGCGGTGGGTGAGGCGCCTCGGGCCGGAGGGGATATCCAACGGATCGTCCGCCGCTCAGTAGCTGTCGGCGCTCGTGACTTCGCCGCCACCCCGGGTGCCGAGGCCGGCGTAGACGGCCGGGGCGACGGTTTGTTTGATGAAGCGGACGCTACCGTCGCCCATCAGGAAGTTCGCCCCGCCGGGGTGCTGGCTGCCGAAGCTGGCGATGTAGGCCTCCAGCTCGGCGCCACTGTTCACGTTCGGCCCGGGAGAACGCAGGTTGATCGGGACGCCGGTGCTGCCGAAGGCCTCATTCATCCCATACTGGCAGTCGATGCTATCCGAGCCGAATTCCCAGACGGCCTTGCGGCGGGAGACCCCTTGCAGGTCGAGTTCCGCCACGGTGTAGCTGGGCTTCAACTGGAAATACTCTTCCCCGATGAAGATCGTGTTCGACAGGCCGTCGGTGATCTCTTGGATGTGCATGCGGTTGCCGCCCACCGATGCTTTGTTGACGGTCCGCTCGAGCTGGAAGGCACCATTGGAGATCTTGTCATAGAGCACGTCCGTGTCTTGGTACAGTTGGACGGCGGTGCCCGATGCGCAGACGGCATAGCTCGAAGGGACCCGCTTCTGGACGATCCAATCCTCGTAGCTGGGGCCGTAGACGTGTTCCGGGAGGGCGGCCGACGGACATCGGAGGACGCTGACCACGGTCTCGCACGCCGCGACGCAGCGCTCCGTCGCGGGGCCGTTGGAACCACCCGCGTCACCCGGGACGTCGATCCGGGCGTTGGCGAAGCCGGGGTTGGGAGCGGCCCAGTCGCCGTTGGAATTGGAGCCGTCGGCATTGCCATAGCGCGGGACTTGCGTGCCATCGTCCCAGTGGTCGCCTTCCGGCAAGATCCACATGGCCTTGTTGAGGTTGGACTGCTCGAAGTACGGGGCGAGCCAGGCCGACCACATGGCCCCGTTGTCGTTGGCGCCCGGGGGGAACCGATTCTCGGAGGTGTAGACGTTGTGCAGCCCGAGGCCGAGCTGCTTGAGGTTGTTCGTGCACTGCGAACGTCGAGCCGCTTCCCGGGCGCTCTGGACGGCCGGCAGGAGCAGGGCGATCAGGACGGCAATGATCGAGATCACCACGAGCAGCTCGATCAGGGTAAACGCGCGGCGTCGATTCATGAGGATCGCCTCGGAGGAGTGAGGGGGAGGAGACTTACTTCTTGGCCTTGATCTCGAACGTGAAGTTGTTGGTCCCGCCGCCGATGGAGGCGGTGATCGGGGTCTTCTGGGGGTCGCGGTAATCGTCCGCGACGGCTTCCTTCTCGGTCGCCTCTTTCTCCGATGCCTTGCCGCCGCTGCCCGCGAGGGTCGGCTTGCCCTTCAACAAGGTCTGCGAGAACGTGACCTTGTACTCTCCCGCCGACAAGCCGGTGTTCTTGCCGTCTTCCCCGATGGTGAACTTCCCGTTCGGGTCCGTGGGCCCGCTCCCGCCGGCCGAGGAGTTCGGCGAAACGGGGTGAAATTTCACGATCACCAGAGGGGCAGGCGCGCCATTCATGGTCACCGCGCCGGTGGCGGCATACCGCGATGGCTCCGAAGAACACCCCGGAACGGCAACGGACGAAATCACGACGGCAAGTGCGATGATCGCGTCACGGACCATGAAAAAATCCCTCTCCGATCGATAAATCAATTGAATCTAACAACTATCTTTCTAGAAAGAGTTGTAGATCTCGTTGAGTTTCCGAGAAATTGTCCCGGTTCCGCGTCGGGCAGCTCCCGTGCGTGGGCTCGTTGAGAAGCTCAGGCCGTTTCGCCCTGAAGTCGGGACGATGCCGGATCGGCGGTCATTTCGACTCGACGAATGCGTCGAGCACGGGACGGGCGATCCAGCACTTCGGAGGGGTCAAGCCCAGGGCATGGGCGACCGTCGCCGCCGTGTCATAGGTGTTGACCGTCGCGGGGAGCTCTCGGCCGGGGCGGACCCCTCGACCGTGGATGATCCACGGGATCTCGATCTCGTCCATGGTCGAGCCGCCGTGCGCCTTGCCCTTGCCGCCGTGGTCGGACGTGACCAGGACGAGCGAGCGATCGGCCATCCCCGAGTCGCGAAGGGCGGCCATGACCAGGCCGATCAGGCGGTCGGCCTCCTCGACCGCCGAGTCGTATCGCGGGGTCCCGTGGCCGAATTCATGCCCGGCGTCGTCCACGTGGTCGAGGTGGATGAACAGCAAGCTCGGCCGCTGCTCCTTGAGGAAGCCGATGGCCTGATCGGTGGTCTCGACCGGCCCCTTGGGATGGACGATCCGGTCGCAAACGTCGCGCTCGACCAGTCGGCCGAAGTCGTCCCAATCGTGGAAGCAGCCGATCTTGGCCGAGGGCCGTTGCTGGCGGAGGACCCCGAAGATCGTCGGGAAGATCCCCCCGGGGCCGACCGCCGTCGGCGCGATCGGGCTGAGCCCTGGCTTCCAGTCGTTCGACAGGACGCCGTGCTGCTCCGGGCCGGCGCCCATGATCATCGACGCCCAGTTGGGGCTGCTCACCGTCGGCATCACCCCCCTCGCATGGAGCGTCGACGCCCCTTCGGCCATCATCCGGCGCAGGACCGGCGTCTTGGCCCGCCGGACCCCCTCCGGGCTCAGGCCGTCGACCCCGATCACCACGACGTGCTCCACGCCGGGCACCCGCGCCTCGCCTTGTCGGGCCATCGACCCCGCCAGCAAGGTCATCAAGAAGAGCCGGGGCGAGACGCTCCCGGGCGCGAGGGGCCGGGCGATTGGGCGGATCATGCTGCCTCCTCAAGGTGCCTTGGGCGACCGGGTCGGGCCGTCGCCCGCCCGGCCGGGCGTGTTGTCCTAGGACAAGACCGACTCAATCCAACGCGGGACATATTACAGATCTAAAGGCTGGATTTCGCGTATGATCCGTGAATTCGCGATGAAACAACCCCGATTTCACACCGCTCTTGATCCGAATGATCTACCCTCGTCATCGTCTGTGCTATACAATCCGATCGGCTTGAGACGGGATGGCGCACACACCACGGGACAGGTTTTTCGCCTTTATACTCATGAGCGAATCCAACAAGTACCTCGATATTTCCCGGAGGATCGAAGCGGAGATCGTCGCCGGACAATGGTCCGAGGGGGTCAGGATGATCGGGGTCCGGGGGATCGCGTCGAAATATGGGGTTTCGACCGTGACCGCGTCGAGGAGCCTCCAGGTCCTCCGGGATCGGGGCCTGATCCGCTCGGTGGAGCGATCCGGGAGTTACCCGGTCGCCCCCAAGGCGGTCGATCGTGGCCAGGCACTCTGGGCCCTCTGCTTCCGGACGACGCCGGGGCCGTGGTATCGCGCCTCGCACTCGACGACGATGAGCGGGTTCGCCACGATGGCCCGCGCCGGCGAGATCGCCTTGGACTCGGGGACTTTCGCGGTCGAGGATTCCTCGACCGAGGCGGAGATCGCTCGGATGGCCCCGGATGCCCAAACCTTGGGCGTGACCGGGCTGTTCCTGATGCCATCCCGGATCAGCGAGGCGGCGATGCGGCAGGACGAGGCGATCCTCAGGGAGTGCCGGTCGTCGGACCTCCCGGTGGTCTTGATCGAGCGAAATCTCCGGGGGCTGGCCCGACCCCTGGAGCATGACTTGGTCGGCCCCGACGACCTCGACGGCGGCTACCAGTGTGTCCGGCACCTGCACGACTCGGGGCGTCGGCGGGTGGCCTTCGTGCAGGGTGGCCCGACCAGCAGCCATCGCGACCGGATGGCCGGCTATCTCCTGGCCAGGCAGGAGGCGAGCGAGCCTTCCATCGTCATCGAGCTGCCGGGCGACCCCTTGGATCGCCTGGTCTATGCCAGCCTCGCCGATCGAGTCATCGCCTCGGACGTCGACGGCGTGGCCTGCCACCATGACGTCGTGGCGATGGGATTGATCCTCGAACTCCTGACCAGGAGGGTCCGGGTCCCCGAGGACGTGGCGGTGGTCGGCTTCGAGGACTTGCCCATCGGCGACACCTTCTCGATCGGCCTGACGACCTACGGCCCCGACTTCGGGGCGATCGCCCGCCGGGCGCTGCGAGTGATGGCCTCCCGGATCGACGCTCCCGACGCCCCCCCCGCCCGGGTCGCCGTCCCCGGTCGCCTGATCGTCCGAGAAAGCGCGCCGATCAAACCGCCGAGCGTGACCGTCGAGCCGGATCACGCCGGCCCATCAACTCGGACGTCCTCGGCCGAAGGCGGTCCGGGTCAACAACCCCGCGGAACCTGAATGACCCCCGACCGTGGTGACGTGGGTCGGCCTAACTCCCGCGACCCACCAGCCGCGGGCGTAAGGCTGAGCTTCGCTCAGCCACATCGCCCGCATCAGCGGCTTGAACCATTCGACGACCTGGTCATGCCTCGCCCAGTTCCCGCGGCCATCGCGACCGGGGGAGGCCTTGGCCGATTCCTGTGAGCGGCGGGCGACATCCGATCGGTCCTCACCACTTCCTTAAAAGCGTTCGCCCTTATTCTCCCCCCTATTATCGTAGATCTTTGTATTTGGTGTCTAAACGCATTATCTTCCGATTTCATCGACGGTTCGCCCGATTAGGGCTCGACTACCCGTTCGAGACTTGACATCGACCGACATTGAAGTTACAATTTTTGTAATCTGTCACTGGCGCGGTCGCCATTCGGCGGATGATTCGGCACAACACCGGGAGCAATCCAATGGAAATGCGACGTTTAGGAGTCAATGGCCCGATCGTCTCGGCGGTGGGGCTGGGATGCATGGGGATGTCGGACTTCTACGGCCCGGCGGACGAGGGGGAGAGCGTCGCGACGATCCACGAGGCGATCGATCGCGGGGTGACGCTGCTCAACACCGGCGACTTCTACGGGATGGGGCACAATGAATTCTTGATCGCGCGGGCGATCGAGGGGCGGCGGGATCGCGTCTTCCTTTCGGTGAAGTTCGGGGCGCTCCGGACGCCGAACATGGCGTTCATCGGCTTCGACGCCAGGCCGGCGGCGGTCAAGAACTTCCTGGCTTACACCTTGAGGCGACTCAAGACGGATTACGTGGACCTTTACCAGCCGGCCCGGGTCGATCCGTCGGTCCCGATCGAGGACACGGTCGGCGCGATGGCCGAGATGGTCCAGGCGGGATACGTCCGGCACCTCGGCTTGAGCGAGGCGGCGCCGGCGACGGTCCGGCGGGCCCAGGTGGTCCACCCGATCGCGGCGCTGGAGTGCGAGTATGCCGTCCTGACTCGCGAGATCGAGGCCGAGACGCTCCCGACGCTCCGCGAGCTGGGGATCGCGGCCGTGGCTTACGGCGTCCTGTCGCGAGGCTTGATCGGCGGCCCGGCGCGGGGGCTCGGGATCGCCGGGGATGCTCGGGCCCACCTCCCCCGCTTCCAGGGGGACAACCTCGCCGCGAACGCGAAGCTGGTCGACGCCCTGGGCGCCATCGCCCGGGAGAAGGGGGCGACCGCGGCGCAACTCGCCATTGCCTGGGTCCTGGCGCGAGGCCAAGATATCATACCGCTCATCGGGGCCAGGACCCGGAGCCGGCTGGCCGAGGCGCTGCCCGCGCTCGACCTGGAGTTGACCGCCGAGGATCTGGCGCGGATCGACGCGGCCTTCCCCGTCGGCGCGGTGGCCGGCGATCGGTACGACAAGCACAACATGGCGTTGGTCAACGGCTGACCGCGACCCAGCCCCATCCCTCGCCCGGAATTCTCATGGCTCGCGGCCGCTCCAGCGACTCCACCGAAGCCCGGCGCCAGCGAATCCTGGATGCCGCCGAGGTGGTGGTCCGCCGCCACGGGCCGGGCAAGACCAACGTCGTCGACGTCGCCCGCGAGTTGGGTCAGACCCACGCCAGCGTGTATCGCTACTTCGCCAGCAAGGCCGAACTGCTCGACGCCCTGGTCGAGCGTTGGCTGGCGAGGGTGTCCGAGCCGCTGGAGCCGATCGCGCGGGGCCAGGGGCCGGCGGGAAACCGGCTCCGGGAGTGGCTGATGGCGCTCTTCCGGGCCAAGGTCCGCAAGGTCACCGCCGATCCCGAGCTGTTCTCCACCTACCAGGCGATGGTCGCCGAGTCCCCCAAGGCCATCGCCCACCACCTCGCCATGCTGGACGAGCACGTCGCGGCGATCGTCGCCGCCGGCATCGCGGCGGGGGAGTTTCCCCCTGACACCGACCCCCGCCGGGCCGCCCGCGCCATCCTCGGCGGGTCGCTCCGCTTTCACCACCCGACGCTCTTGACCCAAGCCCCGGGACCGCCCGACGAGCAGGAAGCCGAAGACGTTTTCGCCCTCCTTGTCACGGGGCTCAAGTCGGGATTGGGGTGAAGGCGACCAGCTCGCGATCTGAACGACCTTTTGGGGCCACGCGGCCGGACGTGATCGTGCTCTCCAACTTAAGTCTGAGTAAGGGTTGAGAAAGAAAGCGGGTAGCGGGAATCGAACCCGCATGTCTAGCTTGGGAAGCTAGCGCTCTGCCACTGAGCTATACCCGCGGTCGATGGAGAGGTCGCACCTCGATCCACGTGTTCTTGGAAACTAATCTTAGCTTGAGGCCACGGTTTTGCCAAGGCCGGTTCCCGCCCGTTAATCAAAAAATCAGCGTTGAGTTCGAGAGATCAGGGGGCGGGGTTGAAGTCGAGTCCGTGGACGGCGTACCAGGGTTCGAGGGGTCTCATCTCGGCTTGGACCCTGGGATTGGGAGATCGGAAGGTCACTCGACGCGGTGCCACCAGGGCGACGAGGTGGGGGACGTCGACGACTTCCAGGAGGCCGAAGCAGGATTGGCCGGCTATTTTGTCGAAGGGTGTCGCGGTCTCGATCGGCTCCTTGAAACTCCCGGGAGCACCTCGCAAGTCGAGGTCGGCGATGGCCCGGGTTTCGAGGGCGGCGGCGACCAGCGCGGCGATCGACGACCGGGGGCCGTCGGCGAGGATTTCGACCGGGTTGCCGTCGCGTTCGGCCGCCCATCGGGCGACGGCCGCGACTTGCCCGGCGTGGAGGCCGAGCGGGCGGTCGCCGACGGTGGCCAGGTAAAGGTGCCAGAGCCAGGCCTTCTCGGCGATCCTGGATTCGCCGACGTCGAACGGGTCGCAGGCGATGACCTTGCGTCCTCGGGCGAGGGCCCCGGCGGCCAGGGTGGCGGCCCCTTGGCGGCCGGAATCGGCGAGGATCAGGGTCGTCCCCTTCGGCTCGCCTCGCGTCAATTCGACGGCGGGGACCGTCCAGGACGGGTCGAGGCGGAGGGCCCAGAGGTGGGCGGTCGTGCCGTCCTGGGTGGCGGTCCCCCTGACCTCGGCGCGGACGGTGAACCGTCGGGAACGGGTCACGTCGGCGAGGCGACCGCGACGGTTCGACTGCCAGGCGAGGGCGGCGGCCTTGTCGGCCGGCAAGGCCGCGTCGCGCGGGAGGTCGCGGGCGAGTCCCAGGGCGAGGGCCTGGAGGGTGGCGTTGGCCGGGGGCAACGGCACCCGGAGCTGGTCGGCGGCCTTGACCTCGGTGTCGGACGGGATCTCGACGGCCGGATAAGCCGGCCGGCCGGGGAAGAAGTGGTCGCCGAGGGCCCGGTAGAAGGCCTGGCGGTTGTCGAGGAGATAGTTGTGGGTCCCGGGATCGTGGTTGACGTGGGTCCGGAGGTTCGCCTCGGCGTCGAAGAGGCGATAGATCGGCCTGGCGGCTTCGAGGAGCGGGGGCAGGGCGTGGTCGGCGGCGAAGCAGCAGTTGTCGGTGGCGTTGAAGGTCAGGAGGGCGGGCCGGGGGGCGAGCATGGCGGTCATGAGGGCATAGTCGGTGACGGTCGCCAGGTCGGCGGGGGTCTGCTCGGAGTCGCCGAGGTCGGACGCGAACCGGGCGCGGGTGAGGAAGCTGGAGTAGCCGGCGACGGGGGCCGTGAGGGTGACCCGGGGGTCCATCGCGCCCAGGAAGATGGCCTGCCAGCCGCCGCCGGAAAGGCCCGTGGCGGCGATCCGGGCCGGGTCGGCGTGGTCGAGGCCCAGGAGGATGTCGACGGCCCGGGTCTGGAGGAGGTAGAAGACGGCCAGGCCGCTGGTCCCGCACAGGTCGAGGTGGTTGAGCAGGCCGTGGGCGTTGCCGTCGGAGCGGAGCTGGCCCATCCCGATCCAGTCGACGTTGAGGGCGAACATCCCCCGCTTGGCCAGGTTGATGCAGCGGACCTGCTTGTAGTCGGCGAACAGGCCCTGGGGGTCGTGGCCGTCGAAGTTGACGACGCCGGGGACCTTGCCGTCGAGCTTCTCGGGCTCGTAGAGCAGGGCCGGGACCCAGAAGCCGGGCACGGCCTCGTAGCGGAGCTTGCGAATCCGATAGCCCGGACCGCCGTCGATCGCGCCGAGCCACTCGACCCGGGTGGGGAGCTCGCGCCAGCGGGCGGCCTCGCCCCGGAACACGACGCTTCGGAGCGTCTCGGCCCGCATCCGGTCGGACCGTTGTCGCCAGTCGGCCCGGTCGCGGACCTCGGGCATCCGGGGGACCAGGGCCTCGGCATAGGCGCGGACCTCTTCCAGGCCAAGTCCGGGGCCGATGATCCGCCGGCCCAGCACTTCGCGAACGAACCCCGATGCCTCCTGAGCCTCGACCGTCGCCGCCGCGGTCAAGGCCGCCAGGGTCGCGAGCAAGGCAGGCCACCAGTTTCGCGGTCGGGTCATGGCGTCTCACTCTTGGTCAGGGCTGGCGGGACGGGAGGACTCGGGACTCGGGACTTACATGGGGTCCGACCAGGCGAACTTACTCGGTTTGGAGACGTCATGTAAGCGTCCACGGCCTCCGATGGTGGTTTTCCGAGGAGGCAACCCGGTGCGCGTTCGGGATGGCCGATGATCGTCGGGGCTTGATGGCCTCGACTTCCCCCCACGTTGGCGGCATCGTCGTTCGAGGCCGATTCAAGGTCCGAAGAAGGCCAGGAGTTGCTCCTTGAGATATTCCGGCCTTTCCTCGGCCACCCAGTGACCGCACCGCGGGATGACCCCGCCTCGCACGTCTTCGGCCACGGCGCCGTAGAGCCGCGGCGGGATGTCCCCCAGCGACGACTCGCCGCCGAGGGCCAGGAGCGGCATCTTGAGCTTCGTCTTCGCCCACTCTTCGACCTGACGCGCGTCCTCGGGGAAGGCCCGGTAGTGGGCGAACCCGGCGCGCAACCCGCCGGGGGCCGAGTAGCAGCGGACGTACTCGCCGATCTCTTCCTCGCCGACCGCCCCCTTGTCGTAGGCGAACGTCTTGTAGAACCACGTCAGGTACAACCGCTCCCGCCCGGCGACCAGGGCTTCCGGGACGTCGGGGGCCTGGTGGAACGCGAAGTGCCAGAGCAGGTGATTGAGGTCGTCCACCCCCTCGACCCGGACCCCGAGGAGCGGGGCCTCCACCACCGCCAAGGCCACGACATCCCCCGGCCACTGGGCGGCGTAGGCGTAGGCGACCGGGCCTCCCAGGTCGTGCCCGACGAGGCGGATGGCCCCGAGGCCGAGGTGCCCGACCAGACGCCGGATGTCGCCCGACAGGGTGCGCAGGTCGTAGCCATCGACCGGCCGGGACGAGTCGCCCAGCCCCCGGAGGTCGGGGGCGATGACCGTGTACCGCTCGGCCAGGCCGGGCATCACCCGACGCCACTCGAACCACGTCTGCGGCCAGCCGTGCAAGAGCAACAGCGGATCGCCCCGGCCCCCGATGACGTAGTGGAGCTGGACGTCGCCCAACTGGCGGGTGTGGTGGGAGAACGTCCCGTCGTGATCCGCGATCATGTTCGACTCACCGTGTCCGAGGAAAAGGTCCGGGGCGGACGCGGGCCCGGTCTCCGGGCTCCCCGCTACCCATTGGGCCGAAGCTCGAACCCATACTTCCGCGCGAGGGTACCGGCCTTCTCCATCTCCTCCGGTTTCGGCGGCGTCGGCCGGGCCGACCTGTCGGTGACGAGGGTGCCGAACTCCGCGAACATCTTCTCCATGCCCGCCGGGGCCACCAGGATCAGCATCCGGGCATCGGCGGCGCCCTCGTTCTTGAAGCCGTGGACGACACCCCTGGGGATGTTCAAGAAGGACCCTTTGCGCCCGATCACCCGTTGCCCGTCCGCGACGAAGGTGATCTCGCCCTCGAGGACGTAGAACCCCTCGTCCTCCCGGCTCTGGACGTGCGGGGGCGGCCCGCCGCCGGGGGGAACGACCGCCTCCCACAAGGCGTAGCTCCGGCTGGTGTCGTCGCCCTCGGCCAGGAAGGTGTACAGGTCGCCCGCGGCGGCGATCCTCTTGCCCTCCCCGGCGTGGACGACCTTCGCCTCGGGATGTCCGCTCATAGGTGCCTCGTCTCTCGGGACCTGCGTCCGCCCTCGTCGGCGACGAGGTTGTTCCTCCGGCCCGCGAGAACGGGGCGTGTCGATCGCCTCGCCAGCGAGCGGCCGGCTTCGGGCATTTAAGGTTGATGGGCTCGAAATGGCAAGAGGGTACCCTCGCGTCCCCTGGTCCGGCGATCTCCCATCGGCTGGCATCTTTCCACGCTTCGAGCCCATCGGGAGCATCGAGTCGCCCGTCAGGGGTTGCCGGAGGCCTCCGGCCCGTCGGCGCGACCCCCGAGCAGCTTCCGGTTCAGGGTCCCGCCGCTGAAGAGGAGTTCGTCGAGGGCCGATTCGACGTCTTCGAGCCCGATCCGACCCGACCCGCCCCGTTCCAGGTGGAACTGGGCGGTCCGCCGCGTCAACTCCTTGATGAACGAGGCGCTCACGCCCTCCGTCCGCTTCACGGTCGCCCGGACGACCTCCTCCGGCAGCTCCACGCCCCTGGCATACAGCCGGACCAGCTTGGTGCGTCCCTCGTCGTCGGGCAGCGGGAACTCGATCGCCTGGTCCACCCGCCCCGGCCTCGACGCCAGCGCCGCCTCCAGCGCCTCGGGCCGGTTCGTCGTCAGGATGAAGAGGATCTCCGAGTCGGGGACCAGGCCGTCCATCTCGTTGAGCAGCTTGTTCAGCATCACCTCCTCGCACGGGCTGCCCATCGCGGCGCGATCCCGGGCGATCAGGTCCACGTCCTCGATCACCACGATGCTCGGCTGAAGCAGGCGGGCCAGCGCCATGTACTCGTCGAGCAGGCCGACCTGCTCGGCGGTGATCATCAAGGTCGTGTGACCCTCCAGGGCCCCGGCCAGGTAGTGGATGGTGTGGGTCTTCCCCGTCCCCGGTGGCCCGTAGAACAGGAGGCCCTTCTTGGTCGCCAGCCCGAGCCCGGACAGCCGGGAGCGGAGGCCGACGAACCGGACCACGTTCCGCTCCAGGAGGTCGAGGGTGCTGGGCGGGAGGATGACCTGATCGCGGTCCACCGGGGCCAGCTTGTGGACCAGGATGCCCGACGACCGCCCGGTGTATCGGTCGCCCGCCTCCAGCGAGAGGATCTTGCCCCGGTACGACTCGGCCCTCTGGACCGCCTCCTCCAGCCCCTTGAGGAAGTCCCGAGAGGCCCGGAAGCCCCGAGGGTCGTTGGGCGTGGCCACCTGGACCCGCAACGTCTGGACCCGGTGGAACTGGGTGCCCTGCTCCAGGAAGACGGCGAACCGCGCCCCGTCGGCTTCGAGGAGCCAGAGGCCGTTCTTCAGGCAGCGGACGGGCTGCTCCTCGCCGACGTCGACCTCCTCGTAGAGCGGAGGGACCGACTGGACCGGGTTGTGGCGGTCCCGGACCAGGAGTTCCGAGAAGCTGATCCCCTCGAAGGCGTGGGGCTTCCGGACCCCGCAGAAGAACGAGACGGTCGCCTCGTCGCGGACGACCTGGTCGACGGCCCTCTGCAAGTCGGCCCGGACCCGGAGGGGGAACTGCCGTTCCGTGATGGTGAGGTCCTCGGCCGCCGTCGGGTCGAAGTGGGACTGGATCAGGGCATGGATCTGCGGCTTCCTCTCGGTCATGCTCATCGATGTCCCCCCGATAGGTTCGCCGTCGTCGAGCCGCTCGGCCTCGTCGAGATCGGCATCCGCCTCGTCATCCTGGCCCAGCGCCCCCCGGGCGGCGGCACGGCCCCGGTACGCCTTGGGATCGTCCGGGTCGAGGCGGATCGCCTCGGAGAAGTCGGCGGCGGCCGCCTCGAAGTCCTCGGCGTGGGACCTCGCCTCGCCCCGGTGGACGTAGGACGGGGCGTCCGCCGGGCCGAGCCGGATCGCCTCGGTGTGGTCGGCGATCGCCGCCTCGAAGTCGCCCTCGGCGGACCGGGCGAGGCCCCGGTTCCGGTAGGGGTCCGCGAGGTCCGGGTCGAGGGCGATGGCCCGGTCGTGATCGGCGATGGCGGCCCGGTCGTCGTCGACGGCGTGAAGGGCCATGCCCCGGCCGTCGTACAGCCAGGCCAACCGCGGGGCGGCGGTGATCGCCCGGTCGAAGTCGGCGACCGCCCCGGCGAAGTCGCCCAGGTGATGACGAGCGGTGGCCCGGCGGCCGAGGGCTTCGGCGTCGTCGGGCTTGAGCCGGACCGCCTCGTCGAAGTCGGCAAGGGCCTTGACGTGGTCGCCCTTGACCTGCCACGCCCGGCCCCTCCCGAACCGGGCCGAAAAGTCCTCGGGGTCGGCGCGGAGGGCGGCGTCGAAGCCCTCGACGGCACGATCGAGGTCGGACGGTCCGGGCTCGGGCTGAACCAGTCGGTCGAAGCCTCCCGCGAAAGTCCGCCCCTGGTGGTCGGTCGCGGGTGGTCCGTCGGCATCACTCATGGATACCTCGGCGATGGGTAGTTGGTCTCGCCCCGACCGACTGGTCATGCGAGCAACCGGGACTCGGAATCGGCGGATCAAGAGGAGTGAATCATCAGGCTGGCGTGCTCGGGGAGGAGTTTGACGATGGACGAGGACAGGTCCCTCGACAGGAAACCGGGAATTCGTCGTTTCCGGGGAGAGCCGACGATCACCACGTCGGCCTTGCAAGCCCGGGCGACCTCGCCGACGGTCGCCGCCCGGTCGGCGGTCGCGGTGTAGATGGTCCGCAGTGGCACCCCCAACCGGTCGGTTTCCTCGCCGATCCGGTCGAAGATCGCGTTGGCCTCGTCGTCCTCGGCCAGGCCGGGGAGGGGGTTGGGGCCCATCGGGGTGACCGCCATCGGGCGGAGGAAGAGGACGAGCAACTCGGCCTGGCGGAGCCGGCATTCTTCCAGGGCGAACGCGAGCAGGCCCGGCTCCTCGCCGCTGAGGGGGACCAGGACCCGGAAGGACGGGATCGGTGGCGGCGTCGGTTCGCCATCGCGCGGCCCCGCCCGCTTCCGCCGCGGCCGGCCGCCCCGCCGCGCGTACGATCGGCGGTCCTGGGCCGGGTGGAGCGGGGCCGCCACGGCCGGCCGGGCCCTCGCCGGGGGGGGACGGTGGGCCTTCCGGCGCCGGAAGGCGGAGCGGAGGACCTCGCCGAGGAACTCCATGAGCAGGAACAAGACCCCGACGATCCAGTCGAGCAACCCGGCGACGACCAGGGCCAGCATGCCCACCGTGACGAAGAGCAGGACGGCGAGGATTCGGGGGGGGACGCGCATCGAAGGGAAAACCCTCGTGTCCGCGAGAAGGCCGGGCGAGATCCCTCGCCGGGCCGATCCCCGGGGAAGCCGGGGACTCCGGGAACGCGGGGTGCCGACCCGACCGGGGCGGCGGGCTTGAGACCGTCGGACGGACGACGGCCGAGCGTGGATGACCCCTCGGACGCCTGCGAGGTGAGCTGACGGGCTCGGGGCCGAGAATGTCTCGTCGCGGCGGACCGAGTCCCCCGCGATTCGCCCCGAAGGGTGGTTCCCCCGCTCTCCCGGACCAAGGAGATTCGGCGATCAGGCACGCGGTCCCGGAAGTCTCATATCAACCGGTCCGGAGAGGTTCGTCAAGGCCGTCCCGCCCGAGTGTCGATCGGTTCGTCGATTCGCGGGATGCCAGATCGCAAGGATCTCAGATTCCAGACGGCCTCGGGACGGGGCAAGACTGGCCCTCGGAAATCGGAAATCCATTGAAATCCGCCATCCGTCTCCCGACCCCGCTGGGAGGACCGATCGACCCTGCGCCCCGCCCGGGTTCGTCGGGCGGGTCCGGGCCAATCTCGGGCCGATCGGGCCGAATAGCCCCACGCCGGCCGATCTTCGAGTCCCGCAGGGACGCGATCGCCGGGCCTCCTCGGGGCCCCCTCGATGACGGAATTCACCAAGCTCAAGATCGGGTTCGCCCTCGCGTTGCTGGGGACCTTGTTCGCCCTCCACCCGCTGCTCGACCGGGTCCCCGGCGTGGGCTTCGTCTACCTGGGCTATCGCCTGCCGGCGATCTACGCATATGCGTTGACCTCGGCCCTGCTCGGGCTCTGCGTCTACCTTTACGCCGTGACGCTGCTCAACGACCATCCCCACTCGTGGTTCGAGCGGACGGGCAACGCGACCTACGCCCTGGCCATCCTGGTCCTGCCGATCTACGCCGGCCTGTTCCTGTCGGCGACCCTGGCCGATCGGGTGGCCGTGTCGCACGTCGCCTGGGCGGCGCCGGCGGTGGCCGTCGGGATGGGGTCGGGATGGGTCGTCCTGTCGCAGGTCGTGGCCTGGCGGATCAGGCGCCGGCTCGGCGACCGCGACCGCGCGTCGCGGATGGAGCAGCTCGCCCGGCAAGAGGCCGATTCGCTCGACCAGGCCAACACCCTGTTCGCCGGCGAGCACTTCGACCTGAGCGTGGTGGAAGCCTGGCGGGCCCTGGAGGCCCGGCTCCGCCAAGCCCTGCTCGCCCGGAGGGTCGCCGCCCGGGCCGACGACGCCCAGGCGGTCGTCCGCGTCGCCGCCCGGAAGGCCTGCTCAAGGAGCCCGCCCTCGGCCTGGTCGCCGAGTTGCAGCGCCATTGGGCCGTCGCCGTCAGCACCGAGCCCCTCCCCCGCGAGGCGGCGGCCGAGGCCCTGAGCGGCGTCCGCTACATCCTCTCGATCCTCCCGGCGAGGGTGGCGACGCCCCGTCCGGGGAAATCGCCCCTTTGACGCCCGGCGGCGCCACCGTCGACAATCGACGCGAACCCGGGACGGCCCGCGGCCTGTCCGGAGGGTGGGTCGGATTCGTCGGATCGGCTCGGGAAAGGACCAGGACATGACCATCGCGCAGCGGATGAGGGACGGGCTCAAGGCATCGATGAAGGCCCGGGACACGCTCCGGACCTCGGTCCTCCGGTACTGGATCGCCCAGTTGACCCTGGGGACCGGGGCCGAGATGGGCGACGCGGAGGCGATCAAGAAGATGCGGGGCGTCTTGAAGGAGGCCAAGTCGGGCCAGACCACCTGGAGCCCCGAGGAGGTCGCCCTGATCGCGGAGTGGGTCCCCTCGTCGCTCGCCCCCGACCAGATCGCCGCGCTCCTGGCCCCCGTCGCCGACGCCATCAAGGCCGCGCCCAAGGAAGGCATGGCCATCGGCCTGGCCATGAAGGCCCTGGCCGGCCAGCCCGCCGACAGCGACGACGTCCGCGCGGCCGTCGCCTCGATCCGGGGTTGAGACCGATCCCGGGGCGACTCCGCCCGGGGAGGGACCCGGCGGGCCCGGTCGCCGTCGCGACCGACCCGCCGGGTCGGCCCGGATCTCAGTCGCGGAGGAAGGGATCGGCCGGCAAGGCGGGGTCGAGGAGGATCACGGCGACGGCCTCCCGGCGGACGACCTCCGATTGCAGGTCGTCCCAGAAGCTCCGCGGCGACCCCGCCGGCTTCCAGGCCCGGAGGCGGTCGAGCCATCGGCGGGCGGTGGCCTGGTCTCCCAGGCGGTGGTGGGCCAGCGCCAGGAAGGCCCAGTCTTCCGGGCCTCCCCCGTTCCCGGTCAGGCGGACCGACTCCGCGAGCCGTTTCGCCGCCTCGTCGAACCGACCGGCGCGGTAGAGGGCGACGCCCAGCGTGTTGATGGCGTCGCGATTCTGATCGGGGGATCGGCCGGCGAGGGCCGCCTCGATCAACGAAAGGGCCCGCCCGGGGTCGGCCCCGTCGCCCAGGACGGACAGCCAGGCCGCCCCGTTGGCCAGCTCGGCGGGCGGGTCCGGCGGGAGCGAGGACAGGTACAAGGCGCAGGTGGCCCGGTAGCCGGCGTGGTCGCCGAGGTCGAGGCCGAGCAGGCCCCGACGGGCGAACAGGGCGGCGGACCTCGCGCCGGCGGCGATCATCCCGTCGTAGGCCCGGGCGGCCTCGGCCCGGCGACCCACGAGGATCAAGAGCCCGGCGCGTCGGGCCCGGATGTCCAGGTCGTCGGGCCGGGCTTGGTGGAGGATTTCCAGCTCGGCCAGGGCCTCGGCGGCCCGGCCTTCGGACTCCAGCCGGCCCGCCCGATCGAAGGCCCGCCAGGCCCGCCAGGCCCGGGCCGCGTCCGGGGCGAGGGCGGTGGCCCTCGACTCGTCGGCGGCGGCCCCGGCCGGGTCGCCGAGCCCGGCGCGGACGTCGGCCCGGCGGATCAGGGACGGGGCGTCGTCGGGCCGGGCGGCCAGGAGGCGGTCGAGGTGCCAGAGGGCGGCCGAGGGGGGGCCGTGGAGGGCGAACCGGGCGGCGGACCGCTCGTGCCAATCGGCCGGGGAGAGCGGGGCCGCTTCGCCCTGGCCGCCGGGGCCGGCTCGGAGGGCTCGCCAGGCGTCGGTCCCGAGCCGGCGGGTCCCGTCGCCGTCCTCGTCCAGCTCGATCCGCGAGGCCGCGCGGACCCAGGCCGCGATCCGGGCCGGGTCGTCGGCCGGGGCCCGGGGGACGTCCCAGGCCGTCGGGACGTCGCCGAAGCTCACCACCCGGGCGCCCCCGTCGATGAATCGGAGGACGGCCACCGGCCGGGACTGGGACCGGGTCGGGCCGATCGGGCGGCCGGTGGCGGCGTCCCAGAACCGGAGCCCGCCATCTTCGGCGCCCGTGACGAGGGTCGTCCCGTCGGGGACGAAGGCCATCGCCAGGACCGGCGACGAGTGCTCCAAGGCCGCGCCGATCGGCCTGCCGGTCGCCGCGTCGTGGAGGCGGACGGTGGTGCCGGTCTTGGTCAGGAGCCGGCGGGCGTCGGGGGACAGCACGGCCCCTTCGACATCCCGGCCGATCGGCTCGCCGATCGCTCGCCAGGTGGCGGGGTCGCGGCGGCGGACGACCGCCGATCCGGCCCCCTGGATCGTCTCGACCAGCCAGAGCGTCGCGCCGTCGGGGCCGAAGCCGATCGGCCGGACGCCGGAGGTTTCGCCGACGGCCGGGCCGCGGCCCGCCGCGATCGGCCGGGGGAACGGCTCGCCGAGGCGACGGAGGGTGGGCAACTCCCGGCGCCGGAGGGTCGAGTCCAGGGCCCTCGCCACCAGGGCCCGCGGGCGACCTGGACGGTCGCGCCGGAGTGGGTGAGCGGGGCGGACCGGGGGAGCCCGGTGGCGACGTCGAGCAGGATCGCGAAGGGCGTGAACCGGCCCCAGGCGACGACCAGGCGGCCATCGGGGCTGACCTCGCCGGCGATCAAGCCCAGGCCGGCCCGATGCGCCAGGGGCCGGCCGGTGGGCCCGTCGGCGAGGTCCCACGAGGTCAACTGGCCGCCGGCGGTGGCGGTCAGGATCGACCGGCCGTCGGCCCCGAACCCGGCCCCGACCAGGGGGGCCGGGTGTTCCAGGATCGAGCCGAGCGGACGGCCGGTGGCGAGGTCCCAGGCCCTCGCGGTCGCGTCGGCGTGGGTCGAGACGATCGCCTGGCCGTCGGGGCCCAGCGCGACGCCCGACCGGGCGACCAGGCCGCCGGACTCGCCGTTGTTGTTGGCGGCGTGGACCGGCGACTCGGCGTGGATGACCGGGCCGAGGGGCTCGCCGTTGGCGGCGTCGAGGAGCCGGATCGAGCCGTCGCGCCCCCCGATCAGGATGGCCCCGCCGTCGCCGCGGAAGGCCCGGCCCTCGATCGTCGCGCCGATGGTCCGCTCGAAGCGCGGGCGGGCGGCGTCGAGGTCCCAGACGGCGACCTTGCCGGGCCCGTCGGCCCAGAAGACCAGGCCGGCGCCCCCGGAGAGGAACTCGACCCTCGACAGGTCGTCGCGGGGGGGAACTCGCGGACGAGGGCCATCGTCCCGGCGTCCCAGACCCGGGCCACCCGCGCATCGGCGACGGCGGCGACCAGGCGGCCGTCGGGGCTGAACGACGCCTCTCGATAGCGGGCCAAGGGGGAGGCCGGACGGACCTCGGGTTTGGCGCCGCCCGGCTCCCAGAGCCAGAGCCTCCCGTCGAGGTAATCGACCAGGGCCACGCGGCGGCCGGCGGGGTCGATGGCCAGGGCGTCGGGGTGGGCGGCGGGCTCCTGGGCCGGGAACTCGCCGATCGGCCGGCCCGATGGGACCTCCCAGGCCCTGGCCCGCGACCCGGCGGCCGCCGCCAGGCGGCGGCCGTCGCCGTTGAGGACGGCCTTGACCTTCCACTCCATCGACACCGGGAAGGGGGCCGGCTGCGCCAGCGTGGCCAGGTCGAGCACGGCGGGCCGGCCGGAGCCCCCGAGGGCCGCCAGGCCGAGGCCGCCGCGGAGGTCGAGGTTGTAGGCCGGGAAGCCCAGGTCGGCGACCAGCCGGGGGCGGGTCGACCGGCGGTCCCAGTCGGCCAGGCTGGCGCGGGCGGCTCGCCGCGACGGCTCGTCCAGGCCGGCGGCCGACTCGTAGGCCCGGCCCATCCAGAGGAGGCCCCGGCCGACCCGGCCCGACTCGGCCAGGAGGACCCCCTTGTCCAGGGCCAGGCCCGCCGATCGGCGGGTCGACTCGGCGCGGGCGGCGGCCTCCGAGCCGGCCAGGCGGTCCGATTCGAGCTTGGCCGCCTCGGCCTTGAGCCGGGCGACCCGCGCGACCTCCAGGGCCTCGCCGATCCGGGCGTAGGAATAGATCCAGGTCCCGAGCACGGCCGCCAGGAACACCTGGCCCAGGACGACCAGCGCCGCCTGCCAGGGGCGGCGGCGGGCCAGCTTCCAGGCCCGCTCCCAGAACGGCGAGGGCCGGGCGGCGATCGGCTCGCCGTTGATCCACCGGCCGAGGTCGGCGGCCAGGTCGGCGGCCGAGGCGTAGCGCCACGCCGGCGATTTTTCCAGGCACTTCAGCGCGATCGTCTCCAGGTCGCGGGGAAGGCCGGGCGTCAGCCTCGTGGGCGGGACCGGCTCGCTTCCCTTGACCTGGGCGAGGGTTTCCAGGACGTTGGTCCCCCGGAACGGCGGCCGGCCGGTCAACAACTCGTAGAGGATCGCCCCGAGCGAGTAGACGTCGGCCGGGGGGCCGACGTCGCGGGCGTTCCCCTCGGCCTGCTCGGGGGCCATGTAGCTGGGCGACCCCATGACCGAGCCGGTCCCGGTCAGGCCCGAGTCGGTCCCGATCGCCTTGGCCAGGCCGAAGTCGGCGACCTTGGGGGTCCCGTCGGCGGCCAGGAGGATGTTGGCCGGCTTCAGGTCGCGGTGGACGATCCCCGAGCGGTGCGCCTCCTCGACGGCCGAGGCGATCGACCGGGCCAGCCCGGCGGCCTGCCTCGGCGGCCGGGCCAGCCCGTCGCCCGACCGGAGGCTCCCCCCTTCGAGGTATTCCATCGCGAAATAGGGCATGCCGTCGTGCTCGCCGACGGCGTGGATCTGGACGATATTGGGGTGGCGGAGCCGGGCGATCGCCCGGGCCTCCAGGGCGAACCGCGCGGCCTCGTCGCCGTCGGGGACGACGACGTTCCGGAGGAACTTCACGGCCACCAGGCGGTCGAGCCCGAGGTCCCGGGCCAGGTAGACCCGGCCCATCCCGCCCGGCCCAGCTCGTCGAAGATCTGGTAGCCGGGAATCGAGGGCATCCGGGGCGCCGGGTCGTCGTCATCCCGGCCGGGCAGGGTTTCGAACCCCTCGCCCATCTTCAGTTCGAGGCCGAACAGGTCGCGGAGCCCGGGGCGATGGTCGGGGAACCGCCCCTCGAACTCTTCCAATGTCGGGGACTCGCCCCGCTCGCGACGGAGGAGGTATTCGCCGTGGATCAGGTCGAGCGCCCCCTCGCCCTTGGGGTCGAGCTCGGGGTGCCTGGCCAGGTAGGCTTCCACCGCGACCCGATCGTCCTGGCGCCATCGACGGGCCTGGTCGGCCTGGATCTCCCCGACGAGGTCGGCGACCGTCCCGATCGAGGACCCCGGGCCGAGGGTCGTCCGGTCGCGCGCGGCGTCGTCGCCCCGATCCGGGTCGTCGATTCTGGTCAGTTCCGCCTCGATCGGCGTGTCCAAGCGAGCGTCCTCGGCGGGTTGAGAAAAGGGGTGGCCGCGACGGGATCGCCCGGGGCGATCTCGGGGCAAGATCAGGCCGGCGGGCGATCGTGGGCGTCACGATCATCGTCCCGGCCGAGCCGGCGGGCGACCCGCTCCAGGCCCCGGGCGAGTCGCTCGCGGCGGGCTTCGCCGGTCCCGCCCCCCTCGGCGGCGACCTCGGCCTCGGGGCGGCCCTCGGACCGTCGACCGGCGATCGAGTCCCGGCAGGGTCCTTCGGGCGGCTCGCGGCCGACGTCCGGGCCGTCGACCCCGGAGACGACCTCGGGCCCGTCTCCCGGGCGGACGTCCCGCGGCTCGGCCGCCCGTTCCGCCAGCTTGGCCCCGGCCATCTTCGTCAGGAGGGCGACGAGTTGGCCCGGCTGCTCCAGGTCGTACCGGCCGGCCATGACGCCGACGAAGAAGCTGGCCATGACCGATTGGGAGATGTTGATCGAGTCGAGGACCCGGCGCAACCGCTCGTCGCGGAGTCGGAGCCCGACCCGGACCCGCTGGCGGACCAGGGGCTCGAACCGCCGAACCAGCTCGGATGCCGCCGCCTCGTCGCCGGCCTTCACCAGGGCGACGAGATCGGCGATCGACGAATCGTCCGACGTCGAACCCATGAGCGAAGCCCACTTGAACCCATCTTTGCTTGATTGCCGATCCTATCACGCCACGACCCGGGAGGGAATATCATGGTCGCGACGCGACCCGGCCGGTCGGTCATCGATGGCAGTCGAGTCGACCGAAGCGGTCAACCGGATCGTGGATAGCTACCACGCGGCGTTCCTCCACCGGCCCCGCGAGCCGGTGACCTCGGACACCTGGGTGACGATGCTCCACTCGCCGGACGGATCGCCCACCGAAGTGGCCTTGGGCATCCTGGCCAGCCCCGAGTACGAGCACGATCTCGTGAAGACCACCACCTCGTCCTGAAGCCCGGCGATCGAGCCCCTTCGGGCGAGCGGCGGCCACCTCGTGAGGCTCATGGAGCGGATCGGGGGGCCGCCGCTCGCCGGTTGATCCGTCGAGGATCGACCTCGGGCCGTGGCCGCGCGGGGCGGGCTGGGCCCGATCCAGCGGCCCTCGTCCACGGCCGGCCGGCGGCGGTCAACGCGCCTGGGGTCGTTGTTCATAATAGGAGCTGATGGCCCAGATCCGCTTGACCTGCTGGGCGACGACGAAGCCGGTGAGGGCCAGGGCTCCCATGACGATGTTGATGTTGTTGGCGGCCCCCGGGAACTTGCCGCGGGCGAGGGCGTCGAGGATCAAGGCCGCGTAGGCCGACTCGGCCAGGGCCGTCGTCCACCAGACTAGGCGGACGCGGGACCAGGAGCCGGCGGCGGCGATCAGCAACGCATAGACGATGACCGTCGCGCTGAGCGGGTCGTCCCGGATTCGGAGGATCGCGGTGAGCAGGACGACCTCGGTGCCCAGCCAGGCCAGGCGGATCGCGTCGACCCGCCGCTCCTTCCGGAGCGCGAACTGGAAGGCGAACGAGGCGATCACCCAAAGGATCGAGATCGCCGTCACCAGCAGGTGCGCCCGGAGGCCGGGGACGGTTCCCGCGAAATAGTTGACCTGCACGAGGGTCCCGAGGATCGCCAGCCCGCCCACCCGCGCGGCCAGCTCGGGCTCGCGGCGAACCCAGCGTCGGAGCCGCGTCCAGAGGTCCGCCGGGCGAGCGGCCACGCCCTCGCCCCGGGCGAAACGGTCGAGGTCGTCGGCCACGGCGTCGGCCGTCTGGTAGCGGTCGGCCGGCGACTTGCCCAGGCATCGGAGGCAGATCGATTCCAGCTCGGCCGGTATTCCCGGCCGGACCTGCCCCGGCGGCGGCGGCTCGCGCTCCAGGACCAGGACCAGGGTTTCCATCACCGTCTCGGCGCGGAACGGCGGCCTCCCCGCCAGGAGCTCGTAGAGGATCGCCCCCAGGCTGTAGACGTCGACGACCTCGGTGAGGTGGCCGCCCAGGCCGGCGGCCTGCTCGGGGGCCATGTAGCTCGGCGTCCCCACGATCGCGCCGGTCTTGGTCAGGCCGGCGGCGGCGGCGATCCGGCGGGCGAGGCCGAAGTCGGTCAGGTGCGGCTGATCCTCGGCGTCGATCAGGATGTTGGCCGGCTTGAGGTCGCGGTGGAGGAAGCCCTTGCCGTGGGCATGATGGACCGCCCGGGCCACGGTCGCCATCAGCCGGGCCACGGCCCGGAAGTCGCCGCCGAGGCGGGAGACGTGGCGAGACAGGCTCTCCCCCTCGACCAGCTTCATGCTGAAATAGAGGAGCCCTTCATGCTCGCCGATGTCGTAGATCGGCACGATGTTGGGATGGTCGAAGCTCGCCGCCGTCTCGGCTTCGAGGAGGAACCGCCGGGTCTCCAACGGCGAGGCGAACCGACCGGCCAGGATCATCTTGAGCGCGACCACCCGATTGAGCAGCCGATGCCGGGCCCGGTAGATCACGCCCATCCCGCCCCGACCCATCTCCTCGATCAGCTCGTAATCGCCGAACCTCGGCTTGATTTTCGGCGAGGCCCGGTCGTCGGGCGGGCCCTCCGCGACGGTCAGGAGCGGGTCGTCGCGACCGGCCCGATAGTCGATCGTCGCCTCGCGAGGCTCGGGCCCGAAGGCCGCGTCGATCGCCCCGGATTGCCCGGGGAACCGGCCCCGATAGTCGTCGGTCGTCGGGCGCTCCCCCCGGGTCCGCCGGAGTTCCAGCTCCAGCGACAGGAGTTCCCGGAAGAACGCCGATCGCTCGCCCTCCGCGACGGCCTCCAAGTGGGGCTCGACCTCGGGCCGCAGCCCGGCCCGCCAGTCGGCCTCGAACCGCTCGCAGGCCGCGTTGACGCGCCGGCTCAGGGAAAGCCGTTCGGCGTCCGGGTCCCCGGCCTGGTCGTCCATCGAGCCACCTCCAACGGCCGAATTTCCCGATCCCATCGCCCTGGGCGTCCCACCGGCCGCGGCTCCCGGCCGGTTCATCGAGCCTCGGCGCCCCAGATCTGGCGGATCAAGTCGAGCCGACGCGCCACGGTCCGGCGGGCGCAGCCGAGTTGCCCGGCGATCTCGTCGGAGGTGTAGCCTTCCATCCGGCGGATCGCGACCCGGCGCAACGACTCGTCGCCGAGGGTTTCCAGGAGGACCCGGCATTCCTCGGCCACCATCGCGGCGAATTCGGGCGAGGGCTCGCGGCCGACGAAGCGGTCGAGCGCGCCGACCTCGCCGGCGGCGCCGGCCGCTTCGAGCCCGGCCTCGTCGAGGACCCGGCCGCCCCCCCGCTTCCGGCGCCCCTGACGGCGGGCCTGGGCGGCGGCCTTCCGGGCGGTGATGACCACCAGGAGCCGCCAGAGTTCGTCGCGCCCCGCCAGGTCGGGGAATCGGCCCCCGGCCGTCCCCGCGCAGAAGCTGTCGAACGCGCTCAGGACGACGTCCTCCTCGTCGGCCTCTCCCGATCGCCTCGACGCCCCGAGCCGGGCCCGGGCCAGGCCGACCAGCCGCTCGAAGTAGCGATCCCAGAGCTGGCGGGCCGCCGACGGGTCGCCACCCTGGAGGTCCAGGAGGCATCGCGTGACCGACCCCGGGCTCTCGGTCTGCATGAAATCACACCTCGGACGGATCGACCGGCGATTGGACCAAGCTCGCCGCCGATTGTAGCACGACGATCCCCGACCGCCAGGGGCCCGAGCGGCGTTCCCGTCGGGAATCAAACCGAGGGAGCCGGGGCGTCCCGGGGCGGAATTGTCGGATTGTCACAATCATGGGAACCACGCTCGCGAACCTTTCACGTCGGGCAACTTCGTGGGAACGTGGCACGGTCGGGCCCATCTTCGGACATAGACAGCTCGGATGCTCCGCCTCGGGCCGTGGGAACGGCCCCGGGCCCGCCCAGCCAGCGAGGACCCCGATGGATGACCTCCCCCCGTTCGCCCCGGAATCCTCGGCCGAGGAGCGCGAGGAGATCGGCCGGATCGATTACCTCCTCGACGAGATCCGCCACCTCCGCGACCGGGGGCTGATCCCCCCCGAGGCGGTCGAGGCCGTCCGGTCGGAGAAGGGGGCGCGGCGCTCCGAGATCGAGCGCCGGAGCCTGGCCCGGGGCGCGCTCCGGGCCGCCCACGGCCTCGCCCACAAGTCCCCCCGGGCCGCCCTGTCCCTGGCCGAGCGCGGTCGCGAGCCCTCGACCCGGGCCCGGCCGGGGCCTGGGAGCTGTCGACGACCTTGCTCGGCCGGCTCGGCGAGTTCGACCGCGCCATCGCCGCTTGCCGGGAGGCCGCCGACCGCCACGGGCACGCGGCGCTGGCCCTCCGGGTCGCGGGCCTGAGATCGGACCAGGAGCGGGAGGGACGCCGATCGGCGGTCGCGGCGGCCGAGTCCCGGGCCCGATCGGCGGCGGTCGGGGGCGACCGCGAGGCGGCCATCGCCGCCTGCCGGGAGGTCCTGGACCTGGCCCCGGGGCACACCTGGGCGATCACCACGGCCCTCGGCCTCCTCGTCGACCTCGGCCGGCTCGACGAGGCCGAGCGGTCCCTCGCGCCCCTCCAGATGGCCTCACGGGTCGAGGCGGACCGCTGGGCGGCGCGGATTCGGGCCCTCCGGGAGCGGGCGGCCGTCGACGCCGGGGCCAAGCCGGCGGCGGTGCCCGAGATCGCCTGGGTCGGCGACCGCGACCCCGTCCCCCCGCCCGCGCCGGTCGCGGCCGGCCCGGGCCGGTCGGCGATCGCCCGGGGGTTCCTCGAAGACCACTGGCAGAAGCTCATCCTGGGCCTGGCGGTGCTCCTGATCCTGGTCAGCTCGACCGTCGGCGCCGCGATGGTCCTGGGCGACCGGCTCTGGATGGCCGAGGGGAAGTGCCTGCTGGCGACGGCCTATACCTTGATGTTCGCCGGCTTCGGCCGCTGGCTGGCGCGGTGGGGGGCCGACCGGGCCGGGCGGATCATGAGGCTGACGACCCTGATCGTCCTGCCGGTGAACTTCGCCCTGGTCGGCGAGCTGCCCGGGCTGGGCCGGTCGTCGCCGACGGGCCTGGCCGTCCTGGCGGTCGACTCGGCCGCGATGATGGGACTGGCGTGGCTGGGCTGCCGGTCCCTGGGGATCTCCGGCGGCCGGGCGACCCCCGCGACCTTGATCGCGATGGGGATGGTCGACGCCTTGACGCCGCGGTCGGCCCCGTTCGCCGGGGTCTTCGCCGCGATCCTCGGCGTTTCGGGGCTGTTCGCGGCCTCGGGGGAATGGCTCGCCCGGTGGATCGGCCGGCGGCGCGAAGTCGACCCGGCGGCCCCGACCGACGCGCCTTATTTCGCGTTCGGCCTGCTGGCGTTCTCCTACCTTTGCGCGGTCGGCCGGTTGGGCGGATACGTGCTCGGGATGCCCTCGACGCTCTACGCCCTGCCGACGATGCTCGCCGCCTTCGCGGCGGTCCGGGTGGCCGAGGGCCTCGGGGCCCCGGGCCGATCCGACCGGTCGGCGGCGACGCTCCGGCTGGCCGGATACGGGCTCTCGGCCCTGGCGTTCGCCCTCGGGATGGCCCGGCCCGAGGCTTCGTCCGCGCTCATCGTCGGCAACACGCTGGCGACGGCGACGGTCGGGCTGGCCCTCTACGGCCGCGCCCTCTGGTCCGAGCGGCGGCCGGCGTTCCTTTACGCCGGGTTCGCGGCGCTCTTCCTGGCCAACTTCGCGGCGATCGACCTGGCGAGCGACTTCCTGGCGACCCTCGAAGGGCGGATCGGCCAATCGCTGGGCTACGGCCGCAAGCTCCCGCCGCCATTCCGGGCGCTCAACGGCCTGGCGCTCAACGGGTTCCTCGCCGGGCTCGCGGTCGTCTTCGCCCGACGCTGGGGGGACGATCGGCTGGCGCGGCACTGCCACCGGATCGGCCTGCCGATGTCGGTGGCCGCGTGCGTCCTGTCGGGGTTCGACCCCCTGGCCGCCGTCCTCACGATGGGCGGTTACGCGGTGGCCTACGGGGTCGCCACGTGGCTGTTCGCCGAACCTCGGGTCGCCTACCTCGCCTGCGCGGCGTTCGCCGGGGCCTCCGTGGCGGGAGTGGCCCACCGGGGCGAACTTTCCGCCGGCGCGTGGTCGCTGGCCCTGGCGGCGGTCGGCCTGACCCTCTGGGCGACCTGCCGCGCCCTGGCGATCGGGCGGGTCCCGCCCGCCTACCGGGCCCCCGTGGTCGGGTCGACGCGGATGGTCGCGGTGGTGGCGATGGCGATCGCCGCGATGGCGGCCTGGCCCTCCGGTCCGCCGTCCTGGACAATCGCCTCGGCGGGCTGGACGCTGGCCTTTCTTTATCTCCTGATCGGCCTGGAAACGCCCAGGCGATCGGTCGCCTCCGCGGCCGGCGGGGGCGCGGCGGTCGCCGGCCTGCTGACGGTCCAGCTCGCGGGGGCCCGCGCCGGGTGGCCGGTCGGGGGGGCCGGGCTCGGGGCCTGGGCGGCGACGGTCGCGATCCTCTATCAGGCGGCCGGCCCGTGGCTCCGGGGCCTCGGGCGGCGCCGGGAGGCCCGATCGGGGCGCCCGAGCCGGGCCAGCGTTTACCCCGGCCCGCTGTTCGTCCTCGGGCTGATCCTGGCCGGGCTGGCGACCCGGCTCGTCGGGTCCGACCTCGTCGACGGGGTCCCGATCCCGACCCCCCGTGACCTCCTGGGAGTCGCCGCGACGATGGGGCTGGTGGCGATCGGGCTGGCGATCGCCTCCGGGTGGAGCTGGCGATCGGCGTGGCTCGCGTACCCGACGGTCCTGGCCGGGTCGGCCGCGACGGTCGCCGGGTCGCTCGCCCTGGGCCTGGCGCGGGGCGGGTCGGCCCCGGCCTCGCTGGCGATCGGTTGCGGAGGGCTGGGGCTGGCCCTGATCGGCCTGGGGGACCGGATCGGGGACCGGGCGACATGCTGGCGGGCCCTCCATCGCGGCCCCCTCCTGGTCGGCGCGATGCTCGCCGTCGCCCTCGCCTGGGCGGCGGCCGGCTTCGGCGGACCGGACGCTCGGGCGATCACGATCGCCCTGACCTTGACGGCCCTCACCCTGGCCCTGGCGGCCCGCCAGGTCCCGGGCCGACTCGTCGTCCACCTGGCCCTGGCCAGCGGCCTGGCGGCGTGGCTCGTGGGGATGGGAGTGGGCGGATTCGACGGGCCGGACGACCTGCCGAGGCCCGGCCTGCTCCTCCTGATCTACCTCGTCGCGGGCCTGGCGGTGGCCGAGGTCGCCCGCCGCCTCGCGCGGGGGGCGGCCCGAGGATCGTCCGGCGCGGCCCTGGAAGAGTTCGCCGCCGTCGGGGGGTTGGTCGCCATCGCGATGGGGTCCGCCGGCCTGGCGACCGGGGACTGGCCCCGGCTGACGGCCGTCCTGGCGCTGGGCTCGGCCGTGTTCCTCCGGCTCGGCGGGCTCCGGCGCGAGGGCGGCCTCGTCCTGCTCGGGCTGGCCCTGGCCTGGCTGGCGACCCTCGGCGCGACCCGCTGGGGGGTCGGCGCCCGCGATCCCGGGATCATCCTGGGAGCGTTCGCCTTGACCACGGCCGTCGACGGGCTGGTCGCGTCCGGGCTCGGCCGGATGGGGCGTCGGCGAGGGTCCGGCCCGATCGTCCTCGGCCCACTCGACATCCTGGGGATCGTCCTGGCGGCGGCCTCGTTCGCGATGGGCGTCGCGGGGCCGCTCTTGACCCTCGACGCCTACCCGGCGGCCGTCGCCGCCCTGCTCCTGACGATCCCGGCGCTGGCCCTCTCGGCGGCGATCGAGCGGGCGGCCTGGCGGACCTATGGGGCGATCGTGGTGGGCGTGGTCGCGGCCTACCTCACGCTTTTCGAGCTGGGGCGGGGCCGGGCCGGCCACGTCAGTTCCCTGGGCGTCCTGGCGAGCCTGCTCGCCGTCGCGACCTGGGGCCTCAACCGCCTCGCCTCCCGCGAGGCCTGGTCGGGGTGGCGAGGGGTCTTCGCGGTCCCACTCCGAAACGCGACGATCGCGCTGGCGGTCCTGGCGATCGGGCCCGACTGGGGCTCGCCCGGCCCGCTGTTCCTGGCGAGCGTGCCGTTCCTCCTGCTCCTGAACGCCTCGCCGGCGGCCGGCTGGCTGTATCCGGCGCTGGGGCTGATGGTGGCCTCGGGGGCGGTCGCGGCCTCGGATCGCTGGGGGACCCGGTCCCTGACGCCCGGGGCGGTCGGGGCGGCGTTCGGGTCCTGGGGGCTGGGCCTGGCCCTGGCCCGGTGGAAGCCGGGGGCCCGCCGCCGGCCGGGCCGGCCGGTCGGACTCGCTTATGAGGCCCCGCCCCTGCACGCGGCGATGGTTCTGGGAGCGGCGGCGCTGGGGCTCCGGCTCGACGCCGTCATCTCGCTGGGGGAGCCCTGGACGGCGAGCCCGTGGGTCCCGGCCGCGGTGGGGGTCCTGTCGCTCCTGATGCTCAAGCCGTACCCGGCCCGGGGCTGGGCCGACGGGTTCGTCTTCCTCATGTCGACCTCGGCGGTCCTGGCCCGCGGCGTCCGCCTCGACTCCCCGATGTCCTGGGGGCTGGCGGTCCTGACCCTCGCCCTGGCCTGGAGGGCCGCCGGGCGCGGGGCGGCCGGGGCCGTCGTCCGTCGGCGGCTGGGCGTCGGGTTCGACCGCTTGCCGGAGTCTTGCGATCAATGGTCGCTCGGCCTGATGGCCCTGGGGGCGGTGCCGGTCGCGGCCCGCGTCGTCGGGGCGACCCTGGCCGGGACGGTCGGCGCCCTCGTCCTCGATCCGCCGCCGTCCCCGATCGAGTGGCGGGAGGGACTGGTGGCGGTCCTCTTATTGGAGGCGAACCGCGAGTGGGCGGGCCGGGCGGCCCCCGGGGCGTGGTCCCGGTACGGGTGGCACGCGACGGCCTTGCTCGGGCTCTGGTGGCTCGGGGTGGAAGGGTCGCCGATCATGGCCCGGCTCGGCCTCGTCCCGGCCTCGATCCTGCCCGCGGTCGCCGGGGCGCACGCCCTGGCGGCGGCCTGGATGGCGGGCCGATCGGCGGACGCCCGGCTCGCCGTTTTCGGGACCGGGCTGGCCCTGGTCGCGGTGGTCCTGACCGGCGGCCGGCTCGACCCGGCGGCGACGGCGACCCTCTTGCTGGCGACGGCCGCGTCGGCCCGGGTCGCCGCGTCGTTCGGCTGGGCCACGGTCGCCGGGCTGGCCTCGGGGCTCTGGGGGCTCGGCCTGTCCTGCGTCGCGGGGCTGGCCGCGCACCGGCTCGGCTGGGCCCGCTCGCCGATCGAGCCGGCGGCCCTCGCGGTGGGCCAGGCGGTCGCGGCCCTGGGGCTGGTGGTGGCGGGGGGCCGGGCCCGTGGCCGGGAGGCCGGGCTGGCGCGGGTCGTGGAACGGTTCGCCGCGGCGACCCTCGCGGTCGCGGCGGGCTCGGTGGGGCTCTCGACGCTGGGGCAGGGGGCCCCGGCCGGGGCGGGAGTGGCCCTGGTCGGCGTGGGGGTGATGGCCGCCGTGGGCTCGATGTCCGTGATCCTGGCCACGCGGTGGACCTCGATGACGATGGCGTTCGCCGCCCAGGCGTCGGTCCTGCTCGGCTTCGCGGCCTATCGGTCGGGGTTCGCGGTGCCGCCGATGGGCGACCCGGCGGCGCTGTTGATCCTGGCCGGGGTCGACCTGGGCGTGGCCGAGGTCGCGGGCCGGGGGCGTCGCTGGTTCGCCCTGCCGACTTTGGCGGCGGGGCTGGCGTTGCCGTTGATCTCGATCGGCCTGGCGGCCCGAGACGGCGTGATCGGCGACGGGCCGCTGTTCGTCCTGTTCGCCGCCGGGACGTTCTACGCGGCGACGTCCGGCCGGCTCCGCCGGAAGGGGCTCGGCTACGCGGCGGCCGTCCTCTACAACGCGGCCCTCTGGGTGCTCTGGGCCCGGGTCGGCTGGAAGCTGGACGACGCCCCCCAGTTCTACGCGATCCCGGTCGGCTTCTCGACGATCCTGTTCGCCGAGGCCAACGTCCGCTCGCTGGGCCGATCGCGGGTCGACGCGATCCGGGGGGCGGGCCTGGCCCTGATCTACCTGGCGCTCGCGGTCCCGATCTGGCGGACGGCGAGCCTGACGGCGTGGGCGGCGGTGCTCGGCGTCTCGATGATGGGGATCTTCGCCGGGATCGGCTTCCGGTCGCGGGCGTTCCTCTGGCTGGGCCTGGCCGGGTTCGTCCTCGACGTCCTCTTCCAGCTCGGGCGGGTCGGCATGGAGCACGCCCTGGCCAAGTGGGCGATCATGCTCGTCCTCGGCATCCTGCTCGTCCTGTTCGTGGCCCTGAACGAGAAGCGGCAACTGCTCGCGACGATCCGAAAATACGTCGCGGTCGTCCGGGATTGGGAGTGATCGCGCGGGTCCACCCCGCTTTCGCGGGCATCCCGGCTCGACGGGACGCGCGGACGACCCGTGCCCGCTGGCGGGCACGGTCGGGCGATGGGTGGTCCCATCCCGGGTTGGGCTATTTCTTCCCGGACGGCCTCGACCGCGGGGCCAGCACGTTCAGGAGCCTTCCGGTGTCGACCGTCGTCTTCGATCCGTCGGGGTCGGACACGGAGACGAGGACGTGATACGTCCCGGCCGGCACGCCCGCGTCCACCTGGTTCGTCGACAGGTTCAACCTGGCCTGCTTGCCCGCCTTCAGCTTGACGTTCGTCGAGGCGCTCGCGAGGGTGTAATCCCCCATCAGGCCGGCCGGGGTCGTGGACAGGCTCAGCGTCACCCGCTCCATCTGGGCGACGGTCCCGGACGAGTCGAACAGGCTGACCGTCTGCTGGATCTTGGCCTTCCGGCCGGCGACGACCGAGGCGGGCAAACCGCCCCTGGCCGAGGGGATCAAGGCCGACGGGTGGCTTACCACGGGCGGGTTCATCGGGATGGTGATGGGAGGGGGAAGCGTCGGGATGACGACGGGAGGCAGGGCGCCGGCGGGAGGGAGGGACGGCGGGATGGTCGCGGGCGGCGGGGTCGCGGGGGGTGGCGTCACCGATTGCGACGAGGAAACGTTGACGACGAAGGTTTGCGTCGCGGTCTTCCCGTCGGAGCCATACCCGACGACCGTGACGTGGGCGGTCCCGGCCGAGACGGGGGTCACGGTCAAGGCGCTCCCCCAGACCGAGGCGGTGGCCACGCCGGGCGCGTCGCTGGAGGTCAGGAACAGTTCGTTCGCCGAGGTCACGCTCTTGATCAGGACCAGGCCGGAGGGCTGGACGGTCGTCCCGGCGGTGTAATTCTGGAGCGGGATCTGATCCAGGGGCGAGGCCAGGGGGGGCGGCGACGGCACCGGCACCTTCGCGATCGCGTCCATGACCGCCAGGCCCGCGGACCCCACCACGTTCCCGAACGCGGTGAAGCCGCCGTTCTGATGGTCGAGGTTGGCGGCGTTGCTGTCCGACTCGTTGAAGAAGAACTGGGTGGTCGCGCTGTTGGGATCGGTGCCCAGCTTGGCCATCGCGATCGTCCCGCGCACGTTCGACGCCCCGAACTCATTCCGGACGGGGGAGCCGGCCGGGATGGCCGCGATGTTCTGCGCGGCGGCGAGCTGGAAGCCGCCGGCTTGCCAGATGAAGCCGGGGACCGAACGATGCACGATCGTGTTGGTGTACTCGCCCCTGTTCGCGTGGTTCAGGAAGTTCGCGACGGTCGCGGGCGTCGTCGCGGGGGTCAGGTGGACCGGGATCGTCCCCAGCGTCGTGTCGAAGATCGCGAAGCTGGGCGACGCCTGGGAGTCCTTGAAATACGAGTCGAGGTTCACGGGAGCCACGGCGACGTTCGGCGCGACGTTCACGCCCGGCAAGGGCGCCGTGGCCGCGATCGTCAACAAGGCGCGCGTTTCCAGACCTTCGACCGGGCCCAGTCGGGGCCGCCGCGGTGAACGTTCCGGCCTCTTCATCGATTCCCTCCGGGATGCGAACCCGTCCGGCCTCCGGGAAAGGATGCCGGGCGGGTTCTCGGGCCAGGACCGGCGGTTCGCGGACGCGCAATCGCCGATGGACTCGCGGAGCCGAGGAGGAATCGGGCGTCGGTCGCTCTGCAAAGGACTCCGAGGCCCGCGTCTTACCACCGATCGCCGTCCGAGGACAGGCCAATCTCGGCCCCTCGATGGCGGCCGCCTCCGGACCCCGAGACCGCCGGGGGCCGCCCCATCGGCGAGGAGCCGGGCGGGCGGTGCGGGATCGACCGGGTTGACCCGGCCCTGCTTCCCGGATGAGATGGGGCCCGGGCGGGATGAGTCCGACGGGTGGTGGCCTGGGGTGGCCGGGCCGCGTGAAGGTCGATGGACCAGCGAGGAGCGGGATGATGGGGCCGAATCGGAGGGAATTTCTCGGGCGATCCGGGCTCGCCGGGGCCGTCGCGACGATCGGGATGGCCGGCGCGGCCGCGGGCCAGGGTCGGCCCGCCGACCGCGAGGAGGCCGCCGCTCGGGGCGGGGCGCGGCGCCGGCCGATCGGCGTCTCGACCTACTCGTTCTGGCAGTTCCGGGGCGAGCGGCTCGGGATCGAGGAGTGCATCGACCGGGCCGCCGCGATGGGCTTCGACGGCGTCGAGGTCCTCCACGTCCAGATGCGGGACGAGTCCAACGCGGCCCTCCAGAAGATCAAGCGCCGGGCCCACTCCGTCGGCCTGGCCTTGATGGGCCTTTCGACCCACCAGGGGTTCGTCTCCCCCGACGCCGACCTCCGGCGGACCAACGTCCAGAAGACCCTCTACCAGATCGACCTGGCCTACCGGCTGGGCATCCCCACCATGCGGATCAACACCGGCCGCTGGGGCACGATCAAGTCGTTCGACGACTTCATGACCAAGAAGGGGATCGAGCCGTCGTTGGAGGGCCACACCGACGAGGAGGCGTTCACCTGGGTCATCGGGTCGATCGAGAAGCTTCTGCCCAGGGCCGAGGAGTGCGGCGTGGTGCTCGGCCTGGAGAACCATTGGGGGCTGGGACGGACCGCCGAGGGGGTCCTGCGGATCGTCGAGGCGATCAAGTCCCCCTGGCTGAGGATGACGCTCGACACCGGCAACTTCCTGGAGCGGCCCTACGAGCAGATGGAGGCGATGGCATCCAGCCCGGTCGGCCTCGAGCTGGTGCAGGCGAAGACCTACTTCGGCGGCGGTCGGTGGTACGAGCTGGACCTCGACTACGCCCGGATCGCCGCGATCCTCCGCGACCGCGGCTACCAGGGCTGGCTCTCGTTGGAATTCGAAGGCAACGAGGACGCCGCGACCGGGGTCCCGAAGAGCCTGGAGCTCCTGAGGCGGCACTTCTCCTGAACGTCTCCCCGGCCCGCGTCCCGCGATCTCGAAGGGGGACCGCCACGCGATGCGCGGCCTCGACCCCCCGATCGCCGCGCCCGCGAGTCTAGTAGACCAACCAGGCTAAAGAGGTGGGCCTGGGCGGCACGGGTGAGGGTCGAAGACCCCGTGACGGAGGCCGCGTCGCTCGCGCGGGGTCCAAGTACGGAACCCGTGCCACCCCCAAATCAGGCTGGTCGCTCGACTAGCTCGCTCGACGGCGCCGGGCGGTTCGTCGCCGGTCGATCATCACCCCGGCGAGCAACAACCAGGCAGCCGCACCGCCGAAGCCCGGTGAGCCGGGGCGGACGCGATCCGTGAGACTGGCCGGGATTCAAGTTTCGTCCAAGAGGATGAGAGTCCACAATTCGCCACACCATTGGAATCGAAGGGGTACCCGCCCTCATCGGCTTGGTTTCGCCTTGGAGTTCCACGGCGAGAGGAGACATCGACGACATCGTGGAATGTCGTTTTCGAGCCCGACTCCACATAAGCTGTACTTTCCGGGAGAACGTATCTGTCATGCCGCCAGGCTGAGAGGCTATCCGGGAAGTCGGCTCGGCCCTAGAATTTCCCTGGTAGCCGAGACTTGCACCGTCGCTCAACCCACGATATCTCCGATGCGTAAGCCCTACACAACCGACCTGACCGACATCCAGTGGG
>JAABUQ010001270.1_pt1 | contig 55312 bp, 62 predicted proteins | sample 5560001 | NCBI WGS metagenome assembly JAABUQ01 (sample SAMN10711888, study PRJNA513371) | rock metagenome | isolation source: Antarctica rocks | place: Antarctica: Victoria Land, Finger Mt nord | collected 2015-12-18
GGACATGCTACAGAATGATTATTAACTCATCAGTGTGAAGCCGCTTCTGGTCTCAAGCTACTGCCACGATATGGGTAAGAGCAGATGCCATAATTTCCATAAAATCGCACATACACTCGTCGTGGATACAGCATCAGGGAGTGTTACGTTAGTAGACTGGCAAAGTGGGCGATTTCTTGCACAGAGCCGTCTCAGCGAGGAACAGCTTCCCTTCCTCATTCTGCTTTTGGAAGGCTGGCCTTTTTACGTTCCCTACGAAAAGTTTTTTCCTCTCTTGAATATCGAAATGACGGGGCAACTGCAGCGCGATCTGGACCGAGTCAAGAGAAGTGGTCAGGAAGGCCAATCCGAGCATGAAGAGGTGCTCGATGCTGAGGCGCGGAAGCGTATTCAGCCTATCGTACAACCGATACGGACTCTACTCAGCAGTTGCCGACCAAACCTCCAAGCATTTGGCCTCACTATCGCAGCAATCATGGATTGTGGACCAATCCTTTTGCGCCACGCACCTCTTCAGAACGTCCTCAAAGATCAGGAAATAGGAGAAAAGGTCACCTATAACTAACGAATGGAGTTTTTTACAGCGCGAGGAGAAGGAGAGGAACAATGCATCTTTTACTGCTCGAAATTGATGGCAGTCTTGCTGATATCAGACGGCGCTTAGAAGAAGCACAAAATGTAGGGTTGACCTCTGGTTCTAAAAGTGGAGCTTATTGGAGAAAGCTTTATGATCCCGCGATGATTGCACAGGACGAACTCATACCGGGAAGCCGTGAGTTTGTCCTGTATCTTGCGGCACATAAATGGAGAGTTGTGCTTTTGACCAAAAGATCAAGGGTTCGTACTGTGTACGATGCCACCGTGTCATGGCTTTCTGACCATGGCTTTGATCCGTTTTGGTTTCAAATTACGATGAAAGATGTACGATTTTCTCACCTATCCATTGCTGAATGGAAGGCACTCATTGCCTGGTGGTATGCCTCTGAAGGAGATTCTCACTTTGTCTATCAGCGTGCTGTACTGGTCGAACCTATGCGCAGTATCCGCACAGCCACGCTTGACCACTGGAATGCACGCCAAAGCGGGCAAGAACTTGAGGTATACGCAACACTACAGGAATTTGCCGAGCATCTCAAGCTCGGTATACAACGCCCTAAACTTATTGACCCCTTGTTGCAGCCATCGTATACCGGAGCCTGTCAGGACATTGACTTCGCGAACGAACGGATGTGGATAGAAGAGTCTCAACACGCAGAAGAGGAACAGGTGAGCGATGATCCTCTTCCTATCGTTGGACGAATGTCTTCTCGTGTAGAAAGTGGCCTTTATGAGAGGAGCCGCACACAGGAAGAAAATCAGAGCACACCTCTAGTAGAGGAGGTGTCCTCTCAGTGTGATGCAGATGAGAAGGAAGACGAAATCGCGAGTGAATTTGAAGACGAGGCAGTAGAAGAAGACACCTTCCATGCACGTAGGTCGAAAAGCGTTGTGTTTCCGCGTTCTGACGACTTACCATACACACGCAGAGCACCTGAAAAGAAGGGGAAGCGCGCTCCCAAAGAGCAACGGACCTATACCTTGGCACACCTCACGCTCGACGAGTAAGTCAGTGGAGAAGTTTCTTCTGCTTCATCCATAGGTGAACGAAAGGAAAATCAATGAACCTACTTCTTATAGAAATGGATGGACTGGATTGCATCGCTGATCACCACCTTCGGCTCAGCGAAGTTACACAACTCAAGCGTCCACCCAACTCTAATACGTATTTACGCCGTCTCTACGACCTCACACTTCTTGCCCTTGATGAACCCATTCGAGGAGCAAGAGAGTATATGGACTATCTCATGGAACATAAGTGGCGTGCCATCATCCTTACCCAACGTCTTAGGACGCGTAAGGTGTATCACGCAACTCTTGTGTGGCTCAAAGAACATGGCTTTGACGACTTCTCCTATGAGCTGGTCCTCAAAGAACCACAGTATCTGCACATGAGTATCGTCGAGTGGAAAGTGACGAAAATTTGGTGGTACACACAGGAGTCTCTTTCAGTCTATAAATCTATCGTCCTTATTGACCCGCATCCACGGAGATGCGATGAGGTGCAGGAACGTTGGAACTCGTTTGCGGACCGACCACTGCTCACGTACTCGAGTTTGACAGAGTTCAGTACGCATCTGCTTCGCTTTGAACAGGAACGAAAATTCCACCATAGAGAACAGCAAAGACTGATTCAGCGCTGGGAAGGGAAAGGCATCTCGTCCTTGCAAGAGACGGCCATACCAGCAGGGACGAGAGAGGCAATAGGTGAAGCCGTGAAAGGTGACAACCTGGAACCATCTCTTCCCTCTTCTAGCACAGTGAAAGAAGCGGTAGAGAGTGTCTACGAACAAGAGCATGGTGCGCTCGAACTCTTGGAAGAGTCACCGCAGTTGGAAATGGATGCATGTATCGTCGAGGTGGTGGAGCATGATGGTCAACGCGATGAAGCGGAGGTGCAGCACCCTGTCTTTTTTGAGGAGGAGGTGCAAGAAGAGGCGATCCAGGTGCATGACGATGACTGCGAGGATGTGCTTTTTGAGACTGAGATCGAGAGCGAAGACGAAGAGGACCAACAACAGTACGAGCCTTTGTCGTCACGAAAAGGTGCTATGAAAGGCCGTCGCCAGGATAATGCATACAATGAGCGAGATGAAAGCCATGGAGGGAAGAAACATTTTGAGCAGACACGGCGTAAGCGGAAAGCCGTTCGCTCGGTGAAAGAGACAGTGTTGTCTGGAAGCGAAGACTGATGACCAAAACTATTTCACCACGATATGAAAAAATCGGCCTGCAGCATTGTATGGGTGCGTATCGCACTCACTATGGGAGTGAACGCTCGTGCTCCGTTGCTGGCATGAGCGCAATTGGTATTGGACTGCTGCTTGGTGGAGCATTCAGTCTCTTTGCACCTCTTCTTTTGAACATTCTTGCGTTCTGGCAGGTGGCTATTATTCCGCTCATCGCCTTGAGTTGGATTGGTGTTGGACTATGGATGCTCGGCACGTCGCTGCTCACCCCAAGAAAGAGTGTTGTCCTGTATGAAGATGGCATCGTGTGTCAGGCGAGGAAGTGCTTGGAAGTCTTCCATTGGCAAGAGATCGAGTTTCTCTGGAAAAAGACGACCGATACCGCGTATAGGTACGAGTTGAAACGCACGGATGGCTACGTTTTTGTGCTTGAGAGCACGCTCACCTATACAAAGCGGTTGGGACGTGTGCTTGAACGAGAAGTGATACACCACTTCTTCGCGCTCTATTTGAGTCTGTATCAAGAAGGCGTGTCAGTACAATTCGGGCCAATTGTTGTCCATCAGGAAGGAATTCTGGTCGCACCACACCACCATCTTTTCCCTTGGGCAGAACTGAAATATGTTGATTGTATTGGCGATACTCTCTATATCCGACAGAAGCAGCAGTGTGAAGATAGTGCATGTGTTCCAGTAGCACAGGTGCCAAACGCATGTGTTCTTGAAATGTTGATACGGCATATTCACCGCATCCATCGAGAGAACGCACGCGAGCACTCTTCTCGCATTTCCACATGATCCCTTCCGACGCCACAAGCAGCGCGTATGTGGTGAGAAAAATAATAACGGCCGACACAAGGAGGTGATGCACAACGAAAGAGAGCTTCTTTTTGAATGAAACAAAAAACGGCACGGGAGTCAGCACTGAGATTGGAAGCCTGAGCCTGCCCCCGTTCCCTAACCACCTTTGAGGAGGTCCTTATGAGTATACGACGAACTTGGCGATACGCCAACATTGGCATACTTTGCTTGCTCTTCCTTTTTCCGTTCCCTGTAAAGGTACCAACTGCGAGGCCTACAACACATGTGACATCCATTACGATGGTACGAGAGTATGCTGAGGTTGTGCCACTCGCTATATCACCGCATGGACATTAACCGCTGAGACTACTTGCTAACTACAAAGAAGCGCACGCGAGCACTATGCAGGTGCGCTTCTTTGTATGTATCTCTCATAAAGCTAGACACTTCCTTGTTCGAGCAAGTGTGTTGCTTGGATGAGGACGCGCTCGCCTTTCACCTTGAACTCTTCCTCAAGCGCATAGGTGAATGCATGCTGGAGTGCTGAACGCGCACGTTTCAGAAGTCGGATGGGGGAAGGTGATTCGTCCCCTGGCGCAGAGAGAGAAGCAGTGTTGGAAAGAGCAAGAGCTTGGGTCGCTCGGAGAGTTCCCACGATGACAAGCGCGTGCCCAATGCACGGCGTATTCCTCATCAATCGACCAAGGAGAAGTGCGCGGCACACTGTTGTGCGTGCATCAACAAACTTCTGCTGTTCAATGTATGCATCTGCAAGATAGACAAGCCACATGCTCTCGAAGAGGGTATCGTGTATGTGTTGCGCAAGCTTCACGCTCTGTTGAAGATGCCTTTCTGCCTCCGCAAAATGCCCCGTGTCAGTTGCTATGATACCGAGATTGCCAATGACCGCAGCTTGCAAGGGGATATCGCCAATACGTTCAGCAAGTGCGCGAGAACGCTCTAGATCTGCCTTTGCTAGGGTATAGTCCTTTTTTTGCATATACGCATCTGCTCTATTGCAGCAGACATGAGCAATTTCTCGTGAACACTCGTACTCTTCAAAGATAGAAAGTGCTGTATTCAGGTGCGCGAGGGCCTTGTCCGTCTGCCCTACGACACGCATAAACGGGCCAAGCAGTGCGTGAACACGTCCAAGATCAATCGGGTCACCTTCCAGTGTACGGCTGATGCGGGTAGAGCGAACACGTTTGTGCTCACGTCCCTGAGGTTGCTGAAGTGCTTTCTCGAATAAGCGAAGGGCCTCATATCCGGTATCTCGTGCCGTACTGTAGTCCCCTGCTCGCCACGCACTACTCGCCTGGCAAAAGCACAAACGTGCCAATGCAGATCCACCTTCGACTGAATATTCCTGGAGGACTTGCACTCCTTGATCGCAACAGGAACGAGCGTGTTCCAGATCACCCTCATCGTACCATGTCCATCCAATTTCACACCAGAGGAGGGCGACCATGTGTGCCTGATCTCGATCATGCTGAGGTGCTTCAGCACTCTTCTTGGTCCACTGGTACAGCACGTCTTCATAGAGACGACGTGCCTCTGCAAACTCACCACAGGCAGCACAGCATTCCGCGAGTCGTTCGGAAAGTGCTGCCACAGAACGCCAGAGGTCTTCGTGCTGTTCAATCCGAAGATTGCCTTGCTGATGCTGCACCTCTTCTACAGCGTCTCGTGCGATGCGATAATGATGCGTAGCCTCAGCATAGGCCGAGAGGGAGTATGCTCTATCAGCCGCGATGAGCGCATAGTGGAGTATCTCTCGTTGCTCTCCCCCACCGGCAATCAGATGATACACAATAGCAGCGGCCCACTCTTCTTCTTGCCGCCTATAGACGTGCTGTATCGCACCTGCTACGTGCCGATGAAGCTTTGCGCGGCGAGTCTTCGAGAGACGCTCATAGAGGTGGCTCACAAGTAATGGATGCCAGAAATGATAGGAAATATGCGAAGCGTTTCCTTGCTCTACTAGTATTTTGGCCCCGAGTGCCTCATCCAGGAGATCGAAGAGTGTCTCTTCACTCGAATCGGCCTCAAGAGCGAGAAGAACCGACAGATCGAAGGTTCCACCGACAACCGACGCGTGACTAAGAACGTGCCTGCAGGCAGTGCTTAGCACACGAAGACGCGACTCAAGTGCAGCAGTGAGTGTTGTCGAGAGGCTTGATGCTGTCGAAGAACGTGCTAATTCTTCTGCATAAAAAGGATTCCCTTCCGCCAGACTCGTGATGTGTTGCACCTGTGCTTCCGGCAATGGAGAGATCGCAGAAACCAATGACTCAATGGACGTATCATCAAGACGAGGAAGATGCATTATTGAGTCGTGGTGATCCCGTTGAAGTGTAGCAATGAGAGCAGAGAGTGGCGACGTTCTCTCTTGCTGCACAAGCTCAGTCTCACGATACGTTCCAATGACCAGAAGAGGAAAAGACGTAATGCGATGAACGAGGATGCTCAGCAACTCACAACTGGTGGTATCGACCCAGTGTATATCATCGAGTACCAGCACTAAGGGAGCATCAACAGTTATAGAGGCAAGAACCGCAAGAAGTGCTTCTACTAAGAGTGGGAGCATCTGTCTTTGCGATCCAACAATGGATGCACTCTCGACAGGGAAAAAATCGGCAAGTTCTGGAAGTAACAAGACGAGTGGAGCAAAAACAGCACGTTCAGGTTCCTGTAGTGGTGGGAACCAGAGTCCCTCTCGTATGATGGTTCGTAGCAACTTGATCCAGAGCCAATACGGAACATTCGCTTCTTGCATCTGTGCGCGACTCCAAAGCACAGTCCATGCGTCTGACTCAGCAACACGACTTATCTCCTCTGCTAGCCGTGTTTTGCCAATGCCAGCTTCCCCCTCAAGCAGCACACATGCACGCCTATTGTCATTCTGTGCTGTACTCTGCTTGGTGGACCATAGGAGCTGACGGAGTTCTGCGAGTTCTTTTTGTCTTCCCACAAGGATGCTTGTGGAGCTTCTTGCATATAGTTCGGTCATGAATGCTTCTCTCTTCCCCGAAATACAAAGGAGTCTACAGTCTTTTTTGTATTTCTTCAACATAGAGAATGAAAAAGGACGAATCTCCTAGAGAAGTTCCATCCCCGATACCTCTAGAGCAAGGAAGAACACAGTGAGAAATGGAGTCTTCTCTGCTGACAGCGCAGTGTCCTATGAGAGATCACCCCCCTATAGGTATTATTTTTCTTCTTGGACACCATGTACATCAATACGAAAGACCCGATCAGAGATATCAGTCGAAGCGAGTTGCTTGACTGCATTCACGACCACAGTAACGACATCGGCAATTGAAGTTCCTCGAAAAAAGCGAAGCACGAGAATCCCTGCGTGAGGTGGAGGAAACTGCGTTCGACGAAGAAAATCTGTATCACGCGTAATCAGAGTCATGTGCTCACGTTGAAGGTATGCAAAAACAAAAGCGTCCGGTTGAGCACGTAACCCAGCATCCTGCACCGTAACTGCTGAATATCCTGCTGTGTGTAAGGCAAAGAGTACCTGCCTTGGAACGTTTTCATCGAGTAAAAACGTGAATGGACGATGTGTGCTCATGCCCTAGTTACTTTCCTTGACTGTTCTCCAGAGCATCAGCATATCCCTTCACATACTGTACTTGCTCTTTGGCGAGTTGTTGTACAGCTTGCACTTGGGTGGGTTGTAGTGCATACTCCTGACAAATTTCATCGAGAGACATATGACTTTCAAGGTGTTCGATAATGAGATCTACAAAGACACGCGTCCCTTGAATAACTGGGCGTCCACTGTTAATCCCAGGGTCTTGCACGATTCCTGGATAGAGTGGTCGGACGTGTTGGAGTGTCATGAATATGCTCCTTTACAATTTTCTAGCGGGCAAGGCCCAATTCATCCTCACTTTTGTTCAAGAGCATGCAAAGCCTGCTACGGAAAAGGGGGGAAGGTGCCGTCAGGCCACGCTCCCAACGGTTGACATTGACGAAAGTAGTACCAATGCGCTCTGCCAACTCTAACTGCGACCATCCTTGTGCCAGGCGTGCTTGGCTCAAAGCTGTGCGTGGAGTAATCTGTGGCCCATCTCTTTGCTCCATCAGTGAAATCCTTTCAACTTTCTCAGTCTTCATCCTCAGCATTTCAGGGGTGCGCTCGGTTGTTTTTACTCGGTCATTTCACGCCCCCACCTCTGTTTGAACCACTTCTCTACTCTCTCCCCCAGATAAACACCCTTGACGCTTTTTTAGGCAGGTACGGCAGGTATTACAGGGATGCCACGCTCAGAATTGCTGTCAAGAGCGATTGTAGAAGAGAGGTGGGGACGTGGGGAAGTGATCGTGCTCTGATGAACGTCCTCTTCGGCTATCTCTACAACCTCTTGGCTGATCTACTTCTCTAGTGATGTTGGTGCGGGTTTCTTCTGCACTGCCTGGAGCTTTTTGGTCGTGACATTGGAGGCAAAGACGGCGATGGTATTTGGAAGTTTTTTGTCTAGCAGCTGCACGCCCTCGACGATCAAAACGTCCTCGGTGTCTTTGATCGCCTCTTCTACCTTGCGCCACTGTTTGGTTGCAATGTAGACCGCAAACAAAGTCGGTTCTATCTGATCCGGTGCAGGAATAGGTAATCCCTTTGGCATCGGCGGCAGTTTCGGTTGCTGCTGCATGGTTGTGATAATGCACTGGCCTTGTTCAACGACCTTACCAGGTCTCCCGATGAGTGTTACTTTCACGGATTTTATCTCTCCTCGTTCCTCGATTGTGATCTCGTTTAGTATGGCGATCCTATCCTCCCAGGAGAACAGTAGTAATTCCTCTGATACCGCTTCGGGGGCGACTGGGGGGGTCATTCCCCTGCCTTCGTGAGTCTCTTGAGATTGTGTTCTTTTTCTGAGATGTGGTGGTCGCCGACGTGGAAATATATGTCGCGTCACCTCTCCCGGAACCTCTGTTTTCACCAGCAAAAAGAAGATGCCGCCAGGGGTGCGTCGGCGAGATTCATCGGGAAGCATCAGGCCGCCAGCCCTTTCGATGTCCAGCACCTTCTGTACGAAGTGCTGCGCCTCGTCTCGACCGAGCTTTTTTACGGCTCGATAAATGGTCTTTTTAGGCTCAGCCTCGGTCTCGCCCAGTTGCTCTGCTATCTTTTCGGCTACTTCTTTGCGTTGTTCGTGGAGTTCACGCTGTTCTTCGCTCCCGTGCTCATCCATGCGTCTCCCCTCCATGATTGCCGTCGTTCTCTGTTCCGACATTGTATTGCCTCTCCTTCTGCCTTGTCAATGACGCAGCGTGCGTCAGAGGCAAGAGTGCTCTGCCTCATTATACGCATCTGTACCAGTATTTCAATAAAAATGGATATATTGAGGACTGTTATCCCAGTTTGCTGTATACATGGCTTGCCATCTAAACAGATAAACAGCAATACATATAGCCATATGTATGGCAGTATGTTTTTCTGTTTATCCATATAGACAGTAAAAAGTATTTCTGTATAGCCTGAAATATGTAAAAATGGCTTTCTGTATAGGTATAAAACACGCTTGCTCTTCACTTCTTGACTCCCAAAGTGAGAATGGTCTGCCGTGTAAGTAGGTGATTAGTGAAAAATGCAAGTAGTACGGGATATTCCCGTACATTCCTGTACTTGTACAAAGCCACAACAAGCAGACCGCGTTTTTATGATACCAGTACGGGAGATGATAGGGCAAGTACGGGACATTCCCGTACTTATGTCAGATTTGAAAGAAGGAGTAGTTCTCATGATGTACAACAACTACACAACCTACAGTTACGGTCACGATTATGGTAATTCAAAGACGTGCGGCGTGACCTGGATCGGCAATGAGCAGTATGCGCTCGATATGCCATCAGCCCTGGCAAAGGGGAGCTATGAAAACCTACAAGCGAAGGTCTCCTCGACCTCATCGACTAGCCTCGCCGCGATTCTCAATCAGCGTGCTCATACGATCCAGTTTGGTGGTCAATCATACTATGTTGGCAACCTGGCGATTGATCAGAACCCAAACGCTGAAATTGCCGATCTCACTTCGCGGGGGGATGTATCCCGGTACTGGTCCGAGCGCAATTTGGCGATGCTGCTCACAACGTCGGGAACATTGATCCGTGATGCGGAGTACGGCCTGGCAGTGGTGACGAACCTGCCCATCGCGACGCACAACGAGACGAACGTCAAATCCGTGAAGGTCGCACTTGATGGCGATCATGTGTTTTACCTGGATGGTGTCAAGCGCACTTGCCATGTCATTGTGAAAAAGACCGTGATGGAGGGAGCCGGGGCCAACATCGCCTTTAGCCCTGGCGGCCAGAAAAAGATCGGTGTGGTCGATATTGGCGGGCGAACGACTGACGCTTACCTGGTCGTTGGTCAACTTCCTGTGCAGGATATGTGTAAAAGCTTTGACGTTGGCGTCGAATCAGCATTTGATGCGCTGGTAACTGCGTTTGAAAACGAATTTAGCTATCCGCTCTCGGCCAGTGACGCACGTCTGGTCCAGGAGTGCTACGTGCATGGCAAACGCTATGATACCATCGCGACCATCGCTAATGCTGAGGTGGATCCACAGCGCATTGATGATCTCGTCGATGAAATCCTGCGTGGAACTGGGAAGCAAATAACGAGCTTCTTGAAACGCGTCTGGTCCAGCTCGATGGCGACGGACGTGGTGGTTTCTGATGCGCAGATGGTTCTGCTGATCGGAGGGGGAGCGTACTACTTCGAGGTAGATATCAAGCCTCTTTTCCGAAAGCGTCTCTCTGTGCCTCAGTCTCCTGAGTTCGCCAACGCTGCAGGATTCGCAAAATTGGCACTGCATTACCTGCAACGTGAACAGCCGCGTCAACTGCACGTCTCATAGGTGGTGTTATGGCGAAGAATCATGATAAATACGTCTACTACGATGTCGCCGTGCCACGTACCAACACACTCCTTCTCGGCTATATAGAAGAGATGAACGCGAATACCAACATTCCTGAAGGCCAGCTGTTGGTGCAGTGTGCGACGGAGTACGTGAAGCAGCTCGCTGGCGGGCAAGCGAATCCGCTCGCCGCGCTCGGTCCATTACAAGCAGTCATGGCATCGATGTTTTCGGCATTGCCACAGCAAACTGGAGCAGCTCTCACCAATGGAGCTGCATCAGTTGCCGCCCGACTGCCAAGTGCAGTCCAGCCTCTTGGATACGATCTTCTGAACAGCGGTGCTGACGCGGAAGACATGGACAATGCCTTTGGTGCTCCCGATTAACTCCCTTCTTGTATTCCCTTATGCCAGACCGTCACCTCTGTACACAGAGGACGCGGGAGCCGATGTGCAATCCTCGGCCTGGCTATGTGCTGTTGGTTCCACGACGTGTTCTCAATCGTTCGCAGCATTTTTCCATGTTTCTGGAAAGATGGAAAGCCAGCAGTATGGTCGATCCATAGTTCTTTGTAGTGCCGGAAGGGAGTTCAGCTCTACCGGGTCAGGAATGCTGTATGCGTTGTAAAAATCCTGTTGTTGATCATTATCGTGCGCAGGCACTCAAGCTAACACAGACCATTCTACAACGTGTCTTGAGCACGCCAACGACTCTTGATTCGTTGTACGCGGAGGAGCTGGAGGACTTGCAAGATAGCGAAGTTGAGGTGAGGTATTGCCTGTCTCTTTCTCCTCGTCGATGGCAACTTCGCTTGCCTCGCTCTCCTTATTAAATGAGCCTGTAGGAAGGAAGGCTATGAACAAAGAAAAAGTTGCGCAGCGTATCTTGGAGAAGCGTGCTGGCGAACTCTGGTTTGGGGCGAAGGTGGCAACGGTGCTACCAACTCCAGTACCTGCTGTTGTGCTCATCACCACGGAAGAGCCGTCGGACGCGGATTACGATGCGACACACTATGTCAAGTCAACTGAGCACTATGTCTCTTCCAGTGAATTCTTGCAGGTTGCCACCGATGGACGTGGTCTCACGAATGACCAAGCGGGCGCACTCCTGGCGGCATTTATTGGCACGAGACATGCGTTGACAACTCTTGTAGATGCATGTACCCAGGCGCAATGCGCGTCAATAGTTGATCGGTTGCGAGGCACAGAGGTAGGGAGTGCTGCGCTTAGCTATGCACGCTATGTGCTCGACCGATCTCTGGTGAATCTCGACCCTGAAGTTGATACTTTAGTACCTGAAAAGGAGCACGCATGAAGCGTACAAAATCTCGCGCGGTCCAGCAGCAAGGCGCAACAACCATTTTGCAGCCGATGCAGCAAACACAGTCGCTCGTTGCCTCGAACGACGTCGATAGCTACAACGGCGGCTACTATGATCAGCAACAGTATATGGCGGTACCGGAGGACGATGGTGGTGAAGACCCAATGTTGCATCCACCTCTCTGGCTGTTTATCCTCGGCGGTGTAGAAACAGCATGGGGTGGCCTTACCAATCTCTTCCAGGTATTCACCTCAGTCACCGGCATTCTGAGCTGGCAGCAGCATGAGCTGATGGACGCCTATGGGTATGCGAAAGCCGGTCAGCTTATTCTCAATAGGAATATGGGGCTTATCCTGGTCGCCTTGGTCTTAGGCGTTGGTTCGCAAATCGGTATCCAAGCATTTACCCAGCAGATTAAGAAAGCGTGGAAGCAGAAGCGGGTGCTTGAGCACGAGAGCACGAAGCAGGCCATTGTGGAAATCGCCAGCGATTTGTCCATCGGTCAGGTGATCGGCTACGCGAGTCTTCTGGTCTGCTGCTTCAGTGATTACCTGTTTGTGACGCAGGTCGATAGCAGCGGGTCAGTTGGCACCTACGTCATTATGACATTCTGGGCTGTGCTTCTGGCCGGTTCTTCGACCTACATTCTGCATGATGGCATCCAGCGTATCTATAGCGGCGTGCTCGCGCTACGTGCCTGGCGCATGTGGCAAGATGCTCTGAAAGCGCATTTTGAAGAACTGGCACGCCAGTATCAACAGTAACGTCCTCGTGAGCCTCAACACGCGGTTTTCTGAAAGGGAGCCGCGTGTCTGTCTTTCACTGGAAGTTTTCTAAAAGCGTGTGTATGCATTTTGAAACTCTCTCGATCCGGTCTTTCGGCATCAGCTGGTAGCTCGCAGTGAGGAGAAGTTTCCCACGTGTTTTGTGGTCTTTATGAAAGGAGTCCCTATGCACATTGTTGTCGATGTTGGTGCTACTGCGTATGTATGTGTTCATCAGACAGGAGAAGTGTTATGCACAATAAAGGGCTGAATTTACTCGTGTTCGTTGTGATTATGGGACCACTCATTTGGGTCTCGCAGAAGATGCATTGGGGCGACACTGGTACCTTTGCATGTGTGGTCCTGGGCATTGTCATCGGATTTGTTCTGCTCACCAGTGGCCGACGAGTCACGCGTTCTGCGCGTCGCACCTTTGGAAATACGCAGAAGAATGCTGGCGCGGATTTCCTTTTTGGACCAGCCGATCCGGTCACACGTCAACAGGAAATGTTGCAGATGCGCCAGATGGTCGGTAATCGAACAGGCCAGTGGAATGCGCCATCGTTACAGGCTGCGCCACCACAACCGATGATGCCGAACCCCGCCAGACGACCTGGTAGCTACGAGCCTGCTGCCGCGGCGTATCAAGCGCGGCAGACCAGGATCACCCCGATGCAGGAGAGCTCTCAGCTGGTCGGCTACTCGCTGCCAGCTATAAGCACGCGTCCAGCACAGCCACCGACACCTAGAGCACCACAGCCTCCACCACACAACAATGGTCCGCTCTTGAATCTAGGCGTTGGAGCGCAGATGTACCTGCAAAGCTCGCTCACGAGTGTGCTCGTGGTGGATGCTCAGCAACGTCGTCCAGCCGCTCCGGTCTTCCTCGAAGAGTGGGTCCGACTGGGGGTGGGTCTCCTGGTCGTCGATCTGTATGGGCAGTATACGGGGTATCTCGCGCACATGTCACCGAGCTACGGGTTTCTCGCGGGTAGTACAGCTGGTCAGGAGCACCTCACGGCAGCCCAGCAGAGTAAGTACATGCCTCTCGCATCACCTCGAGAGGCGACGCACGTCGGGCAAAATATCGCCGATGAAGGGCTCCAGGTCATTTTCAACTTCTCCTCGTATCGCGATACGACACAGGCGGGCACGCTTTTACTCTCCCTGCTCCTTGGCATCGAACGCAAGGCGCGAGAAATGAGTACCCATCCGTGCGCGATCCTCGTCACGGATGCGCGCCCGTTTGCCCCGGCAGACGAGAAGAACTGTGTTATTGCAAACGAAGCCGTCGCACAGGAGGTCTATGATTTGCTCATGAGCTTGGTGGAGCACGCTGGACAACCTGGCCTGAAGCAGTTGGGTGTTTGTCTCGCAACACCATCTGTCGAAGGTATTGAAGAGGACGTGCTTGTCACCACTCGCCTCTGGGCCGTGAATTGTACCGATGAAGAAGAGATCGAGCGGATGGACCGCTACCTGGAACTGGCAGAGCAGGACGTGGACCAGCTCCTGGATGGTGATACGATGCTTTTTGATACGGGCAGCGATGGTGCGGCAAGCTTTGTGCGCTTCCGACGTGCTGGCCTTGTCCTCAGCAAGCCAACACTTCCTGAAAACCACAACACGGAAAAGCTTACCGTAGAAATTTCTGAGGAGGAGCGCCTGGGGGGAGAGCAGGGACTGAGGACAGAGGAGAAGAACTAGAGGAGGATATCTCAGTCCCCGGTCAGCCTCCCTACTACTTGACGTTGCCGTACCTGGCCTACGCGGTCTCCGTGTTGGGTGCTGGATACGAGGAAAACGCGCTCCGGCGTGTGCCAGTCGCCTTCGTGGGGCTGGCACAGGAGCTGCGGCTCAGGAATGCCGGGACGAATAAAGATATGCTGAATCCATCGCAGGTGAAGGACCTTGCAAGGACCGCGAAAAGTCTTTCGACTGAGGATCGTGAGGGAGCTGTGGCCTACGCGAAAGCCGCACTCGCTGCGATTAGTACAGGCGCGGCTGGTTCAGCTGTAACAGAGTTCCTGGATACGTCGTCTCTCCCGAATCCGGGGGCATCGGTCTGGCACCCTGCACCGATTGACCTTTTTGAGATACCGGAGAAAACACCCCGCATCACTGCGGATGATATCCGAGACACGGAGCAACTGATTGATGCAACCATTAATAGTTTTGTTCCTGCAGAAGTGAGACATGATTTTACCAAGATCGGACCTCGAATCATGCGCTTTGGCGCGTTGCCCACGGGGACTCCGGTCCTCGTCAATGGCGTGCCAAAGCGTGATGCATCGGGACGTGTGCTCTATGCGAAGCGAACAAAGATCGAACAGATCACGAATCGCGAAAAAGATATCCAAGCTGCGCTCGGTGTCAAGACGATTCGCATGCTTCCTCCAGTGCCAGGAGAACATCATGTCGGCATTGAAATACCCAATCCGCGTCCAATGACGGTCTCGTTGCGTGATGTCTTAGCGAGTAAAGAATATCAGGCCGCGCGGGCGGCTTCAAAGCTGGTGTTTGTGCTGGGGCAGAACGTTGCCGGTGAGGTGCTGTTCTGTGATATTGAACGGGCACCGCACCTGCTGATCGCCGGCGCGACCGGTGCGGGCAAAAGTATGCTCTTGAATACATTGCTTGCATCGATTCTCACGCAGGCAACGCCCGATGATGTGCGCCTCTTGATGATCGATCCCAAATTAGTAGAGTTGACCATATATAAAGGTATTCCCCACTTGCTCCGGCCAGTGGTCACTGATGTTCAGCAAGTGGTGCCGTTGCTCAATAATGCCGTTGCCGAGATGGATCGGCGCTATCAGCTCTTCTCAGAGCTCGGTCTACGTAATCTCGCGGGCTATCGTAAGCTGCGTCTGGAGAAGCTCGCGGGGGGTGATACCTCGCTTGCCAATCTGCCCGCCATCGTGATCATCATCGACGAACTGGCGGACCTGATGATGACGGCACCGGAAGAGGTCGAGGGACTGATTTGCCGCCTGGCGCAAAAAGCGCGTGCCATTGGTATTCACCTCGTTGTCGCGACGCAACGCCCTAGCGTGGATGTGATAACGGGTCTGATCAAAGCCAACATCCCAACCAGGATTGCCTTCATGGTGGCCAGTTGGCGCGACTCTCAAACTATTCTGGATCAGAATGGAGCCGAGAAATTGCTTGGACGCGGGGATATGCTCTATCTCCCGTCGGATGTGTCTGAACCCGAACGCGTTCAAGGTGCATATATGACAGATGGTGATGCCGCTCGTCTGGCAGCCTATTGGCGAGAAACCCAACCCTCCGCGACAAGTGGAGAAGTATGGCCGGACGAAACTGAAGAAGAGGAGGAGATTGAAGAGATCGACCCGGATCCCCCTGCTGGAGAGAATACCGATGACGAGCAGCTGCTCGCTACCATCATCGAAAAACTGACTCAGCAGCGTATGGAATTGTTCTCGAAGTCGTGGTTGCAGAAATTGCTTAGTGTGGGCTATCCAAAAGCCGACCGGCTCACGAAAAAGTTGGTTGAACTGGGTGTGGTCACTGAGACGGCGGAAGGAAAGCGAGGTGAGCGCCGGGTGCTGCTCCAGTATGACCGGACCGAAGACTCAGTAGATGATGGGAGTGTAGCACAAAGCGGAGTCGTATAGCGCGTGTATCGTCTGGTTTCTGCTCACCAAGTTCACATGAGCAGGAGTAGGTCGATACACAAAGAACGGCACGATGCCAGGCCAAAGGTAGCTTTCGTGAGCTACCTTTGGCCTGGCATCGTGCCTAATGGCGGCCTGTGGGTCGCCTTTTTTATGAGGCGATTTATTATGGCTTGCCAGTATTCCAGAAACATGTTTTGCAAGAAAAAGGACAGAAACTTAATGGAAAGCGATGTACCTCTCACGGCCAGGGCGATAACGGCGGCGTTGTCGCAAACACCTCATGTGTATGCTCATCATAATGGGACCTCCTATCAAATCAATAGTGCGAGATCTATGACTGGCGTACTCTATGTGCGTCGGACGAATGATTATCAATGGATTATTCCTGTGCGTGTGGTACGAGGGCTACCTTCACCTCCTTTGACTCAGGAGCAGTCCTTGGCACTCACTTTAGCGCAAGCAGCTATTGAGACTATTGAACGGGTGGTTCCCCAGGAGCAAGGGGGTAGGTCTCAGCAACGCCAGCGTACTCTGCTTGGTGCCTATGACACTTTGAGTCGGCAATCCTCGCATTTGGGTATTGGTATCGCGCCGTTCTATAACTACGATATGGAGAAGCTGCTCTCCATCGCGGCTCAATTCAAGCGTCAGATCGAGCAACGCTACGCACAGAGAAGCTGATATGCCAGCCGTTGATCGCCAGTGCCATCCTCTAGCACACGCTACAAGAAGCCCGTAGCAGAATCAATGAAGGTGCCGATCTACGTCAAGTGAGGAGTGATCTGGTCCAGGGGGTGAGCCTGACCGCAGAGGAGTTTACAGATAAAGAAAACGAAGAGCAAGAGCTTCATCTCTTTGATGAATAAAGGGACACTCCCGGTACGAGCGTCCAAAACAACCGAAAAAGATGAATACAGAAAGATGTAATTGTAGAATACACTGCATGAAATTTTCTTTAAAACAGGGAGAACAAGCATGATTGAACAGATTTCGACACTGATAATGTTGGGTCTCTTTGGCCTGTATTCGGTGTTCGGCATTCTCGTGTGGAGCCTCGCGGCGACGGTAGAATTCGTCGCATATCGTCGTAAAGCAGTAGATTTTTTATCGAGTGCATTATCAGCGAGGCGGACTGTGTTTACAGCAGTAATAACAACACTCTGTAGCTTTGGAAGCCTCGCACTTTGGTGGGGATATCTCTTGTCGTCGATGCGCCACCCTGATTTTCGATGGCTACTCACTTGCACAGTGTTCCTTGTATGCCTTTTTGTCGTGCTTTGGTCTCTCACACTCTACTTGCGAGTTCAAACAAGTCACCAACCGTACCTCTATCGCTTACCGCAAGATGCGGACGCTCTGCGACTGGGGCAATGCAAGAACGGTATTATGATTGCGGCATCCCTGTATCCAAAGATAGTCACAGATGAAGACACCGTGGACACGATGTCGCGGGCAGCCTCTGTGTCGATGCGCCGTGAGGTTTTCCCAATGGTCAAGCAGCGTCGAAACCTGAAGGTGATGAAGTTCACAAACGACTTCGAGGTGTACTGCAACGTATGTGCTACAGGCTATACACGCGGGTACTTTGGTTTTCTTGCAGCTGTGCAAGCGGCTCCCGATCATCTGCAGGCTGAGCGTGTCATCCTGCAAGAGTGGCCGGAGACGAAAGAGTCTGAGCGGCTCATGGAGACGCTTGCACCGCAATTCTTACAATCAAAGGAAGAGGAGTAAAAGTTTCCGTGGCACGTGTCACTTGACCAATGAAGAAGGGATGCAATCCTTATACGATTGCATCCCTTGTCTGTTTTTCAGGCTTTCCAGAAATACAGAATATCGGCAATAATCAGCTTTTCAACTACTGGTTTTCTATTTCTCTCAAGTAGCGCACGAGGAAACTCCCCTCCTTGTTCTCCAGCAGGTCACGCTTGGCCGCAAGAATCGCCTCCTCGACGATCTCCTCACGAAGTGCTTTGATGCCGTAGGTGCGCTTGAGCAACAAACGCATATCTTCGACCGCATCGGTCGCCTCGTTGCGCACTCGGTATGTAGCCTTGGTGTAGCCTTCACCGGCCCGATCAGGTTTCTGGTTTTCTGGCTTGCTGATAGTCTTTACCGGCCGTCCTTGTTCCTGTACATGTAGCGTCTCAGCTGGGGATGATGTTGCCTGTTTCGCTAATTCCAAAGCAGCGTTGAACGCAGCATTTGGTGCCTCATCTTCGCTACCCTGATCGTCAAACACATTCACCTTGCGAGTCTTTTGTGTTTTTGTTCCATTTTCTTTCGATAGTGTCATAGAGCAACCTGACTTTCTTCTGCAAGCTGTAAAATCATAGACCTGGTGAATCGGTCCCAGTAGGCTCCCAATTCACCGTCGATGGCCCCAACATCGGCACTGAGTTTGACCGCTTTCTGATAGGCTTCTCGACGCAAAACTGGATCAGGGTAGATATAGTAGTCTTTTCCGTACTCATTCGTAATGCTTTGCAATATCTCTGGCGATGAACTGCCGCGAGTGTTGTATTGCGATGGTAAGATGCAAACCACTTCGAGCTGCGGATTTGCTCCCTGTGTGGTATTCGTACGAACGTCCCTCACCGTGTTGGTGATTTTGGGCAGTGCATCTTCAGCCATCTGTTCAGTCGAGACAACGATTACCATGCGCCTAGCCGCCACGAGGCTGTTGACGGTCAGCAGGTCGAGCGATGGTGGACAGTCGATGATGAGGAGATCCACGTCCTTGGCGTAGGGGGCGAGACAACGAGCCAGTACTTTATTCGGAAATTGCCTGGTGGTTGGAAGAACAGTAAATACTTGGTTGGCTGCGGCCAAGTCGATGTTCGCTGGGAGAAGGGAAATAAGCCTGCTCAAGCGTATCGGCTCGATCAATTGGCCTTCGACGAGCAGATTGTACATGGTTTGTGTGATCGGTTTCTTATAAATGTGTTTGAAATACAGGGTCAATGATGCCTGGGGGTCCATATCGACGAGGCGTACTCGTTTGCCCTGGCGCGCGGCTGCGGTAGCGGTGTTGACCGCTGTCACAGTCTTGCCCACGCCACCTTTTTGCATCGCGATGGCCACTGCGTTTTCAATTGACTCGGCCTGCTCTAGGGCAGGGAAGCTCAGTTGCATCTGCGTGGTGTATCCTTTCTTGCTGTTCAAATCGATGGGAGACACACCTTCCTCGACCTGCAGAACGCTATTTCACTCGTAATGTGAGGTACTGGTGAGAAGAGGTTGTCTCTCTTTTAAGAGTAGTATAAGCCCAAATGGACAATAAAGCCAGAAAAACAGCAATATTGGTTTACTTATAGCCTGTTTTATGGATTTCCAGAAAAACAGAAGGATGCGATTATACAGGTGCATCCTTCTGTTTCTACGAGCTAAAGCCATGAAGCGTGCTTGTTGAGGGTAACGCAATAGACGCCTGTTTCGAGTGTGGACATGCCCCCCCAGGGAAAGACCTGATGGGTACGATTGAAGTAGATGTCTGCGGCATCTCGGCCCGTCTGGGCATTCACCGTGTCTACTTTGCATCCCCAGTGTGAGCGCAGTGATGCTCCTGACCAAGCGATAATAATATCTGTGTAGCCGAGATGGGACATTTCTACTCGATAGATGTCATACAACATAGGAGAGTTCTCTCTTTTTTCATCACTTTAATGGTTCACACTATTCCCCGCCCTAGATCGTTAAGATCAATCATTGCTTATAGCAGCAAGGACAATAGAGGGGGCTACTAAGGAGCATTCCTCACCTATTGCTGCGGAGGGTTCTGTCTCTCCATGAGTTTTGCCCGTAGGTCGTCATTGAGTTCAGCAAGGCGGTCAGCGCGTGTACGCATAGCCCCAAGTTCCTCTCGCAGTCGGTCCATTTCACCACGATCTGCTGTCGCCTGCCCACGGGCGTTCGTCGTAACTGACACGAGTTCTCCGCGGAGTCGATCTACTTCTTCCCGTTCCCGCTTCAACAGGGCAGCAGCCTCAGTGCGGTCTTCCTCAGCACGTCTACGAGCCTCTGTTATGGTCTTCTCAATCTCTCCTCGCAGCCGGTCCACTTCTGCCCGTTCGCGGTCCAGTGTGGCATTGGCCTCACTCACCAGTCGCTCTGCAGTAGCTATGCGTGTACGAGCATCCACCTCGGCATCGTGTGCGCGAGCGTTCGCCTGCCTTGCTTCCTCTTGCGCTGTCACCGTCGCGGCCTCGGCTGAGGCAACTGCTTCCTTTGCTTGTTGGAACGCTTCGTCGATTTGCTGCTTCGCCTCGCCATGCATACGAGCAATCGTTTCGTCTCGCTCTGCCTGCACCACGATGATCTGTTGCTCGGATTCTTCTATCACACGTTGTGTTTTGGCTTCTGCCTCTTCCATATGCACAATAGCAAGTTCGGCAGCTTCCCGCTCTGCTTGCGCCTCTTGTCGTGCAGCAACGCTTGCAGCATCGGCGGCGAGACGAAGCGATCTCTCTGTACTCGCATTTTGAAGTGCTTCGGCGATGCGAGTATCAGCTCGATCCAACGTTGCTTGTATCTGGGCCACGGAAACATCGGGATCAGAAATTTCCACGAGTGTTGTAATGTAGCGTTCAAGGCTCCCTTGAAGTTGAGTCATGCCTTGAAGAACAGAACTTCGGAGTGATTCGACAGGCACAATTCCTGTTGGCCGCTCTTGTTTCACCACTGTCTCTTGTACCACACCTGCTGCTATCGCTTTCAGACTCGCTCGTGCTCGATGATTTGAAACAGCAGTATGATCTGAATCGTTGCAATAGGCCGATGGTCTTCCCATTCCTGTTTCCTGCCGTCGTGGATTGTGGCACGTCGGGTAACGACAGATCGTTTCGTCCTGGTCTTTCAGGACGAGTGCAGTGAGTAGGTCGGCTGCCGCAATTGGGTCTTTGGGAAGCATTTGGTCAGTACTCATAGAATAGGTTTCCTTTCTGTTTCTTCATCATGTACTCTCTTAGAAAGAGTATACTATCATATCATATCATTGTCAAGTAATGATATGATATTAATGAAATGTAATGATATGATAGATAGTCAAAGAATTTTTATTCCAAACAGATTGTGTAGGTTTCAACGTAAGCGCGTTTTTGGCAAACGTTTCAGTGGAAGTGCGAATAAAGTACATCAGATAGCAAAGAAACCTTCAACGTAAGCGCGAACGCACTGTAACAGCCTCTGTGGCTTGTTCATTGGCTCGCGCGGGGATGGCTTTTCTCGCCTCTGGGACATAGGTGATCTGACAGGAAGAGCTTCTACGGTGCCTCCAGCAAACCTGCTTTTATTCGCGCTTGCTCTGAAAGTCTGTACTTTATACGCGATTACGTTGAAATAATTCGCGCTTACGCAACACGAAAATGGTCTATTCAAGCTCAGTTCGCGTTCGCGCCAATGTTGAAACTTACAGATTGCAAAGTCTGCTTGAAAAGTGGATTAGGAGAGCACGGTATGGGGAGTACATGGTTTGAATCTGCAAGGTCCCGTTTTGAAGTGCCGATACCTCAAGATAAACTAGGAAAGATATTTTAAGAAGTATTTAAGATGGGGTGACCATATTGAGCAAGTATTCTGCGAAGGGGGAAGTGCATGAGTGTTCGCAGATCCTTTTTCAGCCAAGAGGCTTCTTGTACATGTATCTCTTTTGGACACACACGGCCCACGAGATGCACAACGAGGTTGCATAAGGAAGTGAAGGATGCAAAAATACTATGGAAATAAGACTAAACCAGTGGAATTCAGAATTCAGTGGTTTGTGAGACTGAGACCTGCCTCTTCTCTCTTGTACGAGGCATCCTTACTTGTATAGTGAGAGGAACGTCTTAATTCTCTTGCAGTGAGTCCTGGGAACGATGGGGGTGTTCTTTGCCGAAAAGCCTGGAGGACCATGCTGCGATTTGCAGCGTCACCACTCCCGCAACCGCAAGAACAGAGATGAGCAGATAGGGCACGAGGTGATTATTCCACAGTTGATAAGCAAAGGTATGCACAACAGCTAGCACAAACACCAGATAGTTCAACTGCTGTAGCTGTTTCCAGCGTTTCGTTTTGAGCCATCGCAGGGCCAGGTCATTCGACAGAACCACGAGGAGCAGAATCAGAAGCATGGCCCAGCCTCCAACAGGAATGGCCCAGGTGAACAGGGAACGTGTGCCAAGCGTTGAATGAAAGGCACACAGGAGGGCCGCCCAGAGACCGAGATCGCGCCGCACGTCGGTCGAGACGGGATTTGGTCGCCTTCGCAGCACATTAAGAGGACCCAGTACCAACGTGAGACTGAGCCAAAGCAGGCCAACAGAGGCGGTTGCTACACTCAGGCGTGTCACCAGATCCGTTTTGACCTGAAGCCAGGAGAGGAGGGCCGTGAGGACGCTACTTGCCAGGAAAAAAGGCAGGTGGTGAGAGAGCCATCGCTGCTTCGGGCGATGACGTTGCACATGATGACGCATAGGGGTTACTCCTATTCTCGGTGGACGATGCCCTCTCGCCACGCATAGACTGTGGCCTGAGTTCGATCAGCCAGGTGCAATTTCGAGAGGATATTGCCGACATGGCTTTTGACGGTTTTCTCGCTGATGCTGAGGCTGTTCGCAATGTTTCCATTACTCATGCCTCCCGCCACGAGGCGCAGCACCTCCAGCTCGCGTTCACTTAACTCGTGAAAGGGATTGAGTGTGTCGGTACGCTTGCCCTGCACTTCCTGAACGACGCGGGCGGCGATGCGTGGGTGCAAGATGGCTTCGCCCACTGCGGCTTTGCGCACGGCTGCGGCCAGCTCTGCCGACTCCACGTCTTTGAGCAAGTACGAGAGGGCACCTGCGCGGATGGCCGGAAAGATATGCTCGTCTTGGTGATACGAGGTCAGGACGATGACCCTGGTGCGTGGCGACCTGGCGAGCAGTTGGCGCGTGGTTTCCACGCCGTCCATCCCCTGCATCAGCAGGTCCATCAGCACCACATCTGGCGCGTGCTCGCTTGCCAGGCGCACTGCTTCCTGCCCCGTGGCTGCTTCGGCCACTACCAGGATATCCGGCTGTGTTTCCAGGAAACCGCGCACCCCCTTGCGGACCAGGGCGTGATCATCGACCAACAGGACGGTAATCGGTTCGTGCATCGTGTTTCTCCTTTCCAGATAGGTGAAGTGGGCAGGTACAGGTAATGCGTGTCCCGCTCCCTGGCGTGCTTTCAACGGTCAGGTCGCCGCCCAGCGCTTGCACGCGTTCGCGCATATGGATCAAGCCATATCCCCGGTCACCGGCTTCCGCAGGGACAAAGCCGCGCCCGTTGTCATCAATCTGCACCTGGAGGAGCTTTCGACTCCAGGTCAACGTCATCTGGATCTGTGTGGCTGCACTGTGCTTCTCGATATTGGTCAATGCCTCCTGAACCACGCGAAAAAGCGCTAGCTCTGTTTCGAGAGACATTGTCTGTTCTCCATGCATGCGCACAGTGACCGCGATGTGGTTCCGTCGCGTCCAGGCCACGGTATGCGCCTGGATGGCTTTCGCCAGGCCCTGGTCCTCCAATGGAGCAGGACGGAGTTCATGGACGAGTGCATCCAGGTCGGTGTGTACCTGGCGAATCACGGTTTCGGCCTCTTGCAGATGCGTTTCAGCAGTCTGGAGATCATGGCCAAGCAGGGCACGCGCCGCGCCGATCTCCATGGAGGTGACAAAGACCTGCTGTTTCACCGAGTCATGGAGTTCGTGTGCCAGGTGTAAGCGCTCCTCGCGTGCCGCCATGGTGGCGATCTGCACGCGAGCAGTACGCAGTTCCTGGTTGATCGCGCGCAACCAGTTGATCCCGAAGGCCATACAGCTCCCGAAGATCGTCACCGTGGTGAGCGCGACTGTTTCCCACCAGGGGGCACGGGTCACGGTGGCGGTAAGTAGTGTCAGTCCCACCATGAGCAGGACGGCCGCGATCAACTGTCTGAGCCGGAGGGTGAATCCCGCGATCAGGCCCGTGTAGACGAAGAACCCCAGCCAGTTTCCACCCGAGAGGAGCGGTAGAGCCAGTCCTATCAACCCCAGGATGAGGAGTGCGCGCCAGGGCTGGTGAGCGTTGGCTCCCAAAACAATGCGCCAGATCGTCCAGAAGTAAATGCCGAAAAAAACGAGTGTACAGGCGAGAGCAAACGCCAACGGAGCGGGCTGGAGAGATGCCTGAAGCAGCCCTACAATGGGATAGATGAGAAAGACCAGCCAGATGCACGCCAGAGCCAGAATGAATGGCACTGAGCGATCTTTTCCCACGGCGAATAACCAGGACCGCTCCGCAACGGCCACCGGCTCTTTTATCAGGCCAAGCGTCTCATTGTTCACGCCGGTCGTATCCTGTGATGGTCTCTTTGCTCTTTGCTTGTGCATCTGGTGCTCCATTTTTTCTTCTCTCACCTATCATATCTCACGTCTGCTGCAGGTGGCTGCCTGCATTTGATGCAGGAATGTCGGGAAAGTTTCCATTCGCAAGCGAGACGAACAGCGATCAGCCCCACGACAAGCGTACACGAAAATGGGGTGGAGGTCATCGGACTGGAGGCGGATTTGGGCTGAGACTTGCGACCGAATACATGCGCGAGATTGAGTGCCACCGGAGCAGTACGAACGCGCTTGCGCGGCGGTCGCTGATGCCTAAATGTTTGTGAAGCCGAACGGTCGTCAGTCGGATGCAGAATCCTCCTCGAGGCCGATGTCTTCTGGCTTCTCTTTCGGTATGCTTTTCTCTGTACAAGTGGATGTTACAAGACGAGGTGTCACTTTGGGGGACGAAACTGCGCGAGCAGAAAAGAAGCCCTTGGACGCAATCTCTGTCTTCACTGCTTTCCAGTTAGGAGAACAATAACATGCTGTTAAAAACGCTGCGTTTTCTCAGTCTCATCTGTGCAGCACTGGTGCTGGGATTGACGCTCACGCATGATCTAGAGATTCCCGGCAAACACCTGCTGAGCGGCGCGAACTGGCTGACTGTCCAGCATACCTTCTATGGCGGCTTTGCGATTGTGGGAGGAATTGCCGAACTACTTGGCCTTCTCTCAACGGGCCTTCTGCTCTTGCTCCTGCGCAAGCAACGAGTGGCCTTGGCTTTGACGCTCGTCGCGGCCCTCTGCTTTGCTGGTACGCTCGCCCTGTTTGCCTTCGGCAATAACCTGCTGAATCAGCAAATTGCCTCCTGGACGCCCGCGACCCTACCCACCGCCTGGCAGCAGATCCGCAATGCCTGGGATAGTTTCCATGCCGCCAGTTCCGTTCTGGCTGCTCTGAGCCTCGTTTCCTTACTCATCGCTCTGCTGCACGATACTCCTTCATCGTACCGCACATAGGAGATGCTCCTGTAAAGCATTCTTGCACTCGAAGGTGTCTCTATGAGCAATACTGAGCCAACATCTCTTACCATCCAGGCTTCTCCAGAGCCAGTTCCCGCTGTGCCTCCCTGGTTTGGCGAAGTCGCCATCGTCGCCAACTACCTGACTCGTTTGGGAATGCTGACGACGATCAGCGACCGGGTTCGTTTCGCACGCAAACGTTTCGGCCTCTTTGAGGTGATCGACTTTGTCGCTGTGCTGATCGGCTATGCTCTCAGTGGAGAACCAACGCTCGTCGACTATTACGAGCGTCTGCATCCGTTCGCGACTTCATTTATGGCCTTGTTCGGACGCAGCCGATTGCCACATCGTTCCACACTCAGTCGCTTCCTTGCCGTACTGGATCGGGCGTGTGTGGAAGCACTTCGAGCCGTGTTCCTGCAAGATATCCTGGCTCATCCTGGACCCGCCAAGGGAATCGGGGGACTATGGGATCGGCAAGGGAAACGATGGATGGTGTTCGATCTCGACGGCACCCGGGCCGCCGCACGACAGCGCGCACTGCCTCAGACTCCTGATCTACCACCAGTGCATCGGCGTTTGCGCCCGGTGTGTGCTCCTGGCTACACCGGGCGCAAACGTGGTGAAGTCGTTCGTACCCGCACAACATTGCTCCAGGCGCATACGCACCAGTGGCTTTTCACAGGTGGGAACGCAGGCAACGGGGATTACCGGGGCGAGTTGCTGCGGGGACTGGCTGTCATTGCAGCCTACCAGACTTCACAGGGGCTGTCCACAGGCCAAGCTCTGGTGCGACTTGATGGACAATATGGCAACGGGGCAATTGTTGCAGATCTGAGTGCTGCAGGTGTCAACTTTGTGACACGCGGCAAAGACTATGCAGTGCTTGATCTGCCCCAGGTGAAGGAGCGGCTTGCCTTGCCTCCCGACGAGCAGTTCACACATCCTGAAACCGGTACCTACCGGGATGTGTTTGATTGTGGGGAACTGCCAATCACTGCGGAAGGCCATCACTGTCGGGTGATTGTTGCTACCCGCCAGGCTTCAGCCGCTGTCAGTCCGGTCGGCACAACCCGCGATGGGGTGGTCTACGAGTTATTTTTTACGGCCTTACCTGCCGAGAGCTTCACCGCTAGTGATGTGGTAAAGCTCTACTTGCATCGGGGGAGCTTTGAAACGTCGCTCGCTGATGAAGACCTCGAGCAGGGCCATGATCGATGGTGCTCATATACGGCACAGGGGCAGGAGTTCTCGCAGATCCTGGCACAGTGGATGTGGAACGTGCGTCAGGAACTCAGCCAGCAGTGGCAACCCACTCCAATGCGTCAGACTGAGTTTGCTCCTGCTCAACCCGTGTCCCAGCCATCATCCGAGCGAGTAGCTACAAAGCCGTCCTTCGGTCCTCCGCAGTGGGCACGTGCAGCCCGGGGGGGAAGCCTGGGTGGGCAGGACTTTGTTGCTCAGCCTGACGGGACGCTCCGCTGTCCACAGGGAGCAACGCTCTACCCACAGGAACGCCGCTCTGAACACGATGGAACGCTGCGGATGCTCTACGCAGCACGTATCGCCGACTGTCGTTCATGTCCTTTGCGCACACAGTGTCAAGGACATGGTGCCTCCACCAACAAGCCCCGTCGCGTCAGTGCTGTCCTGCATCCTCAGCCTCAGCCAGTATCCGAAGAGCATCCACCTCCGTGTCTGCCTGCTGCCCATCCGATCCTCTGGGACGACTTGCCGCGATGTCAGCCACGCCGGGCATGGATGCAGTGGCTCCGAAACCACCTGGTCACCGTCGATGCTCCACCCACTTTGCATCCGCCTCCAGCACTTCGCCCATTCACACGAACGCAACGGGCGCATTGGCGTTTGAACTGGGGGCAACGACTGGCCTGTAATGCGCGACCGCTTGCGGCTCCACCTGTCGAGATCACGGTCTATGGAATACCAACCATATTTGCACAGACTCTTGGTTTGCGCATGGCTTGAGCGCGAAGCGATGAGATGGAGGTATATTCTCGATGGAAGCGAGTACTTTGAGGAGAGCTGTGTGCGCGTTTTCTCGGCCCTCTGCTCATCCATCACGCTCTTCCCGTCGGGCACTCACACTTCCTCAACGCAGATCTGCCTTTCTTGGTCTACCTCATCCTTTTCTCTCTGCCTTCTTGCTTCTCACCTCGTTGCGCATCACGTGGGCACGGAAGTAGTACCAACTGAAAGACCTCTGTGTCGTTCCGCCTGAGAAGCCAGTTCCGATGCATGCTCCTCTGCATTCTTCTGCGCGGCCATTCTGATGAAAGGGACCCTGAAAACGGGACTGAAAACAGAACATGGAGAATAAAGCAAGACAGTTTTCATGCGCGTTTTCAGCAGACGAATGAAAATAACTCTCCCTTGTGTGTGAGGGGTAACCTATCAAAATGGGAGGCATTGAATAACATTCGCCTTTATCTTGATATGAATGCTCTGCTACTTACCACTCTTATTTTTCGACGCTGGTCTTCTATTTGCGCCGACGCTCATTTCGCTGCACTTTGAGTTGCTCAACCTGCTGTATTTTTAGCAGCGTCTTCCCGCCTACATAAATCGGTGTCAACCTCCCATCCTCAATCATGTCATAGATAGATTGTCTGCTCACGTGAAGCCGCCGATAGGCATCTGTGGGGCTGATGAGGTCTACGACGGAAACCATTCGTGTGTATGCTTCGTTCATCAGCTGACCCAAATCGCTCCGATGAAATCCTGACGATGGCTGGCTACTCTCTTGAAACGGATTGCGGAAAATGAGCTTGAGAACTATGCTGATCGACTCCTGAGCATTCTCAGCACTTACTTCTATCTCGTTCTCTGCATAGCGTGCAATACGGCTCAGATGGAAGCCGAGCAACGATCCTCGTAGATTCTCTTCGCGGGTGTCTCTATCGTCTTTGGGAACGCATTTGGTCATGAGGACCAATTCCATTGTGCGCGCAGAAACTAACCGAAGAACGAGATCGATGATGCGTTGATGTTCAGTAGTCATGTCTTACTCTCCACTATTACTTGGATGGTAGATGAAATAGGCGACGCAAGAAAGTGCTATACTGCTTGGTCACGAATGTGACCACAACGAGTAGTGCGAGTCCACACAGCACAGCCTTGATAAAGATGTCTCCGCGCTCGATAGTCCACAGCACTGCCTGTAGCGTGAGAAGGATGCCATCGAGTGCCTGAAGCACGAGTGTGATTGAAAAGAATGCAATGGACACGGCGATCATTACGATAGTAACGATAGTTAGGATCACCAGGATACGCAGAATCCTGAGCAGTCTTGGGTCGAGGCCGTGGAGGTCAACGTGTCTTCGGGTCCAGAGCGTTTGGAATGGTTGCATTGGACATTCGGTCCTTTCGGGTCATTACTGAGGACGAACTTGGTAGAAACGAGTATCATTAGTGTAAGTATACATGTGTAAACTTACGTTTGTCAACCTTGATCTGTTACTGATAGTAATGCAAAAAAATCAATGGCTCCATTCTCAAATTTACAAGTAACTAGAGCGAAAAATAACATGTGGTAGTTTCTATCTATCACATGTTTTCTGGTAAATTGGGTAAGAGGGGAAAGGGCGGGTGCTTTTACCATTACTACCCGTTTTCCCTATGTCCTATTCTATTCGTATCTCGGCAGTGGATATTTAAAAGGGATAACGGTAGAAAAGACGTGTGTCTTTGTTACTTTCGAGACGTAAAAAGAGTCATATGAAATATGACTGCCTCGCACGGGCAAGAATCGAGAAGGTTTTGCCTTCAGGAAGAATGGTCCAGCCATCTGGCTCGTCTCGACTTCTTCTGGTGGTCCGTTCGCTAAGAAGTATGTTCTTTCCTATATACGCTCTGCTTTGGCTAGAAAGCGTGTGTATGCTTTTAGCACTACAAATGCCAACTCTTTCAAACACCATTGTGGTACAGGTTGTGACATGGCAAGACAGAGCAACTTGGCACCTCCTCAGCAGCTTATTCTTTTTCAGAGACATGGCAAGACATCCTCCCTCTTGTGGCGTTGTTTCACTGCTGCCTCACGCGGAAGCACCTAGTTGTTCCGATGGGAGATGACAACAAACAAGGTATGAAGTTCCTTTACGGGTAACTCAGCGCTCTCTTGTGACATGGCAAGACATGCTTCTGGATGAAGACTTGACCAGGCATAGTGCGGAAGTCATTGCAGTGTAATTGCAGAGCAGAGGTAGTTCTGTGTTTAAGACGAGATTCACTGATGCGGTTGCGTCTACGATGAACAGAGACTTTCCTTGACATTGCGACATGGCAAGACGTATTCGTAAGGAGGTGAGAGTGCCTCTGATGCCTTATCCCGACAGCGTTCCTACCTACTGAGACGTGGCAAGACACGCCTACTCTGAGAGAAACGGAGCGAACTGACTACGTGAGAGATGTAACCTGGGCCGATGCTTGCACGTATGATACAAATAAGGGAAATCCACCAACCAATTCTAGGGAAGCGTATGCATGAAAGCAGCTCAAGAGAAGAAACAGACGTACATCTCGGCAGTTGATGCAGGGAAGTTGATAGGCAGATCGACACGTACTATTCATCGCTGGATTGAGCAGGGGAAGTTGCAGGCTCGTCATCACGGATCCAATCAACTACTCATTTTACTGGCTGATGTTGAGCACTCGTACAAGACGAGCCAGAAGTAGTTACTCCTCTATCGCTTCTACATACCCAGGAGAAGACCATTGCAGAATTAAGTGTGCTGATCGACGACCTGCTAGCAACCACAAGGGTGCTTCAGGAGCATGTGTCTACGCAACAGGGTCAGCTTGAGCGACTGGAGACTATGACTCGCCAAGAGTATGGAACACGCTCAATTTTGCAAAAGCTGCTGTCTACAAAGCCTGACGCACTTGAGAGTTTCGATGTCACTACCTTGCAAGAGCATCGGGGAGAGGTGAGACGTTTGGTGCATCACTTGTCCTTACTGGAAAAGCGCGACCTCCCACCTGGCAGCCAAACCCTCTCTGCATTTTGTAAACGTCACAGTGAAGAGCAGATGCTTGTGCATCCGAGTACGGTAAAGGGACAGCTTGAGGCTGAGTGTCTCATTTCGGAGTTGGTGACCATTTATGAGCGTCCGACTGCGAGCACCTATACCAAAGAGTGGTGGCTGACGCCCGATCAGCAGCACAAACTCATTCTCTTCTGGCGGTCTCGCAGCAAGCCATTTAAACAATGTCCAGAGTGTCCTCATAATGATATTCGTGTGGTAGAGACTACGCAGGCATCAAGTGTGCCTGCGTAGTCTTAGGTATGAGTGTGCATTTCTCTGGCACAAGCCATTGCCGCTACAACTCGTTTCCCTGATGATCTAAAAATGGTCTATCGCCAATCGTAACATACAATTGGGCCAACCAAAACGTTCAAATTTGTATATACTTGACCGTGGGTGGTACGCTTTCAGCGTACCACCCTCCGTGTGCAAGAAAAACTGCATCGGCATTTTATGGCTCTGTCTTGTCTTCTCCGTGCAGCATAACGCTTTGTCGCCAGTTCTTTTACCATTACCAGGTCGGAACATCAAACGCTACTCGACTGTACAACAACTGTGTGCTCTCTGGAATACCTTTGAGAGGTGTATGAATGAGAACAGAGCATGACATGGAGTAATCCGCCCCAGTGCGTTATCTGAAGCAGTGCCAGCGTTCTGATTTATATACAGTATAATGAACTCTTTCTCTTTCCTCTTCTTTCATGGTGAAGGGTACTCTCACGCACTGTAGACCAGGATGATGTGTCGCTTCTGTATGTTCTGTAAAACATGGAAGATGCTATTGTAGTCTCTCTCTGTCTTGCTTCAGTTCTCCACTCTCAAGACGCATATCGAGCTGTGATGTGGAATGGAGAACAGGTGGTTCGACATTCTTCGCCACCAAACCCTGGTCTTGCATCCATTGATGCTCTGTTTTAATCAGTGCCTCAAGTTGCCCAAGCCGTCGCTCTAAGAGTGGTAACGGACTGAAAAATGAACGCTGATAGCGAGGGAGTGCGTTGAGTCGATCATAGTGTACTTGTGCTTGACCACACACCCATACCAACTTGTCCGCAACCATAATACGTTTCCGCCAGTGCAGGAGAGGCCAGGCACATACTTTTACCACGGTTGGTAGCCAAATCCCGAAACCGAGAAGAACATGGAGCAGCATGACGCGCTTCGGATAGTAGTCAAGTATATCCAGGAAGAACCAATCGTGGCTATTGTACATTTCCTGCTGATAGGCAAGTTCGGGCGAGAGGTCGGGCAACGATTGCGGGTGGAGCGCATCCTGCCGAATGAGGAGGAGGCGTCCCCGCCACTCTGTAATTGGCGCATATTCCTCGTTCGTATAGCGGAATGTTGGTGGCACTGCAAGGTCAATATCCTGGTGAAAGCGGCTCTTTGCCTGTTCATACTCTTGATAGCGACGCCTCACAATTTCCCATTTCATTTCTCCTGGGCTGCCAGCCTCTGGCTCTCCACGATGCGTTGAGTCGTACCGTCGAAAGAGGTGTTTAAAAGCGTAATAGAGATGCACTGCGAGAAAAAGGACTACCCATATCTGACCAGTTTGAATCCATACTGGATGCAGAAAGAAGAGAAGGGGTGATGGCGGCCACGTGGGCAGTGAGAGATGGACCAGGAAGAAAACGGGTCGGCTAATCACCCAGAGAAATACCGGCCAGAGAAATTGCGCGAGGACGAGCCAGGACCAGGGTAAGAAGCTTGCACCGTAGTAGTAGCTGGCATAGCCTGCGAGCACGTCAACAAGAAGCGTAAGCGGCAACAGAACGTATCCCATCGAGCTTTCCTTCCTTTCTCTCTATAGGGAGAAGAAATTATTTATAAGAGATCATCCATTGAGCCATCACCCTTGTCTTGCTTCTCTTTCTTCGCGTTCGGCTTGGGTGACGGTGGTGTCTGAAATGCTGTTGGGAGTGCTGCTGATGGAAGTGTTGGTTCAGAGAGTGGTGTTTGTCTTGCCTTATGGGCAGCTTGCTCTTGCAGCCATATACTTCGTCTTTGCTCCTCGACTGTTCTTTGGCCCGAGGTTCCCTCTTCATGCACGGACACGAACGTTTTTTGTGCTTCTGGAAGAGGAGATGCAGACAGAAAGCCCTTCGTGGCGGTAGCATGTTGACCCCGCTGCACCAGCCGCATTCGTTCCGCCGCTCTTTGTTTCGCCTGCTGCTTTCGTTCCGCTAGACGTTGTTGCTCTTCTGATGTGAGGATGCGAAGCAGATATCGCCTCGTTTTTGCGGAGGAGCGTTCCAACTCAAACGCACACAGTGGAGCCAGCAGCAGTCCCAACGTCCAATGTCGTAGAAGTGCAAGCGGCGACACGTTTATGGCTTCCATGCCGAGCCGTGTCGCAAGATGCATCAGATTGAGGTCGAGATGTCCATCGGGAGTGAAAAGGCCGAAGCGGAGCACGAAGAAGAGATAGAGGAGACCAAAGAGAACTGCGTATCCCTTTACACCGTCCCAATACCGATCTGGATCCCAGATCGGCGCACGTGAGGCGAAGAGTTGAATGGGCCAGGCCAGCAGTAACGCGAGTGGACCAATCACAAAGAAAAGCAGGATCACGGTGATTCCGCCTAGCACCTCTTTGAGAGAAATACTCACGGATGCACTTCCTTTCTCTTCTTCCATTCCCACCAGTGCTCACTCAACCGGAAGATCTGTAAGCGTTCACGGTCGGTCGGATTTGGAAGATAGCGTTCGCGAGCTTCAGATACTGCTTGATAGGCACCGGGTGTAGCAAAGTACCAGGCGCGATCATAGTGTTTCAGCAAGTCTGGCAAATCTTTTTCGAGTTCTTTATAATTTTTCCGTGATCGCTCTGCCTCAATTGCGATCCGTTCGCCCGACTCCAGAGCAACGTGCTTTTCTCGTACTTTGATGCTTCCCGCGTCCTCTAAAATCATCACGCCATCCGGTCGGTGTGGTAGCTCCAACCCCGCCGTCTTTTGCGGTTCGTGCTGTTGCAACTCGCGTTCACTCGTCCACGCATGCGCTGGAATCTGTGTGCTGCGCAAGAGAAAGAGGCGAACCTCATTGATGACGTAGATATGTTCCAGTTCACCACTTGGAAATTCAATGGGGGTATACTCGAGGCCGAGCCATTTTTCTCCTGCAGGCGTGAGCTGTACCCACATGGGCATGCCTCGTAATGGGAGAAACTTCCAGGCATATCCAAGATCAACCCAGTCTTGCACGAGAGGGAGGGTAGCGGCTACGCGCTTATGCCGTCCCTCGGGCCAGGGGGAGACGCCACCTTTCGGTCTGGGCGGTGGTTTCTGTTCCCCTTTTTTGAGACGGCGGCGTGGTTCATCGTCCACGGCAGGAGTAAGGTTCGGGGCAAAAAGTTGTGCGAGCTGGTCTATTCGTGCCGTTTTCGCGTGTGCCGTGAACTCCATACCAAGCTTATCGCGTATGTCCAATTCGCCAGCCAGGCCAACCGTGTTCGTAGCCATAGAGAGCACTCCCCTTTGTCATTTGATGTACAGTTGGGCGACAGATGAATACGCTTCAAATATATACGCATCAAGAAGAAGGAAGTTTCTTGTTTGTGGAAAGTGTATTCAGGATAATGAAGCGGTAAGGTGTATGGCAAGGATTCGTTCCCACAGCAGCCATTTGGAATCGTAAAGCCTGAGATATCGCTTTAATACTAAACATCTCCTTACTGATGCAATCATAGTTATCTTGCCGATGCTCATACGTTTGTATCGTCAAGAAAAACTATATAGAAGGAGTCAGCTTTATGCTTCCTAATCCTAAGCATAACCAACAACGATGACAAAGACATCCCCTCCGATCATTTACTTGGATCAGTGTCATTGGATCACACTAGCACAAGCGCAATTTGCCCGGCACAAGATTCTTTCATCTGACGAACTTGCTGCTGCCGACTTCATCCTCAAAGCTGCCAGCGATGGTCGAATTCGCTTGCCGCTCTCCGGTGCCCATATGGTCGAGACAGCTAAAGCAGGCAACGGCCCGCGACGGCAGCAACTCGCAGATACTATGCTCTCTGCATATGATGGCTGGCATATGAATAACCCAATCACCGTGCGAGGCGAGGAAATGGCACGGGCATTGATACAACAACAGGCTTCGCTAGACCGGGATCAGGTGTTTAACCAACGTCCAGGAACTCCATTTGGGATCGATGATCCGTACCTGTGTAGTGATCAAACGCTTCCACCGCAAATTCAACGTCTTGTTGAAGATCTGTCGTGGCGCCTTGCGTGGGCTGATATACTGCGAACTGAGCCCTTTGAAGCCTCCGAATGGACAGCAGCGTATGAGGGCGTCCAGAGGTGGGCGCAGGCACTTCAAGAACTCTCGTCCCATGTCAGAGAGCAGCACCCCACAAAGCGGGATTTGAGAGTCGTGGTTGGAATGCAAACGCTTACCGATTTACAGCAAGAGCTTGCTACAGCAGCAGTCCGGATAGGACTCAGCGTTGACGAGTTAGAGAAACGTTTGCATCGCGGCAACTTTATCGAGTTCTTCCAGCAACTTCCGTTCGTCGGTAGGATGATGGAGATTACGAACATACGTCTGTGCAATCCCCAAGATGTTTGGGTCGAGAACGATTTCATCGACCTGCTTTTCCTATCGTGTGCCGCTGCCTACGCCGATTTTGTTGTTGCCGAACGAAAATCAACCCATATGTTACGCCAAGCCACCCACCAGACTCGTTCCGGCGCAACCGTATTTGCGAACTTGCGCGAACTACATCGTCATTTGGTTTCTGATACTCTGGGAGCTGAACATTTCAAAATGTAACTGTTATCAACAGATATACATTTCAAAATGGCTACTGTGGGAACGAATCCTTGCCATACACCGATAAGAAGAAAATGTGCCCAAGAGGCGAAGGTACGTGAACCGCGTAGCAACTGTACATCGTCGTTTATGCCTTTGTATGTGCAACGAACAGCGATTGAAGCCCGCACGCCGGGCTTCTGTGTCAAACGTGACTCATGCCGTATGGTGCGCCCGCTCACGTCGCTGACTTATATAGTAATAATTACACTGTTTTTCTTCCTCACTTTCATCGTTAGCGCGTATCCTCAACGTGAGAAAGATGCGATGAGTAACCTTGTTCCCTATTATTCAACACATAGCACCACTCATCTATATTCAACTGTCGTCAGAGACGAACGCGAGTGGTTCTGGAATCCATCTCCTGTCTTCTACTATTTTTCTGCTAGCAAGATACCAGGAGTACTCTTCGTACTCTTGATATTCCTCACAGATACTCTCATGATGCAGTTCACCAGTAATAAGCCACCCTTCCAGCGTTTGAATGGTAAGGTGTCCTTCTATGCCTCTATAGAGAGCACCAGCACTTTGACTGAGAAAAATAGCAAACCTGAGCGGAAAGGTAATCCTCCTTGTCATTTCAACCATACTCCACAATCTTCTCTATTACTCAAACAGATTAGATACTCCTGGTTCATACCGTTGATTAGGCAAGTATCCCAACAACATCGTTGATCCCATCAACGAGGCCGTAGTAAGGCTCGTATGTCCCCACTTCTGAGTGATAGTGAAGTTCTATCATGAGTGTCTTCACTGTGGTACCCTTTCCCTTGTTGCCCGATCTTGAAAGCCAGACAACCATCACATGAACAACCCATGTCATGATGAGCGTACGCCAAAGTAAAGGTCTTTTGAGAGATGTTTACCGTAATCCAGTCTAACCTCTCTGTGTGTCCTATCGACTCTGCTTGCCCTTAGCGCGTTCAAGCTGCACCTGAAACCAAGACACCACCTGGTCCCAATCCGCTTCTTGCAGTTCCGTGTAGCGTGGTACGTCAAATGCGGTGCGTATATCTTCGTAAATCGTGTTGGATGATTTACCCGTTGCCTCGACTAATTTGCGAACAAAGACTTGCACCGCTCTCTGATGTTGCGTGGTGAGCGTTTGTTGTGGGAGACGCTCCAGTATCTCTGGTATGAGCGCAAGCATAGCCTGCTCACCCTCCAGGCGGCTTTCAATACTTTCACGCCAGCCTTCCATATCACTCCGCCAACGTTGCATATAGCGATCAGCTTGCCAACGGTGCCAAAGTGCCATTGCTTCATGATAGTTGGCGAGTTCCATGATGCTCGCCTCTGGTCCTGGAGCGGTGATCGGCTTGCTGGGAACCTCTGTTGGCAAAAATTGGGCGGGTGCTTCCAGTGCTGCAGGTGACTGTGCCCAGGCATAAAGTACGTCCACTGCCTCTTCCTGATAACGTAAAATCTCCGCCTGCATTTCTGGACGAGCGCGTCCTGGATCAACACCTAACAACCAATACGGCAGAGAGCGTAAGACTAATGTGGGCATTTTTTGCACACCGCTCTCGGTATCAATGAAGCAATAGACCAAATCCTTTGCAATCGCTTTCGTGCGCTGAATACGCCTAACCTGACTACTTCGATCAAGCATCATATTATCGCAGAGATAGCGCATAACAACCCCAGGGCGTCCATCGGGCAATCGTACCACCTTTAAGGATTTCCCATAAAACATGAGAGTACCTTGTTCAATAGGGGTGAAGACTTCGGCCTCTTCGGGCACATCTTCAGTTGAGACAGGTATGCTTTGAGGTGTTTTATTTTCTTCCATGTTTTCTCACTCAGGGGGGTGGGTCATGATGACCCACCCCCCTCCTCTCTCAAATTGCCTACTCGTTTTGTGTTCTGTGATTGCTCTTTCACGGGACCAGTGATGTGCTTCGTTGATACAGGTAACGAGCGATCCAGCATTACAATACCAGAGACGAAAAGCATTTTCAACCCTTTCAGGTGACCCTCTCGTACTCCTTTGATAGATCTGATGTGGGCACATCTTCGGCTGAGGCAGAGGTGCCTTATGCGAGAGTAATCTGTCCCTTTATCTCTTTCTTTAGAGAAGTATACACAACTTTTTGCGGTGGGAGTGCAGGCGTGAGTGAAGATAGCAGAGTACCGTGAAGCCTTATCACTTGAGAGATGCACAGGTGTATGCAGTACCCTATACTTGTTCCTGTTCTCTTCTAGCGAGTTATTGAATGGTCAGGATGTCTTGCCATCGCGTGGTATAGCTAGGCGACTTGTGTGTCTGCTTCATTTGCCACGTTCGCTCGATACCAATTGACGCATAGAAGAGAGTGTTGTTCCCCCAATACCGATTCAACGCATCAACCATGTGCATCAGTCGCTCCTGCTTCGCCTGTTGCTCCAACGAGAAATCGCCGAAGAGATCACCTTGTAAGACCGCTTGTGGCGAGAGTCGGGCGAGGTACACTCCGGCACGCTTGAAGCTATAGCCGCTCCTATAAATGATTGCTACTAGCTCCTGGGCAACGGTAATAAGGTCGGGGGTAAACGCTGACGGAAACGGTAAAAGTTTGGAGGCACTCTGTGCATAGTACGGCTCATCATGTGCGAAGCGGTTGGTTTGAAGAAACACGGCAACCAGGGCGGCACGCGAGCCTTGCTTCCTCAACTTCTCGGCAGCCTTCGACATAAAATACGCGACTGCCTGTTTGACACTCTCAAGGGACACGATTGCATGCCCAAAAGTTTGGGAGCTGAGAATCGACTTCTTTGGCTTCTCCGTTGCCTGGACAGGAAGACAACTTCTGCCATTCAGCTCCAAAACGATGCGCTGGCCGACGACATGAATATGTGTGCGTATCCAACGCGGATCTGCGTATTTGAGTGCCTTCGCGGAAATAATCCCATGATAGTGTTCTAACTTACGCGCTGTCCTTGTGCCTATCCCCCATATGTCTTTCACGCTCAGACCAGCGAGTAGAGTATCAATTTCCTGCTCCGTCGCAAGCGCGAGGCTATGAACGCCTCGGTACTCTGGTTCAGCCTTGGCAATCTCGATAGACACCTTCGCCAAAATTTTCGTGGAGGCGATACCAATGCTGACGCTCAGCCCTCCTGTGAGACGCTGCACAGTTGTGCGGAGTTTCCGACCAACGACGAGAAGCTCTTCGTCTGGAATAGCAGACCCGTTTACAAAAACTTCGTCAATGCTGTACCGCTCTATCTTTTCACGGGGGAAGAACAACTCGATAGCTTTGACCATGCGATCTGAAAGGGAACTGTATAAGGCGTAGTTCGACGAACGGAGAATGATATTGTGGGTGGCAATAAGCTCACGATACTCGAAAATCGGTGCGCCCATACGCACACCCAACTGTTTCGCAAGGGGGCTGCGAGCCACGACGCAGGCGTCATTTCCGCTGAGAACGACCACAGCTTTTTCTCGGAGGGATGCATCAAACACCGCTTCAGCACCAAAATAGAAATTATCCGCGTCAATCAAAAAGACGATGTTTCTCACTTCTTTGCACCAGGTGGAATGAGGAGCGAAGGTGGATAGAGCGGTGTTAACCCCCATGTGACCACTCCCCACAATTCAAAATCAGGCAGGTTCGTTCCCTGCAGCGGTGGATAGTGCGGATTGAAAGAAGAGAGCGTTATCCCGTTCTTTGTCAGATGAACTTGTTTCACAAGATGCGATCCGTTCACCACCGCGATAATAATAGCACCGTTGACCATCTCTAGAGCATGATCCACCACTAAATAATCGCCGTTCTGGATAGAGGGCACCATTGAGGTCCCCTTCACTCGGATGAAATCGGTGAAGTCTGGATGAGGCGTGAGAAGATTTCTGAGGTCTAGTTCTCTCTCTTGCCATCCTTCGGCTGGAGAGGGAAAGCCTGCTGAGGCGTGTAGTGGAACAAAGCGTCTATTCATGTACAACTCCTACAAAACAACAAACATGCTCAAGAACATGTGTTCAATATGTTATGTGAAGTATACACAAGAGGAAAGCAAGCGGTCAATGATTTTTGTAAGGAATATTACACGATGATGACATGGTTCTCTGAAAATGAACGCATCGCGCACCGATTTTTGTCCTTCACAAGCAGGATGGGGAGTGTTCTCTGCTTGATGTGATGCCCACAACGAGACGCGCCAGTTCTCCACACTCTTTCCACATGCTTCATGAGTTTTCCACCATCTTCTCCACAAGGTTTCTGAGGAACCTGGGGATAAGTGGGTTGTCAGCACGAGCCTCGTTCGTGTACACTTCTTGTAGTAGACGCTTCTCACACGCACTGGCTGCAGGTCAGTATTTCATCCTCATGGGCATCGCTGTAGGTGTTCCTGTTCCGTTTTTATCTGTCCCACTGAGCCTTTGTGAGAGGAACTGTTTCATGCCTGTCTCATCACCCCTGACTCCAAAAAGCGTTCTACGTCATCGTCCCCTTGATTCGTCCGAGGAAATACCAAAGGAGAGGCCCAAAGTCACGCGTGCCTCACGTCCAGCACTTACAACAAAGGAGATCGTTCCACCGTTCGTCTGTCCACCTCCACAAAAGACTGTTGTGAAAAAGAGACGTTCACGTCTCAACCTGACCTCAATTGGGATTGGAATGATGGTTGCGCTCGCCGCTGTCCTTCTTGGGCAACTTCTCATTGGATGGGGGAGTGCAACGTGGGATGACCTGCGCTATGGTCGTCCACGGACCTTTCAGGTCGATGCATTTGTCGGCCACGAGGCTGCACAGACACCCTCGCATTTCATAGCCTTGAATCTGCATGGGCGGATTGAGGTAATTGAATTGCAAGGCGGAGACCCAAGCAAGACGAAAATCTACATTGGACCACAAATTATGGAACCTGGAGCAGCAAATGTGCCTGTGACTCTTCAGTTTGTGGACCCTCACCACACGCATCATCCTGACATGGTTGTTCAGTTTCAAGGCACACAGGTGGAGTTTCGCAATGTCAACGGAGCCTTTCAACCTGGGCAGCCGTGAAGAGATGGGTATGGTGTGTCCATCTACAAAGAATGGATGGGATCAGTGAGTCGAGGCGGCTGCTCCTCACTCACCTGCCCATTCACACCGCCGTGGTGGGTGCCCCATGTTGGCGACTCGCTCCCCTCCCATCACATCCACCCATCATCGGGCAGAAATGCGAGTGGTTCAGGAAGCCATCCACGGTCTTCTGGTATGCTCCTGCTTGAGAGGTACCACGAGCACCATTCATAATCTTCACATTCCTCGCACATGGTCTGCTGGTCCAGTTCACCAGTGACGAGCCACCCTTCGAGCGTATGGACATGCACCTGTCCTTCTCCACTTTCATAGAGTGCGCCCCCGACCGGACTGAGATCGAGGGCAACAGTGAGTGGATACGTAATCTGGCTCGTCATAGCGGTACTTTTTCTACTCTTTATGCTCAACTCTCCTTTACAAAGGAGAGAGGGTACAGCGTGAATGATACGCCTCATTCGTTTTCCTGAAGAGGATGTGTCACTCCACAATTGGCCGTTCTTGCAGGTCGCGCCAGTAGAAGTCCAATTCGCGCCGTCGCTGCTCGATACCCATACGATCATGCGCATTTGTATGAAGCAACGCGTTCTCAATGGCAGTACGAAGCACTTGATACTTCCGGCTAGACAGCTCCTTTGCTAATCCGAACATGGCAATGCTGTGGTCGCAAGCGAGAAAGCGCACATAGAGCTGGCGTTGCAGACGAGCTTCTTCAACGGCTGGCAAGGGCGATGAAACGGTCTGTGAGGACGACAGCGCGTTCGAGCAGAGCGTCACCATCTCTTTGAACGCGAGGTACTTCTGGTCCCACTGAGCATCTTCATCGGGATCGGACGACTCCATGTCCGCACTCACATGCGTCATTCCTAGCGGGACCATGTAGGGGACTGGCGCAATGCGAAGGACGCCGAGTGGGCCAAGGTTCTGATGCGAGAAGTGGTAGAGCACTGTCCCGTTGGCAAGCACTTCTTGTGTCGTCTCGATATCAGGTGGGACACTCGCCGCAAGTTGCTCACGCCGACGTTGCAGTTCTACGAGATGGTCCAATTGCGCAAGTGCTGCTGTATCATCATGCGTCAGACGGTTGCGGCTCCGAGAGGTGGACGTTCGCTTCTTTCCTGATGCTGCTTTGCTCTTTGATCGTAATGGCTGCTTTTTGTTCATAGAGACCTTCCTGGCGTATATTCACATCCCTTACAGGGTAGCTCGTCTGCTTTTTATAACGGTGAAGACATGAGAGGGTGCAGCGCATAGACCGAATGGATAGTGGAGAGACAAAAGGAAAGGGAGGCCATGCAAGAGCACTGGAACGAGATAGACATGTGTTGTGGCTTGAGCACCTAGTATCCACAGGATATCTCGTATGAGCACTGTTGGCGGCGGATCCCAGCCCGAACCGCGTCTTCTTTTCAAAAGAAAATGTGTGTGTATGCTTTTTCTTCCTTACTCACCCTTGCGATAGTGGCTTCCTTGCAGGCACTGCCATTTCCATATCCGCTCGGGAAATCCGTTCCAGACCCCCTCTTCATGAAAGAGCACCGCGTACCCAACGGGAAGATAGCCACGAAAGGCTGGTGGGCGAATAGTGTGTAGGAGTGTGTTGGCCCACTCGACCGACGCTTCAGGTGTGGCATGCGTTCCTCCTGGTCGCATGGACTGTGCGAGCAGACGGTGCTCGATCTCCGACCAGGGAACGTTCTTTGCCACGAGTGCTCGCGTATGAGCGACCATCGCCGCCATGTTCTCGACTTCTGGACGGCATTCAAAGACGGTCAATGTCCCTTTCATCGCGCTAATTCCCAGGTGCAGGACCGAATGACAGGCGCGGCAGACGGTTTCCAGGTTGTCCAGTGTATGATCGTCCTCGGCCCCGATATGATTCACCTGCATGAATTTCTGTGTGACCAGGCGACAGTAGGCGCAGGTGTTGCCGTCGCGGACGAAGACGTGGTGCTTCGTGCGTTGCCACTCAGCCTGGTCACGCTCTTTGAACCACTCACGCGCAACCATCACCGATGGGCGCAACACTTTCATCGGCATGGCCTCTCGCCTCCCTTGTGCTTCGTGGTCAATGCTCTGCGTCCTTCTGCCTCTGTTCTGGCTCCGTATCGGTCTCAGCCTGATGCGCCTGGCGCACCGCTTCCAGGACGAGGGCGAGGGCCTCGTTCTCCAGTTGAAGCATCTGTGCATCGGCGAGGCTCTCTCGTGTGTCGCGGCTGCGCAGGGCGTCCAGGTGTTGCTCGGTGCGGGCGACGTGCTCGGTCAAGTGGGCCAGTGCCCATGAGAGCGTGAGTCCGTGACGCTTGCCCTCCTGTGCAAGGCGAGTTACGATTGTCGGGTCCATCGACTCCTCCTCTTGTGTGTCTTCATGCTTGTGTGAGTATTCTGAATGCAACAGAGCTTCCTTCCAGCCTGACGTCCTTCTTGCCGAAGCGACTCTTCCTCGTGCTTCGATGATCACGGGACAGATCGCATGAGTTGCTCGACAATCACCCGTAACGAGAGTCCAGTTGCTTCTCGTTGCACAAGCACTGCTCGCAGGTGTTCTTCGCAGAGGGGATAGAGCAACCAAGGATCGTGTGACCCGGTGCCGAAATCGAGCAGGGCCGTCATCGTCCTGGTTGTACAGAGCAGCATGCATGGGAGGGCCTCAGAGATCTGGATCGATGGTATGGGGAGTGGTTTGCGCCTCTTCTTACGTGGCGTTGGTGCTGGCGTGCGCTGGTCTTCTGCTCGTGGCAGCGCATCGACCAGGCGTACCGGACGTGCTTGTCCTTGAACAGAAGATGAGGAGAGGACCGCTTCCTGGTCGATGACCTGTTGCGAAGCCACAAGTGTCTGCATGTTTCTTTGGCTCCATGTTATAAGTGCCAGCAGGTCTCGTGGTTGGATGAGAAACACCTCCCCCGATGCGCGTGTCGCTTTGACCCATCCTGTCACGGTGTCTGACTCGATGCTGGTGAGATTACTTATCAGGTGGAAGTCCATACTGTACCCCTTTCGCGCTTCCAATCACGTCCTCTGGTGCCGTTTGCTCTCGCGCACAAAGCCCTGGCACGTCTCCAGATCAAACTGAGGTGGAACGGAACTCTGTTGAACGTCCGCACTGCGCCAGGGGAGCACAACGTATTGCTGGAAGACGTGACAGAGATCGGTCACAGCACGCGTGGGCATACCGCTCTCCAGGAGTCCAAAGATCAGGTCCAGCGCTTTCGAGAAGCCATGATGATAGCCCCGTCGGTAGGCTGCTTCGATGGCGCGGGTGTGTGCATCTTGCTCTTTTGTCACGTCTTCCCCTCCTCTCCCTGACTCACGGCGACTGTGGGCTGCAGCTCGAGCAATGCAAAAAGGAGTGCTTCTCGTTCACTCAGCCAGTCAAGGAGGATGAGGGCCTCGTCAGCTGCAAGCGTCGTCTCCGTCGTCCCAAACCGCAGCCGAAGTGCCTGCTCAGGGCTGTGCTCGTCCAGTGTAAAGTACACATCGTTCTTGGGATCGTTGCCGATGTCTGTCGCTTCAAAACTAAGCGTGTCCTCATCGCCGGGCTGCCACATGCTCATGCGCTGGTTACTCCTTCTTCTGAGAGCGTGCTCGCTTCTTCTTCGCCCTCCTCTACTTCGTGGGGGCACTGTGGGCAACTATGAAATCCTGGGAGGCCATGAAGGTGCTGCCACGCATCTCTTTTGCCTTGTGAGTAAATGATCACGCTGTCCACCGTTTTGCTGGACCAGTTGTAGGCGTTTCGCTCCCTTTCACCGGCAATCAGACGCTTGTCAAAGTATTTAACTGCCTCGGTCGCGGAGATGTTATGCGTCCGGGCAAAGTCAGAAAGCCTTATTTTATCAGGAGGTGTCAGCGGAGGGAGGTAGGTTTCTGGAAGTTCTGGCTCTGTTGGTTCTGGTTCTGAGGCAAGTTTCGCTTGCGTGTCCCTGATGTGTGGTTGCAAACCAGAGAGATAGATGCCAATCTCGATGCTATCCTGAGGGGAAAGCAGGACAGACATCGTGTCCCGCTTGTTTTCCCATCGCTCATCTTTTTGAGCGTATTTCTGCTTCCTCTGATAGGTGCTCTCAATCTTCACCTCTCCGAGATGAGGATAGTACATGATACGCACGTTCTGGCTCGATGGGATGTAGGTAATGACATCCGCTTCCGAGGCACGCATCCTCGCGTCCTCTTCCTGTTCGGCTCGTCGTCGCTTCTCAGCGGCAATCCCATCGTAGTAATCTTGCGCCTCATCGATGGAGTAGCCCGTCCGCTCAGCTAATTGTTCGGGTGTGAGCGTGAAGATCTCCCCGGGGTTGGCCTTGACGAACTCAAGGAGTGCTGCTGAGAATGGTTTTTTCTTTGCCATGGCGTGATACCCTTTCTTGTGATATGGTCGAGTGTGTAGGAGGCAGAAGTGTCAAAGAACGACGGTGCCGAGTGATCACAAGTACACTCTTGGGCTGCGCTCAGGTGCATCGTTCTCACCTCCTACATGCCAAACAACTCTTCCAGCGCGTCCCCGTAGGGGTTCTCGGCGCTGTGCAGTTGCTTCATGTAATCGGCCGTCACCTTGTAATTGCTGTGACCGAGCCGGTCTCCGATGGCGGAAAGGGGCGCACCGGCTTTTTCCATGTTGACCGCAAAGGTGTGCCGAGTCGCGTGAATCTTCGAGGTCCCCAGGTGCTCCCCACAGATGTCGGAGATGGCTTGCGTCGAGATCGCACCGCCGTGGTTGTTGTTGCTGAAGGAGACCCAGATCGGGGCGTTGGCCGGAAGCTGCGCGAGGTCGGCCCCGTAGACTGCCTGCAAGTAGGTGAGCAGGGCCAACTGTGTCTTGGGCTTGATCTCATCGGTCATCACTTTTGCGCCCTTGCAGCGCACCCATGTGATCACCATTTTGCCGCCAGCGAGGTGGATGTGTCCCCAGCGCAGACCTGCGAGTTCCTTCGCACGCCGTCCGGTGGAGAACGCCAGCGACAACAGGGCGTGGTTGCGCAGGCCCTCGACGGTTTCCCGGTCTATCTGGCCCAGGATGGTTATGACCGCTCCAGTGTCGATGGGGTGCGCTGCGTGAGGATGAGACTCTGGGCGACGGTCCACGAGCAGGATCGGGTTCGCGCTGCACACGCACTTTTTTATCGCGTAGGTATAAAACGAACTGAGAATGGCAAGCCGTTGATTGAACGTCGCCGATGAGACGAGGCCACCGGTCTTGGTGTTCTTCGAGGCCCAGCCCTGCGCAAATGTACTCACGAGTGGCATATTCGGCGAGTCCAGGTCAAGTCCAGCATCCTGGAGCACCGCGCGAAACTTGGCAATGGCGTCACCATAGGCGCGTTCTGTTTTGGTACTCTCGGTTCTGGAGGATTTGGCGTGCAGCCAGGCTCTGAGCACCTGGTCGAGCGTCAGGGTGCCATCGGCGGAAAAGGCCAGCGCGAACGCATTCGCGCTGGGTGTCGGTTCGGCAGCGGTGGGGAATGCCTCTTCGACCTGGTCACCATGCAGGATGACAAAATCGTGTGTCACGTGTTATTTCCTCTCGTTTGGTCCTTGTCCACTGTCCGTCTCGAAGAAGGGCCGGGCGTGCTGATAGAGTGCCAGCAACTCGTTCACCAGGGAATCAAGATACACCTGGGCGATGTTCAGGTATTCGGGAGCATCAGGGCTTCCGTTCTCGATGCCCGAGGGACTGGGCCTGACGTACTGTTCTCTGATGCGCTCTACAGTTGGGCGCAAGGCGTCCGTGGGGGCCAGCACCGGACGATGACCGGGTTTGAGCCGCCCTAGCTGGTGCAGGTGGCGCGTGAGTGCGGTAAAAGAGAGGATGATGTCGGCAACGTTGCCGCGCTTCATCACCAGAATGTACGGACGCAGCTGCTCGGTACTCCAATGCTCAAATGCCTGCCGAAGTTCTGGCGAGGCAACGGGGTCCATGATAGAGAGACTATTTCTGACGAGGTAGCCTTTCCGTTGGGCTTCCTCCAACTTTGCGTGATCGCTGGCTGATAATGGGGAGATCATGCTCCTCCCTTTCTGTGTGCTTGTGCGTTACGAACTGCGATAGAGGGACGGACCCGTTGCTTCACGTCGAGGGACAGCCGACCGACAGGTGGAAACTTTCTTCCTCATTGTGATGCGAAAGTGATTGGTATAGTTGCGTTTATTCAACTTGGTCTAATCGCTGTTAGACCAAGTAGACCCCCTCAGTCTACCCTTTTTCGCCCACCAGGTCAAGTCCCGCGACTCCGTTTCCGGTCACTTCTGGCACGCACTTTCGGACACTGAAACACGCTGACGCATCGGCTATGACCGGACAGGACTTTCTGGACGTGTCAGGACAGCATTTCCCCAGGTGTGGTATGATACGGGCATTCCGGCAGGGATCAGAGCGCATCTCTGCTGATCTTGAAAGGACACGGGGACCCGTGAGCACCAAACGACGACAATATGTGACAGCAGTCGATGCCGCCAAGCTCCTGGGCAAATCGGACCGGACCATCCGGCGCTGGATCGACGAGGGCAAGATCAAGGCCCGTCACGCCGCGCACAATCGCTATGAAATCGCACTCGATGACTTAGAGGCCCTGGTCGAGGTGCAGGAGGGCAAGGAATACGTCAATCCAGTGGACCAGCTGCGCACCCTCTCTCAACAGGTCGAAATTCTCACCCGCGAAATCGAGACGCTCAAAGGGCAGATGACGCGAGTGCTTGGTGAGCGCAGCACACCCGCGACGCCTGGTGGATGACCGGGGGTCGTGCAGTGAGAGACCAGGAGTGCTCCCTGTGAGAAAGAGGCGCGGATGAAGAATGTTTTCGCTGGGCGCACGTTTGCGGCAGCAGTACGCACGCGACGTGGGAAACGAACGCTGCGCGCTTACGGGTGAGGGAATCGCGCCAGAATGCGTTTTTTGACGCACAGGTTCCATCCATCGGCATTGCCTCTATAGAGGCATTCTCGTCCATCTCAGAGCGAGAGATATGCGTCTTGATAGGTATCTTCGTATTTCTGGATTTCTGGAAAAATGTTTTACAAGAAATATGGGAAGAATGTTTCTAGGAGGGATGCGTGAGATCCATCCCTATCTGAGCAACCAACGCCCCCTGTGCTGGGCTGACCGTAAAGCCAAGGCGGTCATACCACTCCGGCAAAAATGGATTCTTTTGAGCGTCTGAGGCAGTGACGACGCCGCGCAGTTCTTGTGCTCCTCGCCGCCGGGCTAAAGCGATACCCGCGCGCACAAGAGTGGTTCCGATGCCTCGTTGTCGTTGTGGCATGGGGACGCGCAGATCATACAGCATCCAGTAGCGTTCGCCGTCCTCTCTTCCCACTGAAGTCCATCCAATGGTCCTACTCGCGTGGGTGAGACCAGGCCAGGGGATCAGGCTAATAATGAAGTGATCTTGGCGGTATTCATAGATACTTTGCCAGTACCATCTCCCTGCGCGATCTCTCGTTACGCCACGCACTTCCCTTACGAGCTCACAAAGGTGGGACGAGTTCAAGCGTAGACCGAGAAGCCATTCCTCGATATCCTCGTGCATTGCTCCTCCTTATATATCCAGAGTAAAGATTGTATAATTCAGAAGAACGTTGGCTTCGAGTCCCTTTGTCGAAGATGCTTCCTCCTGTTGGTTCCTGACGCAGGGCCAGATACCCATGACCTTTCCAATCAGTGGCGTGGTAGTAAACCAACACCTTAGTAGCAATGGATTCCATTCCATTTTTTGGGACAGCCACACACACATTTTCTCTTCTAGCTTTGTGGTTTTCTGGTATGCTGTTTTGCCAGAGAGCCATACTCATCTGGGAACGCATACTTACTCTTTCATTGCCTGCCAGATGTAGACCTCCTTTTGAGATGCAGAGGCGATGCGTGTTCCATCGGGCGACCATGCAAGGGCCGCCGACCAACACTCGTTATGCCCTCGATAGGCGAAGTGCTGCTCCCCAGTCTCCGTGTGCCAAATCCGTATCGCGCTGCCTCCTTCCACTGAAGCAACGTACTGACCATCAGGTGAGGGAGCGGCGCGTCCGAAAATAGTCTTGTCCGGAGAGGTATAGGTGAAGAGGTCCTTCCCTGTGATGGAATCATATATCCAAATCGTCCAATCCCCCGCCACGAGCAATGCAGCTCCGTTGTGCAACCACGCAACGCTTTTCATATTCCCTCTCCGGTCCCTGTTCAACTCTCGAAACACATGGCGTTGTTTTCCAGTAGCAGCGTCCCAGAGGTGCGTGGTCCCGTCTTCACTTGCCGAGGCGAGATAGAAACTTGAGGGAGACCATGCTACAGCATGCATCATATACCCCCCATCTGGGATAAGCTCTCCATGACCATGATAGGTCATATGGAGCATCCCCGTCGGGGCATCCCAGATCTGAACCGTTCTATCACTACTTCCTGAAGCAATACGTGTGCCATCAGGAGACCAAGCCACTGCATCAACGGGACCCGTATGACCGCGATAGGTCAATCGATGAGCTCCGGTCAAGGCATGCCATATATGCGCTGTGTGATCTTCGCTTCCTGAGACCAGCGTGATTCCGTCAGGCGACCAGGAAAGTGCGTTTACGGCCGCTTGATGCCCCAGGTATGTTTGACAGGTCTTCCCAGTTGCTGCCTCCCAAATTTGCACTGTTCCATCGGTTCCCCCCGATGCAATCCATTGTCCATTCGGGGACCAGGCGAGTGCAGTAACGTAATCAACATGCCCCTGGTACGAAATAAACGTACTTCCTTGTGGGGTTTCAGCCTCGACACCGACTCACATGATGGGTGACACATAGTGAAAGTATCCATTGCGATAAAACCTGGCTTCCTGTAAAAAAATCTTTAGAAGATGGTTGCTATTTCTCCTGAAATCGAGTATGTTAGGCCTATCGGTGATCTCTCGCTTGTTTTTCAACCCTGAATTTTGTCACGTTTCCTCAAACAAGGGTCGATTCTGTCCTCCTTCAAGGGTATACTCTTAAGAAGACAGAATTACTCGTGCTCTTCATTCCAGAGGCACGATGATTGCTTCGACGTGAAGAAGAAACGTCATCTACGAGAGTGACACTGAAGGAGGGAATCTCTTATGGGCAACACACACACATTGCGAGGCTTCACTACTATCAGTTATTGGGCGGCCGATCTAGAGGCGGCGAAGCGGTGGTATGCTGAACTGTTGGGCATCGAACCGTACTTCGAAGTCCCGGGGGGATACTATGAGTTTCGCATCGGAGACTACCAGCACGAGCTGGGCCTGATCAATAGCAAATACGCGCCCTTCGACACCCAGGCGCATGTCCCTGCCGGTGCTATCATGTTTTGGCATGTGGACGATGTCAACGCAACCCTTGACCGATTACTGTCCATGGGGGCGAAACAGCTCCAGGTACCCCAAGACCGCGGTGAGGGGTTCATCACGGCTTCGGTCGTCGATCCTTTCGGCAACATCCTGGGCATCATGTACAACCCGCATTACCTGGAGGTTTTAGGCTCGACGAAAAAAGCGTAACCCACGCAGCCAGCGTCAGTGAGGCTGTTCAAAGTAATTTCACTTCGCGCGTCCCGAAAACAAGCCGTTGGATGGTCGTTCACCCTTGCGTGCCGGAAGACCAGAGAGGAGGTTGTATCACGATGATGTTGCCTCTTCTCTTGCGTCGGCGCAGGAACCGTGGTCGCAACTTGGTGATACAACCCCCTTTATTTTCTGATGGCATACAAGGCTAATTGGGCGACTTCTTCTCTTGCCTGTTCTCCTACACCCTGCTTCGGAAGGCTGGCTTCTTCATTCACTTCAAGAGTATCCCTTGATGTTAAGGAATTCACTCCATTCAATGTTTAACAATTTGCCTTTTACTTCCGTGTTTTGTACGATACATAAGAAAAATAAAAAGGAGAATTTGTATGGGACACATCGCTAATGCAACTGAATCAATCGAAGATTTCTTTGCTCGCTACACGAAGTACCTGACAGAGGGCGACTTTGATGGCCTCGCGAACATCTACAACTACCCTGCACTAGCCGTAACGGCTATGGGCTGTCAGGCAATTACCGAGCCGCAGCAAACCCGTGACTTTTTCAAGCAAGGTCGGGAATTTTACCTTTCTCACAATATCCATGGCGTGCACGCTCGCGATATTGTCACCGAGGTCGAGGTGCCTGGCATCTGGATAGGCCATCTCGTGCTCGAAAATCTCGATAACTCTGGCTCGCCAGTTGGCCAGGAGCATAATGCATATCAAGTGGTGACGTTACCGGACGGAACGCGCCGTATAGCAGTCACTACTCCGCTGGATGCCTATAACCCCGATCAGAAGAGCGGCGTTCAGTAATCATCGGAGGTCTTTCAACGGAGACTCTATGAAATACATAGTAATACTGCGCGGCATTAACTCAAGCAACACTACGAACATACCTGCTCTCTCCTTTCGACTCGTGCAGTCAACAATACGTCTTGCTCTACGATATCAGATGGGAAAGAGAGGTGGCAAGGGTCTGATTACAAATTAACATTCTCATGAACTCTGGCCCTCGGACAGTAACAGTTTTCTATTTTCTGGGCAGGTTATGAGGGTAGCATTTTCAAGTGGTCTTGGCACCCAATTACTTAGCGTAAACACTGTTCTGGCATGAACGTTATCCTCTCTGCTGTTACTCCAAAGTAGACTTATACCCCCTATTTTATCGCAATGGATACTTTCACTATGTGTCACCCATCATGTGAGTCGGTGTCTCAGCCTCCTCACAGAGAGCCTGGAATGCCTCTGCAAATGCGAACACCGTTTCAAACCGTTCTCTTGGTTCTTTAGCAAGTGCTCTCATTACCACTTTTTCTAACGAGGCTGAGATTATTATCTTTCTCTGCCTTAACGAGAGCGGCTGCTCTCGTTGATGCTTCAAGGCCAACTCTACTGTTGACTTTCCTGTGAAGGGAAGACTTCCACAAAGCCATTCATAGACCATGACCCCAAGGGCATATTGGTCACTGGCTGGACGTGCTTTGCCTTCCGCCTGTTCAGGAGCCATATATGCGGCTGTTCCCAGGATGTCTTGAGGATTGAGAGAGTGCGTCCGATGGGCGGCAACGGCAATGCCGAAGTCACTCAACAGGAGTTGGTGATCAGCACCGAGCAACACGTTTTCTGGTTTCACATCGCGGTGAACAATTTTCTGCTGATGAGCATAGTGAAGTGCTTGTGCGATCTGCCTCACATAGAACGCAATACGATGATGGAAGAGTATCGTTCCTCGTGGATGTAAGGTCCGTAATGTTCCTCCCGGAGCATACGTCATCACTAGGTACGGAATATCCCCCTCGAAACCAAAATCAAGGATACGCACAATATGCGGATGCTCAAGACGTGCGTTCGTATGCGCCTCTGCACGGATGAGATCACGAATTTCCTGGTCCCCTTGCAGCGTGAGGAGCTTCACGGCGACGTGTGTATTCAGGTAGATATGCTCTGCGATATACACCTCACCAAATCCGCCTCGACCAAGAAAGCGAAGCAGTCGGTAATTGCCAAAGACTTGGCCCTCTCGCCCTCCATGACTGACCATGAGTGCTTGTCCCCTTTGTTCTTTCTATTCCTCAGTTCATAACGCACGTCCTCGAAGCTAGGATGAAGACCGTTCATGAGTACATTCACGCTCTGTATTAAATGGTGGGATCGTTCTTGTGACTCTTGCGTTCATCTTTCATGCGTTGCCAGGCATCTGGGTATGTGTGTATGAGCTCTTGGATATTTGGGGGAAGGTCCTTCTCGTCGGCTTGCAGGTATCTGTCTAAAAGAGATGCTTGTAGCTCTCTCATCTGCTCAAAGAAGCGTTCCTGCTCCTCCAGTGAGCGTTTTTCTATGGTTGCAATTGCTTCTCTATGCTGTTCTATTGCCTGTGTTGCTTGAAGCTGTTCCTGTTCACGCGCCTCCCTATCAGCTCGTGTGCCCCCTATACGCTTCATCATAGCACGAACATCCGGTGCCATCTCGTCAATCATGTGTTTCTCAAAAAGGAGCGGACCGAAGAGCCAATACTGCCTACGTATATGCCTTCCTCTCCAAGAATCTACAAGGGTTTGTACGCTCCCCTCATGACAATCCCAAACCTGTGCCACCTCCTCCAAGGTATAGTCGCCAAATTTAAACATGGTCACTGTCCTTCTTCTTGCTGATCTCGTAGAATTTCTCTCATGTCGCTTCTGGTTTTCTGTATTTCTGTAATTACAGTAAAATGTATGAGCTTGATTTATAGCGTTTTTGGTTAGTCAGTGAGAGCGGTCCACCAGATCGGCAATGAGGCTCCGACGCCTATCCCCAGGACGCTCCCCAGTAGGAAGCCTAGAAGCATGATATTCGCACCGATGTCCCAGCCGTAGCCCCAACCGTTCATGGAGGCGATCACCGCAAATAGGGCACCCAGTGCTGCTCCTGCAATCCAGGTACACAGAAAAATCCAGACAAGCTGTGTGATGGTCAAATGTTCTGACTTCGAAGTCTTGCGTGCAGAGCGATAGGCATAGAGCGTGGTATATCGTTCCTCTTTGCCCCAAGGTGGTCGCATGACGATTGCTGTGATGATGGCGGCTAGAGCTATGATCGTCCCACAGATAAGGCCGAAATTGAGCTGCCTCCCCAAAAACAGCAAGTGGTACAGGATAATATCCTTCGAGCTAAAAAAGCCGGTGGACACAGTCTCGGTGTATGGTGCCGAGATCGGATGCGTGAAGTTCAGTTTCGCTACTGGTGCCGTCAACACGAGCGTCACCACAAGGCTCACGAGAGATGCAATAGTCAGCGTAAGGCTTTGGAGAGCCTTGCGATATCCCAAGAACCACCCTCCAGTGCCTGCAACGGCGAGGGCGGCCAGTGCTACTAGCCAGGATTGGGTGAGTGCTCCAGTCACGGTCCCAATGCCCGTCAGGAGCAAGAACCAGCTGCAACAGACGATCCACTGGCGATACAACTGCGGGCCGTATGCCTTTTCGCGAAACTCCTCTCGATCCTCGCTCCGGTCTTCGGCCCGGCCCTTTCGCTCTTGTCTAGCCTCTTTTTTCTGTATCTGAATCTGTTGTTGGAGATACGTTGGGGGAGCGGCCACCTTCTTCACCTTCTTGGCGAGACCCTCTGGATCGCCATAGTACGTATCCTTCGCCCAGAGTTCCTGCAAGGCAAGCCGCGCGCCTTCTTTGTTCCCCTCGTCGAGCATCTGCCTAGCATCCTGATAGAGATGCTCGTTTTGCTGATGAAATTGCGCCAGACGAATACGCTCTTGTGCCTGCCGCACCTCTGCACGGTCCGGTTTTACCAGGAGTAAGCGTTGCAATGCCGCAACTTCCTGGTCCCACGCGCCCTCGGCGTTTGCCGCATCTGCCTCGGCTCGATACTGAACGACAAGTTGGGGGCGGCGCTCAGCGCGAATCTGCTGAAGTTGTCCCTGAACGACATCCTGTCGGAAGGTGGGTGAGCGTTTTTGCAGGGTAGAGAGCAGTTGCTCCGCCCGTTCCAGTTTTCCCTGTCCCCTTGCCCGGAGGCCCTCTTTATACAGTGTCTCCGGTTTCTCTGGCACCAGACTGGGATCAACGCTCCCAGCATCCGGTGTGGTGCTGGCGAGTGTCAGGGCGTTCGCAAACTCGCCGACACTCGGATAGCGTTCTTCAGGAGCCTTCGCCAGTGCTGCGCGGATTACATCGTCAACGGCCCTGGGTATAGTGGGATCATAGTCGTGGAGAGAAGGCGGCGGCGTGCCCAGATGTTGCATTGCAACCGCACGCTCGTCGGAGCCACGAAAAGGCAAGGTTCCGGCCAGCCATTCGTAGGCGACCATCGCCAGGGCATATTGATCGGTGGCCGCCTGAGGAGCAGATTGGAGAAACTCTGGGGCCATATAGCCAATGGTCCCAATAAGCGAGGTCAATTTGAGCTTCTGCGAGATGCTGTGAGTAAAGCGAGCGAGGCCAAAGTCGGAGAGCAACACCTGGTCATCGGCTGAGAGGAGCATGTTTTCGGGCTTCACATCGAGATGGATGACGCCCTTGTCGTGCGCGTATTGTAAGGCTTCTGCGACCTGACCGACGTACTGCACCACATCTGCTAGTGGCACGATGCTGCCATCGGGATAGCGGTCACGGAGCGTCCCACCAGGTACGTAGTCCATAACCAGGAAGGGGACGTTTCGCTCAATATCAAAATCACTGCACCCGACGATATGAGGATGCTTGAGGGCTGCCATCGTCTGTGCCTCTTGGAGAAATTTGCCAGCTTCTTTCTGATCTAAAGGTATTGTGAGCACCTTGATGGCTGCACGCTGCTTTAAGTAGTAATGTTCTCCCAAGAAAACTTCAGCAAAGCCACCTGCACCGAGTCGCTTGATGAGCTGGTACTTTCCTAGTCGCTGGCCGCTCTGCACCTGATTGGTCATCACATTGCCTCCTTACCCTCGAATGTCTCGCCTCACTTTCTCTATTGTACTAATGAGTGGAGATGATTTTCAAGTGATACTGTCTTTTCTCGACTTTTCGTGTATGCTGGTTCAACGCATACACACGCTTATCATTACTCTCGGTTCGCATACCAATCGACACATTGTGGTGCCGGTCTACGCAGCAAATGTAATCCATTTGTTGTTCTTGTGACTATTAACCTTATTTATACCTTTATTTCTTTTATTAACTGTTCCCTAAACTCAAGTTCTGTTTTCGTTGCTTTACGTAGATTACATATTTTACAGCTTGGAGCAAGGTTAGCAGGCCAATTAGTACCGTTACGAGAAAGTGGAATGCGATGTTCAATAATCACAGTTTCGGGCGTTAAAAGTGTTCCACATAAATGGTTCTGGCACACTTTAGGTGATGCCCGCTTACTATCTGTCCAGAGAGATCGTTCTACAGAAGACCCAAAAATTGTAGAAGGATCGTGTGAAAAATATGAAAGTGCCTGTTGCGTTGGCTTTG
>JAABUQ010001271.1_pt1 | contig 55270 bp, 50 predicted proteins | sample 5560001 | NCBI WGS metagenome assembly JAABUQ01 (sample SAMN10711888, study PRJNA513371) | rock metagenome | isolation source: Antarctica rocks | place: Antarctica: Victoria Land, Finger Mt nord | collected 2015-12-18
CCCGGCGGCGTCGAAATCGTCTCGAAGCGGGATCGGCATGGCGAAGCTCCTCGGTTCGCCATGTTGAATCAAGAACGCCCCGCGTCGGGCAAGCCCCGCGAGTCACGCTCACTCAGGGTTGGTATTAAGGACAAGTCATTCGCTGTCGCAGGGCGCTATCTCGCCGAGAACGAACGGGTGCAGCAGCAGCCGCTCGTCTTCGACGAGGGCATTGAGCTTCGGGTCGGTATGTCGAAAATGAGCGACCCAGACGGACGTGTCGACCAGGATCACTCGGGATCAAAGCGGCGGCGCGGCGGTGCGGCGAGATCGGGCTCGGTCCCGCCGAGCAAAGCAAGGCGCCTAGCGGCTTCGCACTCGACGAAAGCTTTCAGCGCCAAGCGCATAATCGCGGATTTCTCCGTCAAGCCGCTGTATTCGCTTGCTGCCGAGACGAGATCGCCGTCGAGAGTGACGGTGGTCGCATCGCATGCCTCTTTGCCCGGTCACGCACGATAGCATCAAGTGATGCGAAATCGATGCCTACCCCTTCGCCCGCATCAGCCGCGCCTTGTCGCGCTGCCAGTCCCGGGCCGCGATCGCGTGGCGCTTGTCGGCTTTCTGGCGCCCCTCGCCCAGCCCGAGCAGCACCTTGGCACGGCCGCGCTCGTTGAAATGGAGGTCGAGTGGCACCAGCGAGAAGCCCGCGCGCGTGATCGAGCCGGTCAGCTCGCGGATCTGCTTGTGTTTCAGCAGCAGCTTGCGCGGCGCGCGCGGCTCGAAGCGGCTCAGCACGCCACCTTGGTACTCCGGAATGTAGGCGTTGAACAACCACATCTCGCCGTCGCGCTCGCCGGCCCAGGCTTCGCTCAATGTGGCGCGGCCGAGGCGCAGCGACTTCACCTCGGGTCCCTTCAGGACGAGGCCGGCTTCGACCGTCTGCTTGATCGTGTAGTCGAACCGCGCCTTGCGGTTCTGCGCTGCGACGCCGTGCGAAATCAGGCCCTTCTTCGGGCGTCTCTGCTCTGCCATGACGCGCCCATCTGCGCGTCCGCGCTCAATTCAGCAAGCCCACCTCGATCATCGCCTCGCGCACCCGGCCCCGCGTGGGCGCCATGACAGGCGCCAGCGGCAGTCGGCACATCTCCGTGGTTCGGCCAAGCAGGCTGGCGGCAAACTTCACCGGCCCAGGGCTGGTCTCGCAGAACAGCGCATCGTGCAGCGGCACCAGCCGGTCCTGGAAGGTGATCGCGTCGTTGACGCGGCCCTCCTGCCAGGCGATGTGCATTTCGCTGCACAGCCTGGGCGCCACGTTGGCGGTCACGCTGATGCAGCCGTCGCCGCCCGAGGCGAGGAACGCCACCGCCGTATGGTCCTCGCCGGAAAGCTGGCAGAACCCGGCCCCGCAGGTCCGTCGCGTGTGCAGAGGACGAGCAAGGTTCGCGGTTGAATCCTTGACCCCGATGACGTTCGCGTGCCGGGCCAGCCGCGCCATGGTCTCGACGCTCATGTCCACCACGCTGCGCGACGGGATGTTGTAGATCATCATCGGCAGGTCCACCGCGTCGGCGATGGCGGTGAAGTGGAGATACAAACCCTCTTGCGTCGGCTTGTTATAGTAAGGCGTGACCACGAGCGTGGCGTCCGCGCCGGCCGCCTTGGCGTGGCGCGCGAGATCGATCGCCTCCTCGGTCGAGTTCGAGCCGGCGCCCGCGATCACCGGAACCCGGCCCCGCGCCACCTCGACGGCGATCTCGACGACGCGCTTGTGCTCGTCATGGCTCAAGGTGGGTGATTCGCCGGTGGTGCCGGCCGGAACCAGGCCGTGCGTCCCTTCATTGATCTGCCAATCGACGAAAGCGGCATAGGCGCGCTCATCGACCGAGCCGTCCTCGCGCATCGGCGTGATCGTCGCGACGAGCGATCCCTTGAACATAGCGCCCTTCCTTCATTCGAATCGAGCTAGCACGCTAGGCGTCCACCTGCTGCGCCGCAAGCCGGGCTGAGCTACAAGGGGATATGCTTCGCCGGTTGGTTGTTCTGCCTGTCGCCTTGCTTGCCGCGGCCTGCACGCCGGGTCCGATGGACGCCATGCACACCGACCGCTGGCAGGACGCGCAGACCCAGGTGGCCGACAGCGCGGACCCGGTCGCCGGCAAGCTCGTCACCTACTTCCGACTGCTGAGCCCGCATGGTGCCTCGGCGGGCGAAATCGCGGCGTTCGCCGTCGACAATCCCGCGTGGCCCAATCAGGGCCAGCTGGAACAGCGCCGTCAGGAGGCGCTGGCGAACGAGCCCGACCAGACAGTGGCGCTGGAGCAATGCGATCGCGCCGCGCTGCAGGTGACAGGCGCCCTGCTGCGCTGCGCCGAGGCCTACACGGCCGCCGGCCGGCCGGCGGATGCGGCCCGTGTCGTCCGGCAAGCGTGGGTGGGCGGCATCGCCGAACCCGGGGCGGAAGCAGCGTTCCTGCGGCGATGGGGCGCGATCCTCACCCCCGACGACCAGTGGACGCGGTTCCAAACCCTGATCTTGGGTCAGACCGACGCCGCCGCGCGGCAGGTCGCTTCGCTCGAACCGGGGCGGCGCGCGGTGGCTCAAGCACGGCTTGCCTTCCGGCGCGACGATCTTGCCGCCGAAGCCAAGCTTGCCGCCGTCGCGCCCGCGAAGAGCGGCGATTCGGGCCTCTTGCTCGACCACGCGGCGTGGCTGCGCCGGCGCGAGCGCCTGGACGAAGCGCGCGACCTCTGGCTCGCGCACGGGATCGATGCGCAACTAGACGTGCCGCACCAGCGCCTCGGCGCCTTCTGGTCGGAACGCAACCAACTCGCCCGCCGGCTGCTCCGCGCGGGCGACAATCGGAGCGCCTACGCCGTGGTCGACGCGCACGGCCCGATCGCGGCCGAGCAGTTCGTGGACGCCGAGTTCCTGGCCGGCTTCATCGCGCTACGGCGATTGCACGATCCTGCCGCCGCCATCCCGCATTTCCAGGCACTCGCCGTGGCCTCTCCGGCTGCCTTGACGCAGAGCCGGTCGCACTACTGGCTCGCCCGCGCCGAGGCGGAGGCCGGACGCAGCCCTGAGCCGGAATACCGGCTCGCGGCCGCGTGGCCGACCACCTTCTACGGCCAGCTTGCCGCGCTGGCGCTCGACCCGGACCAGGCCGCGCTCGCGCGCCGCATTCGCGCCGCGCGCGATCCGGGCTGGACCCGCGACGAGGCGCTCGACTTCGCCGGCACCGAACTGGCGCGGGCCACCGGCCGGCTCGTCACCTGGGGCGAGGCGCGCCGGGCGCACGCCTTCCTGCTGCGCACCGACGAGCAAGCCCCCTCGCCCGCGCAGCGCGCCCTGACAGCGCATCTCGCGACCGGGCTCGGGATGCCGGACATGGCGGTCGCCGTCGCCCGGCGCATGGGCCGCGACGGGCTGATGCTGCCGGAAGCGGGCTGGCCGATGCCGTTCGCGCCGCCCGAAACCGACCTCGATCCGGCGATCGTGCTCGCCCTCATGCGGCAGGAAAGCAGCTTCGACGCGCAGGCGGTCAGCCCCTCAGGGGCGCGAGGGCTGATGCAGCTGATGCCGGCGACCGCACAGGCGGTGTCGCGGCAGACCGGCCAATCGAGCACGCTCGCCGCGCTCACGGACGATCCGCAGCTCAACATGCGGCTTGGGACGGCTTATCTGGCGACGGTCGAGGCGCAGTTCGGCGCCCTGCCGCTCGCCTTTGCCGCCTACAACGCCGGGCCGAACCGGGTGTCGGAGTGGATTGCCGTGAACGGCGATCCGCGCACGGGCGGCGACATGCTCGACTGGATCGAGCTGATCCCGTTCAACGAGACGCGCAACTACGTGCAGCGCGTGCTGGAGAACGCCGTGGTCTACCGCGCGCGCGCTGGCAGCGCGGCACCGGTGGTGCTCGCCACCTGGTCGCGATGATGCCCACCCGCGCGGCACGTCTGATCGCCGGCTTCTTCGGCTGCGGCCGCGCGCCCGTCGCGCCGGGAACGGTGGGCTCGCTCGCGGCGCTGGTTCTCGGTTACGGCCTGATGCAGCTGCCCCCTTTCGCCCTTACCGGCGGCATCCTGCTGGCGAGCCTCGGCGGGCTCTGGGCAGTACAGGCGTCGCGCGTCGACGGCGACCCGGCCTGGGTCGTGATCGACGAGGTGGCCGGGCAGTGGGTCGCGCTGCTCGGGCTTGCCCGGCCGACGATCGCCGGGCTTGCGGCTGCCTTCCTCGTGTTCCGTTTGCTGGACGTCGCCAAGCCCGGACCGGTGGGTTGGGCGGACCGCCAGCCGGGAGCCGCCGGGATCATGGCGGACGATCTTCTGGCCGGCGCCCTCGCGGCCGCGATTCTCTGGGCTGCGCAGTCACGCTGGCCGGGGCTGCTCGGCTGACGCGCATGCCGTTGCCCGCACGCTTTCCTGCACCTAATAATTGGTGCCCGGCTGTGCCGCTCCCCGGAGTTCATGAATGAGCCTCGTGCCTGCCGCGGGCGACGCCTCGCTCACGATCGCCGAGCGCAGGAGGGCCGGCCGGGAATTGCGCCAGCAAGTCCCGCGACGGGCCCACGCCGACTGGTCGCCGGAACCGAGCCGTCCCGATCCGGTGCAGACCATCATCGACACCGGCCGGCATCGTATCCAGAAGCTGCTGCCGATCCGTTACGGCCGGATGCGCGTCAACACCTTCGCTTTCCTGCGCGGCTCGGCGGCCATCATGGCGGCCGACCTCGCGACGACACCGGCGAGCGGCCTCGTCGTGCAGGCTTGCGGCGACTGTCATCTGGCGAATTTCGGCACCTACTCGTCGCCCGAGGGCACGCCGGTGTTCGATCTCAATGATTTCGACGAGACCTTGGCCGCACCGTTCGAGTGGGACCTGAAGCGGCTTGCCGCGAGCTTCGTGGTTGCGGCCCGCAGCCGGCGGATGTCGGACCGGCGCGCCGGCGCGCTGGCGACCGCCGCTTGCCGCGCGTATCGCGAGCGCATCGCGGAACTCGCTGGCATGGACCCGCTGCAGGCTTGGCGCGCGCGAATCGATCTCGCCGCGGCGTTGACCGCGATCGGCGATCTGAAGCTGCGGGATCGCGAGACCAAGCGGCTGCAGGCCGCCGCCGACGCTCATCGGGCCGGCTACCCGAAGCTGATCGAGCGGCGTCGGGGCGACTGGCGCATCAAGATCGCGCTCCCCTACACGTTCCCCCTGACCGACCGGCACGACCGGACCCTGGAGTTCGCCGCGCGAGCCGCGTTTCGATCCTACACCGCGTCTCTACGGGAGGAGCAACGGCTCATTGTGGCGCGCTATCAGCTCAATGACCTCGCCTTCAAGGTGGTCGGCGTCGGCAGCGTCGGCACGTTCTGCGCAATCGCCTTGTTCACGACCGCGGATGGCGACGCGCTGCTGCTTCAGCTCAAGGAAGCCCAGCGATCGGTGCTCGCCGCCTACGCCGGCCCGAGCCGATTTGCCAATCAAGGGGAGCGCGTCGTCGTCGGCCAGCGCGTCATGCAGGCAGTTAGCGACCCGTTCCTCGGCTGGACGGACGACGACCGCGACGACCGGCCCTGCTACGTGCGCCAGCTGAAGGATTCCAGGATGGCGATGGTCGGCGAGACGCTTGCCGACGCGGCGCTCGACGCCCACGCTCTGCTGTGCGGGCGGGCCCTCGCCCGCGCCCATGCGCGATCGCAGGACGCCGGGCGCCTGTCGGGCTATATGGGCAGCAGCGGGATGCTGGACACCGCTGTCACGGAGTTCGCCATGGCCTATGCCGATCAGACCGAACGCGATTACCGCTTATTCCTTGAAGCGATCGACTCGGGGCTGATCGAGGCAGCCGCCCCGTGACGGCGCAAGATCTGATCGCCGCGGACCTGCTCGACAAGGCCGAGGCCTTGCTCTCGGTCTGCCGGGCGCGCCGCGCCACCGTCGCCACCGCGGAGAGCTGCACCGGCGGGCTGATCGCGGCCGCGCTGACCGCGATCGCCGGCTCGTCGGATGTCGTGGATCGTGGCTTCGTTACCTACTCGAACGAAGCTAAGACCGACATGCTGGAGGTGCCGCCCGCGCTGATCGCCGCGGCCGGCGCCGTCAGCGAGGAAGTGGCCGCGGCCATGGCGGCCGGCGCGATCCGCCATTCGCGGGCGACGATCGCCGTCGCTGTCACCGGCGTCGCCGGGCCGGGCGGCGGCTCGGCCGACAAGCCCGTAGGCCTGGTCTGCTTCGGTCTGTCCCGTCGCGACGGCGCCAGCAGCACGGAGCACCGCATCTTCCCCGGCGACCGCACCGCCATCCGCATGGCCACCGTCTCGCACGCCTTCGCGCTCATTCGCGCCGCACTGTAACGGGTTGCCCTCCTGTCGAGGCGCTGGCAGGAACGCGCGAATGCCGAGTTCGCCCGCACCGATCCCTCTCCCTCGACGAGGAGGGCGCTTCCGCTTCCTGTCCCGCATTGCGGGAGAGAGTTGGTTGCGGGCGCTGGGGCGCGTCGGCACCGGCGCCGCGCTGGCCACGCCGATCTTCCTCATGCACGGCCACGGCATCGCCGAGGGCACGATTGCGCTCACCGATCTCTGCTTCCTGGCCACCAGCTTACGCCGACGGAACTGGAGCTGGCTCGGAACAAGGTGGCTGGCCATCACGCTCGCCTGGTGGCTGTGGGTGCTCATTTGCAGCGTGCTGATCCACCAGGGCGGCATCCTGCAATCGGCGCTGCAACTCCGCTTCTTCCTCTTCGTCGCGGCTCTCGAGCAGTTCGCCCTGCGGGACGGCGCGGCCCGGCGCTGGATGTTTCGCGTCATCGCCGCCTGCGCGGTCTGGATTGTCGGCCACTGCGCCTATCAACTCGTCATGGGCCGCAACCTGTTCGGCTGGCCACGCGGGCCGGCGGGCGAGCTCACCGGCCCGTTCGGCAAGCCGCGCGCCGGGCCGCCGCTGTCGCGCATCATACTTCCCGTCCTGCTCCCGCCACTCGCGGCGCTTCTGGCACGACGGCGGGCGCTGCCGTCGCTCGCGGCCGGAGGACTGATGCTGGGCGCGGTTTGCCTGATGGTACTGATCAGCCAGCGGATGCCGCTGATCCTCGTCATCCTCGGACTGGTAGTCGCCGCCATGCTGCTTGAGCGGCTGCGGCCGTTCGTGGTGGTGGCCGTGATCGCGGGCGGCACGCTGATCGCCGCCTCCGCCGTCGTGGCGCCGATCAGCTACCAGCGCCTGGTGGTGCGGTTCTCCCAGCAGATGGGCGATTTCGCCGGCAGCCACTATGGCAGGCTCTACGCGCGCGCCGCGGAGATCGGCTTGCAGCACCCGTGGACCGGACTGGGCTTCGACGGATTCCGGCACGGATGCGAGCGGCCGCGCTACTTCCGCCCGGCCTTGGACGGCAGCGACACGGATGACGGCGGGGCCACAATCTGCACCCAGCACCCGCACAATTTCTACGCCGAAGCGCTCGACAACGGCGGTTTTCCCGGCTTGGTGCTGTTCGTTGCGGTGGTGCTGGCTTGGCTGACGCCGCTGGCAGGCGGGCTATGGCGCGACCCGGACCCGCTCAGGGTCGGGCTATTCGCCTCCGTGCTGATCCAGCTCTGGCCGGTCGCATCGACCAGCGGGTTCAACGCCCTGCCGATGGGAGGCTGGTTGTTCCTGCTGCTCGGCTGGGGACTGGCCGAAGCGCGAGCCGCCAATCCCTCTCCCGCCGACGGGAGAGGGATTGGGGCGAAGCCGTTACGAAGGTGAGGCCGCGTGGTGTGCGCCCGCGTGATGCGCCGAGCGACGTTGCGCCGTGTAACCGTGGATATCGTCGGTGGTGACGTAGCCCTTCTTGTCCTTGTCGATGGCGTCGAAATGCTTCGCCACCATCGGCATGCCTGCCTTCGCCTGGTTGAGCGTCAGGTGACCGTCGTGAGTCGTGTTCGCCTGATCAAAACGCTGCTGCAAGCTCATGCGCGTGTGGCGATGGGACGTGGTTGTAGCGCTGTCGGCGGGTGCCGGCGCAGTTGCCGCCGGCCCGGATGGGGCCGGGGTCGTCGAGGTAGAGGGAGTCTGCGCCTGCGCCTGAAAGGCGAGGAGCAAGGCTGCGATCAGCGGAATGGTGTAACGCATGGTCCTGTTCCATGTTGGGGGCGGCCGCACCATAGTTGGCCGGCGTGACGTTGAGTCATGTCAAACTTGTCATCGTTGCAACTCGGCCATCCCCTGTCGCGCAATCGCCACAGCGTCCTCGATCCCGTTACGGTCGACGTCGAGATGCGTGCAGGCCCGCGCTCGCCACTTGCTCGTGACCGAGATCAGCAGCCCGTCTTGGCGCACCAGCGCGGCTAGTTCGTCGGCCGCGATCCCGGCGCGCGCGGTGTCGAAGAACACAAGGTTGGTCTCGGGCTCCTCGACCGCGAGACCCTCGATCTGGGCCAGGCCGCGCGCCAGCACGCGGGCGTTCTCATGGTCTTCCGCGAGCCGGTCGATATTGTGTTCGAGCGCGTAAAGGCAGGCGGCGGCGCATAAACCCGCCTGCCGCATCGAGCCGCCGAGCCGTTGCTTCCAGCGCCAGGCGGCACCGATGAAATCGGCCGAGCCGCACAGAACCGCGCCGAGCGGTGCGCCGAGCCCCTTCGTGAAATCGAGCCACACGCTGTCCATTCCGGCCACCATGTCGGCGGCCGATACGCCGGCGGCCACGACGGCGTTCATCAGCCGGGCGCCGTCCATGTGCGTCGCAATGCCCTGCGCGTGCGCGGCCGCGGCCGCGGCGTCCAGCTTGGCCTGCGGCCAGACCGAGCCGCTGCCCTGATTGTGGGTCTGCTCGAACTCGACCAGCGTCTGCGGCGGCGAATAACGGCTGCGCGCGCGGAAGGCCGCCTGCAGTGTCGCCATGTCGAACTGTCCGCGCTCGCCCGGCAGCCCCGTCACCATGACGCCGGCAAGCGCCCCGGGTCCGCCGCCCTCGCTGGTGATGATGTGCGAAGCCTGATGCGCGAGCACCTCGTCGCCCGGGCGGCAATGCGTCAGGATGGCCACTTGGTTGCACATCGTGCCGCTGGGCAGGAACATCGCCGCTTCCTTGCCGAGCAGCGCCGCCATCCGGTCGTTCAGCGCATGGATAGTCGGATCCGTGCCGTACTGCTCATCGCCCACCTCCGCGCGCATCATCGCCTCCTTCATGCCGAGGGAAGGCTTGGTTTGCGTGTCCGAGAACAGATTGACCCGGACCGGCGGCAGGGAGGGATCGTGACGCGGCGGAGCGAACATGGCTGGAGTCTCCGGACGGATAGTTAGCGAGGGCTCGGGCGAGGCTCGACGATGACGCCGCGGTAACGGCACAGATCGATGCCGCCGCGGCGCTCCTCGCCGCCATCAGCCTCGAACACCGCGCGGAGCGAGAAGTCGCACGTGGCAGCAATCGGGCGCAACACGTCGATCTCCGCGTCATCGGGAAGGATGTCGGCACCCAATCGATCGGCACCCTCGTCCGAAGCCCCATCGGGGAACAAGTACAATCTGGTCATCACGCGGCCCGAACGATTGCGCACCGCGATGAGCGCGGGCGGCGACAACCCGGCGATATCGTCAGCGGTGGTCCAGCCCGGACGGATGCCGAGGAAGCGATGCTTGCAAAAGTCGAGATCGCGTCGCTCCTCCGCACCGTCGTTGTCGAACACCACGCGGAGGTCGGCTCGGCAGGCGCCACCGTAGGACAGCCTCACATCGTTACCCGGCGGGACGTCGCGACCCTCCAAACGATCCACGCCCCAATCCTGCGAGCGGGCCGGAGAAAGATAGATCTCGCGGATGGCACGCGGCGCCCAGTTGGCGATGACGACGCCGCCCTGCGCGGGACGGGCTGGCGTCGCTGCCCGTACCGGGGCGGAAATCAGGAGGACCAGGATCAGCGGGACGGCCGCGCGGCACATGGCGCCGGCCGTCAGCCCTTTGCCGGCTGGGGTGGACGGTTCACGGCGACCGTCCCGGACGGCGGCCCGTAGATGTCGCGCGCGCGTTTCAGGAAGGCGTTCACCATGCGCCGCACGGCCTCGTTGAACACGACGCCGATCGCCGCCTTGAGAATGCGGCTGCGAAACTCGAAATCGACGAAGAAATTCACCTGGCATCCCTGCGGATGCGGCTTGAAGTCCCATTGGTTGTTCAGATAGCGAAACGGCCCGTTCTCGTATCGCACTCGCACGCGGGACGGACGTTCGAGGGCGACGCGACTGGTGAAGCTCTCGCGAAACGGGCCGAAGCCGATCGTCAGGTCGGCGACGAGTTCGTGCTCCGTGCGGGTGTGCACGCGGGCAGCAACGCACCAGGGCAGAAACTCGGGGTAGTGGCCGACGTCGGCCACGAGATCGAACAGCTGCTCCGGGCGGTAAGGGACGATTTTGTGCTCGGCGTGCGTCGACATCTCAGTTGGACGCGAGCCGGGCATCACGGGCCGCCCGCAGCTGGGCGAAATCGGCGTCCGCATGGTACGAGCTGCGCGTGAGCGGCATCGCCGAGACCATGAGAAAGCCCTTGGCTCGCGCCAGCGACGCGTAATCCCCGAACGCCTCGGGCGTCACGAACGAGGCGACGGCCGCGTGCTTGATCGTCGGCTGCAGGTATTGTCCGAGCGTCAGGAAATCGACATCGGCGATGCGCAGATCGTCCATCACCTGCGACACTTCGGCACGCTCCTCGCCGAGCCCAACCATCATCCCGGATTTGGTGAAGATCGACGGCACCAGCCGTTTCACCTGGTCGAGCAGGCGCAGCGACTGGAAATATCGCGCGCCGGGCCGGATGGTCGGATACAGCCGCGGCACCGTCTCGAGGTTGTGGTTGAACACGTCGGGCCGTGCCTGCGCGACGATCTCCGCGCCACCTGGCTTGCGCAGGAAATCCGGGGTCAGCACTTCGATGCTGGTATCAGGGGACGCGGCGCGGATCGCGGCGATCACGGCGGCGAAATGCGCGGCGCCGCCGTCGGGCAGATCGTCGCGATCGACGGAGGTGACGACCACATGCCGCAATCCGAGTTTGGCCACCGCGTCGGCGACCCGCGCCGGTTCGTCGGCGTCGAGCGCCTCCGGCTGGCCGGTGCGGACATTGCAGAAACTGCAGGCCCGCGTGCAGGTGTCGCCCATGATCATCATGGTGGCGTGGCGCTGCGACCAGCACTCGCCGATGTTTGGGCAGGCGGCTTCCTCGCAGACCGTTACCAGCCGGTTCTCGCGCATCAGCGCACGAGTCTCGTGATAGATCGGGTGCGTCGGCGCCTTAACCCGGATCCAGTCCGGCTTGCGCTGGATCGGGTTGTCCGGCCGATGCGCCTTCTCCGGATGCCGCAGAACCTGCGCACCGCCGGCGCGATGATCGATCAGGACGCGGGTTGACATCAAACTCCGACCACTTGTGGTTTGGGCACGGGAACAGAAGTGGATGGGGCCGGGTCAGGCGTCAAGCGGACCCGCCGCGCTCAGAAATGGATCGCCCGGCCATAGGCCGCCAATACCGCCTCGTGCATGGTCTCGCTGACGGTGGGGTGCGGGAAGACTGTGTGCATCAGCTCCGCTTCGGTGCTCTCCAGCGTGCGGGCGACCGTATAGCCCTGGATCAGCTCCGTCACTTCCGCGCCCACCATGTGCGCGCCCAGCAACTCGCCGGTCCTGGCGTCGAACACCGTCTTGACCATGCCCTCCGGCTCGCCCAACGCGATCGCCTTGCCGTTGCCGATGAACGGGAAGCGCCCGACCTTCACCTCATGGCCGGCTGCCTTGGCGCGCGCCTCGGTCAAGCCCACGGACGCGACCTGCGGGCGGCAGTAGGTGCAACCGGGGATATTGCCGATGTCGAGCGGGTGGACGTCGTTCAGCCCGGCGATCTTCTCCACGCAGATGACGCCCTCGTGGCTCGCCTTGTGCGCGAGCCAGGGCGGTCCGGCGAGATCGCCGATCGCGTAGAGGCCGGGCACGCCGGTGCGGCCGTAACCGTCCACGACGACATGAGCGCGCTCGACCTTCACGCCGCTCTCCTCGAGCCCGAGGCCCTCGACATTGCCGACGATGCCGACCGCGGAGATGACGCGTTCGACGGTGATCTCCTGGGTCTTGCCGGCCGCCTCGATCGCGAGGGTCACGCTGTCGGCGTTCTTCTTCGCCGATGTCACCGTGGCGCCGGTGAGGATCTTCATGCCCTGCTTCTCGAACGCTTTTCGGGCAAAACCGCTGATCTCCTCGTCCTCCACCGGGAGCACGCGATCGACCACTTCCACGACGGTCACTTCGGCCCCCATGTTGAGGTAGAAGCTGGCGAACTCGATGCCGATGGCGCCCGAGCCCACCACCAGCAGCGACTTGGGCATCGCCGGCGGCACCATGGCTTCCTTGTAGGTCCAGATCAGCTTGCCGTCGGTCTCGAGCCCGGGAAGCTGGCGCGCCCGCGCGCCGGTGGCGAGGATGACATGCGGCGCGGTGAGCGTGGCGAACGGCTTGCCGTTCTTGGTGACGGCCAGAGTGTTTTTGCCCGCCAGCGCACCCTGGCCGTCGACCACTGTTACCTTGTTCTTGCGCAACAGATGCGCGACCCCGGACGAGAGCTGCTTGGCCACGCCGCGCGAGCGCTTCACCACCTTGTCCATCTCGAACCGGGCCTCGACCGGCGCGAAGCCGAACTCCGGGAGATGATGCAGCAGGTGGTTGATCTCGGAGGTGCGCAGCAACGCCTTGGTCGGGATGCAGCCCCAGTTGAGGCAGATGCCGCCGAGGTGCTCACGCTCCACGACGGCCGTCCTCATGCCGAGCTGGGCCGCGCGGATCGCGGCGACGTAGCCGCCCGGACCGCCACCGAGGACGATCAGGTCGAAGTTCTCGTCGGGCATGAGTGCTTCCTGCGTTACTCGGCTGCGGGCTTCACAGCCTGCTGCGAGGCCGCACGAGTTCGCACGCTCGTGACCTCCAGCCCGATCGGATTACCTTCCGTATCGAACTCGAGGAAGACGCCCGGCGCGACCTCTTCTGCGCCATCGTACCGCGCCCCATCCCGGCCGAACCTGACATGCAACACATCGGCCTCCGGGTCGTAATCGGTTCGGATCAACGCTTCGCTCCTCGGTCCCAATGCGCCGTCACCACGAAGATATCGGCCCCCTCCGGTCGATGGACAACCCGGAGGACGCGGCCACCAAACGCAGGGATCGGCTTGAACGACCGGGTCAGCGTGGGATCGCCCGGATCGGGCGCGACGTGCGCGGACACCCTAATGACGTCTTCGATATAGGCGAGCTCAATGCCCCGCGCTGCCATTTCGGCCGCGATATGCTTGCTGAGCCTAATCAACCTGGGCTGCGCTACGATGTCAGCTTTGACGGTGCGCCTGTCCCGGCCAGCGCCGCCAGCGCGTCGCCGGCGAGCTGGCGGGCGACCCAGTTGACGGATGGCTCGGTCGCCCCGATCCGGTCATAGAAGCGGAGCGCGAGCGCGTTCCAGTCGAGCACGTGCCAGTCCATCCGCGCGCAGCCCTGCGCGACGGCTTCCCCCGCTAGGTGACGGAACAGCATGTAGCCGACGCCGTTGCCGCGCTCGGTTTCGGTGACGAACACGTCCTCGACGAACAGCACCCGCTGGCAGCGGAACGTGTGGAACGAGAATGTCCAGATCGCGAAGCCGATCGGCCGGCGCTCTGCCTCGGCGATCACCGCGAATATCAGCGGCACGCCGGCGAACAGCGCCTCCGCGAGGGTCGTCTCGGTTGCGGTAAAGCGGTCTAGCAGCCGCTCGTATTCGGCCATCTCGCGCAGCAGTCCAAGCAGCGCGGGGATATCTGGACGCCGGACCGGACGGATGCTGGATGGCCGGATCACAGCATCAGGCTCAGCGGCTCCTCGACCACCGCCTTGAACGCCGCGAGCCATTCCGCGCCCAGCGCGCCGTCCACCACGCGGTGATCGACGCTGAGCGTGCACGTCATCATAGTCGCGATGGCCAGCGCGCCGGCCTTCACCACCGGCCGCTGCTGCGCGGCGGCGACGGCGAGGATCGCCGCCTGCGGCGGGTTGATGATCGCGGCGAACTCGGACACGCCGTACATGCCCATGTTGGAGATCGAGAAGCCGCCGCCCTGGAACTCGTCGGGCTTGAGCTTGCCGGCGCGCGCCCGTTCGATCAGGTCCTTCATCTCGTTGCTGAGGGAGGCGAGCCCCTTCCGGTCGGCGCGGCGCAGGATCGGCGTGATCAGCCCGTCGGGGATGGACACCGCGACGCTGATGTCGACGTCCTCGTACTGCACGATCGCGTCATCGGTCCACGAGGCGTTGACCTTCGGCACCCGGCGCAAGGTGATGGCGGCAGCCTTGATGAGCAGGTCGTTGACCGAAAGCCGGAACGCGCCCGCGCCTTCCTTCGGCGATTTCGCGTTGAGCTCGCCGCGCAGCTTCATCATTGCGTCAAGCTCGATGTCGATGGACGCGTAGAAATGTGGAATCGACTGCTTGGCCTCGCTCAGCCGCTGCGCGATCACCTTGCGCACCGAGCTGTTGGGCAGCAGCGTGTGTGGCGCTGCGATCGGCAGGCCCGGGCGCGCGGCCGGCGTGGGTGCGGCCGGGGCGGGAGCCGCGGCGACCGGCGGCGGTGCTGCGGGTTGCGGCTGAGCCGCAGGCGCGCCCTGCTGCGCCGCCTCGATGTCCGCCTTCACGATTCGGCCGTTCGGGCCAGTGCCTTTCAGCGATGAAAGCTCGATCCCGGCCTGCTGCGCCATGCGGCGCGCGAGCGGCGAGGCGAAGACGCGCTCGTCGTTCGGCGCGTGACCGTTGCCGAAGGACGCGGGCCGAGCCCCCTCACCCCGGCCCTCTCCCCCGGTCGGGGGAGAGGGAGGAGAAGAGCCCTCTCCCCCTTGGGGGAGAGGGTTGGGAGAGGGGGTAGCCGCCGCCGGCACCGCCTCGCCCTGTTCGACCAGGATCGCGATCGGATCGTTGACCTTCACGCCCTCGGTGCCGTCGCCGACGAGGATCTTGCCGAGCACGCCCTCGTCGACCGCCTCGACCTCCATGGTCGCCTTGTCAGTCTCGATCTCGGCGATCACATCGCCCGACCGGATGGTCTCGCCTTCCTTCTTGAGCCAACGCGCGAGCGTGCCCTCCGTCATGGTGGGCGAGAGCGCCGGCATCAGGATGTTGGTCGCCATGCTGCGCGCTCCTCAGACGATCTTCTTGACCGCTTCAACAATCCACCCGGGCTGCGGCAACGCGAGCTTCTCGAGGTTCGCCGCATAGGGCAGCGGCACGTCGACGCCATGCACACGGACCGGCGGCGCGTCGAGCCAGTCGAAGCAGTTCTCGACCACTTGCATCGCGACTTCCGCGCCGATGCCGGCGAACGGCCAGCCTTCCTCGACGGAGACGATGCGATTGGTCTTCTTCACGCTCTCGACGATGGTCGCCGTATCCAGCGGGCGCAGCGAACGCAGGTTGATGACCTCGGCGCTGATGCCCTGCTTGGCCAACTCCTCCGCGGCCTTCATCGCCACGCCGACCATGATGCTGAACGCGACGATGGTTACGTGCTCGCCGGCGCGCTCGACCTTGGCGCGGCCGATCGGGACGATGAAATCCTCGTCGGTCGGGCACTCGAAGTGCTGGCCGTAGAGGATCTCGTTCTCCAGCACGATCACCGGATTGGGGTCGCGGATCGCGGCCCGGAGCAAACCCTTCGCGTCCGCCGCGGACCAGGGTGCGACCACCTTCAGCCCGGGACAATGCGCGTACCACGATGCGTAGCATTGGCTGTGCTGTGCCCCGACGCGCGAGGCCGCGCCGTTAGGGCCGCGAAAGACGATGGGGCAGCCCATCTGGCCGCCGGACATGTAGAGCGTCTTGGACGCCGAATTGATGATCTGGTCGATCGCCTGCATGGCGAAATTGAACGTCATGTATTCGACGATCGGCCGCAATCCACTCATCGCGGCGCCCACGGCCATGCCGGTGAAGCCATGCTCGGTGATCGGCGTGTCGATGATGCGCTTCGGCCCGAACTCGTCGAGCAGCCCCTGGCTGATCTTGTAGGCGCCCTGGTACTGCGCGACCTCCTCGCCCATCAGGAAAACGCTGTCGTCCTGCCGCAACGCGATGGCCATCGCGTCGCGCAATGCCTCGCGAACGGTGATCGATTTCGTCGGGCCCCAATCCTTCCCCGGCGTATCGGCGATCGCCGCCTCGGGCGCGTAGCGCGAGGCACCCTGTTGGGCAATCGCGTTGGCGTCCTCGCCCGCGGCGGCGACTTTCGGCAAGGCGGCCGCCTCGGCGCGCGGCGCCGGCGATGCCGGCACGTCCTCACCGTTCTCGGTCAGCACCGCGATGGGCGTGTTGACGGCGACGCCCTCGGTTCCCTCGTCGATCAGGATGCGGGCAAGCCTGCCCTCGTCGACCGCCTCGACCTCCATCGTCGCCTTGTCGGTCTCGATCTCGGCAATCACGTCGCCGGCGTGCACGTCGTCGCCGACCTGCTTGAGCCACTTCGCGAGCTTGCCCTCCGTCATCGTGGGCGAGAGCGCGGGCATGAGGATCTGCGTCGACATCCCGCTCAGCCTTCCAGCAGCACGTCGGTATAGAGCTCGGCGGCATCCGGCTCCGGGCTCGACTGCGCGAAGTCGGCCGCGTCCTGCACCACCCGCTTGATCTCGTCGTCCACCGCCTTCAGCGCGGCCTCCTCGACGCCCAGCTCGATCAGGCGCAGCCGCACGTTCTCGATGCAGTCGCGCTCGGTACGCATCTTCTGCACCTCCTCGCGGCTGCGGTATTTCGCCGGGTCCGACATCGAGTGGCCGCGATAGCGGTAGGTGTTGACCTCCAGGAGATACGGCCCGTTACCCGCCCGGCAATGCGCGACCGCCGTCTCGGCCGCTCGTCTCACGGCGGTCACGTCCATGCCATCAACCTGCGCGCCGGGGATGCCCCAGGGAGCGCCGTTCTTCGACAGGTCGCTCGAGGCGGAGGCGCGGTCCACGCTGGTGCCCATGCCGTACTTGTTGTTCTCGATGACGTAGACCACCGGCAGCTTCATCAGCGCCGCGAGGTTGAAGCTCTCGTAGACCTGCCCCTGGTTGGACGCGCCCTCGCCAAAGTAGGTGACGCTCACCCGGTCCGTGCCGCGATACCAGTTTGCGAAGCCGAGCCCGGTGCCGATGCTCACCTGCGCGCCGACGATGCCGTGGCCGCCGAAGAAATGCCTCTCCTTGCTGAACATGTGCATAGAGCCGCCCTTGCCGTGCGAGTAGCCGGTCGCCCGCCCGGTCAGCTCGGCCATGACCCCACGCGGGTCCATGCCGGTGGCCAGCATGTGGCCGTGATCGCGATACGAGGTGATGACCTCATCGCCCTCCGACAGCGCGGATTGTATGCCGACCACGACGGCTTCCTGACCGATGTACAGATGACAGAAACCGCCGATAAGGCCCATGCTGTAGAGTTGCCCGGCCTTCTCCTCGAAGCGCCGGATCAGCAGCATGTCGTGGTAGGCCTTGCGCAAGTGGTCGCTGTCGCCGGGTTGAGCGCCCTGCTTGCCGCGCCTCTTGGTGGTCGTTCCCTGGGCCATCGCGCTCTCCCGCTGACTGCCGCACACGGCAGACACTTAGCGGTGCCATGCACAGGCAGCAAGAAAGCGAGGCTGAACAATCACCAGTCGCGCGGGCCGGACCTGCTTCCGCGTAGGGGCGGCAAGCCGCGGCCGGCCTCGTGGACCTAGAACAGGCGCTCCTTCGGGCTGTACGAGACCACAATATCGCTCGGATCAACCATGTTGCGCATCGCTCGCGCGCGTTCGTCGAGCGTGTCGCGATCGACATGCTGGTTGCGCAATCCGGCCACCCGCCTTTCCCAGCCGTCCCTCTCCCGCTCGGCCTTGGAAAGCTCCGCCTGCGCCTGATGCAGCAGACCCTGGCGTTGCGCGTAGGCTTCGAGACCCCGATCGCCCTGGGTCACGTTCCAGGCGAAGTAGGCGAACAGCGACAGGAACACCGCCGGGGCGACCAGCGCCTTGGCCTTGCGTTTAACGGCGCGCTGCAGGGACATCGCATTCTCCGGATCATCCGAATCGCGCGTTGATATCACATCGCTCCCGAAGCTGTGAACGCCGCGCCACGATCATGCCAGGTTCGCGGCGTTTACTCCCAAGGATACGGCTTGAAGGGCTTCAGGAGACGGGAATGAGAGTACGATCGCAGCTGTTAGGGACTATCGGCATATTGGCGCTGCTGGGCACCGCAGCGCCGGCGATGGCCCAGTATCGTGACCGCGATTGGGGCCGGCATGAGGCGCGGGAACACGAATGGCGTGAGCACGAATGGCGCGAGCGCCGTACAGAGTTTTATCGCGGGCCGCCGGTCTACTACGCGCCGCGGCCGTTCTACTACGCGCCGCCGCTCGCGTACTCCGCGCCGCCGACGGTGTTCTACGGCAGACCCGGATACGGCTATTAGCTGCGCAGGACGGTCCGGCCCGCATACCGCGCGGCCGGGCCGAGCTCCGCTTCGATGCGAATGAGCTGATTGTATTTCGCCGTCCGGTCGCTGCGCGCGAGGCTGCCGGTCTTGATCTGCCCGCAATTAGTGGCGACCGCGAGATCGGCGATCGTCGCGTCCTCGGTCTCGCCCGAACGATGGCTCATCACGCAGCGGAAACCGGCCCGGTGCGCGACCTCCATAGTTTCCAGCGTCTCGCTGAGCGTGCCGATTTGGTTCACTTTCACCAGGATCGCGTTCGCGGTGCCCGCCTCGATGCCCCGGCGCAGACGCTCGGGGTTAGTGACGAACAGGTCGTCGCCCACTAGGTTTATCCGGCCGCCGAGCGCCTCGGTCAGCAGCTTCCAGCCGTCCCAATCGTCCTCGGCGCAGCCGTCCTCGATGGAGACGATCGGGTATCGGCCGACCAGGCCCTCGAGGTAGCGGACCATGCCCTCGGGATCGAGGCTCTTGCCCTCGCCCGCGAGTTCGTACCGGCCGGCGCTGAAGAACTCGGTCGCGGCGCAATCGAGCGCGAAGGTGACGTCCTCGCCGGGCCGATAGCCGGCTTTCTCGCAAGCGCGCGCGATGAAGGCGAGCGCGTCGTCGGCCGAGTTGAGGTTGGGCGCGAAGCCCCCCTCGTCGCCCACGTTGGTGTTGTGGCCGGCGTCGTGCAGGCCTTTCTTGAGCGTGGCGAAGATCTCGGAACCCATGCGGACGGCCTCGGCAAACGTGCCGGCGGCGATCGGCTGGATCATGAACTCCTGGATGTCGATCGGATTGTCGGCGTGCTTGCCGCCGTTGAGGATGTTCATCATCGGCACCGGCAGGGTGCGCGCATAGACGCCGCCGACATGCCGGTAGAGCGGGATGCCGAGATCCCTCGCCGCCGCCTTCGCCACCGCGAGCGAGACGCCCAAGGTCGCATTGGCGCCGAGCCGGCTCTTGTTCGGCGTGCCATCCAGGTCGATCAGGATGTCGTCGATCTTGATCTGGTCATGGGGGTCCATCCCGCCGATCGCATCGAAGATCTCGCCCTCGACGTTATCGATCGCCTGCCGCACGCCTTTGCCGCCGAAACGCGCCGTGTCGCCGTCCCGCAGCTCGACCGCCTCATGCGCGCCGGTGGAGGCGCCGGACGGAACCGCCGCCCGGCCGAGCGCCCCGCTTTCCAGCACGACGTCTACCTCGATCGTCGGATTGCCCCGGCTGTCGAGGATCTCGCGGGCGATGATGTCGGCGATGGCGGCCATGGTGGAGTCCCGTGTTGAGATTCGTGGGTCATAGACCCTCACCCAACCCTCTCCCAAAGGGAGAGGGCTTTCCTTCTCCCTCTCCCTCCGGGAGAGGGCTTTCCTTCTCCCTCTCCCTCCGGGAGAGGGTGGGGGTGAGGGGACTACAGCCGCCCGATGGCGGCCAACACCGCGTTGGTCTGCTCGACCGTCACCATGTGCCCGGCGTCCGGCACGCTGACCAGCTCCGCCCCGGCGATCGCCGCCTTCCAGGCCTGCGCGTAGGGGGCCGGGAACACGTGGTCGGAATCGCCCCATACCAGCACCGTGCGCGCCTTGATGCGGTGGATGCGGTCCTTGAGCCCGCGCTCGGGGATCGGGAACAGCAGCTTGCCCGCCATGCCGAGCTGGCGCGCGTTCGTCACCAGGAACGGGATCAGGAACTTGGGGTCCTTGATGTCCACGTTCGAGGTGATCAACTCGCGGCCCAGCTCCACGTCATGAAACAAGGCTTCCGGGAACTCCTTCGGCAGCATCGAGAAGATGTCGGGGGCCGGATGGGCGTCGAGCCAGAGCCCGGCCGGGGCGATGAGGCACAGCCGGTCGACCTCGTTCGGGCAGACCGCCGCCATCTCGGCCGCGATCATGCCGCCGATGGAGTGGCCGACCAGCAGCGGCTTGGACAGTCCGAGCGCCGCGAGCACGTCGAAAGTAAGCAGAGTCACGTCGAGCATGTCGCGGATTTCGCCACTTTCCGGGCTGTCGCCGTAGCCCGGGAGCAGCGGCGCGCAGACGTGAAAGCGCTCGGCCAGCTTCACGAGGAACGGATCGTCGGGGTTCAGCCCGCCCGCGCTGTGCAGGAACACGAGATCGGGTCCACTGCCGCCTTCGAGTACGTGGACCTCGGCGCGCTTGGTCGGAACCTTGCGGACGTCGATCACTTCGCGGGCTCCAACTGCGGGGCCGGCGCGCGGGCCGGCAAGGGCGCCGGCTGGGCGCGGTGGGCCAGCGGCTTGCACCAGAACCGGCCGTCATCGTCGTGCTCAGGCCAGATGTTGCGCAGGTGCGGCATCACCTTCTCGGCGAACAGCTTCGTCGACGCCATGCACTTGTCCTTCGGCATGTTGCCGACATGCAGGAGGAGGAAGATGTTGCCGACGCGCAAGTTCTTGATGAGGTGCTGCATCTGCTGGCGCACCGTTTCCGGCGAACCCGCGACGATGAAGCCGCTGTCCACCAGCTCCTTCCAGGTCAGGGTAGTGTGATCGGTGCGCGAATACTGGTTCACAGCACCGATCTGCAGGGTCTTGATGGTGCGGTAGCCCGGCGCGTCGGCGAAACCCGGATACACGTGCAGGCAGCGATTATAGAAATAGAACGCGTGCTCCGAGTACAGGCGCTCGGCCTCCGCGTCGGTCTCGGCGACGAACACGGTCTGAGCGAAGCCGGCGCGATAGGGGCTGTCGTCCGGCGCGCCGCGCTCCGCGACGCGCGCCCAGTAACCTTCCATGAGCGCCTGCGCGCGCTTGTAGCCGTTGAAGCTCAGATACGAATACGAGTACGTGTTGTCGATGCAGAAATCATAGGTCTCGACCGAGCCGCCGCCCGGGATGTGGATCGGGGGATGCGGCTTCTGGATCGGCTTCGGCCACAGATTGACGTAGCGCAGCTTGTTGTAGCGGCCGTTGAAGGCGAAGACTTCCTCCTCCTTCCAGGCCCGGATGATGAGCTCGTGCGCCTCGGCGTATTTCTCGCGCGTGAGTGCCGGGATGGTGCCGTAGCAGTAGTTCGTGTCCATCGACGTGCCGACCGGAAAGCCCGCGACCAATCGCCCGCCCGAGATCACGTCGAGCATCGCGAACTCCTCCGCGACGCGGATCGGCGGATTGTACAGCGCGATAGAGTTGCCGAGCACGACCAATGCCGCGTCCGAGGTGCGCCGCGCGAGGCCGGCGGCGATGATGTTCGGCGACGGCATCAGCCCGTAGCCGTTCTGATGGTGCTCGTTGACGCCGATCCCGTCGAAGCCGAGCGTGTCGGCGTATTCGAGCAGGTCCATGTACTCGTTGTAGAGCACGTGGCCCTTCACCGGATCGAACAGCCGGTTGTCGATGTCGACCCACACCGAGCGGTGCTTGTCGCGGAAATCGTCCGGCAACCAGCGCCACGGCATCAGGTTGAACCAGGTGAAGCGCATCGGCTCTCTCCCCCCGAGGGTTGCTGCGGGCGAACCTACCCAACAGTAGCCGCCGCCGTCCAGATCGCACGGGACGCCGGCGTCAGTCGAGCTTCGGCTCGGTGCTCGCCACCTGGCCGCTCCGATGCAGCAGGAAGATGGCGGCGACCATCACCAGGATGAGCCCGCCGAGCACCGCGAGTTCGATCATCGAGCTCTGGAATCCAGCGCCGCCGCGGTCCGCGGCGCCCCCACCCTGCCCGGCATTCGCCGTTTCGAGCGTGATGACGAGCACGCGGCGGATCGAGGCGATCACGCCGACGACGAGGAACGGCTCGACGGTGAGCACGCCGGAGCGTAGCGACATGCGGACGGTGTGCAGGATCTCGATCACCATCAGCACGAACAACATGCGGTCGACCGCGCGGACGACGCCCTCCCCGCCGCGCCAGTCGCCGATCGCGGACCAGACGGCGGCGGCGCTGCTGACCAGCGCAAGGACCGCCGCGATCGCCAGCAAGGCGCCGAGGGCGAGCGACACGGCGTGCTCGACGCGCACGAATAGATTGACCGAGAGGCGTCCGATCTCGGTCGTTTCGTGGCTGTCCTCGCTCATAGCGTGAGGCGCACCTTTACTTTCCCCAGCATGCCACGATTGTTTATTGTAGCCGTGGCCGACGAAGGCAGTCCAGGCGCCCGGTCTGGACGGGGCCGGACAACGGCAACTTTCACGCCGCTGTCGCGTATGGTGCCGGCCTTGGGGAGAGAAGCCAAATGCGTGGGAAAGCAAGCCTCGGCTCACTGACCCGGGTGATTGCCTTCGGCGGGGCCGCCATGCTCGCCGGCGGACACGCCGCTCGAGCCGATGCGAACGCGGACCTAATCGCCAAAGGCAAGTATCTCACGGACGCCGGAGACTGCGTGGCCTGCCACAGCGCGCCCAACGGCAAGCAGCTTGCCGGCGGATTGGGGATCCCCACCCCGTTCGGGACGATCTACTCCAACAACATTACCCCGGACAAGGACACCGGGATCGGCACATGGAGCGACGACCAGTTCTACCGCGCGTTGCACGACGGCGTCTCGAAGAACGGCGACAACATCTATCCGGCAATGCCGTACCAATGGTACACTCGGGCGACCCGCGAGGACTCGGATGCGATCAAGGCCTATATCTTCTCGACCCCGCCAGTGAACCAGAAGAATAAGGCCAACGACCTTAGCTTTCCGTTCAACATCCGCGCCGGCCTGACGGCGTGGAACGCGCTCTATTTCCACCCCGGCGAGTTCAAGCCCGATCCCTCGAAGTCGCCGCAGATCAATCGCGGCGCCTATCTGGTCGAAGGGCTCGGACACTGTGCCGCCTGCCATACGCCGAAGAATATCGCTCAGGCGCCGGTCACCAGCAAATCCTTCGCGGGCGAGCCGATCCAGGGGTGGTACGCGCCCAATATCAGCTCCGACGTGCGGGAGGGCATCGGCAGCTGGAGCGACGCACAGCTCGTGCAGTATTTCAAGACCGGCGTCGCGCCCGGAAAGGCGGTGGCGCGCGGGCCGATGGCGGAGACGGTGCACGACAGCCTCTCCAAGCTCACCGACGACGATCTGCTTGCGATGGCGGCCTATCTCAAGTCGACGCCTGGCAAGGAGCCCTATGAGGTCGCGACCGGCTCGAATTACCAGACGGCGCACGCTCCAGGCGAAAGCATCTATCTTAACAACTGCGCCTTCTGTCATCAGGTGAACGGGCAAGGCAATCCCGGCGTCGTCCTACCGCTCGCCGAGAACGGCACCGTCAAGGCGCAAGGCCCCCAGGATGTCATTCGCGTCGTGCTCGCCGGCGTGCCGGCGGAGCAGAGCTACGCTCCGATGCCGGCGATCGGCGGCAGCATGACGGATGCCGACATCGCGAGCGTCACGAATTACGTCAGGCAGGCGTGGGGCAACGGTGCGCCAGCGAACGCGACGCCGTCGCAGGTCGCGGACCTGCGAAAGACCACGCGCTCCGTGATGGCCAACAATGAGACGAATTGTCCGGCGGTCGAATCCCAGGACGTTGCGCAAGCCGTCAACAACCCGGCAACCGGGATCGCGGGCAAGCTTCGCGACGCCAACCAGAGCAACCTCCTGATCACCGCCAAAGACATGGTTGCAAAGGTGAAGGCGGCGAGTCCGAAGGCGCAGCCGGCGGACATCGTGAACGGCCTCACTGCCGCGTATTGCCCGATCGTGAATGCCAATAAATCGCTCGGCGACGCGGAGCGACGCTGGCACCTCGACCAGTTCTCGCAAATCGTCTATTTGCAGGTTGCCGACCACGGCCACAACTGACAACGCTCCGGTCGACCGAACGCGATGAGTAACGGTGGCGAGCGGCGGCAACTGCGCCTTGGCGCTTTCATGCGCCCGGTCAGCATCCACACCGCGGCATGGCGCTATCCCGGCGCTTATCCCGACGCCAACTTCAATTTCGCCCACATCAAGCGGTTCGCCCAGACGCTTGAGCGCGGCAAGTTCGACGCGTTCTTCATGGCCGACCACCTGGCCGTGCTGAACATGCCGATCAAGGCTCTGATGCGCAGCGCGACCGTTACCTCGTTCGACCCGCCGACCCTGCTCCCGGCGCTCGCCGTGGTGACGGAGCGGCTCGGCCTGATTGCGACCGCCTCCACCACGTTCGACGAGCCCTACCACGTCGCGCGGCGCTTCGCCTCGCTGGACCACCTGAGCGACGGGCGCGCCGGATGGAACGTCGTCACCACCTCGAACCCGGACGCGGCGCTCAACTTCGGCCTCGACGAGCATGTCGAGCACGACGAGCGTTACCGCCGCGGGCGCGAGTTCTACGACGTGGTGACGGGGCTCTGGGACAGCTGGGCGGACGACGCTTTCATTCGCGACGTCGAGAGCGGGATCTATCTCGATCCCGAGCGGGTCCATGTGCTGAACCACAAGGGGACGTATTTCTCCGTCCGTGGGCCGCTCAACGTGGCGCGGCCGATCCAGGGCTGGCCGGTCATCGTGCAGGCCGGGGCGTCCGACGCCGGCCGGCAGGTCGCGGCCGAGATCGCCGAAATGATTTTTGCCAGCGCCCGCACCCTGGAGGAGGGGCGGGAATACTGCACCGACATACGGGGACGGATGCGGGCGGTCGGCCGCAACCCTGAGCACATGAAGATCCTGCCCGGTTGTCTCGTCGTGGTCGGCGACACGGTAGAGGAAGCCCGTGCCAAACGCGCCAAGCTCGACAGCCTGGTCCACCCCGACAGCGGCATCGCCTCGCTGTCCATCGCGCTCGGGCATGACGTGTCGGGCTTCGATCTCGACGCGCCGTTGCCCGAGCTGCCGCCGACGAACCAGAGCCAGGGCGGCAGCGAGCGGCTGAAGGCGCTGGCCGCGCGCGACAACCTCACGGTGGGCCAGCTCGCGCAGATGATGGGCGGCTACGGCGGGCTTTCGATGACCGGCACGCCGGCGAGCATTGCCGACACCATGCAGGAATGGCTGGAAGCCGGGGCGTGCGACGGATTCAACGTCATGTTTCCCTACCTGCCGATGGGGCTCGACGATTTCGTGGATCGCGTGGTGCCCGAGTTGCAGCGCCGCGGCATCTTCCGCCGCGAGTACGAGGGGCGCACCTTACGCGAGAACCTGGGCCTGCCCTGGATCCCGAACCGCTTCTTTCCCAAACCCCAGCGATGAGCCGGGCGCCGTTCATCGACCACCTCCGGGTGGCGATGACGGCGCTGGTCGTGTTCCACCATGCGGCAATCACCTACGGGGCCGCCGGAGGCTGGTATCTGTACGAGGCCCCACGCGGATCGAGCCCGGTGCTGACGTTGTTCGTCACCGTCAACCAGGCGTTCTTCATGGGCGTTTTCTTTCTCATTGCCGGTTACCTGACGCCCTCATCTTATAAGCGAAAAGGCGCGCGGCGGTTCGCGACCGACCGGCTTTGGCGGCTTGGGTTGCCGCTGCTGATTTTTGGCTTCGTGCTCGATCCGTTCACCGTAGCCCTCGCCCGCGCGCACAACCCAACGGCGCTGCTCTCGTACTGGCGCTGGCTGATGGCCCATGGCTGGTTCGCGAGCGGGCCGCTCTGGTTCGCCGAAGCGCTGCTGATCTTCGCGGTGGCATACGTGTTGTGGGGGCTCGGCGCGCGGCCCGCCGAGCGGACGGAACGACGACTGCCGAGCCATCGGGCGATCCTGCTCTCGGCCGTGGGCGTCGGTGCGGCGGCGTTCGGGCTGCGGCTCGTCTTCCCGGTCGGCACCACCGTCGCGAACTTGCAGTTCGGCTACTTCGCCTCGAATGTATTTCTGTTCGCCGTCGGGGTTACGGCGGCGCATGGTCGATGGCTGGAGCGCGTCACGCTCCGTCTCGCGCTGCCCTGGCTGGCCGTCTCCGCCGCCGCCCTGCTTGTGCTGCTGGTTTACGCGCGGATCGCCGGCGCCAACGGTTACGCGGGCGGCTGGACGATGAAAGCGGCGATCTACGCCTTCTTCGAGCCGTTCTGCGCCTGGGGCGTGATCCTGGGGCTGCTCTGGCTGTTCCACGCCCGCCTGAACCGGCCGACACGCTGGACGAGCTTCTTGTCGGCAAGGGCCTACACCGTCTACGTGATCCACCCGCCCTTGCTGGTGGGGATCGCGGTCGCCCTCGACAAATGGGACGCGCCTGGACCCGCCAAGACCGCCGTCGTCGGCACTCTGGCATGTTGCGCTTGCGTCGTCGCGGGAAGCGCGATCCTGGCGCTCCCCGGCGCGCGACGCGTGCTGTAGTCATCGTGCCGAGCACCGCACCCGGTCAGGCGCGGTAGTCGAGCCCGATGTCGAGCACGGTCGCGCTGTGGGTGAGCCAGCCGATCGAGATCAGGTCGACGCCGCTCGCCGCGATCGCAGGCGCCGTCGCGGGCGTAATGCGGCCCGACGCCTCGGTGACGGCGCGGCCGGCCACCATCGCCACCGCTTCGCGCAGCATGTCGGGACCCATGTTGTCGAGCAGCACGGCGTCGATTCCGAAGGTCAGCGCCTCGTCGAGTTGCGCCAGCGTGTCAACCTCCAGCTCCAGCTTCACGAGATGCCCGACCGCTCGGCGCACCCGCTCCAGCGCGGGACCGATGCCGCCGGCGATGGCGATGTGGTTGTCCTTGATGAGCACCGCGTCATCTAGCCCGAAGCGGTGATTGCCGCCGCCGCCGACGCGCAGTGCATATTTCTGCAGCGCGCGCAATCCCGGCATGGTCTTGCGGGTGCAGGTGATCCGCGCCTTGTGCGGCCGCACGGCGGCGACGATGCCGGCCGTCGCCGAGGCGATGCCGCTGAGATGACACAGGAAGTTGAGCGCAACGCGCTCTCCCGTCAGCACGCCACGCGCCGGGCCGCGCACCATCGCGATCACGTCGCCGGGCGCCACCGCGCTGCCGTCCGGCCGCTCCACGACGATCTCGATCGCGGCGTCGATCAGCCTGAACGCCATGGCCGCGAGGTCGAGGCCGGCGACCACCCCGGGCTGCCGCGCCGCCAGCGCCGTGGTGGTTCGCAACTCGGCCGGCACGATCGCGTCCGTGGTGATGTCTCCGGCGCGGCCGAGATCCTCGAGCAGCGCGGCGCGCACGATGGGCTCCAGCATGATCGGCGGCAGCGGTGATACGGTCATGTGCTTCAAGCCTCCTTCGCGAACGGATGAAGTGTCCTGCGCGCATGGGCCAGCGCATCGTCGAGATGCCAAGTCACCCGCCGCGCCCAGGCCGCGTCCTCGCACGGCGCGTCGGTGCGGAAGTGCGCGCCGCGGCTCTCGCGACGATGCAGCGCCGCGAGGGCCAGCATGAGGCCGACCGCCGCCGGATCGGCCGCCGGCCCCGAGCCGGCCGCCAGCGGCAGCAACTCCGCCACCGCAGCCGCAAGCGTCGCTTCGTCGCGCAGCACGCCGACCGCGCGCGACAGGATCGGGCGGACCGGCCCCGGATCCGCCGCCGGCGGCACGGCGAACACCCTGGGTTGGCGACGCGCGGCCGGTATCGTCCCCGCCACACTCTCGGCCACGAAGCGGGCGCAGACGGCGGCCTCGAGAAGCGAGTTGCTGGCCAGTCGGTTGGCGCCGTGCAGTCCGGTGCAGGCCGCCTCGCCGACCGCCCATAGTCCCGGCACGGAGCTGCGGCCGGCCGCGTCCACGGCGATGCCGCCCATGTGGTAGTGCGCCGCCGGCAGCACGGGGATCGGCTGCGTCGCCGGGTCGATCCCCGCTGCCGCGCAGCGCGCCGCTATGGAGGGGAACCGGTCCGCGAATCGTGACCCGAGTGCGGCGCGCGCATCCAGGAACACGTCATGGCCTGCGGCCCGATGGCGCCAGATCGCGCGTGCGACCACGTCCCGCGGTGCGAGTTCCGCGCCGGGCACACCGGCCATGAAACGCTCGCCGCGTTCGTCCACCAGCACCGCGCCGTCGCCGCGCACCGCCTCGCTGACCAAGGCGAGCGGATCGGCCTCGGTTGCGAGCGCGGTCGGGTGGAACTGGACAAACTCCAGATCGACCAGCGCCGCGCCGGCGCGGGCCGCGAGTGCGAGGCCCTGGCCGAACGAGCCGCCCGGATTGGTCGTGTGCAGGAACAGCCCGCCGACGCCGCCGGTGGCGATCACGACCCGATCGGTCGGCAGCAGCGTGGCCGTGCCGCGACCGGCGGCGACGACGCCCGCCACAGCACCGTCCTTGATCAGCAGCCGACGCGTCTCAAGCCCCTCGACCACGGTGATGGACGGCGCCGCGTGCACGGCCGCCGACAGTGCGCGCATGATTTCGCGACCGGTGGCGTCGCCGCCGGCGTGAACGATGCGTCGGCGGCCATGCGCGGCCTCGCGCCCGAGCAGCGGCGAGCCGTCCGGCCCGGTGTCGAACCGGACCCCACGCCGGCGCAAATCCTCGATCGCTGCGGGGCCTGCTGCGACGATCCGCCGGGCGACATCCACGTCGACGAGGCCGTTGCCGGCGGCCAACGTGTCCGCGAGGTGCAGGTCGGGGCCGTCGTCCGCGCCGACGGCCGCAGCGATGCCGCCCTGCGCCCAGGCGCTCGACGCCTCCGCGCCGAGCGGCGCCTTGCTCAGCACGATGACCGGTTCCGGCGCCATGTGGAGCGCGACCAGGAGCCCGGCGAGGCCACCGCCGATGATGACCGGCCGCGCGTTCAGCGTGTGCATCTCACACCTCCAGCATGCGCTCCACCGCACGGCGCGCGCGCACCGCGACGGCGGGTTCGATCGTCACCTCGTGCTGCATGGTCTCCAGCGCCGCGCGAATGTTGCCGAGCGTTATGCGCTTCATGTGCGGGCACAAATTGCACGGCCGTAAGAAAGAGACGCCGGGGTTCTGGATGGCGACGTTGTCGCTCATGGAGCACTCGGTAAGCAGCACGACGCGCGCCGGCTTGCGTTGCGCCACGTAGTCGGACATCGCGGCGGTCGAGCCGGCGAAATCCGCCTCCGCGACGACTTCGGGCGGACACTCGGGATGCGCGAGCACGATCACGCCCGGGTTCTCGGCGCGCAACTGGCGCACCTCGCCGGCGGTGAAACGCTCGTGCACCTCGCAATGCCCGGCCCAGGTGATGATCTTGACGCCGGTCTGGGCCGCGATGTTTTTCGCGAGGTATTCGTCGGGCAGCATGATGACGCGCTCGACGCCCAGGGACTCCACGATCTTGCGCGCGTTGCCGGAGGTGCAGCAGATGTCGCTTTCCGCCTTCACCGCCGCCGATGTGTTGACATAAGTCACGATCGGCACGCCAGGGTAGCGGCGGCGCAGCAGCCGCACATCGTCGGCAGTGATCGATTCCGCGAGCGAGCAGCCGGCGCGCGTGTCGGGGATCAGCACCGTCTTCGACGGGTTGAGCAGCTTGGCGGTTTCCGCCATGAAGTGCACGCCCGCGAGCACGATCACGTCGGCATCGACCCGCATCGCCTCCCGGGCGAGCGCCAGGCTGTCGCCCACGATGTCGGCGACGCAGTGGAAGATTTCCGGCGTCTGATAGTTGTGCGCCAGCACCACCGCGTTGCGCGTGTGCTTCAGTGCCAGGATCGCGTCCACGTCGTCGGCAAACGCGGGCCATTCGAAGGGCGGGACGAACCCGCGAACGCGTTCATAGAGGTGCGCAGTGCGCGCCACGGCTTCGGACGTCATCATACAAACCTCCTTATACTCTGCGCGAGCATTTGGTGGGCCCAAAAAGAAGGCGGATGCTGCCGCCCGGCATATACTATGAGTGAGTATAACCTAAGTCGGTGTCAAGTGGCGCGGGTCACCGGCAGCTTGGTGCCGGCGAAGGCGCGTTCCTGCTGTATGGCTCGGCGAAAGCGGACCAGCTTGGCCGGGCGGCCGCCGGTCTCGGTGGCGATCTGCCCGGTCTCCTCCACCAATTCCTGCTGCTCGATCAAACGGCGGAAGTTCTGTTTGTGCATTCGCTGGCCCGCCAGCGCCTCGACGCATTGCTGCAGCTGCAGCAACGTGAAGCTCGGCGGCATCAGCTCGAAGACGACCGGCCGATACTTGATCTTGGCCCGCAGCCGCGCGATGCCGGTGGCGAGGATACGCCGGTGATCGTGCAGCATCGGCTCGCCCGGGAGCGGCGATAAGCACAGCGGATCGGCGCGGCGGGTCGCCTCGGGCACCATGCCCGCCTCATAGAGCAGCTCGTAGCGTTGCAGCACCAGTTCCTCGTTCCAACCCTGCCCGTCCAGGCCGAACACCATCGCCGCGCGCTGCCGGCGCTCCCGGCGCGCGGCCGGTGTCGGCGCCCCCTTGGCCCAGGCGGCCAACCGGGGCGCGATCATCTGCGAGCGCACGGACGGCGTACCCGCGCGATGGTCCTCCCACGGGAAATAGCGATACCAGCCCTGCCACCGCGCATCGCCCTCGGCCGCCCGCACCTGGCGGGTCAGGCCAAGGTAGCTGATCGAGATGACCCGCGCGCCCGCCTCGGTCCGGTCGCGATCCGCGAACGTGTAGAGTTGCTCGACATACCCAAGGGGATGATGCGTACGTCGCTCGACCCAGGCACGCAGCCCCGATTGCAGGGAGCGGTGGCTAGATTCGAATGGGCCCGACGGGAGCGCCCGATCCTGCGCGACGGTCAATACCAAAGGCTCACCTCCGGTGACGGCCACCAGCACGGCGATCAGGTCGGCGGCGATGGACAGCTCGCTCCCGGTCAGATCAGGGCACCCACATTCCGCTGCATTAACCCCCCGGTTGCGGCAAGCCGTTCTTGCGGTCCACAGACGCAGGCCATTATGACCGTATTCACCGTCCGGTGGGACGATCAGGTGTTTTGAAAGGCGCGCCGGTGGATTTGCAACCCGATTCGAACGAGCACGCTGCGGCTGCGCCGGACCCCGCGTATGCCGGCCGACAAGACGACGTCGCCTCCTTGCGGGCCAGCATTCTTGACAAGCTGACGTATCAGATGGGCAAGGCTCGCGTGGTCGCCACCGAGCGGGACTGGTTCGTCGCCACCGCGCTCGCCGCGCGCGACCGGGTGGTAGACCGCTGGATGGCCAGCACGGATCAGGCCAACCAACGGGGGGCCAAGCGGGTCTACTATCTTTCGCTCGAGTTCCTGATCGGCCGCCTGCTGTTCGATGTGCTGAACAACCTCGGCTTGACCGATACCATTCGCCAGGCGCTCGCGTCGCTCGACGTCGATCTCGACGCGCTGCGCAAGCTGGAGCCCGACGCGGCCCTCGGCAACGGCGGCCTCGGCCGGCTGGCGGCCTGCTTCATGGAAAGCATGGCCTCCATCGACGTGCCCGCCCACGGCTACGGCATCCGCTACGATCACGGCCTGTTCCAGCAGGTCATCAAGGGCGGCTGGCAGCAGGAGTACCCGGAGGATTGGCTCTCCTTCGGCAACCCTTGGCAGTTCGAGCGGCCGGAACTCTATTACGATATCGGCTTCGGAGGCAGCGTCGATGAGGTCCGCGGCAGCGACGGCGTCGCGGGGCACGTTTGGCGACCGGCCGAGATCGTCGAGGCGGTCGCTTTCGACACCCCCGTGGTCGGCTGGCGCGGGCGGCGGGTCAACACGCTGCGGCTCTGGTCGGCCCGGCCGCCCGATCCGCTGCGGCTCGATGCCTTCAACCTCGGCGATCATGTCGGCGCGCTGACCGAGCGGGTGCGGGCCGAGGCGATCACCAAGGTTCTCTATCCCGGCGACGCGACCCCGGCCGGCCGGGAATTGCGGCTGCGGCAGGAGTATTTCTTCGCCTCCGCTTCACTGCAAGACCTCATCCGCCGCCACATTCGCCTGTTCCACGACATAAACAACCTCCCGGACAAGGCGGCTATCCAGCTCAACGACACCCACCCGGCGATCGCGGTGGCCGAACTGATGCGCATCCTGATCGACCAGTATCGGATGGGCTGGGACGAGGCATGGCGCATCACCCAGGGCACGTTCTGCTACACCAACCACACGCTGCTGCCGGAAGCGTTGGAGCGTTGGCCGGTGTCGCTGATGGACCAGCTACTCCCTCGCCACATGCAGATCATCTACATGATCAACGCGCGTCATCTGACGCAGGTCCGGGCGCAGTACCCGGAGGACGACGCGCTGCTCTCCAGCGTGTCGCTCATCGACGAGCATCATGGTCGTGCGGTGCGCATGGGGCATCTCGCCTTCATCGGATCGCACGGCGTCAACGGCGTCTCGGCGCTGCACACCGGGTTGATGCGGGAGACGGTGTTCCGGGATCTTCACAAGCTGTTCCCGGAACGCATCGTCAACAAGACAAACGGCATCACGTTCCGCCGCTGGCTGCATCAGGCGAACCCCGATCTGACCAATCTGCTTGTCGAAGCGGTCGGCTCGCGCGTGCTGGACGACGAGAGGGTGCTCGAAGCATTGGAGCCACTCGCGGCTGACGCCGCTTTCCAGGAGCGCTTCGCCGCCGTGAAGCGGGCCAACAAGGCGGTGCTCGCCAGGCTGATCAGCGACGAGCTGGAGATCACGGTCGACCCCGCGGCGCTGTTCGACGTGCAGATCAAGCGCGTTCACGAGTACAAGCGCCAGCTCCTGAACATTCTCGAGACGATCGCGCTTTATGAAGAGATCCGGTCACATCCCATGCGCGAGTGGAGCCCGCGCGTAAAAATCTTCGGCGGCAAGGCCGCAGCGGGCTATCAGCAGGCCAAGCTCATCATCAAGCTTGCGCATGACGTGGCCCGCGTCATCAACGCCGATCCCACGGTCGGCGATCGATTGAAGGTCGCGTTCCTGCCCAATTATCGCGTGAGCCTGGCGGAGATGATCATCCCTGCGGCGGATTTGTCCGAGCAGATTTCGACGGCCGGCATGGAGGCGTCCGGCACCGGCAACATGAAGCTTGCCCTGAACGGCGCGCTGACGATCGGCACCCTGGACGGGGCAAACATCGAAATCCGCGACCATGTCGGGCCGGACAACATTTTCATTTTCGGCCTGCAGGCAGCCGAGGTCGCGATGCGGCGGGCGAACGGAGCCGATGCGGGTGACAGCATCGCCGCTTACGGCGCGTTGGCCGAGGCGCTGCTCGCCCTTGAGGCGGGGGTGTTCTCGCCCGACGAGCGCGGGCGCTATCACGGGCTCGCCCACACCCTGCGCCATCATGACCACTTCCTGGTCTGCGCCGATTTCGGCTCCTATTTTGAAACCCAACGCAAGGTAGACATGCTATGGCGTGATCCTGCCGCTTGGCGGCGATCGGCCATCCACAACACGGCGCGCGTCGGCTGGTTCTCGTCAGATCGGTGCATTCGCGACTATGCGCGCGACTTGTGGAACGTGCCGTCCTGGCCGTCCCCGTGACCGTGCGCAACAGCACCGAACGGGCCGGGACAGAACCGGGAGAGTGATCGCAGCATGTCGGCGAAACCGACCCTCAGCGCCCCGATCGCCCGGTCGGCGATGGCCTACGTGTTGGCCGGCGGCCGCGGCACGCGGCTGGAGGAACTCACTGATCGCCGCGCCAAGCCCGCGGTGTATTTCGGCGGCAAGTCGCGCATCATCGATTTCGCGCTGTCGAACGCGCTGAACTCCGGCATCCGCCGCATCGGCGTGGCGACGCAGTACAAGGCGCATAGCCTGATCCGCCATTTGCAGCGCGGCTGGAACTTCTTCCGCCCCGAGCGCAACGAGACGTTCGACATCCTCCCCGCCAGCCAGCGCGTCGAGGGCGCCGATTGGTACGCCGGCACCGCCGACGCCGTGTACCAGAACATCGACATCATCGAGGACTATGCGCCCGAGTACTTTGTCGTGCTGGCCGGTGATCACGTCTACAAGATGGACTACGAACAGATGCTGCAACAGCACGTCGACCAGCGCGCAGACGTGACCGTGGGCTGCATCGAAGTGCCGCGCATGGAAGCGACCGGCTTCGGCGTCATGCATATAGACGCGACGGACCGGATCATCGCCTTCGTCGAGAAGCCGGCCGACCCGCCGCCGATGCCGGACCGTCCGGACATGGCGCTCGCCAGCATGGGCATCTACGTGTTCGCGACGCGCTTCCTGATCGAGGAGCTGAGACGCGATGCGGCGAACCCCGATTCCGCGCGCGACTTCGGCAAGGACATCATTCCGCACCTGGTCAAGCACGGCAAGGCGGTGGCGCATCGTTTCGCCGACTCCTGCGTCCGCTCCAACGCCGAATCCGCATCCTATTGGCGCGACGTCGGCACCGTGGACGCCTACTGGGAAGCCAACATCGACCTCACCGACATCATCCCCGCCCTCGACCTGTATGATCGCGACTGGCCGATCTGGACCTACGCGGAAATCGTGCCCCCGGCCAAGTTCGTGCACGACGAAGGCGCCCGGCGGGGCTCGGCGGTTTCGTCGCTCGTCTCCGGGGGCTGCATCGTGTCGGGTGCAACGATCTGTCGCTCGCTGCTGTTCACCGGCGTGCACGCGCATTCCTACGCGCGGATGGAGAACGCGGTGATCCTGCCCGACGTCAACATCGGCCGCTCGGCCCGGCTCACCAACGTCGTCGTCGACAAGGGCGTGCGCATTCCGCAGGGCCTCATCGTCGGCGAGGACGCGGCCGTGGACGCCAAGCGTTTCCGCCGCACCGCGAAGGGCGTCTGCCTGATCACGCAACCGATGATCGACCGGCTCGACGCCTGAACGGTGCAGGTCCTCGCCGTCGCCTCGGAGATCTACCCGCTCGTCAAGACCGGCGGCCTGGCCGACGTAATGGGCGCGCTGCCGCCGGCGCTCGACGCGCTCGGGGTCGCGACCACGACCTTGGTGCCGGGCTATCCCGCCGTGATCGACGCGCTGGAGGAGGCGCGAGTGGTCGCGACCTATCCGAACCTGTTCGGCAGATCGGGCCGCTTGTTGCAGGCGGAGGCGCGCGGATTGCGGCTGCTGGTACTCGACGCGCCGCAGTTCTACGCTCGCCCCGGCAACCCCTACGTCGCTCCCAACGGGCGCGACTGGCCGGACAACGCCATCCGGTTCGCCGCTCTTGCAGCCGTCGCGCGGCATGTCGGCAACGGCGCGGTGCCCGGTTTCGCGCCCGCGATCGTTCATGCGCATGACTGGCAAGCGGGGCTGGCGCCGGCCTACCTGCATTATCAGGATGGCGCCCGGCCCGGCACCGTGATGACCGTGCACAACCTCGCGTTCCAGGGCCGGTTCCCCGTTTCCCTGCTTCCCGCGCTCGGGCTGCCGGCGCACGCGTTCTCGATCGATGGCGTCGAGTACTATGGCGGCATCGGCTACCTGAAGGCGGGGCTGCGCCTCGCCGACCGCATCAGCACCGTATCGCCGAGCTACGCCGCCGAGATCCGCACGTCGGACGGCGGTATGGGGCTTGACGGGCTGCTCCGCTCGCGGGCCGGCGCGCTGGCGGGCATTCTCAACGGGATCGACGACGCGGTCTGGGACCCTGCTGCCGACGCTCTGCTACCCGCGACCTTCGACGCGGACCATGTGCAGGAACGGCAGGCCAACAAGACGGCGCTGCAGTCCCGGCTTGGTCTGGCGGCCGAGCCGCACGCCTTGCTGTTCGGGGTCATCAGCCGCCTCACCTGGCAGAAGGGCCTCGACCTGCTGCTGGACACGTTTCCGGCGCTGCTCGGCGCGGGCGCGCAACTGGCGTTGCTCGGCACCGGCGATGCGGCCCTCGAACGGAGCTTCGCCGTGGCCGCGGCCCGGCATCGCGGGCGCGTCGGCTGCGTCATCGGCTACGACGAGGCGCTCGCGCACCTGATCCAGGCCGGTGCCGACGCGATCCTGATCCCGTCGCGCTTCGAGCCTTGCGGGCTGACGCAGCTTTGCGCGCTCCGCTACGGCGCGCTGCCGGTGGTCGCACGGGTCGGCGGACTGGCGGACTCCGTGATCGACGCCAACGAGATGGCGCTGGCCGACGGCCTCGGCACCGGGTTGCAGTTCGCACCGGTCACGCGAGACGCGCTGACAGGGGCCATCGCGCGCGCCGCCGCGCTGTGGCGCTCGCCCGCGCAGTGGCGGCAGGTGCAGCGCAACGCGATGCGGACGGACGTGTCCTGGCGCCGTCCCGCCGCGTACTACGCGGGGCTGTATCGGGAGGCGGCCTCGCAGCGGCACCGCCCGGCGTCCGTTGGTCCGGGCTGACGCCCACGCATGGTCGGCCCTCGCCATAGGTGACGGCAGCAGGACTGTTCGTGCACTTCTCCATGCCGAACCGCTCCGCGATCCAGAAGGTTAGCGAGGGGAACAGGTGTTGATGCAGGTGAGCGCCCGGGCGCTGTCTCGACATCGTCTTGATTGTTCCAGGCAGACTTGCGAGAAACATGCGCAGTAGGGAGACGCAGCATGCCTCTCGACCGCGACATGGCCGTGGCGCTTATGCAGGCCTACCTGCCGGATGCCGGACCGGATGGCCATGGCGGGATCGCCCTCGGAAGCATGATGTTCGACCACATCGCGCGCGACTACGGCAGCGGCACCACTTGCGGGTTCTTGCCGCACTGGATGCTCTGGCGCCTGGGTTGCTCCGACACTAGCCTGGTCAACCGCTTCGAACCGGATGGCGGCTTTCATTATGACAACGGCCAGAACATCGCTCGGCTCGGCGACCACCGATACTTCCTGCCGCTCGGAGGCCGTAAGGATGCCGACGCCCTCCTTCGCGGCGAGCTCGGTCCCAAGCCCGGCGACGTCGTCCGCGACTGCTACTGTGTCTTCTTCAAGGGGCACCGCGCCTATATGCTAGCATCCGCCAGACCAGGCTCAGCCCTGATACTTCGCGACGCCGCGTATTGGCTACCTGGTTCCGATGTCACCGTCATCTGGTCTCAGGGGACGGAAAGCTGGTCGATTGCCACGCGGATTGTCGCGGGCCGCACGGAGTTCACTGCCACCGGCGTTACCGCCACGGGTCGGCCACTGTCCGCCAACCTGGTGAGCCGCGATCTCCGGAGCCAGCGAATGTTTCTGCATCCGCCCATCAACATTCCCTGACGAAGCCTTTGCATCTCACCCGACCCTCTCTCTTCGGAGAGAAAGGGCTTGCTTTTCGCTCTCTCTCCCGAAAAGGGTCGGGGTGAGGGCGGTGACGGAAGGCGCACCCGAACCGCTCGGCGTCACCGCGGACGCGGACGGGGTGAATGTCGCAGTCTGGTCGGCCCATGCCGATGGGATCGAGTTCTGCTTGTTCGACCAGGCCGGCGAGCGCGAAACCGATCGCGTCCGCCTCGCCGGGCGCACCGGCAGCACTTTTCACGGACGCATCCAGGGCATCGGCCCCGGCGCGCGCTACGGTCTGCGCGCCCTTGGCCCGTGGGACCTCGCGCACGGCCATCGCTTCAACCCGGCGAAACTGCTGGTCGATCCGTTCGCGACGGCGCTCGACTGCCCGTTCGCGCTGCATCCGGACCTGTTCGACGGCGCGGCGCCGAACCCGGCGGACAGCGCGCACGCGATGCCGAAAGCCGTCGTCCCCGGCTCCGAGCCGGACGCCATCAACCGTCCCGCCTTCGCCTACGACGGCCAGGTGATCTACGAGCTGCACGTGCGCGGCTTCACCCGTCTGCACCCCGGCATCCCGGAAGCGATCCGCGGCACCTTCGCGGGCCTCGCGCACCCGACCGCCGTCGCCCACCTGCGGCGACTTGGCGTGACCGCGGTGGAGCTGATGCCGTGCGCGGCCTGGATCGACGAGCGGCACCTGCCGCGCCTCGGGCTGTCGAACTATTGGGGCTACAACGGGGTCGCGCTGCTGGCGCCCGACCCGCGCCTGGCACCCGGCGGCTGGTCGGAAGTCCGCGCCGCGGTCGCCGCCTTGCAGGAGGCCGGCATCGCGGTCCTGCTGGATGTCGTGCTCAACCACACCGGCGAGGGCGACGAACTCGGCCCCACCCTGTCGCTGCGCGGGCTCGACAACGCCAGCTACTACCGGCTGCGGCCCGACGATCCGTCGCGCTACGTGAACGACACCGGCTGCGGCCACACTTTGGCGCTGGACCGGCCGCCCGTGATGCGGCTCGCCATGGAGGCGTTGCGGGTGTGGGTGGGTCGCGCCGGGATCGACGGGTTTCGCTTCGACCTCGCCCCGGTGCTCGGCCGTCGCGCGGACGGCTTCGACCCGGCGGCGCCGCTGCTCGCCGCGATCAGCCAGGACCCGCTCTTGCGCGAGCGCGCGCTGATCGCCGAGCCGTGGGACATCGGCGCCGACGGCTATCGGCTGGGTCAATTTCCGGATGCCTGGGGCGAGTGGAACGACAAGTTCCGCGACACCACGCGTCGGTTCTGGCGCGGCGACCCAGGTATGCTCGGCGAGTTGGCAACCCGGTTCGCCGGGTCCGCCGACATCTTCGGCGCCCGGCACCGGCCGGTGTCGCGCAGCATCAACTTCGTCAGCGTGCATGACGGATTCACCCTGGCCGACGTCGTCGCCTACGACCGCAAGCGCAACGAGGCGAATGGCGAGCAGAACCGCGACGGCACCGACGACAACCACTCGTGGAATAACGGGGTCGAAGGCCTCACTGCTGATCCGGCGGTGCTGGAGCGGCGGCGCATTGACGCGCGCGCCCTGCTGGCAACCGTGCTGCTGGCCCGCGGAACACCGATGCTTGCGATGGGCGACGAGTGCGGCCGCAGCCAACGCGGCAACAACAACGCCTACGCTCAGGACAACGCGCTCTCCTGGTTCGATTGGGCCGCAATGGATGCCGAATTGCTGGACTTCACGGCCCGGCTGATCGCCGCGCGCCGCCAGTCGCCGGCGTTGACCGCGACCGGCAGGCTGACCGGCGAGCCGGCGGCCGGCGAAGACCTTCCCGACGTGGTGTGGCTGGCGCCGGGCGGCGGGTCCATGTCCGCCGTGGATTGGGCAAGCGCGAGCAGCCGCACCCTCGCGCTCGCTCTGCACGAGGCAGGCAGCCGGGCTGTCGTCATCCTCAACGCGGCGGGCCAGAGCGAAACGATCACGCCGCCCGCGCCGCGCCCGGGTGCTCGATGGCGGATCGCGATCGACAGCCGCACGCCGGGGCGGGACGAGACGTTGGACGCCGCGCTGACGGTCGCCGCCCGATCCGTCGTGCTGCTGCTCGGCGGTTGACCAAAGCCGGTGCCCCTGCGACTTGTGCCGCCGGCAGCGCGGAGCGGAAAACGATGGCTACAACAAGCATCGGCGACGTCCTGAGCCGCGCCGACGCCAACCTGGACGGCTCGCTCGCGGCCCTGTTCGACCTGCTGCGCATTCCGAGCGTCAGCGCCCAGCCGGCGCACGCGCCCGATTGCCGGCGTGCGGCGGAGTGGGTGCGTGACCGGCTCGCCGCCCTGGGTTTCGCGGCCGCGCTGCAACCGACCGCCGGGCAGCCGGTGGTGCTGGCGCAGCATCCCGGGCCGGCCGGCTACACCGGGCCGCACATCCTGTTCTACGGCCATTACGACGTGCAACCGCCCGACCCGATCGACCTCTGGACCAGCCCGCCCTTCGGGCCGCAGCTCGTCGACGGGCCGCGCGGCAAGCGCATCGTCGCGCGCGGGGCGGTGGACGACAAAGGCCAGACCATGATGTTCATCGAAGCCCTGCGCGCGTGGCACGAAGCGGGCGGCGGCATCCCCGTGAGGATCACGGCGGTGATCGAGGGCGAGGAGGAAGTCGGCAGCGTCAACCTGGAGACGTTTCTCGAGGCCAATCGCGACGCGCTCGGCGCCGACCTCGCGCTGATCAGCGACACCAACATGTGGGACGCCGACACGCCCGCGCTCACCACGCGACTGCGCGGTCTGGTCTACACGCAGATCACCCTGTCGGGGCCGTCGCGCGACCTGCACTCGGGCCTGTTCGGCGGGTCCGCGCTCAACCCGATCAACGCCCTGACTCGGATGCTGGGTGACCTGCACGATGCCGAGGGGCGCATCCAGATACCCGGCTTCTACGACGGCGTGACCGAGATAGGTCCGGACTTGGCGCGCCAATGGGACGCACTCGGCTTCGATGAGACCGCGTTCCTCGGCGCGATCGGCCTCTCCGACGGCGCGGGAGAGGCGGGCCGGCCGGCGCTGCAGCGCCTTTGGGCGCGGCCGACTGCCGACATTAACGGCATTTGGGGCGGCTACACCGGTCCGGGCGCCAAGACGGTCATCGCGTCCGAGGCCTGGGCAAAGCTCTCCTTCCGCCTGGTGCCGGGACAAGTGCCGGACGCGGTAATCGCCGGCCTGAAGCAATTCCTTTCCGCGCGCATACCGCCCGGTGCTCGGGTGAAGGTGGAGGTTTTCAGCGCCTCGCCCGGCATGGAGGTGCCGACCGGCTCGCCGTGGGTGCGCGCGGCGGAAGCGGCGCTGGCGGAGGAATACGGCAAGCCGGCGGTGCTGACGGGCAGCGGCGGATCGATCCCCGTGGTCGAATCGCTGCGCCGGCTGCTCGGCCTCGACAGCCTGCTGATGGGGTTTGGCCTCGACGACGATCAGATCCACAGCCAGAACGAGAAGTTCGAGCTGCGCTGCTTCCATCACGGCATCCGGTCGCACGTACGGCTGCTCGGCAAGTTCGCCGGCGCTTGACGCCCCGGCTGCGCCTCTACCGGCTGCTCCCCGAATGCGGAGCGGCATGATCCACGACCTCGCGGTAATCGGCGGCGGCGTGAACGGTTGCGGCATCGCGCGCGACGCGGCCGGGCGGGGCTTGTCGGTGCTGCTGCTCGAACAAGGCGACCTGGGAGGCGCCACGTCGTCGGCGTCGACCAAGCTGATCCACGGCGGCCTGCGCTATCTCGAACATCGCGAGTTCCGCCTGGTGCGCGCGGCGTTGGCCGAGCGCGAGGTGCTGCTGCGCATGGCCCCGCACATTGCCTGGCCGCTGCGCTTCGTGCTGCCGCACCACGCGGGCCTGCGTCCGTGGCCTGTGATCCGGTTCGGCCTGTTCCTCTACGACCATCTCGGTGGAGGGCGCATCCTGCCCTCGACCCGCACGCTCGACCTCAGCCGGGACGCGGCCGGCACGCCGCTGCAGCCGCGTTACTCACGCGGCTTCGAGTATTCCGATTGCTGGGTGGACGACGCGCGGCTCGTCGTGCTGAACGCGCGCGACGCCGCCGACCGCGGCGCGGATATCCGCACCCGCACGCGTTGCGTCCGCGCGCGGCGCGAGGACGGCATGTGGCAGATCACGGCACGGTCGGCCGACGGCGAGGCGACGTTCGCCGCGCGCGCGCTCGTCAACGCCGCCGGCCCGTGGGTCTCGGACGTGCTCGGCGGTGTGATCGGCGCCAACGCGCCGACGCGGGTGCGAATGGTGAAGGGTAGCCACATCGTCGTGCCCCGGTGGTTCGACCACGATCGGTGCTACGTGTTCCAGAACGCCGATCGGCGCATCTGCTTCGCGATCCCGTACGAGGACGATTTCACCCTCATCGGCACCACGGATGAGGATTACGCGGGCGATCCTGGCGCGGTCGGCGTGACACCAGCGGAGGAGGACTATCTTCGCGCGTCGGTCAACGAATACCTCCGTGTTCCGATCGCGGCATCCGACATCGTATGGCGCTACGCCGGCGTCCGGCCGTTGCGCGACGACGGCGCGACCGAGGCGCAGGAAGCGACGCGGGACTACGTCCTGGAACTGAACGCACCGCCGGACTCGCCGCCCCTGCTGTCGGTGTTCGGCGGCAAGCTCACGACCTATCGCCGGCTCGCCGAGGCCGCATTGGCCCGGCTCTCGCCGTCATTCCCGCGCCTCTCCTCTCCCTGGACTGCCGAGTCATCGCTGCCCGGCGGCGACTTTCCATGGGACGGCGCGGGCGCGGTCGCGCGCGACCTCGCGGCGCGCTACGCATTCCTCCCGCCCACGACGATCCGCCGCCTGGTGCGCAGCTACGGCACGCGCGCGGCGGCAATGCTGGGCGACGCCCGCGGCCCGGACGATCTCGGAGCGGAATACGGCGCGGGGCTTACCGAGCGCGAGGTGGCGTGGCTCGTCGAGCGCGAGTGGGCACGGACGGCGGAGGACATCCTCTGGCGCCGGAGCAAACTCGGTTTACGCATCACGCGCGCGGAGGCGGACACGCTGGAACGTCGGCTCGCAGGCCTCAGCTCCGCTTCGCCCGCGTCACGATCTGCGTCGGGTTGACGAAGCGCAGCGCGATCAGCAGCCACACCAAAGTGGTAACCATGTAGATCACCGCCATCGCATCGATCGACTGTCCCGCGCGCATCCCGGCGGCGAACACCGCGTAGTAGAGCGCCACCACGAGCGTCTGACTGGTCGAGCCGGCGGTGAGGAAGGTCAGCTCGAACATCGCGATGGTGCGGACCAGCACGAGCAGCAGGGCGGCAAGGATGCCGGGGAGCAGCAGCGGCACCAGCACGCGGGCGAACATCCGCCCGACGCCGGCGCCGAACACGCGCGCGGCCGCCTCGACGCGCGGGTCGATCTGCTCGATGAACGGCACCATGATGAGCACGACGAAGGGAATGGTCGGCACCAGGTTGGCGAGGATCACGCCCCAGATCGTGCCCGCGAACCCGGTCTGGTACAGCACGGTCGCGAGCGGGATGCCGTAGGTGATCGGCGGCACCATCAGCGGCAGCAGGAACAGCAGCATCACCGCGCGCTTGCCCGGGAAATCCCGTCGCGCCAGCGCGTAGGCCGCCGGCACGCCGAGCAGCCCCGAGAGCAGCACCACGGCGCCGACGACTTCCATCGTGACGAGCAGCACGTCGGAGAGCTGGAACTCTTCCCAGGCCTGCGCATACCAGCGGCCGGTGTAGCCGGCCGGCAGCCATGTCGTGAACCAGCGGGTGGACAACGAATTGACCACCACGGTCGCGATCAGCGCGAGCAGGTTCAGCACGAAGAACGCGACGAGCGCCCAGACCGCGAAGGCCCAGGCTCGAGCGGCCCACCCCTCACCCCGGCCCTCTCCCGCAAGGGGAGAGGGAGAAGAAAAGCCCCCCTCCCCTTGCGGGAGGGGTTGGGGGAGGGGTCGGGCCGCCTCGACCTCAGTCGCAGCGCTCATCCCTTTCCGCCCCCCGCCGGACCGCGATACGCGAGTCCCTTGAGGCCCAGCAGCGCGACGACGATCAGCACCTGCACGGCGGCCATGATCATCGCGATCGCCGACGCCATCGAGTAGTCGTACTGCTCGAACGCGGCCTGATAGGCGGCAATGGAAATCACCCGCGTCGGGCCCGCCGGCGCGCCGAGCAGCACCGCCGAGGGGAACACCGAGAACGCCTGCACGAACGAGAGCCCGAGCGTGATCGTCAGTCCGGGGACCAGCAGCGGCAGCAGAATGCGCGCGAAGCGCGCCCGCGCCCGCGCGCCCAGCATCCGGGCCGCCTGCTCCAGCGAGGGGTCGATGCCGGTGACGTAGGAGAGCGTCAGCAGGAAGGTGAACGGGAAGCCGGTGATGACGAGCGACAGGAAAACGCCCCAGTAGTTATGCACCAGGCGCACCGGATGCTCGACCAGTCCGATGCCGAGCAACACCCGGTTCAGCCATCCGCGTGGGCCGAAATAGTTGAGCATCCCTTCGGCGACGAGCACGGTGCCGAGCGTGATCGGCACGACGAGGATCGTCGTCAGCAACCGCTGCCGCCGCAGCAGCCGCATCCGCAAGGCGACCGGGATCGAGACCAGCACGTTCAGCAGCGTCGCGGGCACCGCGATCAGCAGCGTGGTGCCGATCGTGTCGTATAGGAACGGGTCGGCGAAGAACCGCGCGTAGTTGCCGAACAAGCCGCCGTCCTTCGGCGCGAAGGACAGGAACAGGCCGTAAAGGAACGGATAGACGAACAAGGCGACGATGCAGCCGGCGGCCGGCAGCACGAGAAGCGTCACGCCGTCGAGCCCGCGCTGGGCGAGACGGAGGCGCAGACCGGGGCCGTCCCTCACCCAACCCTCTCCCGGAGGGAGAGGGCTTCGCTTCTCCCTCTCCCCCCGGGAGAGGGCCGGGGTGAGGGGTCGGCTCCGTAGACCAGCACGCGCTCCGGCGGCGCGCCGAGGCGCAGCATCTCTCCGGGTGCCGCCCGCTGCTCGGCACGGAAAAACAGCTCCGTGCCATCGGCGGCGCGGGCCACGCCGTAGAAGTCGCGGCCGCGATACTCGATCGCCTCGACCGTCGCCGCGATCGGCGCGTCCGCCGACGGGGTCAGGTCTTCGGGGCGGATCGCGGCGAAGGCGGGGCCGGGCGCGCCGAGCTCGACCGGCACGCCGCGCAGCGCGGCGTCGGCGATCGTCACCGGCACGGTGCCGTTCTCCGCCGGCCCCGCCTTCGTCTCGATCATGTTGCGGTAGCCCATGAACTCGGCGACGTCGGCATGGGCGGGGCGCGCATAGAGCGTCTCCGGCGTGCCGATCTGGCGCACCTGGCCGTCGCGCAGCACGACGATGCGGTCGGCGAGCGACAGCGCCTCGTCCTGGTCGTGCGTGACATAGACCGTCGAGCAGCCGAGCAGCGCGTGGATGCGGCGGATCTCGGCCCGCATCTCGAGCCGCAGCTTGGCGTCGAGGTTGGAGAGTGGCTCGTCCATCAGCACGAGCGGCGGCTCGACGACGATCGCCCGCGCGATCGCCACCCGCTGCTGCTGACCGCCGGAAATCTGCCCCGGCAGCTTGTCGCCCTGCGCGCCGAGGCGGACGAGCGCCAACGCCTCCTCCACCCGCCGCGAAATCTCCTCGCGCGGCTTGCGCTGCATGGCGAGCCCGAAGGCGATGTTCTTGCGCACGCTCATGTGCGGGAACAGCGCGTAGTTCTGGAACACCATGCCGAAGCCTCGATCCTCCGGCGCCAAGGTGTCGACGCGTCGCTCGTCGAGCCAGATCGCGCCGGCAGTCAGCGGCAGCAGGCCGGCGAGGCAGTTCAACGCGGTGGACTTGCCGCAGCCCGACGGACCGAGCAGCGCGATGAACTCGCCGCGCCGCACCGTCAGGTTCACGTCCTTGAGCGCGTTCAGCAGCCCGAAATCGCGGCTCATGCGTTCGAGACGCAACTCGCGGAAGCCGCGCGAGACGATTGCCACGCCCTACTTGCCGACCTTGGCGCCGATCTCCTGGTCCCAGCGAGAGAACGCGTAGACCAGCTTGTCGGCCGGCAGCGGCGTCTCCTTAGGCACCTCGGCGATCAGCTTGTCGTAGAACGGCCGGCCGAACTCCGCGACGACCTTCTGGCTTTCCGGGGGCGCCATCACGAGCGGCACGTCCTTCGCCGCCGGTCCGGGATAGAAGAACCCGGTGTCGTAGGTGTAGGCCTGCGCCTTCGGGGTCAGCATGTAGCTCGTCAGGTCGAGCAGCACCGCGAGCTTGTCGGCCGACACCCCCTTGGGCACGCAGAAATACTGCGCGTCGGTGACCCAGCGGAAGCCCTTGAACGTGCCGACCTCCGCCTCCTTCGGCACCACGCCGACCGCGCGCGGATTGATGTCCCAGCCGGTCATCGTCACGATCATGTCGCGCGAGCCCTCGGCCAGCTCCTTCATCGTGACGGTCGTGCCGCTCGGGTAGTACTCGATGTGCTTGCCGAGCTCGGCGAGGTAGCTCCAGGTCTTGCCCCAGCCATCCTTGGGGTCTTTCGGGTCCTTGTCGCCGAGCAGGTACGGCAGCCCCTGCAGCCACGTGCGGCCAGGGCCGGAGTTGGCCGGACGGGCGTAGAAGAAGCGGCCCGGGTTGGCGCGCGTCCATCCGAGCAGTTCCTCGACGCTGGCCGGCGGCGTCTTCACGCGATCGGGCATGTATTCCAGCAGCGGGCCGGCGGGGCAGAACACCGAGCAGACCGCCTGCCCCTCGGCGAGCTGCTGCATCGCCCAGGCGGCGGGCTGATAGATGTCCTCGAGCTTGGGCAGGCTCGCCGCATGGTTCTTGACCAGCGGCTCCCACAAATTCTGCTGGATGCCCGCCGAGAGCCCGTCGGTGCCGGTCAGCACGAGATCGATGTCGACGCGTCCGGCCGATTGCTGCGCACGGAGCTTGCCGGGCAGCTCCGGCGAGGGGGCCTGGCTGTAGGTGACGCGCGAAACAAGCTTGGGGTGCGTCGCCTGATACTCGTCGATCGCCGCGCGAACCAGCGCCAGCTGGCCGCCGACATCGATGACGTTGAGCGAAACCGGCGAAGCGGGCGCTTGCGCGCGCGCCACGCCGGCGGCAGTCGCGGCGCCGGCCATCCCGCCCAAGACGCCGCGCCGCGTCAAGCCGGTGTCAACCATGCCCGTTCCCCCACATCGTTGGGCGAACCCTAGCCACTCGGCTTGCGCAACGGTAGGGGGATCGCGGCGATCGAACCGATCGGGGGCTGGCGCCGGGTGCGCGCCCGGTCTTAGTAGAGGCGGACAGACCAGAGGAGCTACGCAGGATGACCGCGATCGAGGCCGGCGGACTGAGGATCGACGCGCTGCTGCACGCATTCGTCGGGCAGGAGGCCATCCCCGGCACCGGGATCGACGCGGCGGCGTTCTGGGACGGGTTCGGCGCGCTGGTCCACGACCTCGCCCCGCGCAATCGGGCGCTGCTGGCCGAGCGGGACCGGCTTCAGTCAGAGATCGACGCCTGGCACGCGGCGCAGCGGGGCAAGCCCTGGAACCAGGCAAGCTACGAGGCGTTCCTGCGCGATATCGGCTACCTGCTACCCACGCCCCCGCCCTTCACCATGTCCACGGCGAACGTGGACCCCGAGATCGCCAGCATCGCCGGGCCGCAGCTTGTGGTTCCGGTGACCAACGCGCGCTACGCGCTGAACGCGGCGAACGCGCGCTGGGGGAGCTTATACGACGCGCTGTACGGCACCGACATCATCCCGGAGGACGGGGGCGCGACCCGAGGCGGCGGCTACAACAAGGTGCGCGGCGAGCGCGTGATCGCCCGCGCCCGCGCCGTGCTCGACGCGACGATGCCGCTCGCCAATGGCAGCCATGCGGACGCGACCGGCTACGCGCTCCAGAATGCCGCCCTGGCCGTCAGCCTCAGGGGCGGCCGCACGACCAGCCTTGCCGACCCCACGCAGCTGGTCGGCTATCGCGGCGACGTGACCCAACTCTCGGCCATCCTGCTCCGACACAACGGCCTGCATACCGAACTGGTGATCGACCGCGCGCACCCGATCGGCAAGGACGATCCCGCGGGGCTCGCCGACGTGGTGATGGAGGCGGCGGTCACGACGATCCAGGATTGCGAGGATTCGGTCGCCTGCGTCGACGCCGAGGATAAGGTGCTCGCCTACCGCAACTGGCTCGGGCTGATGAGGGGGACACTCGCCGACACGTTCGAGAAGGGTGGGCAGCAAGTGACGCGCCGCTTGCACACCGACCGCAGATACGACGCGCCGTCGGGCGGAACACTCACCGTGCCCGGCCGCAGCCTGATGCTGGTGCGCAACGTGGGGCACCACATGTACACCGACGCGGTGCGCGACGGCGACGGCGCGGAGATCCCGGAGGGAATGCTCGACGCCGCTGTCACGTCGCTGATCGCGCTGCATGACATCCGCGGCGGCGGCCCGATTCACAACAGCCGCGCGGGCTCGGTCTATATCGTCAAGCCGAAGATGCATGGCCCTGAGGAGGTCGCGTTCGCCGACGAGATTTTTGGGCGCGTCGAGGACATCATCCGCCTGCCGCGCAACACCCTCAAGATCGGCATCATGGATGAGGAGCGGCGAACCTCGGCGAACCTCGCCGCCTGCATTTATGCAGTGCGCGAACGCGTGGTGTTCATCAACACGGGTTTCCTCGACCGCACCGGCGACGAGATCCACACCGCGATGGAAGCCGGTCCGATGATCCGCAAGAACGAGATGCGCGGGACCGCCTGGATCAAGGCGTACGAGGACCAGAACGTCGATGTCGGCCTCGCCTGCGGGCTGCGGGGGCGGGCGCAGATCGGCAAGGGCATGTGGGCCGCGCCGGACCGCATGGCGGAGATGCTGGAGCAGAAGATCGGCCATCCCCGCGCCGGCGCCAACACCGCCTGGGTGCCCTCCCCCACCGCCGCGACCTTGCACGCGCTGCACTACCAGGAGGTCAGCGTCGCCGACCGGCAGGCGGAGCTGTCACGCGCCGGCGCGCGCGCGACGCTCACCGACCTGCTGACGATCCCGGTCGCCGACCGGCCGAACTGGGCGCCCGACGACGTCGCCCAGGAGCTCGACAATAACTGCCAGGGCATTCTCGGCTACGTCGTGCGCTGGATCGACCAGGGCGTCGGCTGCTCCAAGGTGCCCGACATCCACGACGTCGGGCTCATGGAGGACCGCGCCACCTTGCGCATCTCAAGCCAGCACATCGCCAACTGGTTGCACCAGGGCGTCGTCATGAGCGAGCAGGTGATGAGCACGCTCAAGCGCATGGCCGCCGTCGTGGACCGGCAGAATGCCGCCGATCCGCACTACACGCCGATGGCGCCCGACTTCAACGGGCCGGCGTTCACCGCCGCCTGCGAACTGATTTTTGACGGCCGTGCGCAGCCGAACGGCTACACGGAATTCATTCTCCATGCGCGCCGGCGCGAGGCCAAGGGCCGGGGTACGCCGCCCCTCCCGTAACCGCCCGGCGAGCACTGCTCGCTTGATGCCGCCGCGATGAACTTCCAGAGCCTTGGCAAACCGCGAGGCTTGTTTGTTGTTGGTTGGCGACATCCCCACCGTCATTGGAGCCCGCCGTGACAGAGATACTCAGACGATCCCGCGTCCGCGAGGGCCAACCGAACCCGCCGGGCGCCACCTGGACCGGTTTGGGGGTGAATTTCGCGCTGTTCTCCGCCAACGCCACCAAGGTCGAACTCTGCCTGTTCGACGACGAGGGCGCGACGGAGCTCGAACGCCTCGAACTTCCGGAGTACACGAACCAGGTGTTTCACGGCTTCCTGCCGGACGCCCGCCCAGGCACGATATACGGCTATCGGGTGCACGGCCCATACGAGCCGGAAGCGGGGCATCGCTTCAACCCGAACAAGCTGCTGCTCGATCCGTACGCGAAATCGCTGGTCGGCCAGCTTGAATGGAATCCCGCGGTGTTCGGCTACACGATGGAGACGACCGACGATCTCACGTTCGACGAGCGCGACAGTGCGGCATACATGCCGAAATGCCGCGTGATCGATTCCGCCTTCACCTGGGGCGAAGACCGGCCGCCGCGCACGAGATGGGACCATACCGTCATCTACGAGCTGCATGTCCGCGGCTTCACGAAGCTGAACGAGAAAGTGCCGGAAAGCCTGCGCGGCACGTTTCGTGGCCTGACGGACCCGTCCGTCATCCGCCACCTGAAGTCGATCGGCGTGACGGCCGTCGAGCTCCTGCCGATCCACAGTTTCGTCAATGACGATTACCTGCTCGACAAGGGGCTAACGAATTACTGGGGCTACAACACGATCGGCTTCTTCTCGCCGGTGCGCCGCTACGCAAGCGTGCCCGACTTCGCCTTTGCGGAGTTCAAGGAAATGGTCTCTCGACTGCACGAAGCGGGCCTGGAAGTCATCATCGATGTCGTTACAACCATACCGCGGAAGGCAACGAGAACGGGGCGACGCTCTCCTTCAAGGGCATCGACAATGCCAGCTATTACCGGTTGCTGCCCGACCAGCCGCGCTACTACATCAACGACACCGGCAGGGGGAACACGGTCAATCTCAGCCACCCTCGCGTGATTCAGATGGTCACCGACAGCCTGCGCTACTGGGTGCAGGAAATGCACGTGGATGGTTTTCGGTTCGATCTCGGCACCATCCTGGCGCGCGAGCCCTACGGCTTCGACCAGCAGAGCGGGTTCCTGCGCGCGGTCGGCCAGGATCCGGTGCTCTCGCAAGTCAAACTGATCGCCGAACCTTGGGACTGCGGCCCGGGCGGCTATCAGGTGGGTGCCTTCGCGCCAGGCTGGGCGGAGTGGAACGACCGCTTCCGCGACGTCGTGCGCAGTTTCTGGAAGGGCGACGAGGGCATGCTGCCCGAGATCGCGACGAGGATCACCGGGTCGGCCGACAAGTTCGCGTGGGGCGGACGGCGGCCATGGTCGAGCGTCATTTCATCACCGCCCATGACGGCTTCACCCTGAACGACGTCGTCTCCTACGATGACAAGCACAACGAGAAGAACGGCGAGGACAACCGCGACGGCACCGACAACAATCACAGCTGGAATCACGGCGTCGAAGGACCGACCGACGACGACGAGATCCGGACGCTGCGCGAGCGCCAGAAACGCAACATCCTGGCGACCCTGATGCTTTCCCAGGGCTTGCCGATGATCGTGGCGGGCGACGAGTTCGGGCGCACGCAGAACGGCAACAACAACGCGTACTGTCAGGACAACGAAATTTCCTGGGTCGACTGGGCGCACGACGACGCCGGCGCCGCGCTCATCCGCTTCACGCGCAAGATCGCCGACATCCGTCGCACGTTCCCCATTCTCCGCCGCGAGCGCTTCCTCACGGGATCCTACAACGAGGCGCTGCAGATCAAGGAACTCACCTGGCTCAACCCTTCGGGCGACGAGATGTCCGAGGAGAACTGGCAGGATGCCAATGCGAAATGCCTGGGTCTCATTCTCGACGGCCGAGCGCAACCGACCGGGATTCGCAGGCGCGGCATCGATCGTACGCTGATGCTGATCATGAACACGCACCACGACCTGGTCAGCTTCGCGCTCCCGCAGTTGACCGGTGGAACCGGCTGGCTGCTCCTCGTGGACACCAACCAGCCCGATCTCGACGGGCTGCCCCGCTTCGATTTCGAGCACAGTTACGGTGTTACGGGACGCTCTCTGCTGCTGCTCGAACTCGAACCCGAGGACGTGGCACCCGAACAGGAAGTGTCAGGCTCACCGTCCGGATAGAGCGGGAACACTGTCATCGCGCCCGCCAGACCAGCGTGGACGAGACCGCGTAATTCCACACGACGCCGATCACCGCACCCATCGCGCCGGCGACGGTCCAGGCGGTGTGCGTGTGATAGAGCACGCGTGCAATGCCGACGTTGGCGATGGCCCCGATGCCGCACACGAGCATGAACAACACGAAGCCCCGCCAGAGCCGCGCACCCCGCAGCCGTTGGTCGCGATAGGTGATCTGATTGTTGAGTTGGAAGTTGAAGGCCATCGCCACGATGGTTCCCGCAACCTGCGATATGCCGAACGGCTGCCCCGACCACTGGCCAAGAGTGAGCACGGCAAGATGCACCAGCACGCCGAGCCCACCCACGAGCGCGAACGTGATGAAGCGCAGCGGCAACAGGCCGCCCACGCTCTTGTCGATCAGCAAGGCGGCGAATTGCACCAGCACCTGGACATCGAGCTTGCTCTCGCCCGCCTGCCGCTCGCGGAACTGGACCGGAATCTCGATCGTGCGTAGCGGTCGCCGGGCGGTCAGCACGAGGTCGAGCAGGATCTTGAAGCCGCGCGCCGTCAGCCCCGGCGCCAGCTGTTCGAACAGCGGTCGCGGCAACATGAAGAAGCCGCTCATCGGATCCGTCATCGGCACCGGCAACACGCGATGGGCAAGGCCGATGCCGAGTTCCGACAGGCGGCGCCGCCACGGCGAGGACAGGCCGACCGCATCACCGCCGGCGGCGTAGCGGCTGCCGATTGCGATGTCGAACTGCCCGGTTCGCAAGGCGGCAAGCATGTCCGCCAAACGCTTCTCGTCATGTTGCAAGTCGCCATCCATCACGGCGATGAACGGTGCGGAGGACGAGAGCGCCCCCTCCGCAACCGCGGAGGCAAGTCCTCGGCGACCGATACGGCGGATGCAGCGCACCCGCTTGTCGAGTTGCGCAATGCGCCGCGCTTCCGCCGCGGTGCCGTCGGGGCTATCGTCATCGACGAACACGACTTCCCAAGCCGACCCGCTCAGGGCGGCGTCGAGCAGTCCGACAAGCGGTGCAACGTTGGCGCGCTCGTTGTAGCACGGCACCACGACGGTCAGCTCCACCGCTCGGGCCGGTTCGGGAAGGGCGGCGTTGACCGTCACCGGCCCGGGATAGCCCGGCCGCCTCGTCTCGCGAAACTGCGCCGGTCCTGGCACGGTTAGACTGTCCAGCTTGTCTATGCCGCCCGACATTCTGTCTCCTGATTTGCAGCAGCGGCTCGGATCGTCCGATCACTCATCGCAAGATCGGGGCCGCGCCGACCGCAGCGGTGCGGGCGTTTGTACGGCGCCGTCCGGTGATCCAGACCAGCATGCCGAGCAGCAGCAGCACGCCGAACAGCAAATGCGACTGCAGGAAGTTCAGACGAGTGGCGGCGAGCGCGTCGGTCACGCCGAAGAAGTTGGCGCACAGGGCGAAGGCGGCGGCGAGTAGCAGGTAAGCCCCGGAACCAGCCGCGCGAGCCCGCATCGCCAGCAGCAGTAACAGGAACACGACCGGCAGGAAGCCGAAATGATGCTCGTAGGCGACGGGTGAGGCCAGGGTGAGCCCGATCAGCGCGAACCCGAAATCGAGCGGTCCGGCGACTGCCCGCCAACGATACAGCAGCACGAACGCGATCAGCGCGAGCGAACTCGCCACCGTCGCGGCGTGCACGCGTGCATCGTAGGTGATCTGCGTGTGCGTGCCGTCCCAATCCAGGTTGTTGCCGATGAACAGCATCCGGTTCAGCAACCCGTTCACCGACTGGTTGGCGAAATAGCTCTCTCCGCGGCGGGACAGGAAGCCGATCAGGTGGAGGTATTCCTCGTGTACTTGCCATCCGAACATCGCGACCGAGGCCACGGCGAACACGGCGCCGGTGATCAACAGTGCGGCTGCGAAACGCCACTCGCGCCGCAGCGCCGCCCACAACACGAGCATGCCGAGCGGCGGCTTGATCACGCAGACGAGGCCGACCGCCACTCCCGCCACCGCCTTGCGCCCGAGCAGCCAGGCAAGCAGGGCCAACATCAATAACAAGGTGAGCCAGGTCTGGATCTGCCCGACCCGCACACCGTGCATGAACGGGAAAAACAGGAGTATCGTCATCACGCTGAGCAAGGTCGCGAGCAGCACGTCGGCCGTCGCGATCCGCGCTCCCTGGCGCGCCAGCGCAGCCAGCGTGATTACCGCCAACATCGCCATGGCTGCCGGCACGAGCCACCATGACACCCGGTTCATGGCAACCACGGAATGCCAGTCCAAAAGGCCCAGGCGATCGGTGAGTATGACAGGTACTAAGCTGGTCGGGGGATAGATGAACTGGAAAGCGGAATGATAGTATGTCTGCTCGTACAAGCCGGCCGCGCCATGTGCCGTGACGTATTCGAGCGCGTCGGCGATCGCCGACCAACTGTCCCCCCAATCCTGGTTGAGCAGCAAGATCCAGCTACGGATCGGGCCGATCGCGGTCGGCCAACCGAACGCCTGCATCAGAAGCGAGGGGATGAGGACGAGTCCGACTACGCTCAGGAGCGAGATGAGCAGCAGGCTGGTGGTTTTGTTGTGCAACGGTTCCATCTATCTTCGGTCGGAAAGGCGCGAACTCGGCGCAGATCACCGCTTCGCTCGTCCACGTACGTTGACGCGGTCGGTCTTGCCCGTTCGTGCGATCGGCACACTGCCAAGTGAGGGCTACTGCGTGTAGTCGGAAGTCCCGGTCGCCACGCCGTGTCGCGATGCTTTTCCACTTTTTGCCGGAGAGTGCAATCGACTTCGACGAAAAGAGACCTTGTTCACGAATTTTCCATACTCCCCACATTCCGAGTGACAAGGCGATGTTCCTTGATCCGTTCTCCAGGCATCACCAGCAACAGCGCGAAGTTGCCGCCCAGATAGGAGAGGGCGGTTCGCAGCTGTCTTGCTGCAGCGGGAACTACCGTTGTGGAGGAAGCTTGGACCCGCCTCGTCCTTGGCCGTTGGTCAAGACAACGAGGTCAGCCGCGTCGAGACGATCGCACTTACTCTCGCCTTCACCGGTGCGGAGGAACGCTCCGGGGTCAGCGTCAAGAACCGTGTTGCATATGTTGCGTCACACGCCCGGCAATGGTGGACCGCAAGCGCGACTGACCTGCTCGACCCTGATCGAAATGTCGGCATCAGGACGAGGCTACAGCGAGCGACGACGTCTGCCTTCACCAGGCTCCAAGGCGCTGTTCAACCGATTTCCTTTCCGGTTCGAGATCGTGATCCGGAGAACTGGAGAATTTTTGTTCTTTTTTACAACTTGGCGGAGGTCTGACCGGGGCGGAGGTGGAACTTGCCGCTGAAGCACGGCGTGCCGGTGGCGTTCACATCCACGCTGCCATTCTTAAATCGCTTGCCCGAGATCGTGCCGGCCGGACCGTCGCCGCTGACCGACTTCACATCTAGGGAATAGGTGCCATCCGGCTGCCCGGTGCCTTGCGCGAAACTCACGCCAGAGCCGTTTTCGTACCATATCGGGCCGCTCAGATTGACGGTGCCGCCCGGCGACGGCTGACGGTTGATGTGCCATGCCAGGGAGGGACAATCCTGGCCGCTGCCCGCTTTATGTGCCGGTATGCCAGCCATCATCCACGGTGCACGGCTTCCGGCGCCGTACACGCCTCCACCGCCACCCTCACCCTGGGCAAAGACGTCGACACCGAGGCGCTCGCCATTGCCAGCGAGGCCACCATCACGCTCAGCGTTCTTGCCAATCTCATCACCGGCTTCCTTGCTTCCCCACCCGCGATCCACGGAGTGGACCGTCATGGAACTTATGAGAACGCCGGAAGCTATGCGAGTCTCCGCAGTCCGGCGGCATGGTCAACGCTCACGTTTACAGATGAATGTTGCGGACGAAACACAGCGGCGGCGGCAGGGATCTGCTATCGAGCCCGTCTCCGAAGAAACTAAGCCCGACACTCCGGACGTGGAGAGCGGGCTTTAGCATTCGATGGTGTCGAGCCGGTTACGCGCACCCACAGTAGCGGATCACTGCGGGAGGGGGAGGGGGGCGAGGCGTTGGCCTTGGCATTTGGTTGCGGGGGCAGGATTTGAACCTGCGGCCTTCAGGTTATGAGCCTGACGAGCTACCGGGCTGC
>JAABUQ010001272.1_pt1 | contig 55266 bp, 39 predicted proteins | sample 5560001 | NCBI WGS metagenome assembly JAABUQ01 (sample SAMN10711888, study PRJNA513371) | rock metagenome | isolation source: Antarctica rocks | place: Antarctica: Victoria Land, Finger Mt nord | collected 2015-12-18
GCGATCCTGGATTACCTGGCCGCTCATAACGAGAATCCCAAGCCCTTTGTGTGGACCGCCGGGGCGGATCTGATCCTGGACCGGGTCAAGAAGGTTTGTGAGCGAATTTCTAACTCGGGACACTAGGGAATCGGCCAGTTCCGCCAGCATCGACCAAACCTGGTCGATCCAATCCGCTTCGGGCGTGAGGTCGCCGGGCCGGATCGAAACCCACCACGACTCGCCTGAAGGCTTGGGACGCCCGAAGAAGCGATAAACCTCGCTCGGACATTCCCCGCGATCGAGGATCTCCCCCAGCTCGAAGGCGAGGAGGCCCGGGCCGTCGAGCGTCCGCTCGATCGTCGCCCGGACCGCCGTGAGCGTCTCCGAGCCGGGCCCGAAGTCCAGTCGGTAGTCGGCCTCGGTCGGCTCGAAACTCGCAAACTCGCCGGACCAGTCGTTGTGCGTATCGTAATGGGCCTCGGATTTGATCTGATCCAGCAGTGCCCGGATCGGCTGAGTTACCGCCGTTTGGAGGCCGTGACGCCCGGTCACCGGGACGAGGGCCCGCGCTGCCGAGTATAGGGCGACCAGGACGTGCCTCGCCTCGAGTCGATGGCCACGCCGGAGGAACCACGCCTGCTCCAGGTGGAAAGTGAGGCGGTTGAACTGCCGACCGGCCTCCAAGGCGTTGAGCAACTGGCCGGATTCGGCCGGGAGCGAAGCCTCCGCCGATCGATCCGGGATGGCGACCTCGACGGGCGGGCCCGCGATGCCATCGCCGGTCGGCAAGACGTGGGCAGAAAGACCGGGGACCGTGGACGAACCGCTCTGTGACCCGGCCATTCGCACACCTCGCGATCGTCGCCTTGGTGGTCTCGGGGAAACCTGGGGAAGCCCGAGGGGGATGGGCGGGCGGTGAGGCCCGCCTACCCCTCTTGCTGGTGGGGCTCGATCGCCAACACGGGCCCGATCCGGCCCGGACCTCGGATTCAGCCGATCTCGGCGGCGACTCGCGCGGCCAGGCCCAGGTCCTTTTCCGCGTAGATCTCGGTGACGTCCGCCTGGGCATGGCCCAGGACGACCTGGGCCGCCTCCAGGCCGAAGCGGGCCCGGATCGCCGTGGCGGCGGTGTGCCGGAGCTGGAGCGGGGACCAGGCCGGGACCCCGGCCTTCAGGCAGGCCCGCCGGATCGCGACCCGGTAGGCGTTTCTCGTATACCGCCGACCGGGCTTCCGCTTGGGCGCGAGCCCCGGCGTGCGTGCCGCATGCGAGGGCGTCATCGGCGACCGGCGGCCGGCCCGCTGCCGTGCATGCCGCGCCGCGACGACCTCGGCCGGGTCGAAGCAGTAGGCGTCCGGGGCGCGATCGAGCCAGGGGCGCAAGACCTCCCTGGCCCGGGGGCCGAGCACGATCGCCCGCCGCCTTTCGAAATGCTCGGTCTTGTGCTCGGCCGGTCGATAGATCCACGACCCCTCGACGCCGGGGGTGACGTCCCCCGGCCTGATCGCGGCGACCTCGCCGGGCCGGGCACCGGTCAGCATCTGCAGCCGGACCATCGCCGCGACCTGGGGCGAGAGGTGGGGGAGGGTCTCGAGAACGTGCGCCTCGGGGACCGGCCCGATCGGCACGGCCTCCTTCGCGTCCGAGCGGCCTTTGCGGAGGCCGGCGACCGAGAGGAGCGCCTGGTAGACGCCGACCGGCAGGAGCTCCTGCTCGACGGCCCAGCGGAACATCCCGCGGATGCGGTTGATGTCCTTGTTGATCAGGGTCCGGCAGCGGCGGGCCTCGATCATCGACTGGCGGACGTTCTTCAAGGCCTGAGGCCCCAGGTCGCGGGCCGGCGTGGAGCCGTAGAGCTTCCGCAGGAAGCGCAACGCCTGGCGGCTGTTGTCGACCTCGCTGGTGGGTCGGCCGTTCTTGGCGTAGTAGACGACGACGTGCTTGTCCCAGTAGGCGACCATCAGCTCATTGATGGTCAGGGACACGCCGAAGCCCGACCGGGGATCGGCGGGCATGGGCCGGTCGACCGGCGAGGTTGCCCACTCGGCGATCAATCGTCGGTAGGCCTCGTGGCTGGCCTCGGTGCCGTGCTTGCCCAGGTAGAAATCGCGCCCGTCGATGCGGACGACCGCCTGGGCGGTAGGCTTGTGGAGCCGGTATGCGGGGGGTTTCCGGAGCCTGGAGTTCATGGTGAGACCCGAGAAGATACCCGAAGGTGGTAGTACTACCACCTCGCAAGGACCTCTAGGCCGCACCTCCGACCGCCGGAGGGTACACTTAAACCGTGTTCGGCGGGCCGCTTAAGATCAGTCGGGGCGAGAGGATTTGAACCTCCGACCTCACGATCCCGAACCGTGCGCTCTAGCCAAGCTGAGCTACGCCCCGATCTTTCGCGTCCGGGACTCACTCTAACAGAATGCGGGGGGCTGTCAACCGGGTTCCCGGAGGCTCGGCGGTCAGGGCGGACCTGTTATTTTTCTCACGGTAGGACCTTGCCACGCCGGGCGGCGGGCGTTAGGGTGGGCTCGCGACCTGTTAGGGAAATCACGGTGAAAGGGGGTCGGGGTGGCGAGGACACCTTCGGACGGGCTGACGGGCCGGGAGGCGGAGGTGATGGACTCGGTCTGGCGGCTGGGGGAGGCGACGGCGGAGCAGGTCCGGGAGGCGTTGCCGGCCCCCTTGCACGACTCGACGGTCCGGACGCTCTTGCGGGTCCTGGAGGGGAAGGGGTACCTGGCGCACGAGGTCCGGGGCAAGGCGTTCGTCTATCGGGCGGCGATCGGGCGGCGGAAGGCCCAGCATCAGGCGTTGCGGGGCGTGCTGACCCGGTTCTTCGGGGGGAAGGCGGAGGACCTCGTCCTCGGGCTGATCGAGGACGAGCGGATCACCCCGGAGCAGTTGGAAGGGCTCGGGCGGGCGGCGATGGGCGGGTCGGGGAAGACGGCGGACCCTGCGGATCGGGAGGGGCAACCATGAGCGATGTTGGCATTTCGGCGGGATTCCAGGCCGGTGCGACCCTGGCGGTCGCCCTCGACGTGCTCTTGAAGACCTCGGCCCTGCTGGCCCTGGCGTATGCGATCCATGCGGCCCTGGGCCGGGGGCGCCCGCTGGTCCGCTCGGCGTTCTGGAACGGGTGCCTCGTCGGGCTGATCCTGTTGCCGGGGGCGAGCCTGGCCTTCCCCCGGCTCCGGGTCGCGATCCCGAGCGGCCCGGCCTCCCCCCTGCCCCGGGCCGTGCCGTCGATCGGCCTGGACTCGGTCGAGGCCCCGAGGCCGACCGGCCCTCGGTTCGAGATCCCGGCCGAAGCCCCAGGCTTGCCGACGGTCGGGGGGTCGGGCGTGGCGTCGCTTCCGAGGCCGGGGCGGCCCGCGCCGGTGGCGCGGTCGAGGCCGGTCGCCCGGTGGGACTGGGGGGTCGCGGCCTTGGGGGTTTATCTGGCCGGGGTCTTGGTCGCGGGGCTCCGGCTGGTCGGCTCGATGGTCGCGGTGGGTCGGCTGGTGGCGGGGTCGTGGGCGGTGGACGACCCCCGATGGGTCGGGCCTTTGGCGGGGTGGCGAGGCCGGCTCGGGGTGGCCCGGGGGGTGGAGATACGGGCCTCGGGGGCAGTCTCGGTGCCGATCGCGGTGGGGTGGTTGCGCCCTTCGATCGTGGTGCCGGCGGGATTGGTGGGGTCGGCGGGGACGGGGGTGATCGACTCGGTCTTGCTGCACGAACTGGGGCACGTCCGGCGGGGGGATTTCGGCTGGAACCTGGCGAGGAAGGTGGTCGAGGTGGCCTACTGGCCGCACCCGCTGGTCTGGCCGATCGCCCGGGTCGTCGGGCCGGTCCGCGAGCAGGCGTGCGACGACCTCTGCGTCCACGCCCTGGGGGGGCCGGTCGGCTACTCGGCGTCGCTCCTGAGCGTGGCCTCGCGGCTGGTCCGCCGGCCCGACGCCTCGCTCGGCCTGGCGATGGCCCGGCCCTCGAACCTGGCCCGGCGGCTGACCTGGATCGCCGGGTCCGCCGGCGCCCCGCGCTGCCTGCTCCGATGGCCCGCCCGCTTGGCCGTGGCCGCCGGGGTCGCCGCCTTCGCCGGGGTCCTCGGCTCCGTCGAGGTGGCCCGGAGCACCGCCAAGGCCCGGCCGGTCGAGGCGAAGCAAGAACCCAAGCCGAAGGCGGAAGAGATTCCACCCAAGGCCGACCCGGACGGGCCGGAGGTCGTCGTCGTCACCGTCAAGGCGAAGGACACGGGCCGGCCGCTGGCGGGCGCGAAGGTCCAGGCTTACCTGAATTTCCAGTTCGAGGATTTGTTCACCGACGCTGAGGGTCGGGTGCGGATCGATCGGGCGGGCCGGACGTTCAACGACAGCCTCAACATCGACATCGACGCCTCCGGCTACGTCCAGCAGCGGTTCGCGTTCGCCCGGCGCGGCCGGTTGCCGAAGATCCCCGCCGAGCTGACGGTCGAGCTCAACCCGGGCGAGGAGACGCTCGGCGGCAAGGTCGTCGACGAGGAGGGGAAACCGATCGCCGGGGTGGGCGTCAAGGTCTGGGGCTACCTCGGGTCGAAGAAGGAGTCGCATGAGCTGGCGTTCATGGTCGAAGCCAGGACCGACGCTCGGGGCGAATGGCGGTGCCGGTCGTTCCGGGCGATGCGATTCGCTTTCCTGTACCTCTCGCACCCGGATTACCTGGCCGATACCTCGATGACCCCCCGGAGGCACGGCAAGCCGCAGGCTTCGTCCCAGGATCAGCCCGGGGACCGGCCGATGGGCGTGCTCCGCGACTTCTCCGACGTCCAGACCTTGACGAAGGGGGATGTCCTCGCCGGCGTGGTCCTCGACGAGCAGGGCAAGCCGGTCGCCGGCGCGGAGGTCGGCTGGCTGACCGAGCAGGCCATGCAATCGACCTTCCATAACCACCTGCCCGTGACAACGTCCGGGGCCGACGGGCGGTTCCGGTTCGGCCACGTGGCCGAGGGCCGGTTGATGGTCCAGGCCAAGGCCTCGGGCCATGCGCCGGGCCTGTCGTGGGCCGAGGCGGGGCGCGGGGCGGAGCCGGTCGAGGTCCGCGTCGGGCCGCCCAGGACGCTCGCCGGCCGGGTGGTCGACTCGAAGGGCGTGGGGGTCGCCGGGGCGAGCGTGAACGTCGACGCCTGGCGCGGCTCGCGGGCCCTCGGCGTGCTCATCAAGACCGACGCCGAGGGGCGGTTCCGCTGGACCGAGGCGCCCGGCGACTCGCTCCTGATCGGCGTGGGGTGCTCCGGGTTCATGTCGATCTCCCAGCAGCGGGTCGTCCCGGACGAGCGGGAGATCCCCTTCACCCTGAGGCGATCGCTGTCGATCTCCGGGACGGTCCGCGACGCCTCGACGAAGAAGGTCATCGACGACTCGACCGTCGAGGTGGGCCGGCCCAACCCGAAGACGGGCGAGATGGTCTGGCGGGAGGGTTCGGTATTCGCCATGCAAGGGACCTTGCAGGCCAACCTCGACGCCGAGGACGCGGCCGAGTACTCGCTCCGAATCCGGGCGAGAGGGTACGAGACGCAGGTCACGCGGGCCTTCCGGGCCGACGAGGGCGAGGTCGAGTACGACGTCGCGCTCAAGCCGACCGGCCAGCCCCAGGTGGTCCCCTTGAACGGGACCGTGCGGCGGCTCGACGGGTCGCCCCTAGCCGGGGTGGACGTGGCGGTGACTTATCCGAGGGTCCCCCGTCGGCGGGACCTCCGGGCCGTCTCGATCTCCGACGGCAAGATCGTCCCGGACCGCGACCAACCGGTCGCGAAGACGGGCCCCGACGGCCGGTTCACGATCGGCCGGGAGGCCGACCCCGACGGCCGCTCCTTCGCCGTGATCGTGGCCCACCCCGACGGCTTCGCCGAGGTCGACCGGGCGTCGTTCGAGGCGAACCCGAACATCGTCCTCCGCCCCTGGGCTCGGGTCGAAGGGGTCGTCAAGCTCGGCGGCCGGCCCGCCCCCGGCGCGGTCGTCGCGGCATACGCCGACCGGCTGGGCAACGCCGACGTCCCCTCGATCAGCGACCGATCTAACGCTCCGACCGACGGCGAAGGGCGGTTCGTCTTCGCCCGGGTCGTGCCGGGCGACGTCCGCCTCGGAGCCAAGCCAGGCGCCGGGGACAAGTCGCAAGCCTGGCTGAACGGGACGGTCGTCCGGCTGAGCCCGGGCGAGGTCGCCCACGTCGAGCTGGGCGGCCGAGGGCGGCCGGTGGTGGCCAGGATCGCCCGGCCCGCCGGCTTCGACCCGAAGGCGGATTACAAGGTCCATTCTGAGTTTGGCTTCGAGAGCGACCGGCCACGAATCCCCTACCCCGACGGCATGCTCCAGAAGGCCGATGGTTCGGCCGTCACCTGGGCCAAGCAGTGGTGGGCCTCGGCCGAGGGGCTGGCCTACCGCCAGGCCCGGTTCGGGGTCGCCCAGGTCAAGCTCCAGCCCGACGGGACGATCCGCGTCGAGGACGTCCCGCCGGGCGATTACGAGCTGACCCTGACCTACAGCGCCGAGCGGATCTACGGGCCTGGCGCCTCGCCCGAGCGGATCGCCAGGGTCACCAAGAAGTTCACCATCCCGCCGATCCCCGAAGGGCGGTCCGACGAGCCTTTCGACCTGGGGACGCTCGAACCGGTGCCGTTGAAGTGACTTGATCATGTCGGGTAGGTCGAGGGACGAGCCCCACCATCAAGGCGTATTGATGGTGGGGCTCGCTGCGCTCGACCCACCCTACGTTTTTATGTTCACGTTTCGTCTTGAACCGGATTCTCGCCCGGCCGGGGAGAAAGGCTGCTAGGCCACGCCTCGAAACAATGAGGATATCCAAGGGGAGGCCCCGCTCGGGCGGCGGGCCCGGGCGTGGCCTCCCGGTTTCGAGTGGTCACGTTGCCGAGGTCCCCCACGATGACTTGCAGCGCCGCGCGACTGGCCGCGAATCGGGCCAATGCCTTGCTTTCGACCGGGCCGAAGACGGAGGAGGGGAAGGCCGTTTCGCGAGCGAACTCGCTCAAGCATGGCCTGACGGGGGCCGGGGTCGTCGTGCCGGACGAGGACGAGGGGGCGATCCGCGAGCGGTTCGAGCGGCTGCAAGCCGAGATGAACCCCCGGAGCGAGCTGGCCCGGATCCTGGTCCAGCGGGTGGCCATGCTCTCGATCCGGCTGGAGCGGGCGGCCCGGGAGGAGGCAGGGCGGCTCTCGGTGGCGATCCGGAACGCCGGGGCGGCCTTCGACGACGCGAGGCAGACGCGGGTCGAGCGGCTGGCCGACTGGATCGCGGCGTCGCCGGCCACCAACGCCAGGCGGCTCCGGCAGATGCCCGAAGGGGTTGACTGGATGATCCGGACCTGGCGCGAGCTGCAAGAGGACCTGGGCAACCCCCACATCCCCTGGTCGGCCGAGCACACCCAGCGGGCCGAGAACCTCACCGGCCGTCGGCCCAGCGAGTTCCGCGTCTCGCGGATCTCGGCGCTCTCGATGGCCACCCGGGGCGACTTCACCTTCCTCGAAGCCGCCGAAGGGGGCGACCTCAACACCCAGGACCGCCAGGTCTGGGCCAGGTCCCGACTGGCCGAGCTGATCGACGCCGAGGTCGCCAGGCTCCAAGGCCTCCGCGAGCAGCTCGACCCCGCCACCGTCGCCCTCGACCGGGCCGAGGCCCCCCGCCTCGCCCTGCTCGACCGGACCGCCGAGGGCCAGCTCGCCCGGAAATACGAGGCCGCCGCCGAGCGGGGCATGTACAAGGCCATCCGCCAGTTCGACCAAGTCCAGGCCGGCGGAGAACTTCCGCCCGAGCCCGAAGGCCCGTTGGGTTCGTTTTCCCCGGGCGTCGAGGCCGACGAGCTCGCCACGCTCGTCGCCCGAGAACTCGCCATCCAACCCCCCATCCCCCGCAACCCCAGGCCGGTGATCCGCCCCGGCCACCCGCTCTCGAAGCGATCGAAGCGCTGAGAGCGAAGGCGAATAGTGAAAAAATGTTCAGAACTGTTTCCTCAACCTGCCAGTCGTCCGGCCGGGCCCGGGACGGTGCGTCCCCAATATCATGAACACGATAACATGGAGGGTGGGTCGAGGGACGAGCCCCACCATCCCCACGTTTTGATGGTGGGGCTCGCTCCGCTCGACCCACCCTACGAATACAGATCCATCGATCCATGGTCAGGGGGTGGCGGGTTGGACGGCGGGGTCGAGCTTGGCGAGGTTCCGGCGGAGGATGTGGTACTGCACGGCCATGGAGTGGCCGACCTCTCGGGACCAGTAGCGGGCGTCGTGGCCGCCGGGGCCTTCGGCGTAGGTGAAGGGGATCTTCTCGGCCATGAGGAGCTTGACGAAGTCCTGGTTGCTGGCGATCAGGCGGTCGTCGGTCCCGCAATCGAGGTAGATATGGGGGAGCTTCTCTTTGGGCACGGACTTGACGAGCAGGAACGGGTCGCAGGCGTCGGCCTGCTCGGGGGTGGCGAAGAGCTTCCCTTTGGGGGTCCGGTCGGCCTGGCTGCTGAACCCCTCGACGCCGATGGCGAGGTTGGGCTCGGCCGAGGGCGGACGCCTGGTGGTGGCCTTGGTCGGGTCCTGGGGCGAGCGGAGCCGATCGCCGGCGGCCTTGGCGAAGGCCACGGCGCCGCTGTGGCTGCCGATCGAGGCGAACATCTCGGGGTGCTTCAGCCCGAGCATCAAGGCGCCGTAGCCGCCCATCGACAGGCCGGTGATCGCCCGGCCTTCGCGGCCGGCGACGGTCCGATAGGTCGCGTCGACGTGGCCGACGAGGTCCTTGATCATGTAGTCCTCCCAGGCGTTCTCGGCGTCCCCCTCGCTCTCGGCCCAGTTGGCATACCAGGAATTACCGGCGTCGGGCATGACGACGATCAGGTCGTAGGACCTGGCGTAACCAGGGACCTGCATCCGGGCCCAGTTCAGGTAGTTGCCCGAGAAGCCGTGGAGCAGGTAGAGGACCGGGTAACGTGCCTCGCCGCTCTCGTAGCCTCGGGGCAGGACGACGTTGTACTTGAGCTTCCGACCGACGCTCGGGGCGTCGAACTCGACCACCTTGACCCCTTCGGGCAGGGGAGCCGGCGCGGGCGCGGCCTGGGCGACCGTGGGCGGCGGGACCAGGGGGGCCAGCGGCGGCGGCACCTGCCCCGGCGCGACGGGCGGCAGCGGCGCGGGCGGGATGTCCTGGCCTCGGGCCGGGCCGGGGATCAGCAGGGCGAGGGCCAAGGCCAGGCCGAGGCCGAGCGGGGCCGAGGCCGGCAGGGGGCGGGGTCGCATGGGCGGTCTCCGCGGTCGGGGGTCGTTCCAGGTGGGCCGTCCCCGAGGTTAGCGTCAAATCGCGTGACCGTCACCCGTCAAGGGGTCGTCCTCGGGCCGATTTCGGGCGGGAGGGCGGCGGCGAATTGCGGGCGGGGGGCGGGTCGGCTACGCTCTCGGCCCCGGGGTGCCTCGGCCGACTCTCCCAGTCGGGGGCGCCCCTCGACCGACATCCGGGAGGATCGAACCGTGCGGACCCGACCTGCCTTGCTCGCCCTCGCCCTCGTCACCTTGACCGGGCTATCGACCGGGGCCGAGGCCGCCGACCCCCCGAAGAGGATCACCGCGATGGAATTCGGGAAAACGCCGGACGGGACCGCCGTCGACCTCTTCGTCCTGTCCAACGGCAAGATCACCGCCAAGGTGATGACCTATGGCGCGATCCTGACCGAGCTCGACGTGCCCGACGCCTCGGGCAAGCCCGGCAACGTCGTCCTCGGCTTCGATTCGCTCGACGGCTACCTCGCCGGGCATCCCTACTTCGGGGCCACGGTCGGCCGGGTCGCCAACCGGGTCGGCGGGGCCAGGTTCATCCTCGACGGCAAGGACTACAAGCTCGCCGCCAACAACGGCCCCAACACCTTGCACGGCGGCCTCAAGGGCTTCGACAAGGTGGTCTGGAAGGCCGAGCAAGCCTCCAGCCCGGCCGGGACCGCGGTCAAGTTCACCTACCTGAGCAAGGACGGCGAGGAAGGCTTCCCCGGCAACCTGAGCGTCGCCGTCACGTACACCCTGATCGCCGACGGCATCCGGATCGACTACTCGGCCACGACCGACAGGGCGACGCCGATCAACCTGACGAACCACTCGTACTTCAACCTCGCCGGGCCCGCCTCGGGCACGATCCTCGACCATGAACTGAAGATCGCCGCCGACCGCTACACCCCGGGCGACGAGGGGATGATCCCCACCGGCAAGGTCGAGCCGGTCCAGGGCTCGCCCCTCGACTTCACCCAGTCGACCCCCATCGGGGCCCGGATCGGCCAGATCCCCGGCGACCCCGCCAAGGCCGACCCCGGCGGCTACGACCACAACTTCGTCCTGCCCCCGCTCCAGGGGGCCGAGCCCCGGCTCGCCGCCACCGTCGTCGAGCCGACCACCGGCCGGGCGATGGAGGTCCTCACCACCGAGCCCGGCATCCAGTTCTACACCGGCAACTTCCTCGACGGCTCGGTCAAGGGCCGGGAGGGCGTGGCCTACAACAAGCACCAGGCCTTCTGCCTCGAAACCCAGCACTTCCCCGACTCCGTCAACCACCCCGGCTTCCCCACCACGATCCTCAAGCCGGGCGAGACGTTCAAGAGCACGACGATCTATCGATTCATGACGCGATAAGATATTCACGCGAACATGTAGGGTGGGTCGAGCTTGCGAGCCCCACCAGCCACACGCCTCGATGGTGGGGCTCGCTCCGCTCGACCCACCCTATATGTTCTTATCTAGACACGATCAAGGATCGACGACCAGCTCGGGCAGGTACTTGACCGGGATGGTGCCGTGGGAGAGGACGGCCTCGTGGAACCGGGCCAGGTCGAAGCGGTCTCCCTGGGCCCGCTGGACCTTCTGGCGGAGGCGGTAGAAGGCGAGGCGGCCGACGAAGTAGGTCGAGAGCTGGGCGGAGGACTGCTTGGAGCGGATGACCTTGCCGAAGGCCTCCCCCTCGGACTGGAAGGCCCGGCCGACGAGCAGGGCCATCGCCTGGTCGTCGGTCATCCCCTCGGCGTGCATCTTGCGGTCGAGGATCGCGTTGACGACGGCCCGGAGGTAGAACTTGAGCTGCTGGAGCCTCAGTCCGAGGTCGCCGGCGCCGAACCCTTGGTCGAGCATCATCTGCTCGGTGTAGACGGCCCACCCCTCGGCGAAGGTGCCCGAGCCGAGGACCCGGCGGATCAGGCCGGGCGTCCGGTTGCTGTAGGCGAGCTGGACGTAGTGGCCGGGATATGCCTCGTGGATCGAGAGGATCTTGAGCATCGATGCGTTGTACTCGCGGAGGAAGCTCTCGACCCTGGGGCCCGGCCAGTCGAGCGGCGGCGGGCTGATGGCGTACTCGCTCACGCCGGCGGGATCGAGCGGCGGCGATGGGTTGAGGTAGGCCACCGAGTTGCCCCGCATGAACTCGGGCATGGCGATGATCCGGCACCGGTCGGGCTCGGGCAGGGCCAGGATCTTGCGGTCGCGGATGAAGACCTTGATCTCGCCGACGGTGCCCTGGGCGTCGGCCACGAGGGTCTCGGGCGTGCCGTGGGTTTTGGCCACCGAGTCGAGGACCCGGGCGACCATCGCCCGGCGGCCGGCGGCGTCGTCGGGCGGGACGACCTCGCCGGGGAAGGTCTGGGCCCACATCGCCCGGGCGATCACGGCCATCTCGCGCTCGACCCGGTCGGCCTCGCCTTCGGCCTCGCGGAGGACCTCGTCGGCCGAGATCCCCGAGTCCAGCTCCCAGTCGAGCCTGGCGGCGAACAGCTCGCGGCCGACCCGCCACTCCTCCGTCGACCGGGCCAGGACCTCGGACTCCAGGAACCGGACGTGCCCCTCCAGCGCCCGGAGGATCGGGCCGGCCCGCTCGGCCAGCTCCGTGTCCCCTTTCGGCCGGCCGGCGAGGAGGTAGAGCTCGTCGGTGTAGAACCCGATCGCCCCCTTGGCCTGGCGGATCGCCGTCTCGACCTTGACCTTGGGCGGCTTGCCGATCGACCGCCGGGCCTCCTCGACCACCCGGGGGATCAGGGCCATCCGGCTCAGGGCGTTCTTGAGGTTGACCTCCCTCGGCAGGCTCGACTGGGCCAGGAGGAGGTAGACCGACTCGGTCAGGTAGTCGCCGTAGACCCGGGGGTCGTCCTCGAACGGCCGGAAGTGCTCGGCCTGCCAGATCGACCGCTCCACGCTCCGGCGGAAGATCTCCAGGTCGATCCGCCCGTCCCGGCTCAGGCCCTTGGGGTCGAAGCCGGCGACGAGCGCGGCCAGGGTCCTCCGGTCGAAGGCGAGCCGCTCGTCCCTGGCCCGGGGCGAGATGTCGTCGAGCCGGTCGTCGAACCGGTGGTCGCCCAGGCGGGTCGCCGTGAGCGGTTCGAGCCGGAACGTCTCGTCGAGCGTGGCCCGGAAGAACGCTTCGAGCCGGGCGTCCTCGGCCTTGGCCCTCGCCCCCGGGTCGTCTTGGGCCGAGGCGCGGGCGGCCATCAGGCCGACGAGCAAGGCGGCGGCCCCGAGGCCCCGCAACAGTCCAAACCGCATCGCCATCCCCTTATTGATGAGTCCGATCGGAGCCCGAGGGCGGCCGGCGACCGCGCCGGCCGCCCTCGGGCCGATTGGAGCAGAACGGCCGGCCTCGGGCCAGGCTCCGGCGGAAGGTCAGGGGTCGAAGGCGATCGGTCGGGGGTAGGACCGCCGGGCCTCGTCGTAGACCTCGACCCGGACCGAGAAGGGCGGGCGTTCCGGCCCGAGGTCGAAGGTGGCCTCGCCCCGGAACCGGCCAGTGGCCGGGTCGATCGCGATCGCCGACTGGGAGACGGAGTTCCGGGGGTCGGGCCCGTTCGGGGTGGGGCTCGGGTACTCGGCGATCAGGCAGGCCGAGACGACCCGGCGGTAGGTCGGCCGGGGGTTCATGGCCCGGCCTTCGACGCGGATCAGGAAGTCGCCCGGCTTCCCCTCGACCGGGACCTTGGAGGCCCGGTCGAGGGCAATGGCAACCTGCTCGTCCGGCCGGTTCAGGGCGAAGGCCGAGGCCACCAGTCCGAGGGTGGTCAGGGCGACGGCGGGCAGGGTCCGGCGGAACATGGCGGGGGCTCCTCGGGTCGGTCACCAGGTCCACCAGCTCGCCGGGAGGCGGGAGACGGCGTAGCGATCGAAATAAGGCCAGGCAACCTCGACGATCCAAAACAGGCCGAGGAGCCGCCCCGAGCGGTCGATCAGCCCCTTGTCGGCCCGCCAATGGCCCCCCAACCCGAGGAACAGCCAGGTCCCGACGACCGCCGGGCCGATCCTCGCCCGGCAGATCGGCTCGAACGGGTTCCAGACGCCGGGGATCGGCACGGACTGGAAGGTCGCCACGGCCCCCTCGATCAGGGCGTTGACGGCCAACGCCGAGGCCGCCGCCACGCAGGCCACGAACCCCGGCCGGCGCGAGAGCCGGCGGAGCCCCGGCCGGGGGGGGCGGAGCGAGACGACGATCAGCCCGAGCATCAGCATGCTGGCGACCTTCGAGCCGACCTGCAAGCCGAGATCCGCCCGGACGTAGACCTGCCCCAACCAGGTCCGCGGCCGGTTCCAGGTGACCATGTTGATGACCTGGCTCGGGACGAGGGGACGGGGCTCGAAGTCGGGCCGGGACAGGGCGAAGGCGGCGGCCATCGCCGCGACCAGGGTGAGGAGGTCGAGCAGGGCGAAGTCCCGCCGGGGCGGGAGCGGTCGAGCGGTCGTCGCGGTCGCCAAGGGTCGGGCCCTCCTTCGGTCGGTCAGCCCCAGGTCGCGAGGCAGGCGAGGTCGATCGCGACGGCGAGCAGCCACGAGGCCCCGAGCCATCGGCCGAGCCAGTCGCGCCAGTCGTCCCTGGGATGCCAGAGCCGGCCGACGACCTGATAGGCCCAGACCGCGCCCAGGGGGGCGGTCACGTCGAGCCTGAAGGACTCCATCAGGTTGGTCCAGAACAGCGGGTGGGGGAGGGTCCCGGCCTGCCACCAGGGGAGCAGCACGTGGACCCCGAGGTCGACCACCACCGCGCCGGCCGCCGCCGCCGAGGCCGCCAGCCCGGGCGAGCTGGCCACCCGCCGGGGCCCGCCGACGCGCCGGCGGAACGTGGCTAGGCCGACGGCCAGGCTGATCGGGATCAGGACGGCGGTGAGGTCGGCCTGGACCCGGCGGAGCGGCAGCTCCAGGGCCAGCGCCCAGGCCGGCATCCCGGGCCAGGGGGGGCTCACGCTCCGGTAGGCCCGGGTCATCTGGAGGAAGAAGGGGTCGATCCGCGACACGGCCCAGCCCGCCAGGCCGAGGCCGGCGGCGAGGATCAGCCCATCGGTCGGTGTGAACGGCCTGCGGCGGCTCCCGGGACGGATCATGGCTCGATGTCGCCTACTCGGGTAGGGCCATGCCCGCTCGGGCCGTCGACAGCCCCGCGCGGCCCTTCGTCGACCATTCGAGCCGACGGCCAAGGCGGGGTCCAGCCAAAACCGCCGGGGGCCCCGAATTCGATCGGCCCCGAGGGCTTGGACCTTGGCGAACACGTCCCGGCGCGATCTATAATCAGGCACCGGCCCGCCCCGAAGATCCGCCGAACGGGCCGTGCCAGCGGAAGGGACTTCATGCTCAGGGACCTCCCCGAGACCAGGACGGGCCGACCCGGGAACCGCCGGCGCCGGGCCTTCGTCGGCCCCGCCCTGCTGCTCGGCCTGCTGGCGGCGGGCGGCCTCGAAGCCCCGGCGGCCGACCTCGACGAGGTCGAGCGGCTGTTCCGCTCGGGCCAGTACGAGGAGGTCGCCCGGACCGCCGGCAGCCAGCTCTCCTTCGGCGACCGGCGCGAGGTCTGGGCCCGGCTCCAGGTCGAGGCGGAGATGGCCCGGGGGGAATACGCCGCGGCCCTGGCGGCCCTCGAAGGCGGTCTCCGGCGGTTCCCGGCGAGCCTCAACCTCCGCCTGATCGGCCGCGAGGTTTGCCGCCGGAACGGCAAGCTCGACGACGCCAACGCCCTGCTCGACTCGGCCGGGGCGCTGATCCAGGCGGCCCCGTCGCGGTTCGACTCGGCCGAGGGGCGGGTCGCGCTCGGCCGCTACTTCCTCGCCCGGGGGGCCGACGCCCGGAAGGTCCTCGACCAGTTCTACGACGTCGCCCTGAAGCAGCGGCCCGACCTCGTCGAAGGGCACCTCGCCGTCGTCGAGCTCGCCCTCGGCAAGCAGGACAACGCCCTGGCCGCCGCCGCCCTGGCCAAGGTCCCCAAAGGCGCCGCCGACGACCCCCGGTTCCACTACCTGACGGCCCGGACCTTCAGCGACGACGACCGCAAGCGGTCCGAGGCGGCGATCGACGAGGCCTTGAAGCTCAACCCGCGGCATGTCGATAGCTTGATCCTCAGGGCCGACCACCGGCTCGACGACGAGAAGTACGCCGAGGCCGACGACCTGCTCGGCCAGGCCCTCGCCGTCAACCCGCGCGACCCTCGGGCCTGGGCCTATCGGGCGGTCCTGGCCCACCTCCGGAACGACCCGAAGGGGGAGGAGGACGCCCGCCGCTCCGCCCTCGGGTCGTGGCCGACCGACCCCGCCGTCGACCACGCGATCGGCCGCGAGCTGTCGCGGAAGTACCGCTTCGCCGAGGGGTCGGCCTACCAGCGGAGGGCCCTCGGCTTCGACGCCGACTACCGCCCGGCCAAGGTCCAGCTCTGCCAGGACCTGCTCCGACTCGGCGACGAGGAGGGGGGCTGGAAGCTCGCGGCCGAGGCCTCCGCCGCCGACCCCTACGACGTCGTCACCTTCAACCTCGTCACCCTCCGCGACGCCCTGGCCGGCTACCGGACCCTCGAAGGCGACGGCTTCCTCGTCCGGATGGACCCGAGGGAGGCCGAGCTTTATGGCCGACGGGTCCTCGACCTGCTGGCCCTGGCCCGGAAGACCCTGGGCGAGCGATACGACGTCCAGATCCATGAGCCGGTGATCGTCGAGATCTTCCCCAAGAAGAAGGAGTTCGCCGTCCGGACGTTCGGGCTCCCGGGGGCCGAGGGGTTCCTCGGGGTCTGCTTCGGCCGGGTGATCACGGCGAATAGCCCGGCCTCGCAGGGGGAGACGCCGTCGAACTGGGAGTCGGTCCTCTGGCACGAGTACTGCCACGCCGTGACCCTGGCCAAGACCCGGAACAAGATGCCCCGCTGGCTCTCCGAGGGGATCTCGGTCTTCGAGGAAGGCCGGCAGGACCCCGCCTGGCGCGGCCAGCTCGCCCCGAGCTACCGGGCGATGGCCCTGAGCGACGACCTGACCCCCTTGAGCCAGCTCTCCTCGGCCTTCCTCGCCCCCAAGTCGGGCCAGCACCTCCAGTTCGCCTACCTGGAGTCGGCCATGGCGGTCGAGTTCCTGGTCAAGAAGGCCGGCCAGGCCGCGCTGGCCGCCTTGCTCGACGACCTCGGCCGGGGCAAGACGATCGACGAGGCCCTGCCCGCCCGCGCCGGGGCCTCGGCCGAGGAGCTGGACCGGGCCTTCGCGATCTTCGCCCGGGGGAAGGCCCTGGCCGTCGCCCCCGACGCGACCTGGGACGAGCCCGAGCTGCCCGGCGACGCCCCCTCGGCGGCGCTCGAAGCCTGGCTCATGGACAACCCCAAGAGCTTCCCCGGCCTCCGGAGGCTCGGGGCGAAGCTGATGGCCGAGGGGGACCTGGCCAAGGCCCGGCCGATCCTGGAGCGGTACCGCGACCTCGACCCCGAGTACACCGGGCCGGACAACGCCTACGGCCTCCTGGCGGCCCTCCACCGCCGAGGGTCGGACGCGAAGCTGGAGCGGGCGAACCTGGAGGAGTGGGCCCGCCGCGACGGCGATGCCGGCCCCGCCTTCCTCCGCCTGGCCGAATTGGACGAGGCGGCCGGCGACTACGGGGCCGAGGCCCGCGACGCCCGCCGCTTCCTGGCCACCAACCCGCTCGTGCCCGCCCCGTACCGCCGGCTCGCGCTGGCCGCCGACAAGCTCGGCGACCGCGACGGGGCCATCGCCGCCGCCCGGGCGCTGGCCGTGCTCGACGAGGCCGACCCCGCCGGCAACCACTTCCGCCTGGCCCGGCTCCTGGCCCAATCCGGCCAGAAGGCCGAGGCCCGGCTCGAAGTGTTGAAGGCCCTCGAAGACGCCCCCCGGTTCGTCGACGCCCACCGGCTCCTCCTCGACCTCGCCGGCGAAGGCTCGCCCCCCCCTGCCCCACCCTCGCCAGCCGGAGCCGCGAGACCATGACCCGACGCCAGGCCCTCCGCGCCGCGATCCCCGCGCTCGTCTTCCTGATCGTCGCCGGCCTCGCCCTGGCCCAACGGATGCCGCCCGGCGGGGGCTTCGGTCCCGGCGGGGGCGGCCGAGGGTACGGCGGCGGCCGGGGCTACGGCGGCGGCCGGCGCCCCCGGCCGGTGATCACCGACGACCGCCGGGGCGTGCCCGACTGGAAGGTCGACGCCAAGTTCCAGCACGACGTGTTCACATTCGTCCGGATCGAGTACGACTCGATGGGAGGCCGGCGCGGCGGGTGGGGAGGCGGCGGCCGGTGGGCGACCGACTTCCCCGACAGCGACCTCAACTTCTCCTACCGGCTCCAGCAGCTCACCTCGCTCAAGGTCGCCCCGACGCCCCTGACCATGCGGCTGACCGACCCCAAGCTCTTCGACTACCCCTTCATCTACATCATCGAGCCCGGCGCCCTCGTCTTCTCCGAGGAGGAGGTCGTCGCCCTCCGCCGCTACCTCGACAACGGCGGATTCCTGATGGTCGACGACTTCTGGGGCGACTCCGAGTACGACAACTTCGAGCGCGAGATCCTCCGGGTCTACCCCGAGCGGAGGCCCCAGGAACTGTCGCTCGACCACCCGATCTTCCAGTGCGTCTACCGGCTCAAGGAGAAGCCCCAGGTCCCGAGCATCATGGCCGCGATCGAGGGCCGCGCCGAAGGGGTGACCTGGGAGTGGCACCACGACGGCGACGTCCGGACCCCGCACTATCGCGGCATCTTCGACGAGAAGGGGCGGCTCGCCGGCGTGATCTGCCACAACACCGACCTCGGCGACGGCTGGGAGCGCGAGGGGGAAGACCCCTGGTACTTCAAGGAGTTCTCCGAGAAGAAGGCTTATCCGTTGGGGATCAACATCATCACCTATGCCATGACCCATTGACCGAAGGGGCGACCAACAAGTGTAGGGTGGGTCGAGCGGAGCGAGCCCCACCAGATTGCGTGATGATCGGTGGGGCTCGCTCCGCTCGACCCACCCTACACCTTGCCCCTCCAGCGAAGATCGAACCTAATCGACGCTCCACCCCCGAAGCCGCGAGCCGGAGCCAGCGATCGTGACCGAAGACCCCGAAGCGTATGAAGCGGATCGCCTGGCCGTCGACAAGATCCGCGAAGGGCGGGCCCGGATCGAGCGCGAGCTGTCCAAGGTGATCGTCGGCCAGGCCGAGGCGACGCATCAACTCCTGATCAGCCTCTTCGCCGGCGGCCACTGCCTGATCACCGGGGCCCCGGGACTGGCCAAGACCCTGCTGGTCCGCTCGATCGCCCAGGTCTTCCACTTGCAGTTCCAGCGGATCCAGTTCACCCCCGACCTGATGCCGGCCGACATCACCGGGACCGAGATCCTCGAGGAGACGCCCGAGGGGAAGCGGCGGATGCAGTTCGTCCGCGGGCCGATCTTCGCCAACGTGATCCTCGCCGACGAGATCAACCGGACCCCGCCGAAGACCCAGGCCGCGCTCCTCGAAGCGATGCAGGAGCACCAGGTCACCGCCGCCGGGGTCCGCTACCCGCTCGAAGAGCCCTTCTTCGTCCTGGCCACCCAGAACCCGATCGAGATGGAGGGGACCTACGCCCTGCCCGAGGCCCAGCTCGACCGGTTCCTCTTCAACGTCGTGGTCGATTATCTGCCCGAGGACGACGAGGTCGCCGTCGTCCGCCAGACGACCTCGATCAAGCCCGAGCCGATCGAGGCGATCTTCGACGGGGCCGACGTCCTCCGGTTCCACGAGGTCGTCCGCAAGGTCCCGATCGCCGAGGAGCTGATCCGCCACGCCGTCCGCGTCGCCGCCGCCAGCCGCCCCGGGCCGTCCGCCCCCGGGTTCGTCAACGACTGGGTGAGCTGGGGCGCAGGCCTCCGCGCCGCCCAGTCCCTGGTGATCGGGGCCAAGGCGCGGGCCCTGCTCGACGGCCGGTTCCACGTCGGGCTCGACGACATCAAGGCCCTGGCCCACCCCACGCTCCGGCACCGGATCTTGCTCGGCTACCGCGCCGAGGCCGACGGCGTGACCGTCGACGCCGTGATCGACCGCCTGCTCGACCACATCCCGGGGCCGATCCAGCGATGACCGAACCCCCACGCGACCAGGCCCGATCCGCCTCGGCCTCGGCCTCGCCGGCCGCGATCGACCCGCGCACCCTGATGCGGATCAAGAGCCTCCAGCTCCGGGCCAAGGTCGCCGTCGAGGGGTTCATCAAGGGCATCCACCGCAGCCCCTATCACGGCTTCTCCGTCGAGTTCAGCGAGTACCGCGAGTACACCCCGGGCGACGACCCCCGCTACCTCGACTGGAAGCTGTTCGCCCGGTCCGACCGCTATCACATCAAGCGGTTCGAGGACGAGACCAACCTCCGCTGCTACCTCGTCGTCGACGCCAGCCGGTCGATGGGCTACGGCTCGGGCCCCTACACCAAGTTCGACTACGCCCGGACCGCCGCCGCCACCGTCGCCTACTTCCTGTCCCGCCAGCGCGACGCGGTCGGCCTGCTCACCTTCGAGGACCGGATTACCGAGTACCTCCCCCCCCGCCACCGCCCCGGGCATTTGCGGCGATTGATGGCGATCCTCGAACGCGAGCCGAAGGGCCTGGCGACCGACCTCGCCCGCTCGCTGGAGGAGATCGCCGCGACGGTCCGCAAGCGCGGGCTGATCATCCTCTTGTCCGACCTCCTGGCGCCGATCGAGGCCCTCCGCTCGCGGCTGGGCTACCTCCGGTCGAGGGGGCACGACGTGGTCGTGCTCCGGGTGCTCGACCCGGCCGAGGTGAATTTCGGCTTCGAGGCCCCCGGCCAGTTCCGCGACGCCGAGACCGGCCGCGAGATCTACGTCGACCCCGCCTCGGCCCGGGCCGGCTACCTCCGCCGGTTCGGCGAACACGCCGCGCTCGTGGCCCAGGCCTGCGCCGACCTCGGGGTCGAGTACGACCTGGTCAGCACCGACCGGCCGCTCGACGGCGTGCTCTTCGATCTCCTCAAGGCCCGTGAGCGCCGGGGGCGTCGGCCCAACCGGCGCGAGTCGGGCGCGGGCGGGGGGCGGCGATGAGCTTCCTCGCCCCCCTGTACCTGCTCGGCGCCCTGGCCGTGGTCGGGCCGATCGTCTTCCACCTGATCCGGCGGACGCCCAGGGGCGAGGTCCCGTTCAGCTCGCTGATGTTCCTCGCCCCGACGCCGCCGAAGCTGACCAGGCGGAGCCGGCTCGACAACTGGCCGCTGCTCCTGCTCCGGCTGCTGGCCCTGGTCCTGCTGGTCCTCGGCTTCGGCCGGCCGTTCCTCCGCCGGGCCGCGAGCCTCGCCTTCGGCGACGACGAACGGCGGCGGGTGGCGATCCTGGTCGACACCAGCGCCAGCATGCGCCGGGGGGACCTCTGGCCCCGGGCCGTCGCCCGGGCGAAGCGGGCCATCGACGAGTCCCGCCCCGGCGACCAGCTCGCCCTGATCGCCTTCGACTCGACCACGAGGACCGCCCTCGGCTTCGACGAGTCGGCCACGCTCGACCCGGCTCGGCGTCGGGCCGTCGCTCTGGCCCGGCTGGCCACCCTGGCCCCGACCTGGGCGGCCACCGACCTCGGCCGGGCCCTGGTCGACGCCGTCGCCGCGGTCGAGGACGTGGGGGACGCCAGCGAGAAGGCCGGCCGGATGCCCCGCCGGGTGGTCGCGGTGACCGACCTCCAGGCCGGCTCGAAGCTCGACGCCCTGGGCGACTTCGAGTGGCCGAAGGACGTCGACCTCGCCCTCCTGCCCGTCGCAGAAGGCGGCTCGAACGCCACCCTGGAGCGGCTGGCCGAGGGGATCGACGTGCCCGGTTCCGCCTCGGCCGACGTGGATGCGATCCGGGTCCGGGTCGGCAACGACTCGGGCTCGAAGCGGGAGTCGTTCCGCCTGGCCTGGGTCGGGCCTCGGGGGGAAGAGGTCGGCCCGCCGGTGTCGGCCTACGTCCCGCCGGGCGAGAGCCGGGTCGTCCGGGTCCCGCGCCCCGCCTCGGGCTCGACCGCCCTCCGGCTCACCGGCGACGACCACCCGTTCGACGACACGATCCACTTCGCCTCGGAGGGGAAGCGGGACGAGTCGACCGTCCTCTTCGTCGGCCCCGACGCCCCCGACGACCCTTCGGGCCTGCTGTACTACCTGCTCCGGGTCTTCGACGACAACGCCCGACGCCCGGTCCGGGTGGTCGCCCGCAAGCCGGCCGAGCCGCCGCTCGCCGGGGAGGACAAGGCCGCGCTGGCGGTGCTCGCTCCGACCGGCCCGGTCCCGGGGTCGACCCTCGCCGCCCTCGGGGAGCTGGCCCGGAACGGGGGAACGGTACTGTTCGTCGTCGGCCCGGGCGAGTCGGCCGCGAGCCTCGCCACCCTGGCCGGCTCGGGCCCCCTGGTCGTGGCCGAGTCGCCGGCGGGACGGGACGCCCTGCTCGGCGAGATCGCCTTCGACCATCCCCTGTTCGCCCCCCTGGCCGGGCCTCAGTTCAACGACTTCACCAAGATCCACTTCTGGAAGCACCGCCGGCTCGACCCTAAGGCCCTCGGCGACGCCCGGGTCCTGGCCCGGTTCGACGACGGCGACCCGGCCGTCCTGGAGAAGCCGATCGGCAAGGGGCGGCTCGTCGCCTTCGCCTCCGGCTGGGCCCCGGGCGACAGCCAGCTCGCCCGGTCGTCCAAGTTCGTCCCCCTGATGGCCGCCCTGCTCGACGACGGCAAGGCTCGGCCGCTCGGCGACCGGTCCTACCTCGTCGGCGACCGGGTCGCGCTCCCGCCCGCGTCGGAGGGCTCGGGGCCCAGGGTCGTCCGCAGGCCGGACGGGTCGTCCGAATCGGTCCCTCCGGGCGAGGCCTCGTTCGCCTCGACCTCCGAGCCGGGGATCTACTCGGTCGTGGGCTCGGGCTCGTTCGCGGTGAACCTCGACCCGGCCGAGGGGAAGGTGGCCCCCTTGGCGGCGGAGCGGCTGGAGCAGCTCGGGGTCCGGATGGCCTCGGGCGAGCCGGGGCCGGCGGACCGCGAGCGAATCCGCCAGATGCAGAACGCCGAGCTGGAGGGCCGCCAGAAGCTCTGGCGGTGGTTCGTCCTGGCGGCCATCGTGACCCTGATCGTCGAGACCTGGCTGGCGGCCCGCTCGAGCCGCCCCCGACCGACCCGAGCGGAGGCGCTGGCGAGATGAACACCGAATTGCGCAGGGCCCTGGGACGGGTCGAGGCCCGCGAGCGGAAGGTCCGGCTCTGGTGGGCCTTGGCCCTCTGCTGGCTGGGCTGGTCGCTGGCCGGCTGGTCGGTCGCCACGGTGATCGCCCGGCCGGGCAACGAGGCGTCCTTGCCGACGCTCGTCCTGGGCTGGGCCCTGCTCCTGGCGGGGTCGGCCGTCGCCTGCATCCGCCGGGTGGGCCGGTCCGGCGGCGACCCCCGGCGGATCGCCCTGCTGGTCGAGGCCAGGCACCCGAGCCTCGACACCGCGCTGCTCGCGGCGGTCGAGGAGGAGGCCAAGGTCGGGCCGGGCCAGGTCGTCGGCTTCCTGCCCGCCTCGGTGATCCGCTCGGCACTGGACCACCGCCGGTCGCACGACTGGGAGGCGGCCGTGCCGACCTGGAAGGTTCGGCTCGCCCAGGTCGCACACGCCCTGGCACTCCTCCTGCTCGCGGCGGCCACCTTCGCGATGGTCGGCTCGGCCCGGACCCGCGCGGCCCAGCCGCCCGAGTTCGCCTCGGGCCTCCTGGCCGGGGCCGCCGAGGTCGAGGTCGAGCCGGGGCATGCCCAGGTCGAGAAGGGGTCGCCCCTGCTGGTGGTCGCCCGGTTCCACGGCCCGGTCCCGGCCGACGCCAGCCTCGTCGTGGTCGAGGGGCAACCGATCGGATCTCAGGCGATGACCCGGAGCCTGGAAGACCCCGCCTTCGCCGGCCGGGTCGAGGCGGTCGACGCCGACCTCGGCTACCGGGTCGAATTCGCCGGCCGGGCCACCGAGACCTACCGCGTCCAGGTCTTCGAGTACCCCGACCTCCGCCGGGCCGACGCCCGGCTCGAATTCCCGGCCTACACCGGGCTGGAGACCAAGGTCGCCGAGGACGTCCGCCACGTCTCGGCCGTCGAGGGGACCGACCTGACCCTGACCTGCCGGCTCAACAAGGAGGTCGCCTCGGCCCGGCTCGTCCCCGAAGCGGGCGAGCCGATCCCCCTGGCCGCCCAGAGCAGCGACGACCACGCCTACGCGACCTCGTTCCGCCTGGCCGAGTCGCACCGGTACAAGCTCGAACTGGTCGACGCCGAGGGGCGGAAGAACAAGGCCCCGATCGAGGTCGCCCTCAACGTGACGAGGAACCGCCCGGCGGTCGTCAAGGTCGCCCGCCCGGCCCGCGACGTCCGGGTCTCGCCCGTCGAGGAGCTGAAGCTCCAGGCGACCAGCGAGGACGACTTCGGCGTCGTCCGCCAGGGCCTCTCCTACACCTCGCCCGCCGGCGAGGCCGTCGAGGTCGTCCTCGGAGGGCCCGAGGGGGCGAGCAAGAAGCGGTCGGCCGACCACCTGCTCGACTTCGAAGCCCTCAAAGGGCAGCCCGACCAGCTCCTGACCTACTTCTTCTGGGCCGAGGACGTCGGCCCCGACGGCCAGCCTCGGCGCACCTCCGGCGACATGTTCTTCGCCGAGGTCCGCCACTTCGAGGAGGTCTTCCGCCAGGGGGAGGCCCAGTCCGCCTCCTCCCAGCAACAGGCGGGCGGGGCCGGCCAGGCGGCCGAGAAGCTCGCCGAGCTCCAGAAGCAGGTCGTCAACGCCGCCTGGACCACCCTCCGCCGCGAAGGGGGCTCGAAGCCGTCCGACGCCCTCGCCGGCGACGCCTCGACCCTCAAGGAGTCGCAGGCCTCCGCGCTCGCCCAGGCGACCGAGCTCGGCCCCGAGCTGCGCGACCCCGCCTCGAAGCAGGCCCTCGAAGCGGCCCTGAAGGCGATGAAGCAGGCCGAAGCGAAGTTCGACGAGGCCGCCACGGGGCCCGCCCTCGCCCCGCTGACCCCGGGCATGGTCGCCGCCCGGTCGGCCTATCAGGCGCTCCTGAAGCTGAGGGCCCGCGAGTTCGAGGTCACCCGCCAGAACTCGCGCCAGCAGCAGGCCGGCGGCGGCGGCGGGAGCGCCTCGCAGCAGCAGCTCGACCAGCTCGAATTGACCAACGACGAGAACCGCTACGAGGAGCAGCGCTCCGCCCGCCAGCAGCAGGCCGGGGCCCAGGGCGACCAGCAGCGCCGCGAGGTCTCTCAAGTCCTCAGCCGGCTCAAGGAGCTGGCCCGCCGCCAGGCCGACCTCAACGACCGGGTCAAGGAGCTGCGAGCGGCCCTCGAAGCCGCCAAGACCGACGAGGCCCGCGACGAGCTGAACCGCCAGCTCAAGCGGCTCCGCGAGCAGCAGCAGCAGGTCCTCCGCGACACCGACGAGGTGGCCGAGCGGATGGGCCGCGAGGAGAACCGCGACGCGATGGCCGAGGCCCGCCAGCAGGCCGAGCAGGCCCGCGAGCACGTCCGCCAGGCCTCCGAGGCGCTCGAGTCCGGCAAGCTCTCGCAGGCCGTCACCGAGGGGGGCCGCGCCGGCAAGGACCTCGAGAATCTCCGCGAGGACCTCCGCGAGAAGTCGGGCGACCGCTTCGCCGACGACCTGGCCGAGATGCGCGACCAGGCCAAGAAGCTTGATGAGGATCAGGCCAAGCTGACCGGCCAGCTCGAAGCCGAGAAGGACCAGGCCGCCCGCCGGGCCCTCCGCGACGGCGCCGATCGGCAGCAAACCCGCCAGGCCCTGGCCGAGCAGGAGCAGCGGCTCGGCCAGTTGACCGAGCGGATGCGGAAGACCGTCGGCGAGGCCGAGGAGACCGAGCCGATCCTCGCCCGCGAGCTGTTCGACGCCGCCAAGAAGGCCGACGCCCGGGGCATCCCCAACGCCCTCAAGGAGGCCGGCCAGCTCGTCGACGCCGGCCTGCCCGATGAGGCCGCCAAGTCGTCCCGCCGCGCCGGGCAGGCCCTCGAACAGCTCCGCCAGGGGGTCGAGAAGGCCGCCCGGGGAATCCTCGGCGACGAGACCGCCGCCCTCAAGCGGGCCCAGGGGGAACTCGAAGACCTGGCCGACCAGGTCAACCGCGAGCTTGCCCGGGCCGAGGGGGTCCCCGCCGACCCCCGACCCGGTGCGCCCGGCCAGGGCCAGCAGCCCGGACAGGCCCAACCCGGCCAGGGCCAGCCAGGCCAGCAGCCCGGCCAGGGCCAAGGTCAGCAGGCACAACCCGGCGAAGGCCAGCAGCCCGGACAGGGTCAGCAGCCAGGTCAGGGCCAGCAGGGCCGCCAGCCCGGCCAGCAGGGACGAGGCCAGCAGGGACGCCAGCAGGGCCAGGGCCAGGGTCAGCAGCCGGGACCGGGCGATCAACCGGGACAAGGACAACAGCCCGGCCAAGGCCAAGCTCAAGGCCAGCAGCCCGGCGAGGGCCAGCAACCCGGGCAAAACCAGGGACAACAGCCCGGACAGGGACGAGGTCAAGGTCAGCAACCCGGACAGGGGCAGCAGCCGGGCCAGGGGCAGCAGCCTGGGCAAGGACAGGGCCAGGGCCAGCAGCCCGGCCAGGGCCAAGGGCAAGGTGCCCAGGCCGGACGAGGCCAGCAACCTGGACAGGGCCAGCAGCAGGGCGGGGGCGGGCTCCGCGGGGGCAGTCAGCGGCAAGGGGGCAACCCCCAAGGGGGCGGCGGTGGCGGCGGGCCGGGCAACCTCGATCGGGTGCTCGAAGGCCTGTCGGCCGGCGGGCCGGACGGGCCTCGGGGGCCGATCACCGGCGACGGGTTCCGGCAGTGGTCGGACCGGATGCGGGACGTGGAAGACCTGATCCAGGACCCCGGGCTCAGGGCCGAGGCCGCCCGGATCAGGGACCGGGTCCGGGGGGCCCGCGAGGAGTTCAAGCGGCACTCCAAGGAGCCCGACCCCAAGCAACTCAAGGAGATGGTGGCCGACCCGATCCGCCAGCTCCGCGACCGAGTGGCCGAGGAGGTCCGCCGCCGCGAGTCGCCCGACTCGCTCGTGCCGATCGACCGCGACCCCGTCCCCCCCCGGTTCGCCGACGGCGTCAAGCGGTACTACGAACGACTCGGGAGCGGCCGATGACGACCCAGTGGCCCGGCCTCGTCCTGGGCGAGCCCCGCTGGCTCGTCGCCGCCCTCGTGCTGCTCGGCGTGGCGGCGGCGTCGCTCCTCTGGAGCTACGCCCGGGCCGGGTCGTCGGCCTCGCCCGGGGTCCGCGTCGCCTGCGCCCTGCTCAAGGGGTTCGGCTTCGCGAGCCTGGCCCTCTGCCTGGTCGAGCCGCTCCTGACCGGCTCCCGAGCCAAGAAGGGGGCCAACGCCTTCGCCCTGGTGGCCGACTCCAGCCAGAGCCTCCAGGTCAAGGACGCCGGCTCCGACGAGGCCCGGGGCGATTGGGCCCGCGACCGGCTCCGCAAGGATCGCCCCTGGAAGACCCGCCTGGCCCAGGACTTCGACGTCCGGAGCTACGCCTTCGACTCCCACCTCCGCGCCGTGGAGGGATTCGACGCCCTCGCCTTCGACGGCACCGGCTCGGCCCTCGGCCCGTCGCTGGCGGCCCTGGCCCGGCGGTTCAAGGGGCTCCCGCTCGCCGGCGTCCTCCTCTTCACCGACGGCAACCGGACCGACGGCGCCGACCTCGACCCGGCCACCCTGCCGCCGATCTTCCCGGTGATCCCGCCGTCGCGGGGGGTGGCCCGGGACGTCGGGGTCTCGGGCGTCTCGGTCACCCAGACCAACTTCGAGTCGGCCCCGGTGGTGATCCGGGCCGACGTGGCGGCCCCCGGCTTCGACGGCCGGGGGGTCGTCGCCGCCGTCGTCGACGAGGCCGGCAAGGTCGTCGAGCGGCAGGAATTGAAGGCCGAGTGGGAGGGCAAGCCCGCCTCGTTCCGGTTCCAGTTCCGCCCCGAGCATCGGGGGATCAGCTTCTACCAGGTCCGGGCCTTCGCCGCCTCGGCCGAGAAGGCGGGGGCGCCCGGGACGTTCGACGAGGCCGCCTCGGGCGAGCAGACCCTGGCCAACAACGCCCGGCTCGTCGTCGTCGACCAGGGGGGCGGGCCTTACCGGGTGCTCTACCTCGGAGGCCGGCCCAACTGGGAGTTCAAGTTCCTCCGCCGGGCCCTCGCCGACGACGAGCAGGTCCAGCTCGTCGGCCTGATCCGGATCGCCCGCCGGGTGGCCAAGTTCGACTTCCAGGCCAGCGGCACGCGGACCAACTCCCCCCTCTTCGACGGCTTCGACAACGCCGACCCCGACGCGGCCGAGCGGGCCGACCAGCCGGTCCTGATCCGCCTCGACACCCTGGACGAGGCCGAGCTCCGCGACGGCTTCCCCAAGGCCGCCGACGAGCTGTACAAGTACCACGCGATCGTCATCGACGACCTCGAGGCCGGCTTCTTCACCCAGGACCAGCTCGCCCTAATCCGCAACTTCGTCGCCCAGCGCGGGGGGGGCCTGCTGATGCTCGGCGGGCCCGACTCGTTCGCCGACGGCAAGTACGACCGGACCCCCGTCGGCGACCTCCTGCCGGTCTACCTCGACCGCCCCGTCGACGGCCCGAGCCCCGGCGCCTCCGACGGCGACCTCAGCCTGGTCCTGACCCGCGAAGGGTGGCTCCAGCCCTGGGTCCGGACCGAGCGGACCGAGGAGCAGGAGCGGGCCAAGCTCGCCCTGGCCCCCCCGTACCGGGTCCTCAGCCGGGTCGGCGCGATCAAGCCGGGGGCGTCGGTCCTGGCCGAGGTCCGCGACGCCGCGGGCGAGGTCGCCCCGGCCCTGGCGGCCCAGCCGTTCGGCGCCGGCCGGGTCGCCGCCCTGCTCGTCGGCGACCTCTGGAGGCGGGCCTTGCGCCGCGAGAACCCGGCCGAGGATGACCTCGACCGCTCCTGGCGGCAGGCCGTCCGCTGGCTCGTCGGCGACGTCCCCGGCCGGGTCGCCGTCGCCGTGAAGGCCCGAAGCGAGGCCGCGGCCGTCGAGCTATCCGTCCGGGTCAAGGACGCCGAGTACCGGCCGCTCGACAACGCCAGGGTCGCCCTCAAGGTCACCCTCCCGGATAAGTCCAGCCTGCTCCTCGACGCCGGGCCCGACGGCCGCGAGGCCGGGCTGTACTCGACCACCTACGTCGCCAAGGCGCCCGGGCCGTACCGGGTCGAGGCGACCGCCCGAGGGCCCGACGGCGCCGAGGTCGGCACCCGGGAGGCGGGCTGGGCCGCTCAGCCGTCGGCCGACGAGTTCGCCCGGCTCGAGCCCGACCGGGCGTTCCTGGCCGACCTCGCCCGCAAGACCGGCGGCGAGGTGGTCGACGGCGACCGCCTGGGGTCGTTCGTCGCAAGCCTGGCCGCCCGGGACGCCCCGATCAACGAGCCCTGGACCTCGCCGCTCTGGCACGAGCCGCTCTACTTCCTGCTCGCCCTCGCCGCCCTCGCCGCCGAGTGGGGCGTCCGGCGGGTCAACGGCCTGGCCTGAACCGGCCGGGGGATCATCAACAGCCCATGAACATCTTCGCCCTCTCGCTCGCCCTCTGCCTCCTCCCGCCCGACGACGGCCCGGGCCCCGAGCGGGCGACGGTCGTGGTGGTCGTCGGCTCGCCCGGCTCGGCCGACTACGAGGTCCAGTTCCGCCAGTGGGCCGACCGCTGGAAGCAGGCGGCGGCCAAAGGGTCGGCCCGGTTCGAGGCGATCGGCCTCGACCGCCCGGCCGAGGGGACCGACCGCGATCGGCTCCGGGCCGCCCTGGCCGACGCCGGTCCAGGCCCGCTCTGGCTCGTCCTGATCGGCCACGGGACCTTCGACGGCCGCGAGGCCAAGTTCAACCTCCGGGGGCCGGACGTGACCGACGCCGAGCTGGCCGCCTGGCTCGGCTCCACCCCGGCGAAGCCCCTGGCCGTGCTCGACTGCACCTCGTCCAGCGGGACGTTCCTGCCCAGGCTCTCGGGCGAGGGACGGGTGGTCGTCACGGCGACCAAGTCGGGCCAGGAGCAGAACTTCGCCCGCTTCGGCGAGTACCTCGCCCGGGCCATCGGCGACCCCGGGGCCGACGGCGACAAGGACGGCCAGGTGTCGCTCCTCGAAGCCTTCCTCGCCGCCAGCCGCGACGTCGCCGAGTTCTACAAGGGCAAGTCCCGCCTGGCCACCGAGCACGCCCTGATCGACGACAACGGCGACAAGCTCGGCACCCCCGCCGACTGGTTCCGGGGCGTCCGCGCGACCAGGAAGGCCAAGGACGGGGCGACCGCCGATGGGGTCCGGGCCCACCAGGTCCACCTCGTCCCCGGCGACCGCGAGCGGGCCCTGACGCCCGAAGCCCGCCGCCGCCGCGACGAGATTGAGGTCGCCGTCGCCGCCCTCCGCGACCGCAAATCAACCCTCCCCCCCGCCGAATACTACCGCCAGCTCGAACCCCTGATGCTCGACCTGGCCCGGATCTACGCCGGGCCCGCGGGCCAGGCCGGGGACGGCAAAACCCGAGATTAGCGATGGCCGGACGGCATTTTGCACGGGAAAGCCCTTTCCGATGCCGGGGCCTCGCCGTTCGCCCGCGCGTCGTGGCCAGGTTTTCGACGGGCACGGGCCCCGCCGCAACCCTTGTCCATCCGGCCGGTTCGAGAAGATAATGAGAGTGGGACGGGGGGCGAGGAAGCCGGGAGCGTTGACCCGGTTCCGGTTTTGCCTACAAGGTCCCTTCGCATCGCGGACCGACCCCCCGACTTCAACCCATTGGTGCCCGCCCTCGCGGTCCGGGCGGTGGCTCAGAGAGGCCTGGCTAGTCGCGTGAGCAAGCGAGCAAATACCGAGGTGGCCGGGCGGGCCGCCGTCCCGTTCGCCGTCGCCTTCCACCACCGGCTCCATTACACCGAGGACGTCTTGGGCGCCGACCTCGACGTCCTCACCGACGTCCTGGAGCCCTCGGGCGACCAGCCGGCGCGGGTCCAGTTCTGGGTCGACGGCCACGTCGCCGCGGCCCGGCCCGATCTGGTCCCGACCCTGGCCCGGATCGGCTCGGCCTGCCCCGGGCGGTACGCTTCGGCCGGCGAGGTCCAGGTCGTCCCCGGCGGCGAGGCGGTCAAGAACGACCCGGCGCACCTCGAGCGCATCCTCGGGGCGATCCACGACGCCGACCTCGACCGCCGGAGCTACATGGTCGTCGTCGGCGGCGGCGCGGTGCTCGACGCGGTCGGCTTCGCCGCGGCCATCGCCCACCGCGGCATCCGCCTGGTCCGCCTGCCGACGACCACCCTCGCCCAGGGCGACTCGGGCGTCGGCGTGAAGACCGCGATCAACTTCTTCGGCAAGAAGAACTGGCTCGGGGCATTCGCCGTCCCCTGGGCGGTGATCAACGACGCGAGCCTGCTCGCCACCCTGCCCGACCGCGAGTTCATCGGCGGCTTCTCCGAGGCCGTGAAGGTCTCGCTCCTGAAGTCGCCCGAGGTCTTCGCCCGGCTCTGCCGCGACGCCTCGAAGATCCGGAGGCGCGACATGGCCGCCGCCATGCCGATGATCCGGGCCTCGGTCGAGTTCCACCTCGCCCACATCACCCAGGGGGGCGACCCCTTCGAGGCCCGCGAGGCCCGGCCGCTCGACTTCGGCCACTGGTCGGCCCACAAGCTCGAACCGATGAGCGGGTTCTCGATCCGCCACGGCGAGGCCGTCGCCATCGGCGTGGCCATCGACAGCCTCTACTCGTCGCTCGCCCACGGCTTCCCGAAGCCCGACGCCGACCGGGTGCTTCGCTGCCTGGCCGGCCTCGGCTTCACCCTCGACCACCCGCTGCTCCGCGACACCGACGTCCTCTTCGACGGACTCGAAGAGTTCCGCCAGCACCTCGGCGGCCGCTTGACGGTGACCATGCTCCGGGCCGTGGGCGACCCGATCGACGTCCACGAGGTCGACGACGCCAAGATGCGTCAGGCGATCGAGCACGTCTCCCGGTTCCGCCTCGGGCCGGAGTCTGCCAACGGCGACCACGCCGCTCCCCGCCCCTCGGGCCCGAACGGGGCCTCCTGACATGCCCCCGACATCATCAACCACCGTCGCCCCGGCGATCCCGGGCCTGGCCCGGCTGCGCCCCCTGCTCGGCGAGATCAACGACACCAAGCGCGTCCGGACGGCCGACCATCCCGCCAGCCTGGCGAACCTGGCCTTCCGCCGCGCCTGGGGCTCGCTCCTGCTCGGCGAGGACCCATCCGCCGTCGCCGTCCGCGAGGCCGCGCGGGCCCTGCTCGCGGCCCGGCTCGGCGGGATCGACGCGGCCAACCTCGCCCGGGGGGGGCTCGGCCCGGCCGAGATCCGGGCCGTCTTCGAGCGGGCGATCGACGCCCTGGCCGACCCCCTCGGGCCCGACCTGCTGGGGCCGATCCGGGCCGCCGCGGCCAACCTCTCGGCCGACCCGGCCTCGTTCATCGACGCCAACGTGCCCGACTTCGTCGCCCGGCTCGCCCGCCAGCCCAGGGCCGGCGCGACCCGGCCGGGCCGTCCCCGCTTGATCCTCGATCCGCCCGAGGACCAGGCCGAGCACTGCCAGGTCACGGCCATCTACGCCGTCCTCGTCGCCCTCCGGACCGGGGCCGATCCGGGCGTCCCGTACCTGGCCGGGCTGGCCCACCACTTCCACAACGCCTACCTGCCCGACTCGGGCTTCGCCGGCGAGGAGCTGCTCGGCGACCACCTCCGGCCGATCATGGACCGGTTCACGGCCCGGGCGATCGGCCAGTTGCCCCGGGCCCTCGCCGCCCGGGTCGAGGCCGCCCGCTCGGTCCTCGACCACGCCGACACGCCCGAGGCCCGCGCCTTCCACGCGGCCGACGTCCTCGACCGGGTGCTCCAGATGGACCACTACGCCCAGGTCGCCGGCTTCGAGCTGAGGCAGGCGCTCGACGACCTCGAACTGATCCACGCCGGCCCGCTCCAGGCGTTCGGGAACTCCGTGCTCGCCGAATCGGGCCTGGTCGGATGAGCGCGGCGAGCCGGAGGGGGCGGGAAGTCCCGCTGATCGACCCGACCTCGCGCCGGCCGCTCCGGGCCGATCGCCCCTGGTCCCTGACCGACGGCGAGGCCCGCTGGCCGGTCGTCGAGGGCATCCCTTTCCTCCGCCCCGGCCGCGACGACCTCCGGCGCTCGGCCCTGGACCGGCTCGACGCCGGCAACCCCCGGGCGGCCCTCGGCCTCCTCCTCGCCGATCAGGACGACTTCGCCCGGATCGCCCCGCCCGACCCCCCGGCCCTGGCCCGATTGATCGACGCCGTGGAGGACGGCTCGGCCACCCTCCGCGACGCGATGGCCGCCCTCCATTTCGGCCCGGTGGCGGACTACTTCGCCTACCGCTGGTCGAGCCCCACCTACCTCTCGGGCCTGGCCCTGCTCGACCGGCACGCCCGGGGCGGCTCGACCGTGCTGGAGGTCGCCTGCGGGATCGGCCACTACCTCCGCGACCTCGCCGCCCGCGGCCGCCCTTGCCTGGGCCTGGACGTGGTCTTCGCCAAGCTCTGGCTGGCCCGCCGGTTCGTGGTCCCGCCCGAGGTCCCCTTGATCTGCGGCGACGCCTCGCGAGGCTTGCCGGTCGGCCCGATCGAGGCCTCGGCCGTCGCCTTCTGCCACGACGCCTTCTATTTCCTGCCGGCCAAAGGGCGGGTGATCGAGGCCCTGCTTGGGGCCGTCGGCGAAGGCGGCACGATCCTGATCGGCCACGCCCACAACAGCGCGTTCGACCACGGCGGGGTCGCCGGCGAGCCCAGGACGCCCGACGAGTACGCCGCGTTTTTGCCCGGTTGCGACCTCTTCGACGACGCCGAGCTCGCCCGCTCCGCCTGGTCGAGAACCCCCGCGCCGGCCCGGCCGCCGGGCGAACTCGCCGCCGTCGAGGCCGTCGCGATGGCGTGGCCCGGCGGCGAAGGGGCCCGCGATCGAGCCCCCTGCCTGACCCGGCCGATCCCCGGCGCCCGGCTCCGGCTCAACCCGCTCCTGGTCGACGAAGATGGCACGCTCCGGCCGGCGTGGCCCTCGCCTCGGTTCGAGGCCGAGTACGCCGCCGCATCCCCTTATCTGTTCGGCGAGCCGACGCCCTCGGCCGAGGTCCTCGCGAAGGCGTCCCGGGGCGAGCTTGACCCCGAGGTTGCGCGGCTGGCGACCCGCCGGATCCTCCTGGACCTGCCCGAGCGATGGTGAACCAACCCGGACAACTCGGCTGGGGGCTGGTCGGCTGCGGCTGGGTCGCGGCGGACTACGTCGCTCCCGCGATCGTGGGGTCGAGCAACGGCCGGCTCGTGGCGGTCCACGACCTGGACCGGGGGGCGATGGCGCGGGTCGAGGCCAATTCCCGAGGGGCCGGGGGTTGCCCCAGGGCCTACAACCATCTGCATGAATTGCTGGCCGATCCCGAGGTCCGCGCCGTGTACGTCGCCACGCCCAACCATGTCCACGCCCCGATCGTCGCGGCCTCGGCCCGGACGGGCAAGCACGTCCTCTGCGAGAAGCCGATGGCGACCACCCTCGACGACGCCCGGGGCATGGTCGAGGCCTGCGCCTCGGCCGGCGTCACCTACGCCACCGCCTTCGACCAGCGGTATCATGCGGCCCACCGGAAGCTCCGGGCGTTGGTGGCCGACGGCTCGCTCGGGGTCGTCACCCAGGCCCGGATTCATTACGCCTGCTGGCTCCCGGCCGACTGGGCCCCCGACAACTGGCGGGTCGACCCCAGCCGGGCCGGCGGCGGCGCCCTGATCGACCTCGCGCCTCACGGGGTCGACCTGCTCGAAGTGATCCTCGGCGACGAGTGGTCGGAGCTGGTCGCCCTCAAGCAGAGCAAGGTCCACGCCTACGCCGTCGACGACGGGGCGGTCCTCGCCGGCCGGTTCCGGGGGGGGGCCCTCGCCACGATCCACGTCGCCTACAACTGCCCCGAGGCGTTCCCCAGGCGGACCCTCGAAGTGATCGGCACGCGGGCTATGGCCGTCGCCGTCGACACGATGGGCCAGACCCCCGGCGGGACCTTGACGCTGGTCGACGCCGCCTCGGGGGGCCGGTCCGACGCCACGCCGCCGCCCGACGAGGACCGGGGCCCGTTCGTGGCGCAGGTCGAGGCGTTCGCCCGGTCGATCCTGGCGGGCGAGGCTTATCCGTTCCCGCCATCGAAGGACCTGCGGACCTTCGGGCTCCTGGAGGCCGCATGCCGCTGACCCGACTCTCCTGCACCCACTGCGGCCACTGGCACACCTGGTTCGCGGATCAGGACCCGCTGACCCTGAACTGCCTGATCTGCTCCGACGTCCGCAACGCCCTGCCGCCCGAGGGCTGGGACTTCGCCGACGCCGCCCGGGTCGCGCGGACCGTCCGGACCCGCTGGAAGGAGTTCACCCCCGGGATCTGGGGCTTCTGGTGCGAGCCGAGGTACGGCCTGGCCGGCACGGGGTGGCTGATCCGCCGCGACGACGGCAACGTCGCCTTCGAGGGGGCCCCGTTCTACCACGACGACGCGCTCGACCAGGTCGAGCGGCTCGACGGCATCCGGACCCTCGCCGCCTCGCACCCGCACGGCTATGGCGCCCTCTGGCAGTTGCAGGAGCGGTTCCAGCCGACCCTGGTGATCCACCGCGAGGACGTCCGCTACACCAAGGCCTTCCGCGTCACCCTGCCGGCCGACGACCGCCACGAGCTCGCCCCCGGCCTGACGATGCACCACGTCGGCGGCCACTACGAAGGCCAGTGCGTCCTCCACGACGAGGCCCACAGCGCCCTCTTCGTCGGCGACAGCCTCAAGTTCGACGACCTCGACCCCTCGGGCCGGGTCCACGCCCTGAGCTGCCACAAGGGGTATCACTACCACATCCCCTTATCCAAGGACGAGCTGCGGAAGTACCGCCGGGTCTACGAAGGCCTGCCGTTCGAGCGGGCCTTCACGCCGTTCGAGTACGCCACCAACGTCACCAGGGCCGACGCCCTGGCCCTCTTCGACCGCCTGATCGCCGGCCTGCCGACGACCCGGCCGTTCCCGATGGAGCACGACTGACCGTGTCCGACCTCGCCCGAGTCGCCGAGACCTACCGCCGGAACCTGCCCAGGGGGCGGTCGCGGACCTTCGCCTACGGCGGGCTGGACCGCCTCGGCGTCCCCGTCGCCGCGGCCAGCTTCGCCTTCGAAGACGGCTACCACTTCGACGGCTACGGCTACGGCATGACCCCCGACGAGGCCCTCGTCGGCGCCCTCGGCGAGCTGTCCGAGGACACCCACAACGAGGAGTTCGTCGGCCGGGCCTTCCGGGTCGCCGGCTCCTACGACGACCTCGTCCGCCACCACGGGGCCTCGGGCGTCCGCGACCCGCTGACCCTCGGCCTGCCGGCCGGCTCGCCCTACGCGCCCGAAATGCCGCTGACCTGGGTCCCGGTCACCCGCCTGGTCAGCGGCGAGCCGGTTTGGGTCCCGATCGAGTTCGTCGCCATCAGCCGCCGCCAGCTCGGCGACCGGCCGCTCCTGATCACGCCGATCACCAACGGCCAGGGGGCCGGGATGACCCGCGACCAGGCCGTCGCCCACGGCCTGCTCGAGCTCCTCCAGCGCGACGGCAACGGCCTGAGCTTCCGGGCGATGGACCGGGGCGTCGCGCTCGACCTCGACGTCGTGAATGATCCGAGCATCAAGGAACTCCTGGATCGGTTCGCGGGCCAGGGCGTCGGCGTCCTGCCCAAGCTCGCGGCGACCGAGTTCGGCCTGGCCAACCTCTACGTCGTCGGCTGCGACGACGACCCCGAGGCCGACCTGCCGATCAAGCTGACCGCCTGCGGCGAGGCCGTCCACCCCGACCGCGAGCGGGCGCTCCGCAAGGCCCTGCTCGAATACGGCGCGGCCAGGGCCCGCAAGGCGTTCATGCACGGCCCGCTCGACCGGGTGGCCGCCGTCTCCGAGCCGGGCTACCTCGACGCCTACCTCGCCACCCTCACGCTCGAAGGCGAGGAGCCCAGGGCCCTGGCCTCGATGGTCGAGTGGATCGGCCACTCGGGCCCCAGGCTCCGCGAGGTTTTGGCCGACTCGGTCCTCTCGCGCCGCGAGTCGGTCCCGTTCTCGAGCCTGCCGACGGTCGAAGGCGGGTCGGTCGACGACCCCTCGAAGCGGCTGGCCCTGATCGTCGAGCGACTGGCCGGCCAGGGGCTGGACGTGCTCCACGCCGACGCCTCGCCCCCCGGCGGCGAGGTCTTCGCCTGCAAGGCGATCGTGCCCGGCCTGGAGGTCGAGACGATGAGCTACTACCGGATCGGCGAGCGCGGGGTCCGCAAGCTTCTCGAACGGGAAAGCCGCCTGGTCGGCATGGGCAAGGCCCCCGATGGCTGCCTGCCGGTCCGCCTGACGGCCGAGGCCGAGGAGCGATTGGGCGGCCCGGCCTGGCTCGACCCGGCGGCGGTGGACGCGACCGTCGGCGACCTGTATCCCCTCTACCGCGAGCCGAGCGGCCACGCCGCCCAGGTCGCGAGGGCACGGGGGCTCGAAGCCGCCGCGCCGTCCCGCTGACCGATCGATCAATCGACATTCGACGACTTTTCTTGGCTAAGAACCAGAGGAAGGTCCCCCTCCGATGCGCGTCTGCTTCGTCTCCCGGCGGTTCTTCCCGGCGATCTCGGGCATGAGCGTTTATGCCTTGAACCTGATCGAGCAGCTCGCGGGCAACGGTCACGACGTGACGATGATCTCGCAGTACCGGGCGGATGCCGCCGGCGCGGGGGTGTATGGCGGCGGGCCGCCGCCCGAGGTTCCGGGAGTCCGCGTAATCGGCCTGGAGTCGAGCGGCGAGCAGGCCGTCGGCCGAGGGTTGCCGGCCGACTTCGAGGCCGACGTGGCGGCGATGGTCCAGGCGGTCGAGGCCGAGCACGCCCGGAAGGCCTTCGACGTGATCCACGCCCAGTACGGCTACCCGACCGGCCTGGCCGCGCTCGAAGCGAGCCGGCGGACCGGCGTGCCCAACCTCGTCTCGATCCAGGGGGGGGACGGCCACTGGGTCGGCCCCTGCTGCTCGACCCACCGGGCCGCGATGGGGGCGGTGCTCGGCCACGCCGGGGCGATCCTGATCGGCAGCCGATCGTTCGCCGACGAGGTCAGCGGCCACCACGGCACCCCGCGCGACCGGTTCACGATCATCCCCGGCGCCACCGACGTCGGCCGGTTCCGCCCCCGCGACGAAGGCCGCATCGGGGCCCTGGGCGACCCGCCGACCCTGCTCTACCACGGCCGGGTCGACGCCCGGAAGGGCCTCCTGGAGCTGATCGACGCCTTTGCCATGCTCGCCGACGCCCGGCCCGACCTCCGCCTGATCGTCTCGGGGATCGGCCCCGACGTCCGCCTCGTCGGCGAGCGGGTCGAGATGCTCGGCCTGGGCGACCGCGTCGAGCTGGCCGGCTACGCCTCGTACGACCAGGCCCCCGACGTCTACCGGCGCGGGGATTTGTTCCTATCGCCGACCTACTCCGAAGGCTTCTCGAACACGATCCTGGAGGCGATGGCCTCGGGCCTGCCGGTCGTCTCGACCCGGTCCGTCGGCGTGGTCGACTGCCTGGCCGACGGCGAGAACGGCCTGCTCGTCGAGCCGAGGGACGCCGAGGCCCTGGCCCGGGCGATCGACCGCCTGCTCGGCGACGAGGGCCTCAGGTCTCGGCTGGCGACGGTCGCGCTCGACCAGGCCCGGCGGCTCTACTCCTGGCCCGCCGTGGTCCGCCGTATCGAGGGGGTCTATCGATCGGTCGCGGCCTCGGCCGTCGACGACTCCTGGATGCTCGAATACGACGTCCGGGCGGCGACCGTCGGCTCCAGCGACCTGTCCTGCCGCTTCCGGGCCGAGCCCCACCTGCTCTGACCCGCCCTTCGGAGGCCGCACCCTCGATGCCCGACGACCCGAAGCCGCTGGCGCTCGTCGTCTCGCCCCACCTCGACGACGCCGCGTTCTCGTGCGGAGCGACGATGGCCGCCCTCAAGCGAGGGGGCTGGCAGGTCGCCCTGGCCACCGCCTTCACCGCCAGCGTGCCCGACCCCAGGGGGTTCGCCCTGGCCTGCCAGACCGACAAGGGGCTGGCCCCCGAGGTCGATTACCTGGCGCTTCGCCGCGATGAGGACGCCGCCTTCGCCCGGATCTTGGGCGTGGACATCCTCGAATGGCTGGGCCTGCCCGAGGCCCCGCACCGGGGGTACGACTCGGCCGCCGCCCTGTTCGCGGGCGTCCGGCCGGGCGACGAGGTCGCCGCCGAAGTCGCCCGAGGCCTCGACGACCTCGACGCCCGGCTCCGGCCCGCCTTGATCCTCGGGCCGCAAGGGGTGGGCAACCACGTCGACCACCTCCAGGTGATCCGGGCCCTGCTGGATCGCCCGAGCCTCGGCGGCCGGCTGGCCTGGTATCGCGACCTCCCGTACGCCGCCAGGTCCCCCGAGGCCCGCCCCGCGCCGTCGCTCCCGGGCGGGCTGACGGAAGCGGCCGTCCCCCTGGGTCGGCCCGACCTCGGGGCGAAGCTCGACGGCTGCGCGGCCTACGCCACCCAGCTCGGCTTCCAGTTCGAGGGCGAGGGCCCGATGCGGCGGATGCTGGCCGAGTTCGCCGAGGCCGAAGGGCGTCGACTCGGCCTCGACCGCCCGGCCGAGCCGATCCTGGCCCGGCCGCCGTTGGCGTCGAAGCTCGAACGGATCGTCCCGGGCTGATCGATCGGGTCAGCGGGGGACGACCCGGACGCCCGAGAGGAAGTCGTGCGCCCCTCGGACCGGATAGATCAGCGGCAGGGCGGCGTAGATCGGCACGATCAGCGTGGCCGCCCACTCGAAGGCCGAGCCGGTCCAACTGGCGACCGGGTGGCCCTTCGCGGCCCAGACCGACCCGACGAGCAGGGCCGTCGGCGCGAGCCAGACCAGGAAGCTCCGGAGGCCGCACCGCCACCGCCCGGCCGCCCGGCCGTCGGGGCCGATCAGGCCGAGGCCGATCAGCCTGAGCGAGAATCCGCCCCGGGTCAGGGTGTCCCAGGCGACCCAGGCCAGCGGGAAGAGGACGAGGAGCACGACGGCCTCGAAGACGCGGTCGACCGGGGCCTCGCGCGGCCGGAGCGGGCCGAGGGGCAGGCTCCGGATCAGCCGGCGGGCGTGGAAGAAGTTCCAGGCCAGGCCGAGCGAGACGAACAGGCCGAGCACGCCGACCTGCGTGGCCCGCTGCGCCAGGCCGACCTCGGTGGGCAGGTGGTGGGTCGTCGCCAGGGCATCGCGGAAGCCGGCGAGCCCGAGAGGCGCCTCCGCCCCCGGCGCGATCCGGTCGAGCAGGGCCGAGGCGTGGAGCGGGATCGCCGCCCGGATCGAGCCCGAGGAGGCCCCGGGGCGCCTCCGGCCCCCTTCGAGGGCGAGCGCGGCGACCTTGCCGATCAGGTCCAGGGCCCTCGCCTCGTCGGTGGGGGAGGCGGTGGCCCCGCCCGGGCCGGCCGAGCCGAGGGCGTCGACGAGGATGGCCCGGCCGTCGGGCTGGACCCAGACCTCGTCGACCGACAGGTCGGCCGGCATCGAGCCGTCGAGCGAGGCGGCGGCCAGCTCGTCGGCGAGGTCTTCGAGGATCGGCCGGGCGTCGCGCCAGGGGAGCCCTTCGGCCCCGGCGAGGTCGGCCAGGGGGCAGCCGGCCGGGGCGACGTAGGCGTCCCACCGCCCCTCGGCCTGCTCGCCGCCGTCGAGCCATCGGGGCCGGGTGGCCCGGGCCACCTCGCGGCGTGCGGCCTCGGGCTCGGGGCTCCCCTTGGGCCTGAGGACGATCCAGACCTCGCGGCCGAGGCTGGAGTCCTCGCCCGAGACCACCCGTCGGCCGGGCTCCCAGCGCACCGCCCCGCGGACCTTGTACGGCCCGACGACCTGCATCACCCCGACCGGCCGAGTCACGCTCCCCCGGTCCCGGCCGATCGGCCGCCTCGAAGCGCCGGCCCGCCGCTTCCGGTCGCCGGCCAGGCCGACCACCCGGGTCCGGCAGGCGATGTCGTGCAGGCAGCGGTATTCCCGGTCCCGCAGGAGCGGCCAGGCCAGGATCGCCAGGCCGACCCCCTCGGCCAGCAGGCACGTCGCCCACCAGGCCGGCCGGCCCAGGCCCGGGGGCCGGTCCCCCAGGAACCAGAAGTCGAGCGGCAGCTCCGCCAGCGGCAGGAAGAACAGGGCCCGGGCCGTCCCCCGGGCGAAGCCGATCGACGTGCGGCCTGACAGCCCGACCACCCGGAGCCCGACCAGCCGCTTGCCGATCGAGCCGCCCCAGAGGCCGTCGCCGATCCCGAAGTACGCCACGTTGAAGGTCATGTCGATCGCGATGGCCAGGTCCGCCAAGCTCCCGCCCAGGGGGTAGGTCAGCGCGAAGACGGCCGCGGCGGTCACCAGATCGTCGAAGAGGAACGCCCCGACCCGGAGGCCGAAGTTGCCCGGGGGGAGCTGGCCCGGCCGGAACGGCAGGATCGCGGCCCGGAACTCGTCGAGGTCGCGGAACCGGCGGTCGCGGTCGCGCTCCAAGCCTCGGCGGATCGCCCGGTCGAGGCCGGCCGGGACCTCGGGCCGGGACTCGCGGGCCGACGGGGCCGGGTCGCTGACGATCCGGGCCATCGTCGCCGAGGCGTCCCCCCGGTCGAACGGGGCCCGGCCGGTCAGGAGGTAGAACAGGGTCGCGGCGGTCGAGTAGACGTCGGTCCGGGCGTCGAGCGGCTCGACCTTGATCTGCTCGGGCGAGGCGTACAGCGGGGTCCCCAGGAACGACCCGGTCCGGGTCAGGCTGCTCGGCCCGACCTGCGACTTGGAGAGGCCGAAGTCGCCGACCTTGACCCGGCCGTCGCCTTCGAGGAAGCAGTTCGACGGCTTGACGTCGCGGTGGATCAGGCCGAGCCGGTGGGCCTCGCGGAGCCCCTCGACCACGTCGAGGATCTTGGCCACGGCGTCGCCGACTTCGAGCGGCCCCCCCTTCTCGACGAGGTCGCCCAGGGTGGCGCCGGTCATCAGCTCCATGACGATGTAGGGGCGGCCGTCGCCGTCCTCGTCGGCCTCGATCACGAAGACGCACCGGGGGTGGGCCAGGGTGCTGGCCAGCCGCCCTTCGAGCCGGAACCGGTCGACCGCCCCCTGCGAGTTGACGTAGCCCGGGGCGATGATCTTGACCGCCACCCGGCGCCCATGCCGGAGGTCTTCGGCCTCGTAGACGGTGCCCATCCCCCCCCGGCCGAGCTGGCGGATCAGGCGGTAGTCGCCGACCCGTTCGTGCGGCTCGGAGCCGGTTTCGGCCCCCGGCTCGAAGGCGGTCGTCTCTTCCCCCCTGGGCGAGCCCGAGCCGGTCGCGGCGACGGTCTCGGACGCGGCCTCGACCGGCGGCAGCGACTGGCCGCAATAGGCGCAGAACGACGGCCGGTCCCCGCTGTACGTCAGGACACGCGAACACCGGGAGCAGGAGAGCTGGGGCATGGACCGACGTTATCCTGGAGTCCGAGATCGCCCCCTTCGGGTTTACCGCCCGAGGGCCCCCGGTGCAAGCGACCCGCGGCCCAATCCGACCGCCCGATCCCGGCGACAACCGGCCGGCACGGCCGGTAGGATGGCCCCCGAGCGACCCTGCCCCGAAGCCCCACGCCGATCGGAGCCGCCCGCCATGCCCGCCGCCCGACGCCCCCGCCTCCCGGCCCGAAGGCCAGGTCATCCCCGGCCTGGCCGAACACGGCGGTGCCTATAGCACGAGCATGGAGGTCGCCCCCGACCTCAAGCTCGTGGCCATCTTCCTGGCCGAGCACGCCGGCTACCCCGGCGACGAGGGCCTGGCCAAGCTGACGTTCACCGAGGCCTTCCGCGCGGCCTTCGGCAAGTGACCGGGGCGCCGCGAGGCCGGCGATCGGCCGGGCGGCACGGGACTTGCTCTCGTTTCCCCTCCCTGCTCAGGCCGTCCGCCCGATGCCTTGACCATCCTCCTCGAATCACGAGAATGTGGCCGAGCCTTCGAAAATTCGACCCGATGCCCGACGGGGGCCGATCGGGCCGAGCCCGGGGATTTGCGTCGATGACCGATCGCTCCACCACGGCGCGGCGCGGCAACGCGGTCGTCCCCCCCGCCCCGACCGATCCGGGAGGGGGCGGAGGGCCGGCCCGGGCGCTCGTCGAGGCGATCCCGCAGGTCGTCTGGACCGCCCGGCCCGACGGCACGGTCGACCACTTCAACGATCGCTGGTTCGCCTACACCGGCCTCTCCCTGGCCGACAGCCTCGGCTGGGGCTGGAAGCCGGCGCTCCACCCCGACGACCTCGCCCCGACGGTCGAGGCTTGGGAGCGCGCGGTCGGGCTCGTCGAGCCGTTCGAGGCCGAGGCGCGGGTGCGCAGGGCGGCCGACGGCTCGGACCGCTGGCACCTGTTCCGGGCCGAGCCGGTCCGGGGCGACGGCGGGCTGCTCGGCTGGGCCGGCACCTGCACCGACGTCGACGACCGGAGGCGGGATCGCGACGCCCTCGGCGAGCAGGCGTCGCGGTTCCGCTCGCTCTCCGAGGCGATGCCCCAGATCGTCTGGGTCGCCCGGCCCGACGGCTACCACGAATACTTCAACGGCCGCTGGTACGAGTTCACCGGCATGGACCCCGGGCGGAGCATCGGCTGGGGCTGGAGAGCCCCGCTCCACCCCGACGACGTCGAGCGCTCCAAGCGGCGCTGGCGGCAGGCGACCGCCTCGGGCGAGCCCTACGAGATCGAGTACCGGTTCCGCCGGGTCGACGGGGTCTACCGCTGGTTCCTGGCCCGGGCCGTGCCGATCCGCGACGCCTCGGGCGTGGTCAAGGTCTGGTTCGGCACCTGCACCGAGATCGACGATCAGAAGCGGGTCGCGCACGAGCTGGAGCTCGCCCGGGTCGAGGCCGAGCGGGCCCTCGACGCCCTCCACCTGAGCCGTGAGCGGTTCCGGACCCTGGTCGAGGCGGTCCCACAACTGGTCTGGTCCTGCCGGCCCGACGGGTCTTGCGACTACCTGAGCCGGCAGTGGGTCGAGTACACCGGCCTCCCGCTCGAAGACCAGCTTGGCCACGACTGGACCCTGGCGATCCACCCCGAGGACCGCGACACGACGTATCGCTCCTGGATCGAGGCCGCCGCCACCGGGGCCCACTACGACGTCGAATACCGCCTCCGCCGCCACGACGGGCAGCACCGCTGGTTCCACGCCCGGGGGGTCCCGGTGGTCGAGGGCGACGGCCCGATCACCGCCTGGTTCGGCACCAGCACCGACATCGACGACCGCAAGCGGATCGAGGGGGAGGTCCGCCGGCTCAACCGCGACCTCGAAGCCCGGGTCCAGGCCCGGACCGTCGAGCTGGAGCGGGCCAACGCCGACCTCAAGGCCTTCACCGCCAAGCTCGAATGGAGCAACCGCGAGTTGCAGGAGTTCGCCTCGGTCGCCTCGCACGACCTCCAGGAGCCGCTCCGCAAGATCCAGGCGTTCGGCGACCGCCTGGAGGCCAAGGCCGGCCCCGCCCTCGGCGACGAGGGGCGTGACTACCTCGGCCGGATGCGGGCCGCCGCCGGCCGGATGCGGACCCTGATCGACGACCTCCTGGCCTTCTCGCGGGTCTCGACCAAGGCCCGGCCCTTCGCCCCGCTCGACCTCGGCAAGGTGGCCCGCGAGGTCCTCTCCGACCTCGAAGGGCGGATCGCCCAGACTTCCGGCCGGGTCGAGGCGGTCGACCTGCCCACCGTCGCAGCCGACGCCACCCAGATGCGGCAGTTGTTCCAGAACCTGATCGGCAACGGCCTGAAGTTCCACAAGCCGGGCGTCCCCCCCGCGATCCGGGTGTCCGCCCGCACGCTCGAATCGGCCGAGCGTCCCGACCCCGACGTCCCGGCCGTCGAGATCGGCTTCGAGGACAACGGGATCGGCTTCGACCCGAAGTACCTCGACCGGATCTTCAACGTCTTCCAGCGGCTCCACGGCCGCAACGAGTATGAGGGGACCGGCATGGGCCTGGCTATCGTCCGGAAGATCGTCGAGCGCCACGGCGGCTCGATCACCGCCCGGGCCGAGCCGGGCCGGGGGGCGACGTTCGTGGTCGTCCTGCCCGTCGCCCAACCCCAGAGCGAGGACCCGTCGTGAGCGCCTCCCAATCCTCCAGGCCGATCGTGATCCTCATGGCCGACGACGACGCCGACGACCGGATGCTCACCCGCGACGCCCTGGAGGAGAGCCACCTGGCCAACGAGATCCGCTTCGTCGCCGACGGCGAGGAGCTGATGGACTACCTGCTCCACCGCAAGAGCTTCGCCGAAGCCGCCGACGCCCCCAGGCCCGGCGTGATCCTGCTCGACCTGAACATGCCCCGCAAGGACGGCCGCGAGGCCCTCGCCGAGATCAAGGCCGAGCCCTCGCTCCGCCGCATCCCGGTCGTGATCCTGACCACATCCAAGGCCGAGGAGGACGTGTACCGGTCCTACGACCTGGGGGCCAACTCCTACATCACCAAGCCGGTGACGTTCGACGCGCTGGTGGAGGTGATGCGCGGCCTGGGCCGCTACTGGCTCGAGATCGTCGAACTGCCCGACGCGCGGGGGGGTTGAGATGATCGACGGCCCCCTCCGCGTCCTCCTGGTCGAAGACGACGAGGAAGACTACATCCTGACCCGCGAGCTGCTCGCCGACGCCGGCCCCGGCGTCTTCGAGGTGGAGTGGGCCCCCAGCCACGACGCCGGCCTGGAGATCATCGGCGAAGGGCGGCACGACGTCTATCTGCTCGACTACTACCTCGGCCTCCACACCGGGCTCGACCTGCTCAAGGAGGCGACCTGCCGGGGATGCACCGCCCCCCTGATCCTCCTGACCGGCCAGGACGACCGCGAGGTCGACGTCGAGGCGATCCGCGAGGGGGCGTCGGACTACCTCAGCAAGGGGCGGATGGACGCGGTCAGCCTGGAGCGGTCGATCCGCTACGCCGTCGAGCGGAAGCGGTCCGAGGACAAGCTCCGCAAGGTCCAGGCCGAGCTCGAGGACCGGGTCCGCGAGCGGACCGCCGAGCTCGCCCACGCCAACCAGGTCTTGCAGGCCGCCAGCCACGCCAAGGACCAGTTCCTCGCCGTCCTCAGCCACGAATTGCGGACCCCGCTGACCCCGGTCCTGATCGGCGTGTCCGAGCTGCTCGAAGACCCCGAGACGCCCGAGTCGATCCGGCCGTTCCTGGAGGTCGCCCGCCGCAACGTCGAGCTCGAAGCCCGGCTGATCGACGACCTGCTCGACGTGACCCGGATCGCCCAGGGGAAGCTCCGGCTCAACCGCGAGGTGGTCGACGCCCACGCCCTGATCCGCCAGGCGATCGAGATCTGCCGCGACGAGATCGGGGCCTCCGGCGTGGTGCTGGACGTCGACCTCGCCGCGGGCGAGCACCACGTCGACGGCGACCCGGCCCGGATCCAGCAGATCGCCTGGAACCTGATCAAGAACGCCGCCAAGTTCACGCCCAAGGGGGGGCGGATCGAGGTCCGCTCGGGTTCGAGCCGGTGCGAGGCCGAGGGCCCCGGGCGGCTCACCCTGACCGTCGCCGACACCGGGGTCGGCATCGACCCCGAGGCCCTGCCCCTGGTCTTCAACGCCTTCGAGCAGGGGGGCCCGGCGATCACCCGCCAGTTCGGCGGCCTCGGGCTCGGCCTGGCGATCAGCCGGAGCCTGGCCGATGGCCACGGCGGCGGCCTGGCCGCCGCCAGCCAGGGCAAGGGCCAAGGGGCGACCTTCACCCTCGAACTGCCCACCGTGCCCGCCCCCGGCGAGGCCCCGGGCGCCTCGGGCTCGCCCCCGGCCGAGGAACGCGCCGGGCGTCCGCTCAGCCTCCTGCTGGTCGAGGACAACGCCGACACCCTGCGGATCATGTCGAGGCTGCTCCGCCGCCGGGGGTATCGCGTCGCCACGGCGTCGAGCGTCGCCCAGGCCCTGGAGGTCGCCCGGCTCGAAGGGGCGTTCGACCTCGTCATCAGCGACGTCGGCCTGCCCGACGGCAGCGGCCTGGACCTGATGCGGCGGATCCTCGACCTCGGCCCGGCCCGGGGGGTCGCCCTCAGCGGCTTCGGGACCGAGGAGGACCGCCGGCGGAGCCAGGAGGCTGGCTTCATCGAGCACCTGGTCAAGCCGGTCGACTTCGCCCGGCTCGAATCGACCATCCGGGCCATCTCCGCCGCGATCGAGGCCGCCGAGAGCCCCGAGCTCGCCCCCGCCGCCGAGGCCTGAGCGGGAGCCGGAGCCCCGCCCGGCCCAATCCGCAGGGCCAATTGGTTCTTCATATTGAAGGATTTCTTCCGGGTGGTCGCAGGACCGGGGTAAACAAGTTTACCCCTGCCACCCGGAGTCAAGACCCAGCCCGCTGATGGCGAAAGGAATGATCCGCCCGGGGCCGGCCCGGTCGGTTGTTGAACAAGTGCGGGCGATCGGCTGGAATGGGGCCTTCGGGGCCGAGCCGGCCCCGGTTTCAACCCACGACCCGAGCGGGAGCCCGCATGACGCATCGAAGGACAAGCATCCTGGTCGCCTCGGCCGTGGTGGGCCTCGCGCTGGTCGCCCGGGGGGCCGGCGACACCGGCGGGGCCCGCTGGTGGTCGCACGTCGCGTATCTCGCCGACGACAAGCTCGAAGGCCGCGACACCGGCAGCGTCGGCCACCGCCGGGCCGCCGAGTACGTCGCCGGCGAGTTCGCCAAGCTCGGCCTCGTGGCCGCGGGCACCGAGGGGTACATCCAGCCGGTCCGCTTCAAGTCCAAGGAGATCGACGAGGCCCGCTCCAGCCTCTCCCTGCTCCGCCCCGGCGGGTTGGAGCCGCTGGCCCTCGGGCCCGAGGCAATCATCAGCCTCCGGGCCGACCCGGCCCCGACCGTCGACGCCGACCTCGTCTTCGCCGGCTTCGGCCTGGCCAACGCCGAGGCCGGGCACGACGACTTCGCCGGCCTCGACGTCAAGGGCAAGGTCGTCGTCGTCCTCGCCGGCGCCCCGGCCTCCATCGCCGGCCCCCTGGCCGCTCACATGCAGTCCGCCGGCGAGCGCGGCGACCTGCTCCGCAAGCTCGGGGCGATCGGGATGGTCACGATCCAGAACCCCAAGAACATGGACATCCCCTGGGAGCGCTCCTCGCTCGCCCGGTTCATGCCGGCGATGAGCCTGGCCGACCCGAGCATGGACGACTACCGGGGACTCTCGATCGCCGTCGGGATCAACCCGGCGAAGGCCGACAAGCTGTTCGCCGGCTCGGGCCACACCATGGCCGAGATCCTCGACGCCGCCGACACCGGCAAGCCCCTGCCCCGCTTCCCGATCCCGGCCAAGCTCATCGCCAAGGTGGCCGTGAAGCGGGCCGACGTCGAGTCGCAGAATGTCGCGGCGATCCTCCCCGGCACCGACCCCAAGCTCAAGGACGAGTTCGTCGTCTTCTCCGCCCACCTCGACCACATCGGCGTCGGCAAGCCGATCAACGGCGACCCGATCTACAACGGCGCGATGGACAACGCCTCGGGCGTGGCGGCCATGCTCGACGTCGCCGCGATGATGAAGGAGGCCGGCACCAGGCTCCGCCGCTCGGTCCTCTTCGTCGCCGTCACCGGCGAGGAGAAGGGCCTGCTCGGCTCCCGCTACTTCGCCAACCGGCCCACCGTCCCGCCCAGGCAGATCGTCGCCGACCTGAACACGGACATGTTCCTGCCCCTCTATCCGATGAGGCGCCTGACCGTCTACGGGATCGACGAGTCCGACCTCGGCGACGACGCCAGGAGCGTCGCCGCGTCGCTGGGCATCTCCGCCGAGCCCGACCCCGAGCCCAAGCGGAACGTCTTCATCCGGAGCGACCAGTACAGCTTCATCCGCCGGGGAATCCCCTCGATCGCCCTGAAGGTCGGCTTCGAGAAGGGGTCGCCCGAGGAGGCGCTGTCCAAGAAGTGGCTGACCGAGCGGTACCACGCCCCGTCGGACGACCTGAACCAGCCGGTCGACAAGCAGTCGGCGGCCGACTTCGACGCCTTGGTCGCCCGACTCCTGGAGCGGGTCGCCAACCGCGATTCCCGGCCGAGCTGGAAGGCCTCGTCGTTCTTCAAGCGGTTCGCCGGTTGAAGGCCGGCCCGGCCCGGAGGCTGGCGGCGGCGTCCCTGATCCTCCCGGGGATCGTCGCCGCCGCCGCGCTGCTGTACGCCCGGGGGCCGTCGCCGGCCCGGGCCCTGGAGGGGGCGGCGGACCGACTGGCGAGCCTCGGACCCTGGGGGCCGATCGCCTACGGGGCGGCCTGCACCCTCGCGTTGATCCTGATGGTCCCGGCCACGCCGCTAACGATCGTCGCCGGCGCGGCGTTCGGGCCGGTGGTCGGGGCGATCACGGCCACCGTCGCCCTCAACGCCGGCTCGGCGCTCTCGTTCCTCGCGTCCCGCTACCTGGCCCGCGACGCCATCGCCGCCCGCCTCCGGCGCCACCCGAGGGCCGGGCCGATCCGCCGGATGGCCGCCGCCGACGGCTGGAAGCTGGTCGTCCTGCTCCGGCTCTCCCCCTTGGTCCCCTTCGGCCTCCAGAACTACGCCCACGGCCTGACGGCGATCTCATTCCGGGGCTTCGCCCTGGCGGGGGGCCTGGGGATGCTGCCGGCCACCGTGCTCTACGCCACCCTCGGCGACATGGGCCGCTCCGGCCTGGCGACGCCCGGCCCCGGCCGGTCGAAGACCCCCCTGGAGTGGGCCGTCCTCGTGGTCGGGGTCGCCGCCACGGCCGCCGTGCTCGCGCAAGCCTCGCGGATGGCCCGGCGTTCGCTCAAGGCCGACGACGGCCCGGGGCCCGAGCCTTGATCACGACTTCGGCCGGGCCTTCTTCAACTTCGGGGCCGACGCCTTCTTGCGGGCCGTCTTGGCCGCCTCGGTATTGGCCACGAACTGCTTGCCCCGCTTCGACCCGGCCTCCTTCTTCGAGTCGGTGGCCTCCTTCTCGTCGGGCGTGAGCTCGTCGCAGGCCTTCTCGGGGAGGTAGCGAGATGTCTCGCCGTCCTCCTTGTGGATGGCGGGCCCGCCGTCGGCGGTCTTCCACTTCTCGTCGGTCCACTGGTCGAGGTGCTGCTGGGATTCGGACTTCTTGCCGTCTTCCTGCTCGTACTCGCCCCCGGCCTTCTTGTACTCGGCCGCCAGGAGCTGCGCCTTGCGGGCGCTCCACTGGCCGGGCTTGCCCCCCTTGTCGCCGGCGGTGATCTCGGCCTTGAGCTTGTCGCGTAGCTCGGGGTCGGAGTAGAGCCCCGGCGACGACGCCTTGGCCTTGGCCTTGGGGGCGGCCTTCTTGGCCGGGGACGCCTTCTTCTTCGGTGCGGACTTCTTGGCGGCTGCCATCGTTCTCCCCCGATCGCCTGCGGGATGACCTGGGCGGAGGCCGCCCTTTGGCCCAGGCAAACCCCGTGCCCCGATCGGCCCGGCCTCCGCCGCCCGGTCGCTGGCATTCGAGGGCGATCGGTGTAACATGGCGGCTCGGGTCGCCGGCGGGTGCGCGGCCGCCCGTTGCCCCCCCGGAGGAACCGATCGATGCGAACCGCCCTGCTCTGCTCGGCCTGGCTCCTGGGAGGGATCGCGATGGCGGGAGGCGACGATCGGACCTACCCGCCGGCGGCGGAGCTGCCACCCCGGCCGGCGATGCCCGACCCCTTGACGATGCTCGACGGCTCGAAGGTCGCCACGCCCGAGGAGTGGGACGGCGTGCGCAAGCCCGAGCTCAGGGCGTTGTTCCAGCATTATATGTACGGCATGCTCCCCCCCGCCCCGGCGATCACGACCGAGCCCGAGGGGGAGCCGGCGGCCTGCCTCGGGGGTAAGGCCCGGCGCAAGCAGGTCGTGATCCGCTTCGGGCCGGCGGGGACGCCGCCGATCCACCTGCTGGTGGTCGTGCCGGCGAAGGGGGCCGGCCGCTTCCCGACGTTCCTCGGGCTCAACTTCCACGGCAACCACGCCGCCCTGGATGATCCGGGCATCCCCCTGCCGACGGCCTGGATGCCGCCCGGCGCGCCGGGGGTCGTCGGGAACAAGGCGACCGACGCCGGCCGGGGGAAGGAGGCGAACGTCTGGTCGGCCGAGAAGGTGATCGACCGGGGGTACGGCCTGGCCCTGTTCTACAGCGGCGACGTCGCGCCCGATCACCCGGGCTTCGCCGACGGGGTCTTCCCCGCTTATGCCCGGCCTGGCCAGGCCGGCCGGGCCCCGGACGAATGGGGCGCGGTGGCCGCCTGGGCCTGGGGCATGATGAGGGCGGTCGACTATCTGCGGGCCGACCCCGAAGTCGACCCGGGCCGGATCGCGGTGGTCGGGCACTCGCGGATGGGCAAGGCGGCGCTGCTGGCCGGGGCGTTCGACGACCGGATCGCCCTGACGATCGCCCACCAGGCCGGCTGCGGCGGCTCCGCCCCGAGCCGTGGCACGGAGGGCGAGCAGGTCCGCCAGATCAACGACCGCTTCCCCCACTGGTTCGCCGGCGCGTTCCACGACTTCAACGACCGAGTCGACCGGCTCCCCTTCGACCAGAACTGCCTGATCGCCCTGGCCGCCCCCCGAGCCGTCCTCCTGACCAACGCCACGGGCGACGCCTGGGCCAACCCCCCGGGTCAGTTCGAGGCCCTGAAGGCCGCCGGACCCGCCTATCGCCTGCTCGGCGTCGCCGGGATCGACCCGACCTTGGCCATGCCGGCGACCGGCCACCTCGTCGGCGACCGCCTGGGCTACCACATCCGCCCCGGCAAGCACGCCATGACCCCCGACGACTGGACCGTCTTCCTCGACTTCGCCGACAAGCACCTCGGCCCCAAGTGACGCCCGCCCGCTCCCACCAAAGCCCCAGGGTATACCCATGAATCGACATGCGCGCCGGATCGCCCTCGCGATGGCCTGCTTCCTCCCCTCGGCCGCCCTGGCCGCCGACCCGTGGGTCGTCTACAAGGGAGGGGACGGGCCGGGCAAGGGGAAGCAGGTCGTCCTGATCAGCGGCGACGAGGAATATCGCTCGGAGGAGGCGCTGCCGCAACTGGCGCAGATCCTCGGCAAGCGGCACGGCTTCGACTGCACGGTCCTCTTCGCGATCGGCAAGGACGGCTCGATCGACCCGAACCGGTCCGACAACATCCCGGGCCTGGAGGCCCTGCGCAAGGCGGACCTGATGATCATCGCCACCCGGTTCCGCGACCTCCCCGACGACCAGATGGGCGAGATCGTCGCCTACGTCGAGTCGGGCCGGCCGATCATCGGGATGCGCACGGCCACGCATGCGTTCAACGTCAAGGGGGCGAAGTCGTACCCCCACTACACGTTCGACAGCAAGAAGTGGGACGGCGGGTTCGGCCGCCAGGTGCTCGGCGAGACCTGGATCAGCCACCACGGCGACCACGGCAAGCAGAGCACCCGGGGGATAGTCGCCCCCGACGCCAAGGACCACCCGATCGTCCGGGGGATCAAGGACGGCGACATCTGGGGCCCGACCGATGTTTACGGCGTCCGCCTGCCCCTCTCCGGCGACGGCAAGGCCCTGGTGCTCGGGCAGGTCGTGGCCGACATGACGCCGGGCGGCAAGGCCGTCGAGGGGCGGAAGAACGACCCGATGATGCCGGTCGCCTGGGTCCGGACCTTCGCCGGCCAGTCCGGCAAGCCGGCCCGGGTCTTCACGACCACGATGGGCGCCGCGACCGACCTGGAGGCCGAGGGGACCCGCCGGCTCCTGGTCAACGCCGCCTACTGGGCCGTCGGCCTCGAAAGCCAGATCAAGCCGGACGCCGACGTCGCCATCGTCGGCGAGTTCAAGCCCAGGCCGTTCGGCAACAACAAGTTCGCCCCCGGCGTCAGGCCCGAGGCCTACGCCGACCATTGATCCGACGGGGATTGCATGAGCCGATACCAGCGCCAGGATGAGACGCCCGACGCCCTGTTCTACCGGAGCCCGAGGCTGGTCACGCACATCGACGACCGGGCGATCGCCGCCGTCACGCAGGTCTACCGCGAATACCTCCCCGCCGGCGGGGCGATCCTCGACCTGATGAGCAGCTGGGTCAGCCACCTCCCGCCCGAGGTCGAGTACGGCCGGGTCGTCGGCCTCGGGATGAACGCCCGGGAGCTGGCGAGCAACCCGAGGCTGGACGGGCGGGTCGTCCACGACCTCAACCTCGACTCGACGCTCCCCTTCGAGCCGGCCGAGTTCGACGCCGCCACGCTCTGCGTCTCGGTCGACTACCTGGCCCGGCCCGCGCTCGTCCTGGGGGACGTCGCCCGGGTCTTGAAGCCGGGCGGGCCGCTGGTCATCACCTTCTCCGACCGCTGCTTCCCCACCAAGGCGGTCCGCCCCTGGCTGGAGGCCGACGACGCCGGCCGGCTCCGGCTGGTCCTCGGCTGGCTGGCCGAGTCCGGCCGGTGGGATCGGGTCGAGACCCTCGACCGAGGGCGCCGGAGGCCCTCGGGCGACCCGCTCCACGCGGTGATCGCCCGGAGCCTCGGCGCCTGATCGGGGCGAAGCCCGACCTGGTCGGCGAAAACGCGTTTCCGGGGAACCGGGCGCTCAGTCGGCCTGGCGTAGGGGGGCGGAATAAGTCAGCTCGGTGATCGAATCGAGGTCGATGATCGCCGTCCGGGCGTCGTCGTGCCGCAGGAACACGGTATCGAACCTCGGCGAGGCGAGGATGTTCTCGGGGTGGGCGGCCGGGTATTCACCGCCGGCCCCGGTGTGGATCGAGAAGGGCTTGAAGGGCCGCCGCTCGATCGCCGCCCGGATCGTGTCGAATTCATGGTCAATCGATCCCTCAAGGTGGGTCCAGCGATCCGCGTGGCCTCCCCCGAGGGGAGGCACGATCCTCGGGTCGAGGCGGTGGCCGTCGGGCCGTCGGTGCGGCCCGACGTGGTCGTTTCCACGATGAGCGCCGCTCACTTCGGGGGCGCGTCGGTCCGGAACGGGACGGCGGGCAGGCCGGACTGGTTGTAGAGGTTGCACGCCGGGTTGTCGGCCCAGGCGTAGCGGACGGTCGCGGGCTTCTCGACGTCGGCCGAGGAGACGAGCACGGTGTCCCCCTCGATCTTGGCGTCGGCCCAGGCGAACTTGCCGTCCTCGCCGGCGACGGCGAAGCCTTCGAGCGGGCCATCCCCCTTGGCCACGAGTCCGCCGCCGAGGTGGTCGAAGCTCAGGCGGGCGGCGCGGCCTTCGACGGCCATCCCCTTGTAGACCGGCCCTGAAGGCTCGACGTCCCCCTTGCCGTAGGTCATGGCCAGGGCGGCCAGGGCCAGTCGGCGGCCGACCTCCTGCTTGTTGGTCGGGTGGATGTCGCCCGCGTCGCCGATGTCGATCGCCAGGGCGACCCCGACGTTGGGCAGGGCCCTGGTGGCGAGGAACTGGGCCTCGCGCAGCTCGGCCCAGGCCGAGTCGACCGGCTGCTCCCGCCGCTTCTGGTAGTTGGCGAGCTGGACGATCAGGAACGGGAAGTCGCCCACGCCGAACTGCGACCGCCAGTCGCGGATCAGGGTCGGCAGGAGTGTCCGGTACTGCCCGGCCCGGCTCGCGTTCGACTCCCCCTGGTACCAGGTGGCCCCCTTGATCGGGAACGCGCCGAGGGGGGCGATCATCCCATTGTGCAGGACGGTCACCCGGTTCGGCCCGGAGCCGTCGGGCTCGGGCGGGGTGGACAGGTTCGACATGGCGGCCGCCTCCTTGTAGGACCAGGGGCCGGCCAGCGAGACCGGGTCGAGCTTGGCGTCGGCCGGTCCCGAGAGCTTCAGGGCGTCCTTGCCGCCGACGAACCCGCCGAGGCCCGAGGTGTCGAGCACCCGGACGGCGATCACGTTCCGGCCGGCCTTGAGCAAGCCTTCGGGGACCTTGTACGACCGGCCCGTGAGCCAGACGTTCATCCCGCCGACGGCCTTGCCGTTGACGAACGTGGTGTCGCGGTCGTCGATCGGGCCGAGGTCGAGCCGGGCGGCCTTGCCCTCCCAACCTTCGGGCAGGTCGACCTCCTTGCGGTACCAGAGCAGGCCGTCGAAGTCGGGCAGGCCCTTGGTCTCCCAGTTGCCGGGCAGGTCCATCGACTTCCAGGCCGAGGCGTCGTAGCCCGGGTCGGCCCAGGTCGGCTGCTCCTGCGAGCCGGGGTCGTTCTTGGCCCACCAGGCGGCCATGGCCTGCGCGAACGAGGTGGGCGCCTTCTGGTCGGCGTCGGCCTCGCGGCGGATCTCGGCGAGGCCCCGGCGGAAGTCGTCCATCGAGTCGAGGGCCCTGGCGCTGGTCCAGGCCTCGGCCACGGTGCCGCCCCAGGTCGAGTCGATCAGCCCGATCGGCACGTCGAGTTCGCGCCGGAGGTCGCGGCCGAAGAAGTAGCCGACGGCCGAGAAGTCGGGCACCGTCGCGGGCGAGCAGACCTCCCAACGGACGTCGATCGTCGCCGTCGGCGCGGTGGCGACCTTCTTGGGCACGGTGATCAGCCTGATCCTCGGGTGGTCGGCCGCGGCGATCTCCTGCCGGGGCCTGTCGGACCGGTCCACCGACCACTCCATGTTCGACTGCCCCGAGCAGAGCCAGACGTCGCCGATCAGGATGTCCCCGGCCTCCACCTCCATCTTCGGGCCCGAGACGAGCAAGGTGTACGGCCCGCCGGCGGGGAACGGGCCGAGCCTGGCGGTCCAGAGGCCGGAGGCGTTGGCGGTGGTCTCGACCGACTGGCCGGCGAAGGCGACCTTGACCCGCTGGCCGGCCTCGGTCCACCCCCGGAACGGGATCGGCACGTCGCGCTGGAGCACGGCATGGCCGGAGAACAGGGGGTCGAGGAAGGGCCGCCCCTGGGCCCCGTCGTCGGCGCCGACGAGCAACGCGGCGGCGAGCGTCAATGTCGCGATCATGGCCCGGGGTCCCCAGAATTGCCGGTGCCCGCCCCTCCCGGGCCCGTCCCGGTCGATCGAAGCGCGAGCCCCTGCCTGGAGATAGGATAGAGCGGGCCGGACCCGCTCCGCAACGGCCTCGCGTCGCCCGATCGGTCCCGATCGGTTCGTCAGCCTGGTTCGGTTCACCCTCGCAAGGTGCAAGCAAACATGTAGGGTGGGTCGAGCGGAGCGAGCCCCACCATCGAGGCGTG
>JAABUQ010001273.1_pt1 | contig 55246 bp, 50 predicted proteins | sample 5560001 | NCBI WGS metagenome assembly JAABUQ01 (sample SAMN10711888, study PRJNA513371) | rock metagenome | isolation source: Antarctica rocks | place: Antarctica: Victoria Land, Finger Mt nord | collected 2015-12-18
CGCCATCCGCCTCGGACTCACCAACGGCCGCCTCGAAGGCCTCAACAGCCGCATCCGCCTCATCAGCCACCGCAGCTTCGGCTTCCACTCAGCCGACCCCCTCATCGCCCTCGTCTACCTCTGCTGCTCAGCCATCACGATCGGACTGCCGCGATCACGTTCACCACCAAACGGTGCGAAGCGCCTGCTCTACGGCGTCGCAGAGGATGAGCACAAACGTCCGGCGATCCCCAGGCCGATGACGCTCGCGGGGGCGGCGGAGCGTGTGGATCAGATCGTCCAGACCTCGGTCATAGAAGCGCCGTACATCGACGTGCGCGAGTACCCCACCGACGACGACCACAGCCGGCCTGCTCGTGATTGTCCCGCAGTCGGCACCCGCGCCGCACCAAATGACCGTCGGCGGGGACCTGCAGTTCCCACAAACTCCATGATCATCGCCACGAGTTCCCGCCCCGCCACGGGACGATCAGTCTTGAGTGGCGGGGGCACTCGCCTGAAGTGCACGCCGCTGATGCCCTCGGTTGACCGGATCGAGTAGAAGATGGACAATAGTCTCGAGCCTGGATTCAAGGTTCGAGCCTCGTGCACTTGGGCGGCGCACCACGGCTATGAGTCGGTGTTGCGTCGCCTTAACGGGGGCGTTCCTGGATCTCTGCTTGATTGCGGATCACGCGACGCGAACGCCTCCGCCAGAAGCTTGGCCTCACCGCCCCGATCACGGTGGTGGACATAGCGCATCGTCGTCTGAATGTCGGAGTGCCCCATCCACGCCTGCACGGCCGGAACCTCGGCGCGACGCACAGCGAGCGTTCCGAAGGTGTGGCGCAGGTCATGAAAGCGCAAGTCGCGCACACCAGCCCGCTTCAGCGTCGCCTTGTAACGGGCCCGCAGGGCACCGGTATCCAAGAAACCTCCGAGCTCTCCGGCGAACACCAAGTCCTCCCCCGGCGGTGAAACGCTCACGACGCGCCAAGCCCGCCAATGCCTCGGCGACATCGGCCACCAACGGCACCGACCGGACCTTGCCGCTCTTGGGAGTCCCCAGCCCGCCGGCCTGCGTGTGGCTGCGGCGCACCCGGACCACCTCGCTATTGAAATCAACGTCGCGCCACTGAAGAGCGCGCAGCTCCCCCAAGCGCAGGCCTGTGAACGCGGCGGTGAGAAGCAGGCACTTGTCGAGCTCCGAGCCCGCCGCTTCTACGAGCGAGTGGACCTCCTCGGGCGAGAAGGCCTGGATGTTATCGGATACCCGGTACCGGGGACGCTCCACGTCAGCCAGCGGGTTGCGCGGCAGGCCCCAGACCCTCATGGCCCGCCGGAAGATGCCGTGAAGGATGACCAGATACTTGGCAACGGTGCGGTTGGACACGTTCAGCGTGGTCTTCCACCGCTCGAGCACCTCCGGCGTGACGTCCTCCAGGCGCAGGTCACCGAGGTCGCGCAGGATCCGACCGGACGTCTGGCGATAGTCGCTCACGGTCGAGCCCTTGCACGCCCGGTCCTGCTCAACGTAACGCAACCATTCCACTGTCGCGTCGGCCAGCGTTGCTCCCGTGACCACCATCCCGCGAAGCTCACCGCGACGAGCCTGGACCAGCACGTCGTCCAGCCACGCCTGCGCGGCGGTCTTGGTCACATAGCCGACCGCGGGTCGGCCGCGACCGGTCCACGCGGGGCCGATCTTCTTCTGCAGCTGGCGTCCGTCCGGAAGTCGGTACTTGGCGTACCAGACCGGTCCACGCCTGCGCTCGACGCGGAAGACGTGTCCGCTCGGTGGCTGCAAGGTGCGACGTGTGGGCCCCAGCATGTCAACAGTTTATCCGACTCTCGGGACATATCCGGGACACTTTTCGGATCTGGCCAGCTCACTGCAGCCATACCATCGACCAAACAGTAGGTGATTGCAGGCACGGAGCAGCGATGGAATCGAACCATCCAAGCGCCGAGTTGCGACGCCCTGCCGGTTTTGAAGACCGGATGGGCCACCAGACCCCTGCCGCTCCGCGGCGGACGATAACGGCGCTCGGTGCGCGCAACCGACCCCGAAGGGCGACCCGATCTGCCCTCAGCCCAGCCCGTGCTCGAGCGCGCCCTTGACGGTGCCGTCAAGGGCGTTGAGCCGGTACAGGGCCAGCGCCTCCACCGAGCCAAAGCGCCGGCCCGGCGCGGGCTCAGGGCCGTGGTGGCAGAGCACGCAGTGGGCCAGGGCCAGACGCCGCGACTCGTCCAGGCCTTCGGGAGCCAGACGTTCGACCAAGCGCAGGCCCAGCTCGATATGACCGAGCAGCCGACCCTCCTCGGTCAACCCGATCTCGGCCGCGTAGGTGAACTCGCGCGTCTTTCCCACGTCGTGGACGAGCGCCGCGCACAGCAGCAGGTCGCGGTCCAGGCGCGGATGCAGCGGGCCAAGCTCCACCGCCAGCATGGCCACCGACACGGTGTGCTCCAACAGCCCGCCGAGGTAGGCGTGGTGCCCGGCGCGCGTGCAAGGCGCACGGCGCAGGCCGGCGCGTAGCCCCTGGTCGGCGAGCATGCGGTCGAGCAGGGCACGAAATCCGGGCTCGTGGACCTCGCGCACGAGATGCTCCAGAAATCCCTCGAGCTCGTCGAGGTCGCGGTATGCCGTGGGCAGGAAGGCGGCCGGGTCGGCGTCGAGGACCTCCGCGCGCCTGATGTCCTTCACCTCGACCTGCAGCTCCTCCCGGAAGCGCTCCACGCGTCCGCGCACGCGCACAACGTCGCCGCGCTCAAACCGTCCGGCGAGCACGTCCGCGTCGCGAAATGCACGCGCGGCGATGGCGCCGCTGCGGTCGCGCAGCTCCAGGGCCAGGTAGGGCGTGCCCGCGCGCGAGAGCAGGCGGTCCTTGCGCGAGCAGGCGAACAGGCCCGTGACCTCCTGACCCGGACGCAGCGTGGCCACGGTCTGAGCAGCGGCGGCGGTTGGTCGCGTGGCCACCGCCCCATGATGTCCCACCCACCGGAGGCGCGCCTCGCTTCCGGTACGGTGAGGTGAGGATGCAGCCCCTGATCTGGGATCGTCGGCCCGACGGACTGCGTGCGCCGGCGCTGGTGTGTGCGTTCAGCGGGTGGAACGACGCGGGCGATGCCGCCACGGCGGCCGTGAGCTTCCTGGCCTCCTCCCTGGGCGCCGAGCGCTTTGCCCGGATCGATCCGGAGGAGTTCTACGACTTTCAGTCGACGCGTCCACGCATCCGCCTGCTTGCGGGGCAGACGCGCGAGATCGAATGGCCGGTGGTCGAGGTCATGGAGGTGCGCGTCCCGCGGGCCCCGCGCGACCTGGTGCTCATCACGGGATCTGAGCCCTCAATGCGCTGGCGCTCGTTCGCCTCGCTGGTGACCGACCTGGCCGAGGCCCTGGGCGTCCAGATGGTCGTCACCCTTGGTGCCCTGCTGGCCGATGTGCCCCACTCACACCCGGTGACCATGACCGGCCTCGCCTCCGAGACTGCCCTGGTGGAGCGCCTGGGCCTGCAGAACTCCGAGTACGAGGGGCCCACGGGCATCATCGGCGTCCTGCACAGCCTGTGCGCCGACGCCGGTCTACCCTCGGCGTCGCTGTGGGCCAGCGTTCCCCACTACGTCGCCGCGGCCCCCAACCCGAAGGCGGCTCTGGCCCTCGTGCGAAAGCTCGAGCGTCTGGTCGGGGTGTCGGTCGATGCCTCCGAGCTCGAGAGCGCGGCCGCCGACTACGAGCGCCAGGTCGGCCTGGCCGTGCAGAGCGATCCGGACATCCAGGCCTTCGTCGAGCGCCTGGAGCGCGCCGCCGAGAGCGAGCAGGAGCAGCTCAACGCCGAGGATCTTCCCTCCGGCGACGTGCTGGCGCGTGACTTTCAGCGCTTCCTGCGCCAGCGCGGTCCAGAGTCCGGGCACTGACGCGCCGACTGGCCGCGTGCCCGGTGGGCGCACTGCCGGGCGGCGTCCTTTTCTCCAGATGTGAAGCTCGTCGGCTAGGTCTCAGCGGCCGGACATACGATGCGGTAGTCACACATTGAGCAGGCCGCGTAGGACGGGGTGGGCTCGAAGTCCTGACCGAGGATGCCGTCGGCCACCTCGAGCACGAGCTCGGTGACCGTGGCGGCGTCGGTCTCCGCGCGTGGCACCGGGACCTTCTCGTTGTCCAGCACGTAGTAGTAGGCCTGCTGGGCGGCCTCCAGCTGCCACGCCTCCCGGGCCCCCACCGCGTAGAGCGAGAGCTGCACGTCGTCCTTGAGTTGGGTCGCCGTCTTGGGCCGCCCCGTCTTGTAATCGATCAGCTCGTGCCCCCCACCGGGAAGGCGGTCCACCCGGTCCACGCGCCCGCGCAGGTGATGGGGACCCATACGAAAGGCGAACGAACGCTCAAACCACACCGGCTGGGCCGGTTCGTCGCGCAGGCGGTCGTGATAGGTGCTCAGCGCGGTGCGCGCCTTGTCGTGCAGCTGGCGCTCCTGCTCGCTGTCGCCGAAGCCCCCGCGTTTCCAGCCCGCCTCCAGCAGCGTTCCCAGCTCTGAGAGCTGCCGACCCTCCAGAGCGTGATAGCGCTCGAGCACCTGGTGGATGAGGATGCCGAAGCGCTGGTTGAGCGTCGGCTCTGACGGGATGCGAAACACCCGCGCGAATTTGTACTTCAGCGGACACGTGCGGTAGGTCTCGATGTCCGAGGCCGAGAGCACCAACCCGTCACCGCGGCGAGGCAGGAAGGCCTCCAGCGAGGGCTCGTGGCGCTTGGCCAGCACCTGGGCGCGGCGGCGCTCATCGTGCTCGGCCGCCACCAGTACCTCGTCCAGGGCTGAGGTCTGCAAGATCTCGCGCTGCAGCGAGGTTGCCGCGGCGAGCACGCGGGGGTTCAGATCACCCAGAGCGTCGGCCACGCTCTGCTCCGGCGGGCGCGCCACCAGGGCCGCGAGCTTGATCAGTTCCAAAAAGCGCGCCACCCCGTGCGATATGTCCAGGTCGGTGTCCAGGCGCAGCTCGCCCAGGCGCCCCCCGATGCGCGCGACCGAGTCAAGCACCTCCTCGCGCATCATCCGCAGCGTCGAGTGCAGCGTCTCGGCCGGGCCGAACAGCTCCTCTTCGCGCTCCTGCCACTGGGCACCCATCGCCGCGCGCGCTTCCTCGGCGAACGGCGAAGGCGGCTGTACGGCTCCGCGCTCGGAGGACTCGGCGTAGGAGAGCACGACGCGCTCGCGCGCCCGGGTCATGCCCACGTACAGCAGCCGGCGCATCTCCGCCACGTGGGCCGCACGCGAGTCGGCCGGGAGTGCCTCGCCCAGGAGCGCGTCGGCGATCGGCTCTGTCGCCTGCCGTCGGGCGCCGGGCATGCGCGCCGACTGCAACCCGAGCACGTACACGTGATCGAACTCGCGCCCGCGCGCCGCCTCCAGGGTCATCACGGTGACCGTGTCAGAGCGCTGCTCGGCCACCGCCTCCTCCTCCCCCAGCTCGGACTCCGAGACGGCCGCCAGATAGCCCGCGAGCTCGCGGGGGGTGGCCTGGGGCGCGCGGCGCACGTAGGCAGCGGCGATCTCGCCCACGCGAGCCAGATTGACCAGCCGATGGACGACGTCTGACTGGGCGGCGAACAGCTGCTGGCGGCGTAGGCCCAGACGCTCGATCAGACGATGGATGAACACGTCGGGGCGTTCGCTGTCCAGGGCCGCCGCCGCGGCGCGGTGCAGGCGCAGAAATGCGTGCAGGCGCTCGCGGGCCTCGGGCGGAACCTGAGGGGACTCGATCGCCGCTCCCAGCGCGGAGACCATGTCCAGCTTGCGCCGGCGAGCGATCTGGATGACGCGCGCCAGGTCGACCGAGCGCAGCTCCACCGGCGGGCGGGCCAGCGCCCGCACCACCGCACCCGCATCGCGCGGGTCGACCAGCAGCCGCAGCCAGGCCAGCAGATCACGCACCTCGGCACGCTCATAGAAGGCCGCCGCCCCGATCAGGCGGTAGGGCACGGCTCGTTCGGACAGGGCACCGGCCACCGGCACGCTCTCGGCGCCCAGCGAGCGCATGAGGACGGCGATGCGCGCGGGGGCCACCCCCTCGCGAGCGATCAGCCTTTCGACGTCGGCGGCCACGCTTTGGGCCTGGCTGCGCGCGTTGGCGCAGCGCCAGAAGCTCACCTCGCCGCCCGCATCGGCGCTCAGCGCCCGTTCGGAGGATGCGTCGTGGTTGGCCGCCACGACGGCGCCTGACGCGCGCAGCACCCGCTCGGGACAGCGCAGGCTGTGCGTCAGCCTGATCACCGGGGCCTCCGGATGGCGACGGGTGAAGTCGCTCGCGTTCTTGGCCGCGGCGGCGCGATGGCGCCACACCGCCTGGTCCTCGTCGGCCGCCGCCAGCAGGTTGTGATGCTCGCGGGTCAGCAGCTCGGTCAGGGTGACGGCAGCCAGGCTGCAGTCCTGCAGGTCGTCCACCAGGACATGGGCGAAGCGTTCGGCCACACGCGCGCGTACGTGTGCTCGCGCACCCAGCAGGGCGCACGTCTGGGCCACGAGCTCGCCGGCGTCCAGCGCGCCGCGCTCGAGGAGCATGCGGTCGTGGTCAGACCACACCAGGGCAAACTCCCGCTCGCGCTGGGCGTGTTCCAGAGCGGCCTGGCGCGAGGACGCGGGGCCGGCCGGCGCGGCACGCTCGAGCTCGGCCGCCCAGGCGCCGTAGGCCCGGGCGTCGACGAGCTCATTCTTGAGGTGGTCGATGCGGCGCACCAGGGTGGCCATCAGGGCGGGCGGGCGACCACCCATGTCGTGGCGGGCGAGGCTGAGCTCGTCCTGGCGTTCGAGCAGCATGGCCACCCGGTCGGCCTGCGAGGCGGTCACGAAGAAGGGGTCCAGCCCGGCCTCCAGCGCCTCGTCGCGCAGCAGCAGCGCGCACAGCTCGGGCGCGGCATGGACGTGCAGCTGCTCGTAGGAGGCCCGCAGGCGGTCCTCCAGGCGCCCGCGCGCGTCGTCGGCGGTGGCCGGTGAGGCGCACAGCACGAGCACTCCCTCGGGCCCCTGGCCCCGGTCGAGCAGCCACTGCACGCGAGCGAGCAGGGTCTCGGTCTTGCCGCTGCCGGCCCCTCCCAGTATGAGCAGCGGACCGCCGGCGTGTCCGGCTGCGCGTGTCTGGGCGTCGGAGAGCTCGGGCTGAGGCGCTGGCACGGTGATAGGGCCGTAGGATAAGAGCGCATGCACGCCTCCGAGACGGCTCCGGTCGCCGACTGGCTGGGGTTGTGCCGCCGCTCGGTCCGGGGCCTGGTCAAGATGCTCGCCGAGCACCCGTCCACGCTCGAGCGCGCTCGCGAGACGGGCCGCGGTGCGGGGGGCGACGAGGCGGTGTTCATCGACCGCGCGGCGGAGGAGATCATCTTCTCCGAGCTGGACGGCCTGCACGCGGAGGGCCACCGCTTCACCGTCGTCTCAGAGGAACGGGGACACGTGGACTACGGCGACCCGACGGTGCGGGTGGTCATCGACCCCATCGACGGCTCGCTGAACGCCAAGCGGGGGCTAAGCCACCACGCCGTCTCGATCGCGGTGGCCAGTGGGCCGACGATGGCCGACGTCGATTTCGGGTTCGTATACGACTTCGGGCCGGACGAGGAGTGGTCTGCCGCGCGCGGTGGGGGTGCCTTTCTCGACGGCCGCGCGCTGCCCAGCGCGCCGGCGGAGCGCCGCGACGCGGCCGGGCGCCTGGAGATCGTGGCCATCGAGTCTGCCCACCCTCGCCACATCGCCCGAGTAGGCGGCGAATTGCAGGAGGTGGCCCATCGGGTGCGTGCCCTGGGGACGATGGCGGTGTCGATGTGCCAGGTGGTCAACACCCGCGTGGACGGCATGGCCACGCTGTGGCGCTGTCGCGCCGTGGACGTGGCCGCTGCGCAGCTGATCGTGCGCGAGAGCGGCGGGCTGGTGTGCTTCACCGCCTGCGAAGAGCCGCTTGGGGCACCGCTGGATCTCGTGCCCCACTCACCGGTGGTGGCCGCGCGCAGCCAACGCGCCCTGTCCGAGCTGCGGCTCCTGTCAGGATCAGGTAGATGATCGACTGGTCCATTGCGCAGCGGGTGGCCGCTCTGGTGGGTGGCCAGCCCGGCGCGGACGCCGGTCCCGTGGGGCCGTCCGCCGCGGTCCCGGCGCTGCCGCAGGACATCGATGAGCGCGCCCGCGACTACGCGCGCAGGATCACCGACTACACCGGGTTGGTGCCCGCCCACACGCTGCCCGCCCCCGAGGCGGTCGACCGCGCGGGGTGGGTGGCCGCCAACCTGGACAGCATGCGTCCGCTGCTCGAGCCCCTGGCCGACCGCGTGGGCGGCGGTCTCGGCTCACTGGGCGCGGCTGGGCGTGCCGTTTCCGGCGTCGTGCTCGGGGCCCAGGTGGGGCTGCTGACCGGTCTGCTCTCCCAGCGCGTGCTCGGCCAGTACGACCTGGTGCTGCTCGACGCGACGGCCCCCACAAGGTTGCTCCTGGTGACCCCCAACCTCGTCGAGGCGGCGGCCAAGCTGGGCGTCGACCGCGAGGAGCTGGTGTCCTGGGTGGCCGTGCACGAGGTGACCCACGCCGTCCAGTTCACCGGGGTGCAGTGGCTACGCGGCCACCTGGCCGGGCTGGTGGGCGAGTTGCTCGAGGGGCTGGACGTGAAGATAAAGCCGGCCGGACTGCTGCGCATGCCCGAACGCGCCGAGCTGGCCGGACTCGTGGAGGCGGTGCGCAAGGGCGATCTCGTCTCGATCGTGCTCGGCCCCGAGCGCCAAGCGGTGGTGGACCGCATCCAGGCCACGATGTCACTCATCGAGGGGCACGCCGAGCACGTCATGGACGCGGTCGGAGCCCAGTTGCTGCCCAGCCTGCCGGCACTGCGCGCCGCTCTGGACCGCCGCCGTGCCACGCGCTCCCCCGCCTGGCGCATTTTGGAGCGACTGCTGGGTCTGGAGCTCAAGATGCGCCAGTACGAGCAGGGCCGGCGATTCTGCGACGGGGTAGTGCAGCAGGGCGGCATGGAAGCGCTGAACCGCGCCTGGAGCTCGCCGCAGGCGCTGCCCAGCCTGGCCGAGCTGCAGTCGCCGCGCGCGTGGGTAAACCGAACACGCGTTCGGGAGCTCACCAGCCCGGACGCGTGATCATCGCCCCGCCAGGCGGGAATTCGCCGTTCGGGCGCGGCTTTTGCGCGCATCGTGCGAACGAACATGTAACGGTGACGCCGGCGCGGTTTACAAACAAGTGTTCGGTGGTAAGTTGTTCCCCGGACACGAACAGAGTCCGTTGTCCCTAGCCTCACGCGAGGCTCGAGAGGAGCCAAGACATGGCCACTACCGCCACCACCAAGCGCAAGACCGCCGCCACGAAGCGCTCGACGACCGCCAAGAAGGCGGCCACCACGCGTACCCGTAACGAGGCCGCGGCCACGCGCGACAGCGCTCGCAGCAGCGCTTCGCGACGCGCGAACACCGCCGCCCGGCGCACCAGCGCGGCCACCGATCGTGCAACCGATCGGGCCAAGGCCGAGACCCGCAGAGCCGCCACGCGCGCCCAGGAAGAGGCCCGCACGCCCGTGGAAGTGGTGGGCGGTTACGCCGAACGCGTCGTGCTCATCCCCGTGGGAGCGGCCCTCGTCGCCCGCGACCGTGTGGTTTCCAGCGTCAACGACGTCATCACCGGCTACTCCAGTCCGGCCCGCGCCCAGACCCAGCTCAAGCGCTTTGAGCGACGCGGCACCACCGCGCGCCGCGGCCTCGAGCGCGAGGTGCGCAAGACGCGCACCCGCGTCGAACGCGAGCTGCGCCAGCGTCGGCGCACCCTCTCGGCCCAGGCCGACCAGGCCTCCGCCCAGGTGGAGAACGTGGTGCAGTCGGGCATCAAGGACGGCGCCCAGTTCGTCACCCGCGTGCAGGAGCGAGTGCTCAGCCGCTGAGGCTCAACGCTTAACCCACCCCGGGCGGAGAGGCCACGGGGATCGGGAAAGTCTGCCGGCCTCATATCCCGCCGGCAGAAGAAGGAACCTCTCCTCCCTCAGCCAACGGAGCGACCTCGGTCGCTCCGTTGGTGTTTAAGGTCTCGCGGGTTGGGCAGCGTTTGTCAGAATGAACCACATGGATCCACAGCCACCCGGTCGCGCCGGCCCCGAGGACAGCCGGGGGGAGCGGTCCCAGCCGCGCGGGGGTGAGGCGCAGGGATCGTTGGCCCGGGTGGCCAACGTGATCTGCGTCGGCTCGGGCAAGGGAGGGGTGGGCAAGTCCACCCTGACCGCCAACCTGGCCGCGGCACTGGCCGTGGAGGGCAAGCGCGTCGGCGTGCTCGACGCCGACGTCTGGGGCTACTCGATCCCTCGCATGTACGGGCTGGGCGCCACGCGCCCGATGGTCTCCTCCGAGCGCAAGATCGTGCCCCTCGACGCCCACGGCATCAAGGTCATGTCGATCGGCTTCTTCGTCGAAGAGGACGCCGCCGTGGTGTGGCGCGGACCGATGCTGCACAAGGCGCTGACCCAGTTCCTGCAGGACGTCGAATGGGGCCAACTGGACTACCTGCTCATCGACCTTCCGCCGGGAACCGGCGACGTGTCCATGACCCTGGCCCAGCTGTTGCCCCAAGCGCAGTTTCTCATCATCACCACGCCCCAGCCGACCGCTCAGCGGGTGGCCCGCCGAGCCGCGGAGATGGCGGGCAAGGTGGATCTGGAGGTCGTGGGCGTGATCGAGAACATGGCGGGCTTCGTCACGCCGGGAGGCGAACGCTTTCAGATCTTCGGGGAGGGGGGCGGTCAGGAGCTCGCCGACGAGCTCGACGTACCCATGCTGGGCAAGGTCCCGCTCACCATGCCGCTTCGCCTGCAGGCCGACGCGGGCCTACCGCTCGTCTTCGAGGACCCTGACGACCCGGCCGCCCAGGCCATCCGGCAGGCCGCGCGGGGCCTGATCGCCATGGCGCCCATCGTGCTGCCCACTGTGGCCGTGAGCGCCGCCCCGTTGCCCACGGGGCCGTCACCCTCCACCGGCCTGTCGCTGCCCATGGCCTGAGCGCGAGCAGTGCTTGCGCTTTTCGATGTGGCGGGTCGTGATGAGTGGTATAAGCGCCGCAACACGCGCAGGGCCGGGGATCGCAAGCGAGGCAGGGAGGCAGCATGGCCGGTGTACTCAGGGACTTCAGGACGTTCCTGCTCCGCGGAAACGTCGTTGACCTGGCGGTCGCCGTAGTCATCGGCGCCGCCTTCGGCGCGGTGGTCACCGCGCTGGTGCGCGACCTGATCACCCCCATCATCGCGCTCATATTCGGCAAGCCTGACTTTGCCGCGCTGCAATTCACGCTCAACAACAGCACGTTCCGCTACGGCGACTTCCTAAACTACGTGATCTCGTTCGTGTCGATCGCCGCAGCGGTGTTCTTCTTCGTCGTCCAGCCGGTGAATCTGCTGATGGCCCGGCGCCGGACGCAGCCCGATGTCGATTCCGAGACTCGGCCGTGCCGCGAGTGCCTCAGCGACATCCCCAAGGGCGCCCGGCGCTGCGCCTTCTGCACGTCTGTGCAGGAGCCCATGTCCGCCTGAGTACACGAGCGGTTCATCGGTCTGGGACGGGGAATACCCTGGAGAGATGGAGCACTTGGGCGACGAAAGAGGGCCGAGCGACATGAGCACACCAAAGGACCCAGCCGACCCCAACCAGGAAACGGCGCTGCTACCCGCCGCCGAGGTCGGTGATCAACCGCCCCCCGCGCCCGCCCGGGTCCCGGCGGGCCGGGGACCCTTCCCGCCGCTGGGCCCCGCCGAGCGTCCAGGCGCGGCGAGTGCCCGCCGCCCCGCCCCCCTGGGGCCGGCCGGCCGCACCCCCTCGGAGGAGTCCGAGGATCTCGGCGCGGCCAACTTCCCAACCGTGTGGCGTGGATATGACCCCTCCGCGGTCGACGCTTACGTGCGCCGCGTCGATCGCTCCATCAGCGAGCTGCAGGCCGAGCGCACGCCTCAGGATGTGGTCCGCCGGGCGCTGGACCGTGTAGGCGAGCAGACGTCGACGATCCTGCGCGAGGCCGAGGAGACCGCCGAGCGGATGACGGCCAAGTCCCGCGCAGAGGCCGACGACCGCGTCCAGGGCGCCGAGCGAGAGGCCAACGACATTACCGCCCGCGCGCGCGGGCGCCTGCGCGACCTGGACGCCGACATCGACCGCATCTGGCTCGAGCGCCAGCGCCTCATAGACGACACGCGCAAGCTGGCTGACCGCCTGCTCACCGTGGCTGACGACGCCGAGGAGCGCTTCCCCCCCGAGGAAGAGGCCGCCGAGGTCGCTCGCGGGGCCTCGAGCCCCGGGACGGGCGACGGCGAGGAGGCCGGGGTGGACGACGATGAGGACCTCGAGGAGGACACGTTCGAGGACACCAACCGGGGCTTTGGGGCGTCGCGGCTCAACGCTCCCTCGGTCCCTGCCCCCTCCGCGAGCCACGAACCGGCTCCCGGCTCTGTCCCCCAGGAGGGACAGCCCACCCAGGTCATGGGGGCGCCGTTTGGAGCCACGGCTCCTCCCGGTGGCACAGTCGATAAGGACCAGGCCTAGGACACGAACGCCTACCGGTGCCCCGCGCGCCCCCGGCGCGGGCCTCAGGGCCCAGAGCTAGGCGCCGGCCCCGTTGGCGAAGTACTGCGCGTTGATCTGGACGTACTTGTTCCACTCCTCCGGGAGCTGGTCCTCGGCGAAGCACGCATCGACCGGGCAGGCCTCCACGCAGGCGTCGCAGTCGATGCACTCCTCGGGATCGATGTAGAGCATCTCAGCCTGTTCGTGGCCCGGCTCGTCGGGGGTCGGATGTATGCAGTCGACGGGACACACCTCGACGCAAGAATTGTCCTTGGTGCCGATGCAGGGCTCGGCGATCACGTAGGCCATGCGCTTCTTCCTGTGTCGTGGGGGGGGAACTTGAAGGGGCGGGGATCCGGCGGCCCATATTAGGGATCGGGCCGCGGCGAGCCGGGGGACCCGCATCATCTCCGTCAGCGTACCCCGTGCCGGCCTCGACGCCGGCACGCCGGCACGCCGCGAGCAAAGCTCAGTAGCCCGCAGGTCGCCGTCCGGCCCACGGCTGTGCCCCCTCCAGCTGGGCGGCCAGGGCGAGCAGCGGCCCCTCGCCCGCCGGGCGCCCGACGAGCTGTACCCCCAGCGGCAGACCGTCCTCGCCCTCGAAGAGCGGTAGCGACACCGCAGGCTGACCGGTGCCGTTGATCACCGGGGTGAAGGGCGTGAAAGTGCCCGAGCGGGTGAAGGTGGCCATGGGCTCGGGGGCCGCCGTGTCCAGCGTGCCGATGGGCAACGGGCGCTCGGCCAGCGCGGGGGTGAGCAGCGCGTCGTAGGGCTCCAGGAAGGCCACCAGGCTCCGGGCAAAGGCCTGCAGGCGCGCGGACGCCGCCTCGGACTCCACCGCGTTGAACTGCTGGCACATCGACCATATGGCCCAGCTCATGGGCTCCATGTCGTCGGCCACGGGCTCGCGCCCGGCCAGCAGCGCCGAATAGGCGATCGACAGGGCGATCTGCACGCAGAAGACCGCGCCGAACAGCTCACTGATGCCCTCCACCTGCCACGGCGGGTCTACCTCCTGCACGTCGTGACCGAGCGAGCGCAGCAGCTCGGCGGCGCGCGTCACACCCGCGGCCGCCGCCGAGTCGACATGGGCATCGGCGATCGGGGGCAGCGTGGTGGCGGCGATACGCAGCGGGCCCGGAGGGCGGCCGGCCGCGAGGGCGAAGGGCTCGGAGGGCGCCGGCGCCCAGGTGGCGTCGCCGGGCTCATAGCCGGCCAGCACATCGAGCACCGCGGCCGTGTCAGCGACGGTGCGGGTGAGCACGCCGTCGACCACCAGAGCCGAATCACCCAACTCAGGGGCCGTGGAGATGCGCCCGCGCGCCACCTTCAGGCCGACCAGGCCGCAGCACGCGGCGGGGATCCGGACCGAGCCGCCACCGTCGTTCCCGTGGGCGATGGGCACCATGCCGGCCGCCACCGCGGCGGCCGAGCCGCCCGAGGACCCGCCGGGCGTGCGCTGCGTGTCCCACGGGTTGCGTACGGGACCGAGCAGGCGCGACTCGCTCACCGGCAGGATCCCGTACTCGGGAAGGCTGGTGGTGCCCACCACCACGAAGCCCGCCGCGCGCAGGCGGCGCACCACGTTGTGGTCGTAGTCGGCGACGTGGTCGCTCATCAGTGGGCAGCCGAAGGTCAGCCGCATCCCGGACACCGCGCGGTTGTTCTTGATGGCGATCGGGACCCCGGCGAAGGGACGCTCGTCGCCCGGCCCGATCTGCGCCGCGGTGGCCAGCGCGCGCTCGCCGTCGACGTCCACGAAGGCGTTGAGCTCGCCGTCGAGAGCCTCGATGCGCGCCAGCGAGGCCGCCACGAGCTCACGCGCGCCCACCTCCCCGGAGCGCACCATCGCGGCGAGCTCCCCGGCGGATCTGAACATGAGCTCGCTCGTGTCTGACACGACTCTCCTTGGCTCGTAGGACCTGAGGGCGGGAGCCTACCGACGGCGCGTCTGCGCCAAACTGTCGGGTGCCTTCCGCTGGCGTGGAAGCGTTCCTCCCATCACGATCGGAGCCAGATGAGCGAAGTCCAGTCGGGCCTGGAAGGTGTCGTCGCGTTCGCCACCGAGATAGCCGAACCTGACCGCGACGGCGGCGCGCTGCGCTACCGCGGCGTGGACATCGACGACCTGGTCGGCGCCGCGCCCTTCGAGCAGGTCTGGGGGCTGCTGGTCGACGGCCAGCTGGAGCCCGGGCTGCCCCCGGCTGAGCCTCACTCCCTATCCGTGCGCTCAGGCGACCACCGCGTGGACGTGCAGTCGGCGCTGGCCATGCTCGCCCCCGAGTGGGGCTTTCGCGCACTGATCGACATCAGCGACGAGGAAGCGCGCACCGACCTGGCGCGCGCATCGGTCATGGCCCTGTCCTTCGTCGCGCAGTCGGCACGTGGCGCCGGACGCCCGCCGGTACCGCAGGCCGAGGTGGACCGGGCCTCCTCGATCCCTGAGCGCTTCCTCGTACGCTGGCGCGGCGAGGCCGACCCCGATCACGCCAGGGCGATAGACGCCTACTGGATATCCGCGGCCGAGCACGGCATGAACGCCTCCACGTTCGTCGCGCGTGTCGTGGCCTCCACGGGCGCCGACTGCGCCGCCGCCCTGTCGGCGGCGGTGGGTGCGCTCTCGGGGCCGCTGCACGGCGGCGCGCCCTCGCGCGTGCTGCGGATGCTCGACGAGGTGGAGCGCGAGGGGGACGCCGAGCGCTGGGTCAAGGCGGCTCTGGATCGCGGTGAGCGACTCATGGGTTTCGGCCACCGCGTCTACCGGGCCGAGGACCCACGCGCCCGCGTGCTGCGCCGCACGTGCCGCGAGCTGCAGTCACCGCGCTATGAGGTCGCCGAGGCGCTCGAGCAGGCCGCGCTGGCCGAGCTGCACGCGCGCAAGCCCGACCGCGTGCTGGCCACCAACGTGGAGTTCTGGTCGGCGGTGATCCTCGATCTCGCATCGGTGCCGCCCGACCTGTTCACGCCCATGTTCACCTGTGCGCGCACCGCCGGCTGGTCGGCTCACATCCTCGAGCAGAAGCGCGAGGCTCGTCTCATCCGCCCCACGGCCAAGTACGTGGGCGAGGGCGAGCGATCGCTGAGCGGGGTCGCCTAGTCGGGGCGCCCGGCGGCTGCGGGCAGCCGGCCCTCCAACGCAAAGGAGGGCCCGGCGACGCCGGGCCCTCCTTTCGCTACGAACAACGATGCTGCGCGCGAGGGCGCTGCTTACATCATCCCGCCCATGTCGGGCATGCCGCCACCGCCGCCACCGCCGCCGTCGCCCTTATCGGGCACCTCGCAGACGATCGCCTCGGTGGTCAGGATGTTCTTGGCGATCGACGCGGCGTTCTGGAGAGCCGAGCGGGTCACCATCGCGGGGTCGATGACCCCGGCGGCGACGAGGTCGACGACCTCGTTGCTGGCCGCGTTGAGGCCGTGACCCTTCTTGGCCTTGCGCACGTCGTTGACCACGACGGAGCCCTCCAGTCCCGCGTTCTCGGCGATCTGGCGCAGCGGCTCCTCCAGGGCCCGCAGAACGATCCGCGCGCCCGTCTTCTCGTCGTCCTCTTCGACTCCGTCCAGTGAGACCGCGCTCGCCGCCTGCAGGAGCGCGACGCCGCCGCCGGGCACGATGCCCTCCTCGAGGGCCGCGCGGGTGGCCTGCAGCGCGTCCTCGACGCGGTGCTTCTTCTCCTTCATCTCCGTCTCGGTGGCTGCGCCGACCTTGACGACGGCCACGCCGCCAGACAGCTTGGCCAGGCGCTCCTGGAGCTTCTCGCGATCGAAGTCCGAGTCGGTGTTCTCGATCTCGTTCTTGATCTGGTTGATGCGGCCCTTGATGGCCTCCGAGTCACCGGCACCATCGACGATGGTGGTGTCGTCCTTGGCCACCACCACGCGGCGGGCACGGCCGAGCTGGCTGACCTGGGTGTTCTCCAGCTTGAGGCCCATCTCCTCGGTGATCACCTCGGCGTTGGTGAGGATCGCGATGTCCTCGAGCATCCGCTTACGACGATCACCGAAGCCGGGAGCCTTGACGGCCACCCCGGTGAAGGTGCCGCGCAGCTTGTTGACCACCAGGGTGGCGAGCGACTCGCCCTCCACGTCCTCGGCGATGATCAGCAGCGGCTTGCCCGACTGGATGACGGCCTCGAGCACCGGCAGAACGTCACGCACGGAGCCGATCTTCTGATTGGCGATGAGGATGTAGGGATCCTCGAGCGTGGCCTCCATGCGGTCCTGGTCGGTGACCATGTAGGGCGAGATGTAGCCCTTGTCGAACTGCATGCCCTCGGTGAACTCGAGGTCCATGCCGAAGGTCTGACCCTCCTCGACGTTGACCACTCCGTCCTTGCCGACCTTCTCGATCGCGTCGGCAATGACGTCGCCGATCTCGTCGTCGCCGGCCGAGATGGTGGCCACGCGCGCGATCTGATCCTTGCCCGAGACCTCCTTGGACTGCGAGCTGATGTTGCCCACCACCTGGTCCACCGCGCGCTCGATGCCACGCTTCAGCGCCAGCGGGTTGGCCCCGGCGGCCACGTTCTTCAGACCCTGACGGACGATCGCCTGCGCGAGCACGGTCGCCGTGGTGGTGCCGTCGCCCGCGACGTCGTTGGTGGCAGTGGCCACCTCGCGCACGAGCTGGGCGCCCTGGTTCTCAAAGACGTCCTCGACCTCGATCTCGCGAGCGATGGTCACGCCGTCATTGGTGATCGTCGGGGCGCCGAACTTCTTGTCGAGAACCACGTAGCGGCCCTTGGGGCCGAGCGTGACCTTGACCGCGTTGGCGACCTTGTCCACACCCGCCTCGAGGGCGTTGCGCGCCTCGGTGTTGTACTTCAGTTCCTTGTGAGCCATTTATCTCGGTCTCCTCAGCGGCGCCCGAGGGCTCCGCGTCTTTGAAAGCGTTGAACTTCGTGCCGGCGTGTGGCCGGCGACCTCGTGGGGGTCCCTACTGGACCTTGGCGAGCACGTCTGACTCGCGCAGGACGAGCAGGTCCTCACCGTCCACCTTGATCTCGGTCCCGCCGTACTTGCTGTAGAGGACCTCGTCGCCCTCGTTGACGTCGGGCTTGATGCGCTTGCCGTCGTCGTCGACCTTGCCGTCTCCGACGGCCAGGACCTTGCCCTTCTGCGGCTTTTCCTTGGCCGTATCGGGGAGAACGATGCCACTGGCCGTGGTCTCTTCCTCCTCGATCGCCCGCACGATCAAACGATCGCCCAGGGGCTTGAGCTTCATAACGAAACCTCCTTGAGAGCTATCCACCGGCAGCTTTGACAGCCATCTGCGGCGTTGAGGCGAGCTGCCTCGTCTGGCACTCTCGGGTCGAGAGTGCCAACTGCCGTCCAATATAGACCAGTCTCGCCGCGCGTCAAGGGAAAACCTGGCACTCGGGACCCGAGAGTGCCGAATCTTCACAGGAACGCCGGGCCAACCGGGGCCGCTAGTTCTGCGCGCCGCCGAAGCCCTTCATCGCCTCGGTCATGCCCTGAGGCTTGTCCAGGATGGGTGAGAAGCGCACCACGGTGACGGTGTCCTCCATGGACACCGGCCGCCCATAGATCTGCTCCAGGAAGTGGATCAGCTCCTCGTGGCGGCGGAACTCGGGATTGTCGTGCTTGATGTCGCGCGGAGACAGCTCGCGCACGCGCATGACCTCAACGGTGTCGATCACCGCGTCGAAGATCTTCTCGCGCGGAGAGTGCTGATAGCCGATGGTGACCAGGACCGCCTCGTTGCGGCGGTACTTGTGCGACTTGTCGCCCACCCGGATGGTCGCGGTCTTGCGTCCCCGCTTGAGCTCGTCGGCGAAGATCGTCGAGTAGAAGTTCAGGACCTGCACGCGACGGGAGGCTATCGGTCCGCCGTGGTTCTGGCCAGAGCGCGCCCCACCATGTCGCGCTCGCCGCCGTAGGTGAGCGCAGTGGTCGCCTCTCGCAGGCTCATCCAGCGGGCCTCCTCGACCTCGTGATCGTGGTCGGCGGGGTCACCCGAGCGATAGCGGAAGAGAAAGAAGACCACGCGCTTGGGTATCTGGCGCCCCGAGCGCCGGTAGGAGTAGTTGATCTCCCCCAGCAATCCGTCGGGCTCGCCGACCACACCCGTCTCCTCGCGCACCTCGCGAAGCGCCGCCTGCTCGATGCTCTCGCCGCGCTCGGGATGCCCCTTGGGCAGCGCCAGCACGCGCGCTCCGTCGGCCGCCCGGCGCGTGGGGACGATGAGCAGCACCTGATCGCCGCGGACCACCACGCCACCCGCCGAGAGCTCCGGCTCGACCCCCGGGGCGTCCGGCTCGCTAGAAGACATAGTTCTCCAGCGCGGCGGCGTCGTGAACGGTCAGGCGCCCACGGCCCTGGGTGATCACGCCCGCGCGCTCCAGGACGGCGAGAAAGCGACTGGCCGATTCCCGCGAGGAGCCGGCCAGCTGGGCGAGATCCACCTGCGTCGCCGTAATCGGCACATCGCTGCCCTGCACCCCGTCGCTGCGCGCCTGGGCCACCAGCTGAGACAGCGCCGTGGCCACACGACTCTGCACGGTCTGAAAGGACTGGCGTGTCAGCCGCTCGTTGGTCTCGCGCAGCCTGCGTCCCAGGGCGATGACCAGCTTCATGGTGATGTCCGGGTGGCGCGCCATCAGCCGGCGCATGTCCGGACCGAGGACCGCGATGGCCGACGTGACGGCCAGCGCCTCGATGGTGGCCGAGCGACGCTCGTCCTCGAACAGCGCCAGTTCGCCGAATATGTCGCCTGGTCCGAAGTTGGCCAGCGTGATGGTGCGCCCGTCGCGGTGCTCGCGCACGGCGCGCACGCGCCCGTGGCGCACCACGTAGCAAGTGTCCGAGGAATCGCCCTCGCGAAAGACGACCTGACCGGCGTCGAACTCGCGCGGCACGGCGAGCTCGGCGATGCGCTGCAGATCCTCCTCGCCCAGCGCGGCGAACACCGGCACTCCGGCCAGCAGCTGGACCACCTCAGATGCCGTGGGGGAGACCACGGCCGCCCAGTATCACAGCGCCGGGCGCAGCGGCGTGCGCAGGCGGGCGTTCACCGGTTATGTTGCGCGGTGATGAGCTTTGACCAGACCGCCTCTCGGGTCCACGGCAGGGTCGTCATGCGGACCATGACGCTGGCCGTGGCGGCCACCGTTGCCCTGGGACTCGCGGGGCCGTCGGCAAGCAGCGCCACGGACTCGGCCCGCACCGACGCCAGCGCGAGCGCGAGGGGACACGCCCACACCGTGCTGAAGTCACGGCTGCTGTGGGCGACGGTGAACGCCTGCAGCCCCCCCGGACATCACAACACCGTGGGGGTGCGCGGATCCATGCCGGGCGACGGACAGGCCAGTGAGCAGATGTACATGCGCTTCCGCGTGCAGTACCGGCGCTACGGACGTTGGATCAACGTGCCGCGCAGCATCTCCAAGTGGGTGGGCGTGGGCGGAGCTCACGTCCTGACCCGCCAGAGCGGACGCTCCTTCCAGCTCACCCCCACCATGGGAAGCTCCTTCCTGCTGCGGGGGAACGTCGAGTTTCAGTGGCGCCGCGGGGCACGGGTCGTGCGCCATGCGGTCGTGCGCACCACCGCCGGACATCGCAGCACGGCCGGCGCTGATCCGCCCGGCTACAGCGCCGCCACCTGCCAGATCGCCAAGCCGGGGCGCGGAACCTGAGCGGCCCGGGTGGCGCGGACTTCCCGTCGGCGTGGCCCAGGGTCAGGCGAACAGGCGGGGATCGTTGCTGATCACCCCGTCCACGCCCATCGCCTCCAACCGCCTGATCTGCTGCGCGTCGTCGACCGTCCACACGTAGAGCTCGCCTCCCCCCGCGTGCACAGCCCGCACCAGGGCTCCGGTGACCAGGCGCCGGTGGGCCATGATCGCGTCATAGCGGCCCTCCCGCAGCGCCCGCCGGGCCCGGCGGGGCAGCCACGCGCGATAGCCGCTGAGCAGCGCCAGCGCCGGTATGGCGGTGAGCAGATCGGTGGTGTAGTCGCGGCGCAGGCGCGGCACCGACCACCCCAGGCGCAGCGCCGGCTCGTGCGCGCGCAGCACGGCAAGGCTGCGCGGGTACATCGAGCTCACCAGCGTGCGGGCCACGAGGTCGGCCTCACGCAGAGCGTCGAGCACCCGCAGCTCGTAGCCGGGCAGCTTTAGGTCGAGGTCGAGCTCGACCTCGGCAAAGGAGGCGCGCGTGAGGTGGGCCAGCCCCTGCCCGAGCTCAAGGCGCCCACCGGCCCGCAACGCCTCGTAGTCGTGGGCCAGCAGCAGAGCCCCCGAGCCGTCCGGTCTTTCGCTCAGGACGTCGAACTCAATCATGTCCACCCCCGCCGCCAGCGCAGCATCGAAGCTGGCCGCCGTGTTGCCCGCAGCGATCAGGTCCGCGCCCTTGTGACCCACGCGGCGCATGGCTCGCGGCGCTCGTCCCGGCAGGGCGGGGCCCGGCTCGCCGGCCGTCACGCGCTGAGGGTCAGCTTTCGCGGGCCGGTGCGGAAGCCATGTTCGACGAGCAGTGACTCGAGCGGCGAGCCCACCACCGCCTCACCGTCGACACGCTCGAGGTCCAGGCGGCCCAACCGTCGGCACCTGACCGCCTCGGCCAGCGCACCCAGGCCCTCGCGCAACCGCTCGTCCACGTCGGTCAGGGTCAGCAGTCCGCGACCGCGGCGCTCGACGTACAGGGCCGGCTCAGAGTCGACGAGCACCACGTGAGCGCCCGGCACCCGCGCCGGGCGACGCGCCTCGGGGTCCTCGCGTCGCGGCCAGGGCAGCGCCGCTCCGTACACCTGTGCCGGATCACTGGCCGCGAGCACCAGTGCTCCGGAGCGCTCGTCGGAGCGCTGGGCACGCAGTCGCTCCACCGCGGCGGGTAGTGCGAACTGCGCCCCGCCGAGGCCCTCCACGAAGTAGCCGCGGCGGCACACGCCGAGGGTCTCGAGGTTGGCCAGGGAGTCATAGAGCATCGAGAAGCCGCCTCGCACACCCTCGGCCAGCACCTGCTCACGCGTGACTATGCCGTAGCGCTCCAGCAGCAGTTCGGCCGTCGTGCGCCGTCGCTCGGCGCTCACCGGCGCGCTGAGATCGGCGCCCTGCGGACCGAACAGCGTCGCCGTGAGCGACCAGCGCCCCTGAACCTGGGCGTGCGCCGAAGCGCGACTGCCGCGGACCGCGGGACCGAAGCGCCGCCCGGCGCGGGGACGGGCGGCCCGCTGGGCACGCGCCAGGGTCAACCGGGGAGCCCGCAGCGGGGCCCAGGCGTCGTTGGTGGCCTCGCCAGCCCACACCAGGTCCCATAGGGCCTCCTGCAGCAGCTCGGGCGCGACATCGAGCTCGGCCAGCAGATCGGTGAAGAAGCGGGGCGAGCGGGCCAGGCGCTCGCGAATCAGTTCGCGCTCGGAGACGGGATCATCACCGGTCAAGGTGACGCCCGAGTCCGGGCCGGGGGACGGTCGCGTGCGCGTGGACGGGGGACCGATGAGCGGCGCGTCCTCGCGAAAGTACAGGGCCACACGGCCCGAATTTCGCCCCAGCGACCCCGCCCCGACCCACACCAGCTCGCCGCTCGCGCAAAGCCCGTCCAGCCACGTCGGCGAGTAGGCGCCGGTGCGTCGAGGCAGCACGTCGCGCTCCCACACCTCCACGGGCAGCGCCAGGCCCTGCAGGGTGACGAGCACCTCGCGCAGGCGGTCCACGCCAGCGCCGGCCGCAGCGTGGCGGTCGATGCCCTGCCAGGCGGGCAGGAAGCGAGCCAGGGCGCGCTGCTCGGCCGGCTCGATCTCCTGACGCAGAGCGGCCAGAGAGGCCCGGCGCAGGCGTCTGAGCACCTCCACGTCGCACCACTCGCGCTCGCTGCCCCCGGGTCGCAACTCGGCGCGCACCAGGTCTCCGGCACGCTCGAGCTCGGCCAGGGGCGCCGAGAAATCGACCCCGTAGCGTGCGCGCAGCTCGCCGGACGTAAAGGGCCCGTGACTGTGCGCGTAGCGACCCGCGAGGGTGCGCAGCGCGTCGGGGACGTCCTCGACGAAGGCCGCGGGCAGTCCGCCCGGCGGCATCACGCCCAGGGCGTCGCGGTACAGACCGGCCTCGTCGGCGGCGATCCAGCGCCGCTCACCCGCCACGCGCACGCGCAGGGCGCGTCGTTCGCGCTCGAGCTCGTCGAGCATGGCCGCGGCGTCGAGGGCGTCGAGCACCCGCAGGCTCACCTCCGCGTCGGTCAGGTCGCCCACCCGGCGCAGGACGTCCTGCACGCCGTCACGCCCGGTGGCCTGGGTGCGCACCGAGCGATGCTGCAGGTCATCCTCGACCTGGGCGAGGGCATCGGGGTCGATGAGCTCGCGCAGCTCCTCCTGGCCGAGCAGCTCGCGCAGCAGGTCGCGGTCCAGCGACAGCGCCGCCGCGCGGCGCTCGGCGTTGGGCGCGTCCCCCTCGTACATGTAGGTGGCCACGTAGTCGAACAGCAGCGAGCTGGCAAAGGGAGACGCGGTGGGCGTCTCCACCTCCACCAGAGCCAGGTCACGGCGGTGCAGCCCGCTGAGCAGCTCCACCAGGCCGGGCACGTCGAGCACGTCGCGCAGGCACTCGCGGTAGGTCTCCAGGATCACCGGGAAGTCCGAATAGCGCTTGGCCACCTCCAGCAGGCTCTGGCTCTTCAGCCGCTGCTGCCACAGGGGGGTGCGCCGCCCCGGATAGGTGCGCGGGATGAGCAGGGCGCGTGCGGCGTTCTCGCGAAAGCGCGCACCGAACAGGGCCGACCCGCCCAGCTCGCCGACGATCGCGTCCTCGACCTCGGCGGGTTCGAGCATGACCAGCTCGGCGCCGGTGGGCAGGGTCTCCTCTTCACCCCCGTCGAGGTCGGGAAGGTGGATGATGATGCCGTCGTCAGACCAGATCGCGTCGGACTCCAGGCCGTAGCGCTCTCGGATGCGCGCTGACAGGGCCAGGCCCCAGGCGGCGTGTATGCGCCCCCCGTAGGGTGAGAGCACGCACAGGCGCCAGTCTCCGATCTCGTCGCGGAAGCGCTCGACGACGATCGTGCGATCTGAGGGGATGACTCGCGTCGCCTCCTGTTGCTCGCGCAGGTACTCGACGAGATTGGCCGCGGCCAGCTCGTCGAGGTCATATTCGCGCTGCAGCGTCTGGGGACTTTGCTCCACCGCCCAGCGCGAGAAGGCGCCGATGGCCCGGCCGAGCTCCTGCGGGCGCCCGACGCTGTCGCCCTTCCAGAACGGAACGGCTCCCGGTGCCCCGGGGGCGGGGGTGACGATCACGCGGTCGCGACCGATCTCCTCGATCCGCCACGAGGACGCGCCAAGCAGAAAGGTCTGGCCCGGGCGCGCCTCGTAGACCATCTCCTCGTCGAGCTCCCCCACGCGACGCCCGTCGGGCAGCGTCACCGCGAACAGGCCTCGATCGGGGATGGTGCCCGCGTTGGCCACGGCGAGCTGGCGGGCGCCCTTGCGCGCCCGAATGGTCCCCGCCAAACGGTCCCAGACGATGCGCGGACGCAGCTCGCCGAACTCCTGTGAGGGGTAGCGCCCGTCGAGCATGTCGAGCACGTTGTCAAGCAGCGGTCGCGGTAGCTCGGAGTAGGAGTGCGTGCGCGTGATGAGCGCGTAGAGATCCTCGACGTTCACCGTCTCGGCGCTGGCGGCGATGGCCACGATCTGCTGGGCCAGGACGTCGAGCGCGTTGCGCGGGACCACCGTCGGTTCGATGCGTCCCTCGCGCATGAGCCGGCAAACGACCGTGCACTCGAGCAGGTCACCGCGGAACTTGGGAAAGATGCGGCCCTTGCTCACCTCGCCCACGCCGTGTCCGGCGCGGCCCACCCGCTGGAGGCCACGTGCGACCGATTTGGGGGACTCCACCTGCAGCACGAGGTCCACGGCGCCCATGTCTATGCCCAGCTCCAGCGACGACGTGGCCACCAGGCACGGCAGCTGGCCGGCCTTGAGCATCTCCTCGACCACCGTGCGCTCCTCACGGGCCAGCGAGCCGTGATGGGCACGGGCGATGTCGGCGGGCGCCGCCGCCGGCGAGCCGCCACCGTCCGAGGGGGCCTGCTCGTCCTGGCCCGCGAGCTCGTTCAGGCGCAGGGCCAGGCGCTCGGCCCCGCGGCGGTTGTTGACGAAGATGATGGTGGATCGGTGCTCGCGCACGAGGCGCAGCAGCTCCGGATAGATGGCCGGCCAGATCGAGCGTCGGGTGGCCTCGCCGCCGACCAGCGGCTCGAGCGGATCACGCTCCGCGGAGTCGCCCTGGTCGGGCTCGACCATGGACTGCACGGGGACGTGGATGCGCAGGTCCAGCGGCTTGCGCACCCCGGTGTCCACGATGCGCACCGGCCGCCGCGGCCCGACCATGAAGCGCCCCACCTCCTCCAGCGGATTCTGGGTGGCACTGAGACCGATGCGCTGCACGTCGCGCTCCCCGGCGCCGTCCTGTGAGCGTGCCTGTTCGGTGAGGCGCTCGAGGGTCAGGGCGAGGTGGGCACCGCGCTTGCTCGCCGCCACGGCGTGGATCTCGTCGACGATCACCGCCTCGGCGCCGGTGAGCATGTCGCGCGCCTGAGAGGTGAGAATCAGATAGAGCGACTCGGGCGTGGTGATGAGGATGTCCGCCGGGTGGCGCGCCATCGCCGCCCGCTCCTTCTGCGACGTGTCGCCGGTGCGGATGGCCACCGTGAGATCGCCTCCGATGCCCCGCAGCGGTGCCCGCAGGTTGCGCTCGATGTCGTAGGACAGCGCCTTCAGCGGCGATACGTAGACCAGCCTGGTGTGACGCGGCGAGCCCTCGGGCAGGGGATTGGCGGTCAGGCGGTCAAGTCCCCACAGAAAGGCGGCGAGCGTCTTGCCCGATCCCGTCGGAGCCGAGATGAGCACGTGCTCGCCACTGGCGATGGCCGGCCACGCCTGCTCCTGCGCAGCCGTGGGAGCGTCAAAGGCGCCGCGAAACCAGTCGCGCACGCGCGGGCTGAAGGCGGATAGCGGCATGCGTTGCGAGGCTAGCGTGCGCCGCCCGCGGGGTGCGCGGGAGCCAGGCCGGCCCGGCGCCGCGCCTCCAGCAGCACGTCGTCGGTCATCGCCTCGGTCAGGCGGCCCGTGAACGTGTTCTGCTGGCTGGGGTGATAGCTGCCGAGAACCGTCAGCTCTCCCACGGCCGCACGCGCGCCGTGGGAGAAGCGCGGGCGCGGGCGCGCGACGGGCAGGCCCGCCGCGGCGAGCAGACGCAGGGCCGCGTCCCAGGCAAAGGCCCCCAGACAAACCACCACGCGCAGCTGCTCGAGCAGGTCGAGCTCACGCACGCTCCAGGGCAGGCAGCGGTCGCGCTCGGCCGGGGTCGGCCGGTTGGCCGGTGGCGCGCAGCGCACGGCAGCGGTGATCCAGCAGTCCTGCAGGCGCAGGCCGTCCTGCGGCGCGTGCGATCCGGGTTGGTTGGCAAACCCCGTTCGCCACAGCGCGGCGAACAGCCAGTCCCCCGAGCGGTCACCGGTGAACAGGCGCCCCGTGCGGTTGGCCCCGTGCGCGGCGGGCGCCAGGCCGAGCACCAGCACGCGCGCGGCGGGGTCGCCGAAGCCGGGGAGCGGGCGTCCCCAGTAGACCTGATCGGCAAAGGCCGCCCGACGCTCGCGCGCGACCTGCTCGCGCCAGGCGACCAGGCGCGGGCATTGCCGGCAGGCGCTCACCTGGAGCGCAAGCTCGGACAGCGGCGTCGATCCAGACATCGGCGCGGACACCGTAACCCTTGGCCACAGCCCCGCGCCGTCACCCGGGCGGCGCGCCGTCGCCAGTCGCGTACCCTTCCCCGGTCGATGTTGCGCGCGCGTCCCACCTCCGCCATCCTGGCCGCCGCCGCCGCCCTGGGCCTGGGCGCATGCGGCACCGCCACGGTCACGCCCAACAGCTACAGCGGCCCCGGACGCGCCGTGGCCCAGACCGTGGCCGACCTGCAGAGCGCCTCCCAGGGGCACGACAGCAAGCGCATCTGTCGCGACCTGCTCTCCTCCACGGTCGTGAGCAAGATGAACGCCACGGCCGGAGGCTGTCCGAGCGTCATCACCCGCCAGCTCAACGAGGTCGACAGCTATGACCTCTCGTTGGCCGGCGCCCCGTCCATATCGGGGGCCAGCGCCACCGCGCGCGTGACCACGACCTCCGCCCGCAAGACGCGCACCAACACCCTCGGCCTCGTGCTCGAGGGCGGGCGCTGGAGGATCTCCACTCTGTCGGGATGAGCCCCGCGGCTCGCGAAAGACCTTTTCTTCTCCCGCCCCGGACCGGGACGCTCGCGCCCCCTTCAGGCCAGGCTGCGCCCGTACTGCCGCTCGTAGTAATCGCGGTAGCGGCCGGAGCGGATCGGCTCCCACCACCACCCGTTCTCGCGGTACCAGCCTACGGTGCGCTCCAGGCCCTCGGCAAAGCGCGTCTGGGCCGACCAGCCGAGCGCTGACACCTTCGCCGCGCTCAGCGAGTAGCGCCGGTCGTGCCCCGGGCGATCGGTCACCAACTCGATCAGCGACTCATCGCGGTCGCACAGCTTGAGAATGCGCCGCACCACCTCCAGGTTGGAGCATTCGTCGGGGCCTCCCACGTTGTAGACCTCGCCGGGCGCACCGCGCTCGAGCACCACACCAATGGCCCGGGCGAAGTCCTCCACGAACAGCCAGTTGCGCACGTTCTGGCCGTCGCCGTAGACCGGTAGGCGGTCTCCCGCGAGTGCGTTAAGCACCATGAGGGGCACGAGCTTCTCGGGATACTGGCGGGGACCGTAGTTGTTGGACCCCCGGCAGATCGACGCCGCCAGTCCGTAAGTGTGGTGATAGCCCCCGACCAGCAGGTCGGCGCCGGCCTTGGTGGCGCTGTAGGGCGAGGAGGGGTCAAGCGGCGAATCCTCGCTGAATGATCCTGAGTCGATCGACCCGTAGACCTCGTCGGTGGAGATCTGCAGGTAGCGCAGGCCATGGCGACGGGCCGCCTCCAGGAGCACATAGGTGCCCTGCGCGTGAGTGGTGACGAAGGCGTCGGGCTCGGCGATGGAGCGGTCGACATGGGTTTCGGCGGCGAAGTTGACCACCGCGTCGGGAGCATGCTCAGTCACGGTCCGCGCCACCGCCTCCGCGTCCTCTATCGCCGCGTGCACAAAGGCAAAGCGAGGGTCGTCCTCCAAGCCCTGCAGATTCTCGCGGCGACCCGCATAGGTCAGCTTGTCGAGCACCACGAGCTCGTCGCGGGACTCGCTCAGGCGCAATCGCACGAAGGCCGAGCCGATGAAGCCGGCGCCGCCGCACACCAGGAGTTTCACGCTCCGGCACCTGCGCCGCTGACAACGGGGGGTGAGGCGGGCAGGCCACGGGCGCGCAGGTGACCCTCGACACCGGCTCGCCAATCGGCCAGGCGGGGCGCCTCCTCGCGCTCTGAGCCCAACACGCTGTACGTCGGCCGCGGGGCCGGTCGGCGCATCTCCTCGCTGGTGGCCGGCGCGACCGTTACCGCGTATCCGGCGCGGGAGAACACCTCTCGGGCCAGCGCGTTCCACGTGCAGCTGCCCGCTCCAGCCACGTGCAGCACGCCGCCCGGCCGCGCGCGGGCCACCGCGAGCAGGGCGGGCGCCAGATGACCCGTCCAAGTGGGGCACCCAACCTGGTCTGAGACCACGCGCAGCTCGTCGCGACCCTCCCCGGCCAGGCGCAGCATCGTGTCAACGAAGTTGGTGCCTCCGGCTCCGAACAGCCACGCTGTGCGCACGATCGCGTGACGCTCCGACGCGGCCCTAACCGCGCGCTCGCCCTCGAGCTTGGACTCTCCGTAGGCGGTCTCCGGAGCGGTCGGGTCGGACTCCAGGTAGGGCCGTGAGCCGCTGCCGTCAAAGACGTAGTCGGTCGACACGTGCACGAGGGTCGCGCCGGTACGCGCCACCGCCCGGGCCACGACACCGGCACCCACCGCGTTGACCCGGTGGGCTCCCTGCGGATCGCTCTGGGCGCCGTCGACATCGGTCCAGGCGGCGCAGTTGATCACCGCCTCCGGATCGTGACGGGCGAGCGCCTCGGCCACGAGAGCCTCGTCACAGATGTCGAGCTGATCGTGGGTCAAACCGGTGGCCTCCGCGCCCTCGTCAAGAGCGCAGGTCAGGACCGCGCGGCCGAGCATCCCAGCGGCGCCGAGCACGAGCACGCCGTTCACAGGATGCCGATCTCGGAGTTGTCGCCCACCATGAAGCGGTAGGCCCGTGGCTGGCGCAGGTTGTCACGCGCCACGATGACGTTGCGCCCCAGGAGCGAGGACTCGATGCGTCCGTCCAACCCGCTCACCGACGAGCCCGCCAGCAGAATCGAATGCTCGATCTCGGCGCGCTCGATCAGGCAACCCTCCCCCACAGCTGTGTAGGGACCCACGTAGGCGTCGATCACCCGCGCCCCGGCGCCGATGATGACCGGCCCACGCACGGTCGCGCGCTCCAGGCGAGCCCCCGCCTGCACGATCACGCGGCCGTCGGCCTGCGAGTCGACGAGCTCACCGGCCAGGTCGCGCTGGATGTTGTCAAGCACCAGGCGATTGGCCTCGAGCATGTCCTCCAGGCGCCCGGTGTCCTTCCACCAACCCTGCACGACGTGGGGCTCCACGCGCAGCCCCCCGTCGATCAGATGCTGAATGGCGTCGGTTATCTCAAGTTCGCCCCGATCACTGGGGACGATCGCGCGCGCGGCGGCGTGGATGGCCGCGGTGAACATGTAGACGCCGACCAGGGCCAGGTTGGTAGCCGGCCGCGCGGGCTTCTCCACCAGGCGCAGCACGCGGCCGACCTGTCCGTCGACGGCGCCCTGTGCATCGACCTCCGCGACCCCGTAGTTCTCGGGGTCGTGCACGGGGGTGAGCAGGATCAGCGCGTCGGGCTCGTGCGAGCGGAAGGACGTCACCAGCTCGGTGATCCCTCCCTGCAGGAGGTTGTCTCCCAGGTACATGACGAAGGGACTCGAGGCCAGGTAGGGCTCCGCCGTGAGCACGGCGTGGGCCAGGCCGCTGGGCGCATCCTGGACTATGTAGGTGATGCTCAGCCCGAAGCGACTGCCGTCGCCCGCTGCGTCGCGGATCTCCTGACCGGTCTCCGGGGCGATGATGATCCCGACCTCCTCGATCCCCGCCGAGGCCATCGCCTCCAGCCCGTAGAACAGCACCGGCTTGTTGGCCACGGGCACGAGCTGCTTGGCGCTGGTGTGGGTGATCGGACGCAGGCGCGTGCCTCGGCCCCCCGAGAGGATGAGTCCCTTCAGCGGCTGCACGCGGCGAGACTAGCTGACCGGCCGCGCGCCCCAGACGCCGTGGCGCGCTAGTAAGTGCCCGCCAGCTTGCGGTGATCCCAGCTGGCGCGACGGCGCTCGCAGAACTGCATGGCCACGCGCTTGGACGCCTGACGGTCCACCATCGCGCCCACCTCCTCGGGAAGCTCCGGCGCCGGCGCCTGGCCGGGCTTCGCCGCGTAGCGGGCGAAGATCTCACGACCCAGACCCCGCACCACCTCGGTGTCGTGGTGCAGCTGTACCTCGGTCTCGAGCATCACGCCGCGCAGCTGGTCATAGCTCTCGCCGGCCTCGACCTGCAGGGTGGCGCGCGGGTCACGCTCCAGGTTGCGCGCCTTCTGCGAGCTCGCGTACGTCCAGGCCCAGAGCTCGGGAGGGCCCGAGCCCCCGGGGACGGCACGCAGCACGTACCACAGCGGCATCAGATGAGGCCAGCCGCGCGGCCCGTGGGTGGCGCACACGACGGTGCGCTCGGCGGCGAGGAAGACCGCGGCCTCAGACTCGCTCATGCGGATCGCGTCGCGACGGCTCAAGGTCAGATCCTCGCGAGCTCGTCGTCAGTCGCTCAGCGCACCCGACTGAGGACCTAGACGTTTGCCGGCGCGCGCCGCAGCCGGGCGGTGGCGGTGAGGACCGCGTCGCGGGCGTCGGCAGGCTCGAGCACCACCGCGTCACCGGCTTCCTTAAGCACCTCCCGCACCAGCCACTCGCTGCCGGCGTAGGGAAGCTCGACCACTATCGCCCCGTCGACAAGCTCTTCGACGAGCTTGCGCTCCTCTCGCACCCAGCGCGCGCGCTGCGCCGAGATCCACACCCGCGCGGTGCGTGAGGCACGCACCTCTCCGGTACGCAGCCAGCCGTCGACCTCAGCCGCCGGATCGACCTCCGGACGCGGCTGGAAGCGCTCCTCGCTGACGTGCACGCGCCTGACGCGATCCAGACGGAAGTGGCGCATAGCCTGCTTGGCCGGATCGAAGCTGGCGACATACCAGCCCTCGCGGCCGTTGGTGAGCGCGTAGGGCTCGACGCGCCGCTGGGAGAACTCATCCTCGTTCTCCTTGTAGTAGTCGAGCTCGATCAGCCGGTGCTCGGCGATGGCCGCGCTGACCAGGCGGGCGACGTCTGCGTCATCGGCGGTTGCGCGCGCCACGTGTAGTCCCTGCTCGAGCGGATCCTCACCCAGCGCCTGGACGATCTTCCCGCGCGCCGAGGCCAGCACGCCAGCGGGGATGTGATCGCCGATCAGGTCGATCGCTCCCACCAGCGCCTTGGCTTCGACCGGCAGCAGACGGGCCGGACGCGCGAAGTTGTCGCTGTAGGGCTCCGGGTCGACCTCGATCTCGCCCTCCTCCTCCAGTACCTCTGCGTAGAGAACGTAGGAGCCTCCACCGAAGTTCACGACGTTGAGCACGTTGACGTCCTCGCGCAGCTCGGCGTCGGAGATCTGCAGACGCTCGCACAGGTCGACGATCTTCAGGCGTCGCTGCGCGCGTCCGGCCTCGATGAGGATCGAGGCCAGGGTGACCAGCCGCGCGAAGCGCTCGGGGCGGATGGCCGCCTCCTGTCGGTCCTCGGCTGAGCCACCGCGGCGCGAGCGACTGCGCGAACGGGTCTCGGCCACCGGCGCCGGGCGGGGCGGGGCGCGAACCACCGGCGGAGGCTCGACGTGGCGTTCCTCGATCAGGTCGAGACGACGCTCGAGCTCCTCGCTCAGCGCGGGCGGCGCCAGCACACGCGCGTGCTCGCCGAGGCCCAATACCCAGGAGATGAGCATGCGCGGGCTGGCGTAGGGGGTGGCCAGGATGCGCTCGCCACTCTCGGCGCCGTCACCCTCGCCGCCGCTCTCACCGTCGGGCGTGCTGATCTCTCCAAAACGGCCGAAGTGACGCTCTATCTGCCAGGCGATGCGCTCGGAGATGAGGATCTCGGCCACCCCCTGCTGCTCGCCGAACTGCCACTCGGCACGATCGGCGTACTCACGCGGATCAAAATCAGACGGACGGCGGAAGTCGTGCTCGGCCTTGGTCGCGTAGGAAACCTTGCCGCGGATGCGCGAGAGGCGAAAGACGCGCACGGCGCGACGCTCGTGGGAGCGCCCCAGCAGGTAGAACTGTCCGCCCTGGAAGAGCAGATGGTAGGGATCCACGCGCCGGGCGCCGACCTCGTCGCGCTCCATCGTGTAGTAGTCGAAGGTGATTGTCTTGTTGCGGAAGATCGCTGTCTCGATCTTGGCCAGGCGCAGCGAAAGCTCCTGGCCGCCGGCCGAGGCGGTGATGCCCAGGGCCACCGAGCGTTGCTCGGGCGCGCGCAGCGGGCTGGGGCGCCCCCAGGTGATCTGCTGCAGGGCCAGACGCAGCGGTTCCGCGTAGGCGAACTCGCCGTCGAGCAGGCTCAGCGCGGTCTGCAGCGCGGCCAGCTCCTGATCGGAGAACTCGATGGCCGGCAGGTGGAAGTTCTCCGGACGAAGCGAGTAGTTCTCCTGCTCGGCTACGCCGTCGATGGGCTTCTCCACGGTGAGTTGGATACGCAACGACTCGAGCTCGGCCCGATCGGCATAGAAGCGGCGTGCGAAGGCGTCTTCGTTCATGCCGCTGTAGCCCTCGACATCGCGGCGAATCTCCAGAGCGGTCACCGGTCGACGCTCGGCCATCAGATAGGAGATCAGCGAGAGCTGGCGGATGAGCTTCTCGGTGTCCTTGGCCATCGCGCTGGAACGATAGAACTCAGCCCCGAGGGCGCACCCCGTTCAGGCGGCGACGCCCGCGCTATTTGCGCTGTTTGCTGCCACTCCGCGCAGCCCAAGCGGGTGCTCAGGCGCGGCTCAGGCTGCCCGTCGCGCCGGCGCGGGCGCGGGCGTGCGGGCGCAAAGTACGCGCCGCCGATGGCACGGTCAAAGCTCGACCAGCGCTCCCCCTGGGGCAACTCCTTCTCCAGGCGGTCAAAGCTGCCCAGGCGCCCGCCGAGGTTGTCGATCATGTGGACCAGGGTGGCCTCCCGCGTGCAGGGCACCACGGGGCTGCCGTGCTCCAGGGAACCATGGTGCGAGAGGATTATGTGGCCGACCGCGTCGGCCAGCTCGACGGGGAATCCGTCGATCTCCTCCATCGTGCGCCGCACGCGGTAGTAGCCCAGCGCGATCTCACCGTGCAGGCGACCGAGGTCGGTCAGGTCGATGGCGCGGGGATCGTCGGTATAGGCGTCGAGCTTTCCCAGATCATGGAGCAGGGCGCCGGTTACCGCGACGTCGCGGTCGATGCCGGGGAACGTGGCCGAGATGGCACTCACCCCCTGGGCCACTCCCAGGCTGTGCTCGAGCAGGCCGTGGCGGTAGGCCTGGTGGTAGCGCTTGGCCGCCGGCGCCAGCCGGTAGCTGCTCCACAGGGGTGAGCGCTCTCCGAAGACCCGCTCGAGCAGGGTGCGCAGGTGAGGGTCCTGCACCGTGTCCACCAGACCGCGTAGGTCCTGCTCCATATGCTCGGGCGCCCTTGCCGGACCATCGAGCAGGTCAGCCAGCGTGAAGCTGCCGGGCTCGGGTACACAGAGGCTGCGCACGTTCACCTGGGCCCCGAAGCGGGGGTGCAGGGTGTAACGCCCGCACACGTGCACAGCTTCCCCCGCGCAGGCGAGCTCACCGACGGCAGCGAGATCTTCCCAGACCATTACGACCAGGGCTCCGGTGCGGTCGCCCACGCGCAGACGCAGATAGTCGCTCCCGTCGCGCCGCTGGCGCCGCTCGACCTCACGCACCAGCAGCACCTGGTCGATCTCCACCCCGTCGCACATGTCTCTGACCAGCATCTTCGTGAAGGTAAACGCGCTGGCGGACGCGACCACACACCGCCGACGCGGCTCGTGGCGCCGTGAAACCAGGCCTGCGCCCGGGCAGGTCGTGGCCCTCCCGGCGTAGCGGCGCGCGGCCCGACGCCCGACGCCGGCTCACCCCAGACTTACACCGCCGGCGGGTGAGAGCGCCTCGATGAGGGCGATCACGCGGCTGGCCCCTTCGGGGGCCCCGACGTCGCCCGCGAGCTCGAGCTCGGGCGCGGAGGGCGCTTCGTAGGGATCGTCCACTCCGGTCATGTCCGCAAGGTCGCCCCGGCGCGCGCGCGCGTAGAGCCCCTTGGGGTCGCGACGCTCGCACAGCTCAACCGAGGCGGAGACCCACACCTCCAGGAAGGGCAGGCCGTATCGCTCGTGTAGCGCCCGGGCCTCGGCACGGTCGGCTCGGTAAGGGGAGACGAGCGCGACCAGGGCGACGGTGCCCGCATCGGCCATCAGCCGCGCCACCTCTGCCGCGCGTCGCACGTTCTCGGCTCGCGCGGCCTGGTCGAACCCGAGGTCGCGGTTGATCCCCGTGCGCAGCACGTCGCCGTCCAGCCGGTAGGCGCTGCGTCCCGCGGCCACCAGGCGACGTTCCACCGCCGCCGCCACCGTGGACTTCCCCGCCGCCGGCAGCCCGGTGAACCAGATCGTGGCCCCGCCCGCACCCAGGGCCGACACGCGTTCGGAGCGCGTCAAGGCGGGTGAAGGACAGGTGGAATGGGACACGTCGGGGCGCGGGTCGGGGGTCTGCGCGGCCCCCGACCTGCAGGCCGCCGAGCTGGCACAGCGTACCCGCCGTGGCCCTGGGGCGCGCGGCGGAGCAGGGTGCCGCGCGGAGGGGCGCAGGGCCACGCATCCCCAGGGCGAGGTGGGTGATGTGCTTTCCTAGGGGCGCTGCAACACGCCAAGCCGAGTTCCCGCTGCCCTGAGTCGGTGGGAAGCGGGGGAACCACCGGAGCGGATCCAGTGACCGCTCGCGGGGCGAATCGCCAGTCTCATGGCGTAGCGCTCTCCTTCTGCGCGAGCCCGACAGCTCACCCCGTAGGCACCCACGTCCCGAAGGAGCGTTCACATGCCCGACCCTGTTCTGCTCGATGACGCCGTGACCTGCCCCTGGCGCACCTCGCTGCGCCGCTCTCGCAAGCGTCGCACCGAGGCTCTGCGGCGGCACTTGCGCAGGCGCCGCACCCGCAACCTGACCGTCGCCCTGAGCACCGCCATGCTGTTCGGCGCGGGTAGCGCTCTGGCTGCCACCCCGACGGCGTCTTTGACCGTGTCGCTCAGCGCCGTTCAGCGCGCGCTCAGAGTCCCCGCCGACGGGGTGCAGGGCCCGGTCACCCAGCGTGCCCTGCGAGCGTTTCAGGCCAGTCACGGTCTGCTCGTCGACGGAGTGGTCGGGCCACAGACCGAGCGGGTCATGGGCCTGGGTCCGGAAGATGGCGCGGGATCTACGCACCGGTCGCGAGCAACCGACACCGCCCGGACCGCGCGCACGCATGAATCCGGGCCGTTCGACGCGCGCCTGGCTCGGATCGCCCGATGTGAGTCCGGCGGCGACGCGCGCGCGGTCTCAGCCGACGGCCGTTACCGCGGCAGGTACCAGTTCGACCTTGCGACATGGCGTGCGGTGGGCGGCTCAGGCGACCCGGCCAGCGCGTCGGCGGCCGAGCAGGATCGCCGGGCGGCCGCCCTGCTCGCTGCTCAGGGCCCGTCGGCCTGGCCGGCCTGCGCACGCTGAGCGTCGGCCTCGGCGCCCGCGGCGGAAGGTCGCCGCGGGCGCAGGAGGTCTCATCGGTGTCGGTCTGACACCCTGTGGCGATGGTGCGCTTTCGCCGCGACGGCTCCCGCCGCGACAGATCCCGGCGTCACCTGGCGCCCACGCTCGGCGTCAGCGACGTGGCCATTGACCTGGGCACGGCCAACACGCTGGTCTACGTGGGCGGGGAGGGCATCGTCGTGTCCGAGCCCTCGGTCGTGGCCACCGACACGATCAGCGGCCAGGTTCACGCCGTGGGCGCCGAGGCCGAGCGCATGATCGGGCGCACTCCGGCCACCATTTCCGCCATGCGCCCGTTGCGCCACGGGGTGATCGCCGACTTCAACGTCACCGAGGAGATGCTGCGCTACTTCATCAGGCGAGCGCGTGACCGACGCTGGGGACACCCCCGCCTGGTGGTGTGCGCTCCGTCGGGCGTGACCGAGGTGGAGAAGCGGGCGGTCGAGGAGGCCTCGTTGGCCGCCGGCGCCCGACGGATCGAGCTCATCGAGGAGCCGATAGCGGCGGCCATCGGCGCGGGTCTGGCCATCGAGGAGCCCGTGGGGCGCATGGTCGTCGACATCGGAGGCGGCACCAGCGAGATGGCCGTCATCACCCTGGGCGGGATCTCGGTGTCCCGATCGATTCGTGTCGGTGGCTATGAGATGGACGAGGCGATCGGCCATTACATGCGCAGCGAGTATCAGTTGGCCATCGGCTCACGCACGGCTGAGACCATCAAGCTGAACATCGGCTCGGCGATGCCCCTGGGCGAGGAGACGTCCATGGGGGTGCGCGGCCGCCACCTGGTCACCGGACTGCCCACCCAGATCGAGCTGCACAGCGAGGAGGTGCGCGACGCGATCCAGCTGCCGTTGCGCGAGATCGTGCGCGCGATCACCGAGACACTCGAGCAGACCGCGCCCGAGCTGTCCGGGGACATCTCGCGCGACGGCATCCTGCTGGCCGGCGGCGGCACCCTTCTGCGTGGCTTCAGCGACCTGGTCACCCGGCACACGGGCATGCCGGCGTATCTCGCCCAGTCACCGCTGACCTGCGTGGCGGTGGGCTCCGGACACGCCCTGGAGCACCTGAACACGATGAGCTCCTCGGGCTCTCGCCGCACCCTCAGCCGGGGCTGAGCCGGGGGCGCACAGCCAGCGGCGGCGCCGAGAGGACGACCTCGGGCCCGCCCGCGCGCGTCAGGCGCCGACGCCGGCGCCGGTTGCGGCTCCGGCGAGCGTGGGCGGGCGCCGCGCCGCGGCCTTGGTGGCGATCATCGCCACGTAGTACAGAGGCTCGCCCAGACTGGACAGCCGATGGCGGTAACGGCGCCTGGCGCGCAGGTCCAGCGAGCCGTCCTCGAGCATGCGCCGGATGAGGATCTGAAAGCCCGTGGGGTCTTCGGTGGCCAGGAAGTCTTCCTTGATGGTCAGTCCGATCCAGCCTCCCGGCTCGAGCAGTCCGTAGGCCGCCGTGAATGCCTGGGGCGGGATGTCGCCAAAACCGAGGGCGGCCACGCTGGTCAGGCAGTTGAAAGAACGATCGGCCAGTCGCTCGTGCTGATCTGAGCTCAGCTGCGTGAGGTCGGCGATCAGGTACTCGTCATAGACGTCGGGACGATCGCGCGCGACCGCCTCGGCCGCGGCGTCGACGATGTCCACCCCGACGATGGTGCGCGCACCCAGATCGAGCAGCTCCTCGCCCACCATGCCGTTTCCGGCTCCGAGATCAATGGCCACCAGCTCGGTCGGGTCGAAGTCGGCGCGTTCGAACTCGGTCTCGAGCAGGCTGCGTACGGTGCGTGGCGAGCAGCACTGCAGCGCGTCGTAGAACAGCGCCTCATAGAGGCCAGGAATCTCGTAGATCTCAGCGTAATCGTGGAAACGGATGCGGCGGCGCTCGCCGTCCACGGTTACCTCGCACCATTCCTCGTCCTGGGTAATCCCGGCGTCCGCGCGCGGCGGCAGCCGCAGGTCCTCAAAGCGCGTGTCTCCCCCCTGCACGGACCGAATCCTATTGATTCGGGACCTGCGGCCCCTCTAGGGGTGGCGGGTTGGCCGTTTGAGGGTTACCAGCGCGGCCGTGCCCGGGGCCAGCGACAGAGATAGCGTTCCCGAGCTGCGGTACATCGCCGGGAGGTGCGCGGGCAGGGTCCAGGAGCCATCCGGGGCGACACTGCGCCCCCCCAGCCGCACGCCGGTGACCGCCCGCAGCGACGGGGCCCGCAGGGAAAGCACGCTGCCGGAGCGCAGCCGGCCGGGAGCACGCAGGGTCACCTGGAGCGGCTCGGCCCCCGACGGGTCGAAGTTGATGAGCACGATGTGCACGCGTCCATCCGGTGCGAGCAGGGCGTGTGCGACCAGGCCCGGATGGGGCTGGGGCACGCTGGCCCGGACCGGGCGGTCGCCCAGGAGCTCGTGGGCCATAAGCAGCGCGTACCACTCGGGATGGGCATAGAGCTGACCCTGGGCCAGGGCCGGGCGGCCGGACCCGACCAGAGGGCTATAGCTGCGTGGCTCGCCGATGAGGGAGTGCAAGTTGATCCCGGGCAATCCACTGGCCATCGCGCGCACCGCGTAGTCGACCCCCCACAGCGCTGACACGAACACGTTGCTTACCCCGGGCTGCCCGCGGCAGGAGATGTTGTTGGTCTCGGCCAGACGGAGGGGCAGGCCACTGTGGTGGGAGATCGTGCGCAGCCTGGCGAACATATCCGTGGCGGACTGCCGCGTGCGGGGGCTGGTCAGGTCCGAGACGGTCGGGGTGTAGCCGCAGCGGCTGGAGGGATAGAAATGGTCGCTGAGCAGGGCCGGAGGAGCGCTCCGCGCCGCATCGGTGACCCAGGAGAGGGGACCGACGCCGCTGGAGGCGTCGGGTCCCACGAACGCCACTCCCGGCGCCGCCGCGCTGATGGCCCTCCGGTAGGCGGCCGCCTGCACGCGGTAGGCGGCGAAGTTCCAGGACGACCCGCGAATGTGCTGGCCGGCGTAGGCGTCGGGCTCATTGCCGATCGACACGCCCATCAGGGCGGGCCCCAGCGCCGCCTGTGCGGACCGAGCCTCCTGCGCGGCCGCGCCCGGGTCATAGTGGCCCAGGTCGACGGTGAGGATCACCCGCCAGCCGGTCGCCCGGGCGAGCTCGCCGAGGCCGCTCATGGTCTGAGGGCCCACTGGTCGCGTGTTCCACGGCGCCGGCGGTGATGGCCCGGTCGACCAGCCCGTGTTCGTGTCGGCGCTGATGCCGCCAAAGCGCATCACCCCCGGGCCCAGCGAGCGCATCAGGGCGACGAGATCCCCCTGATGGGCGTAGGTCGCGATGCGCGACAGATCGGCCATCTCGAACGACAGCCCGAGGAAGTCACGCGGAACGCGGGCGCCCGGCTGGGCGCTGTCCACGACCACGGTGACCGGGCGTCCGCGGGGTTTCGCAGGGCGGTGGTTTCGCCCGTGCCGGGCGGAATGACCGGCGGCGGCGTTCGTGGCCGACGACGGGCCCGCGGCGCGGCTGGGCAGCAGCCAGATCAACGCGGCCGCGATCGCCGCCGCCGAGGCGATCGCTGCGAGCAGACGAAGGCGCCCGCTGGCCATGGTGGCGGTACGGAAGGGGGTCAGGGGCGGGTCGGCTGGGGCCATGTCGTGGGCGGCTCGGTGGTCACCGTGTCCGGCGTCGCGCGATCAGCCTGACACCATAGGCGCTGCTCGGACGCGCCCGAGCCCACGCTAACCGACGGGCGCCGACCGACATGACCGTGCCCCCCCAGTCGCTGGACACCCGCCCCCCCGCCCCGGTCTCGCGTACGAGACGGCGTCGCCGTATTCGCGCAGCCCTGGCGACGCTGGTCGGCGCGCTGGTGGCCGTCGCCCTCGTCGCCGTGCTGGCCGGTCAGCAAGGCGGCTCCGGGTCCTCCGGTGGCGCTGGCCCAGCCGCGCCGAGTGTCTGCAGCGGGTCATGCCCGTACGCACGCGTCGCGGCCATCGGGGAGCGCGGCAACGGAGTGCTGCGTGTACCCGAGGCAGTTGCCTTCAGCCCGAGCGGTGACGTGTACGTCGCCGACCAGTTCAGCTACGTGATTCAGCGCTTCTCGCCCAACGGGGCCTTTCGCGGGCAGTGGGGCTCCTACGGCAAGCGTCCGGGCCAGTTCGGCGCCATCAGCGGCCTCGCGATCGACGCGGCGGGGAACGTCTACGCCGTCGACGCGCCCCAAGATCGCGTGCTGAAGTTCGATTCCCGCGGGCGCCTGCTGACCTCCTGGGGACACCGCGGGCGGGGACTGGGAGAGTTCAATTTCGGCCCCGGGAGCGGCGCGGACAGACCGCCGGGCGGCGCCATAGCCATTCGCGGCGATCACGTTTATGTGGCCGACTCGAACAACAATCGCATCCAGCGCTTTGACCTGGACGGCAGGCAAGCGATGAGCTTCGGTCAGGTGGGCCGGGGCCCAGGGCAGATGCGTCACCCGCGCGCGATCGCCGTAAGCGCCAGCGCGATCTACGTCGGCGATGACTACAACACGCGCATCGACGAGTTCGACCTGCAGGGTCACTTCGTCGCCCAGATGGGCACCGTGGGCAAGGGCCGGGGCCAGTTCACCAACCCCTACGGCTTGTGCATCGGCCCCGACGGCAACGTCTACGTGGCCGACGACAACGACAACCGTGTCATCAAGCTGACGCCACGCCTGGCCTGGATCGAAGACTGGCGGGGAGACGGGAGGGGTCGCCTGAGCTACGTGCGTGGGTTGGCCACCGACGCGTCAGGTCACGTCTACGTCGCGGACTCCGGCAACAACCGCGTGGTCGTGTTCGATGCGCACGGTGGCCTGGTGCGCACCTGGGGGCGCTCGGGTCGCACCGCAGGTCAGCTGATCGGCCCGCTGGCGGTGGCCACGGACTCTGCCGGTGGCGTCCTGGTCGCCGAGACCTACAGCAGCCAGGGCCCCATCAATGTCTATGACCCCGCTCTGACCTACCGGGCCACGTGGATCGGTGGAGGCGGCGCGATCCTCGGCCGCCACTTCTTCAGCCCGACCGCATTGGCCGTCGCCCCCGACGGGTCGGTGTGGGTCAACGACCGCCAGAACGGCGTGCTGCGTCACCTCAGCGCCGACGGACGCTTCCTGGGGTCTCTGGGTGGGCTCGGCGGTCAGCCCGGGCAGCTGAGCAATCCCACCGGTCTAGCCGTGGACGCCGCCGGGAACGTGGTCGTGGCCGACACCGGCAACCAGCGCGTGCAGCGCTTCTCGGCCCTGGGGCGCCTACGCGACGTATGGCCCCTGCCCGCGGGGAGCCGACCGGTGGCGGTGGCGGTCAGCCGCCGGGGAGAGATCTACCTGGCCGATCCCGGCACCACCCGCGTGGAGAAGCTGAACCCGCAGGGCGCCTTGATCAAGACGTGGGGTGCTTCGGGGAGTCGTCCCGGTCGCTTCGGGCAACCGTCGGGCATCGCCGTCGACGCGGCGGGAGCCGTCTTCGTGTCGGACGGCGCGAGTCACCGCATCCAGAAGTTCACGGGCGACGGACGCCTACTCGGCGCCTGGGGTCGCGAGGGTCCCGCTGCGGGGGAGCTCAGCCAGCCGGCGGGGATCACCATCGACTGCCGCGGCAACCTGCTGGTGGCCGACACCAAGAACAACCGTGTCCAGATCTTCCGTCGCGTCGCTCGCGCTGGGCACTGCGCGGCGCCGGGCCGCCCCCAGCAGTAGACGCTCCCCGGCACCCGCAGCGCAGCGCAGACGAGCGCTGGCCTATCGTCGAGCGATGGTCCCCCGATGCTGAAGGCCGGGCTCACCGCGTTCATCACGATGATCGCCATCCTGGATCCGCTGGGCAACGTCCCCACGTTCCTGGCGCTGTCGCGTTCGCTGGACGAGCGCCTACGCCGCCGGGCCGCGTCGCAGGCCGTGCTCACGGCCCTGGCGATCATCTTCAGCTTCGCCCTGATCGGGCGGGTGCTGCTGCGCTACCTGGGCGTCTCGCTGGCCAGTCTGTCCGTGGCCGGGGGGCTACTGCTCGCCCTCGTCGCGCTGGACATGTTGCGCGGGCACTACGACGACCCGCAGATCACCGAGCGCGCCAACATCGCCCTCGTTCCCCTGGGCACGCCGCTGATCGCCGGGCCCGGTGCCATAGCGGCGACCATGGTGCTCACCGAACGCAATCATGGCTTTGCGGCCCGGGGCGGCGTGTGGTTGGGAATCGCCCTCGCGCTCGCGGTCACGTGGCTGGTGCTGACCCTCGCCTCCCCGATCAGCAGGCGGATAGCCACGAGCTTCATCCACCTGCTCTCGCGTATCGTCGCCCTGCTGCTATCGGCCCTGGCCGTCGAGCTCGTGCTCACCGGGCTGCACGCCTGGCTGCGGGCCCACCCCTGAACGATGGGACTCCCGGCAGCAACTCGCCTAAGCTCTGAGTGAATGGGACTGTTCGGACACAAGAGCCGCCGCGAGCGCGAATGGGAAGAGGTCCGCGACCAGGCGCGCGACGACCTGGTCACCCTGGGAGACGACATCCGCGCCCTGGACGTCGACGTGCAGATGCCCGGTGTCAATCAGGAGGCGGTCCAGCGCTACGGACAGGCGCTGCAGGCCTACGAACACGCCAACGAGGTCTTCGAGCGAGCGCGGCGACCCGAGGATCTGGGTCCGGTGAGCTCCACCCTGGAAGAGGGACGCTTTTCCATGGCCTGCGCGAAGGCGCGCCTGGCCGGCCTGGAGCCGCCCGAGCACAGGGCGCCGTGCTTCTTTGACCCGCGCCACGGACCCTCGACCGAGGATGTCGATTGGGCTCCGGAGGGCGGCCAGCCGCGACCGGTGCCCGCCTGCACGGCCGACGCGCTGCGGGTGCGCGAGGGCTTTGACCCCTACGCGCGCCAGGTGCAGGTGAATGGCCGTCAGACCCCGTACTGGAACGCGCCGGCCCACTACGGGCCGTGGGCGGGCGGGTACTTCGGGGGGTTCGGCGGGGGCGGACTTCTGCCCGGGCTGCTGGTGGGCTCGGTCCTCGGCGGCGCGCTGGGCATGGGGGCCGGCGGGATGTTCGGCGGTGATGAGGGCGGCTTCGGCGACGACGGCGGCTGGGGCGACGACGGTGGCGGGGGAGGCTGGGGCGGCGACAGCGGGGGCGGCTTCGGCGGGGGCGACTTCGGCGGTGGTGGCGACTTCGGCGGAGGCTTCTAGGCCAACGTAGGCTGGGCGCGGCGGTGCCCACCGCTGGTACGTCAGGCGGCCTTGGCGATCTGGCCGTGGGGATCGAGGACGAACTTCTTGGCCACGCCGGAGTCGAAGGAGCGGTATCCCTCCGGCGCCTCGTCGAGAGTCATCACGGTCGCGTTGACCGCCTTGGCGATCTGACAGCGATCGTTGAGGATCGCGGACATGAGCTCGCGGTGGTAGGACATGACCGGGCACTGCCCGGTGGCAAACCCCAGCGACTTGGCCCACCCGGTGCCCAGGCTGAGCGACAGGGAGCCATGCTTTGAGGAGTCATCCGTGGCCCCGGGATCCTCGGTGACGTAGAGGCCGGGGATGCCCAGGTTGCCCGCCGCACGAGTCACCTTCATAAGCGTGTTGAGCACGGTCGCGGGAGCCTCCTGGGCATCGGCCCCGTGGCCCTTGGCCTCAAAGCCCACGCAATCGACGCCACAATCGACCTCGGGTATGCCCAGCAACTGCTCGATCTGATCCTCGGGCTCACCCCGTACCGGATCGCCGCGCACCGCGGGTGCAACTCCACCCCCAAGGCTCCTTTGCGTCGTGAACTACCAGGAGCGGGTCAGACCGCCGTCGACGAGCAGCGACTGGCCCGTGACGTAGCCGGACTGCGTCGCGCACAGAAAGACCGCTGCACCGGCCAGCTCCTGGACGGTGCCCAGGCGTCCGGCCGGGACCTCCTGGCGGGCCGCCGCCTGGGCGGCCTGCAGATCCCCGTAGACCCCCGCGATGCGCTCCGTGGCGATGCGCCCCGGCAGGACCGCGTTGAGCGTCACTCCGTCGCGGGCGGCGTCACGGGCGAGCAGCTTCATCGCCGCGAGCAGTCCCGGGCGGTTGGCGTTGGACAGCTGCAGGTTGGCCAGCGGTTCGCGCGCCGTGCTGGAGGACACGGCGACCACGCGACCGAAGCCGCGCGCGCGCATCTCGGGGAGCAGGCGGCGCAGGATGCGCATTGGGCTGATCACCAGCGTGCGGTGGGCGTCCTCCCACTGCTCCACGGAAAAATCGAGTGGGTCGGCTCCGGCGGGCGGCCCGCCGGTGTTGGCCACGTAGACCTCCACGGGGCCCAGGTCGCGCTGCACGGCCTCCAGCAGCGGATCGACCGTCGTCAGGTCCGTGCTGTCAAACACGTAGCCGCGGCCGCCGATGGCGTCGGCCACCTCGTGCACGCCGTCGGGTGAGCGCGCCGCGACGGCGACGCGAGCCCCTTCGGCGGCCAGGGCCTCGGCGATCGCGCGACCGATCCCGCGCGAAGCACCGGTGACGAGGGCCACACGGCCGGTCAAACCGAGGTCCATGGCTTCAGATCCTAGGTGGGTCGGGCGCCAAAGACTGCGCGTGGGGGGGGCTTGACGCCTCAACGCTTACGATATATCGTGATCTACATCGAACACATCACTACAGATCGAGGGACACCATGACCAGTCATACCCATTGCCATCCATCACACGCCCAGACACCGCTGTCGCCACGGGCCCTGCGCCATCTGGGGCGCCTGGCCCGGGAGGGCTTCTTCGAGATGCACGGCGGCCCGGGTTCTTACCGCGGTCCCGGTCGCGGCTTCGGAGGCCCCGGCTTCGGAGGCCCTGGGTTCGGAGGGCCGGGCTTCGGAGGGCCGCGCGGCCAGTTCGGACGCCGGGGCCGACGGGCCCGACGGGGCGACGTGCGGATCGCCCTGTTGATGCTGCTCGCCGAGGAGCCCCGCAACGGCTACGGCCTGATGCAGGAGATCGAGCAGCGCAGCGACGGCCGCTGGCGGCCCAGTCCGGGCTCGGTGTACCCCGCCCTGTCCCAGCTCGAGGACGAGGGGCTCGTACGCTCCGAGGACGCGCCCGGGGCCACGGGGCGGTTGTTCAGCCTCACCGACGCCGGGCGGGCCGAGGTCGATTCCCGCGAGTCGAGCAAGCCGGCGCCCTGGGACGCGCCCGCCGGTGGCGAGGACGAGCCGCTGCATGAGCTGCGTGCCCTCGTCGGACAGCTGGCGGGAGCGACCATGCAGGTCGCGCAGGCCGGCGACGCCGAGCAGGTCGCCCGCGCTCGCGACCTGCTGGTGGAAACGCGCCGGGCGCTCTACCGCGTCCTGGCCGACGACCAGCGTGACACCTAGGAAACACAACCGGGGTGGTGGGGCGTGGGCGGGCCCCACCACCCTCCCGCTCGTCCCGCTCAGTGCGGCAGGGCGCTCTCGGGGCTGCGGGCCGACTCGATGGACAGCAGCTCACCTCCGTCGTGGTCCACCTGCAGGGTCGTGTGATCGATGCCGAAGTTCTCGTGCAGCAGACGACGAACGGCACGGCTGACGACATGGCAATTGCAGTCGTCCGCGACCATCACGTGCGCTGAGAGGGCGGGAAAGCCGGAGGTGACCTCCCACACGTGCAGGTCGTGAACCTCGCTGACGCCCGGCTGACGCGCCATCGCGTGGCCGATCACGTCGGGGTCCAGGCCCGCCGGGGCGGCCTCCAGGAAGATGCGCCCCGAGTCACGCAGCAGGCCGTAGGCCGCCTGGAGCATGATGGCGGCGATGACCAGCGAGGCGATGCCATCGGCGCGCTGAAACCCGGTCAGCAGGATGACCCCTCCGGCGATCGCCGTGAACACGAAGGCGGCGAGGTCGCTGAGCAAATGACGCAGCGATCCCTCGATGTTCAGGGAGCGCCGATCGGCACTGCTGAGGACCACGCTGGCGGCCAGGTTGACCACGACGCCGACGAGGGCGACCACGAGCACCGGGGCGCCGGCGACGCCCGGCGGGTGCACCAGGCGGGTGATGGCCTGGTAGACGATCAACAGGCCAAGCACCAGCAGGGTGGCCCCGTTGAACTGCGCGGAGAGGATCTCGGTGCGCTTGAAGCCGAAGGTCATCGCACCCCGGGCGGGACGAGCGGCGAGGCTGATCGCGACCAGTGAGAGTGCGATGGCGCCCGCGTCGGCGAGCATGTGCGCGGCGTCGGAGAGCAGCGCCAGGGAGTGCACCAGGGCGCCCACCACGACCTCGACGACCATGAACCCGACGATCAGTGCCAGTGCGATCGCGAGCTTGCCGCGGTCGGCGTCCCCGCTCACCGCGTGGGAGTGACCCGCATGCGGGTGCGCGGCGTGCTTGGCAGCGTGCTTCATCTCGTCAAGCGTAGGGCTGGCGTCGGGAGCCTGTGAGCGCCACGGCTGGCCGTCCGCGCCGACCGTCGCGTAGGTGTTCTCAGCGGATGGTGAGTCTGCGGTCCAGGCGCGTCGTCGTGGCTGAGCCCTGACGGGACACGACGGTGAGTCGGTATCGCCCGCGCGGGGTCCGCAGAGCAGGCAGCCGCCAGCGCGAGCCCAGCGGACCGCCCGCGAACAGCCGCGCGCGCAGGTAGATCGGCCGAGCGCAGGAACGCGGGCGGCTCAGCCTCCCTCGCGAGCGCGCGAAGCGACAACGTCCTGTCGCCCCCACGGGCCGCGCGAGCGCCACGCTGACCCGCGTGATCCGGGCGCTGATCGCTCCGCACGCGCGGCCGCGTGCGAAACCGCGCAGCAGGAGCTGACGGTGGTGGCGATGGCGACCCCGGCCGCGGCGGCTCACGACCACGCTCAGGCCGTTGTGAACGGCGGCGCAGCGCCCAGAGGACGAACCGGTGCCCTGAGTCGTGGTCGACGTCGATGTGGACACCCCGGGCAGGACCCGTTCGCCCGCCGGGCAACCGGGCGCCTGTACGGCGGGGTCGGGAGTTATCTGCGGGCTGGACATCCCGTCAACCGCGAACGTGCGATTGCAGGGAGGCGGCTCGCCCCGAATGAGCGACGCGGTAAGGCGATCGAATCCCGTGTCGAGCACGATGTCGTGCGTGGACCACTCCGCCTCGTGGCCTGCTGATCCGACGGGTGCGCCGGCGAGGGTGGTATCGATGTTCTGATCGTCACCCGGCGCGTGACGTGAGACGCTGTAGAGGTCGGTGGGTAGACCGTTCCCGCGCAGGCTCGAGACCATCTCCTGCGCCTGGTTGTAGGCCGCCTGACCGTCGTTGACGGCGTGGACGAGGTAGACGCCCTTCAGGCCGGAGGCGGCGATTTCCGCGGCGCGATTGACGACCGTGCGCGCCGCGTAGGCCTGGGGCACCTGGGCGAACGTCCCCCCGGTCTCCGCCTCGATGTCGCTCTTGGCGTTGGCGGCGAACTGGTTGGTGGGGCCCACGAGCGTGGCCTCGTTGTAGAGCTCGGTCAGGTTGTAGACCCCCTCGATGCCCACCCAGTAGTCAAACAACGGTCGTCCATCGATCCGTTTGGCCTGCGTCGCGGCGGCCAGCCCGGTGGAGTTGCCGCCCATGGATATGCCGAGCAGCATGATCCGGTCAAAGGGACCACACGTTGCGTCGAAGTAGCGCCCCGCCGCAACGAGGTCCTGCGCGCCGGCCGCCACCGGCCACCCACGCGAACGGGGATATCCGGTCGCGTCCTTGGGCAGATCCCTCAGGCCACGGTAGTTCATGGTCACCGACAGGGCGCCGTCAATGCCGGCGGCGTTGGTCATGTGCTTCACCCAGGCCATGTCGTTGTAGGAGTAGCCGTGGCCGAAAACCACCAGGGTGCGTGCGGGACGCGCCGGAAGCACGTACAGGCCGCTGGCGTCCTGGCCCTGGACGGGGAGGTGCAGTGGGTTGATCGTGTTCGCGTCGCCGGTGCAGGCCTGCTGGGAGGCGAGCGCGGGCGCAGCCGGCGCCAGCGAGGCGCACAGCACCACGACGACCAGCGCAATCACGCCTCGGACCCGCCCGACTACGCCTCCCATTGGGCGAGCCTACTACCGGCCCAGCGGCTCGTGCGCCGCACGCGAACCGCTTGGCCGGCTGCACACCCTGCCACCATCTGCGGGCACGCTCATGAGCGCCTTCCTTCCCAGCCCGTCGAGCAACGGCCTTCACCTCGGTCCGCTGGCCATCCACTTCTACGGGCTGTGTTACGTCGCGGCCATCAGCGCCGCGGTGGCCATCACGCGCAAGCGCTGGCGGGAGGACGGTGGCGACCCGGACGTGGTCTATACGGCCGCCCTGTGGGGGGTGCCCGCCGGCATCCTCGGCGCCCGCCTGTACCACGACATCACGAGCTGGAGCGAGGTTCCCCACACGTGGTGGGGCTGGGCTGCCGTCTGGCAGGGTGGTCTTGGGGTGTGGGGTGGAATCGGCGGCGGGGCACTCGCGGGAGTCCTCGTACTGCGCCGGCGCGGCGTCGACGTCCCCAGATTCATGAATGCCGTCGCTCCGGGCCTGCTTGTCGCCCAGGCCATCGGGCGCCTGGGCAACTACTTCAACCAGGAGCTTTTCGGCGGACCCAGCCGCCTACCCTGGGCCCTTCAGATAAGCCCGGCCAACCGACCGGCGCGTTATGCGCAGTACGCAACCTTTCAGCCCACCTTTCTCTACGAGTTGCTCTGGAACCTCGCGCTCGCCGGTGCTCTCATCTGGCTGGGCCAGCGCCGACCCGTGCGCGCCCCTGGACTGTTCGCTCTCTACGTCGCCGGCTACTCGGCCTTTCGCATCCTGGAGGAGCTGTTCCTGCGTGTGGATCCCGCGCATCATCTGCTCGGGCTGCGCCTCAACCTGTTCGTGGCGGCGACCCTCGTCGTCCTTGGCCTCGTCTGGTTTGCCCGAGTCAACCTCGTGCGCAGCGCCCCGGCGGCCGCGGGGTAACCGATTCGGTCACTCGGTGATGGGTCCCGGATCGGAAGGGACATCGACGGCGTGCTGCTGCAGGGCGGAGAGGGGAACGACGGACAGTGTGCGCTCGTGCGTCGACGCGAGCACCACGTAGGCGGCCGCGCCATCCTCGTGCGCCCGTAGCCAATTCAGCGCAGTCACGCACCAGCGGTCCCCGGGAACGAGGCCCGGGAAGTGGAACTGCGGCCTCGGGGTCCCAAGGTCGTTTCCGATCCGGCGCTGGTGGGCCAGGAAGTCAGAGGTCATCACGGCGCAGATCGTGTGGCGGCCCGTATCCTGCGGGCCGGTGCGACAGCACCCGTCCCTATAGAAGCCCGTGACGGGGTCGGCGCCACAGGGCTCGAGCTCGCCGCCGAGCACGTTACGGTCGGTCATGGCCCGGAGTATCACCAAGTCTCCCGCGGCGATCCAGCCCGCGCAGGCGACCGGCGTACGCGAGATGCCGCGGAGCCCACGGTGGGCGACGGTAGGCTCGCGATGTGAGCTACGCAGAGCACGCCCCACCACCGGCGCTGCTTCCGTGGGTGCAGTGCACATGGGAGCAGCGCAGCGCGCTCGATCTGACGGTCCGCGTGGTACCCGACGGCTGCATGGATGTCGTCTGGATAGAGGGCACTGGGACCATGATCGTCGGCGCCAATACCACCGCGTTTCTCGTGCCGCTGGCGGCAGGCACGCGGGCGGTGGGCGTGCGCCTGCGCACGGGTGTGGCGCCGTCGCTGCTCGGTGTCGACGGGCCAACGTTTCGCGATGCGCGTGCGCCGCTGCATGAGGTGTGGGGAGATCGCGGCCGCCGATTGGCGGCGACCCTGGACGCCGGCACCGACCCCGAGGCTGCGCTCGTGAACGCGCTCGCGGCGCGCGCGCGTGGGTGCCGGGCGCCGGACCCGCTCGTCCTGGCCGCGGTCGCCCGCCTGGGCGCCCCGGCCAGCATCCGTGAGGTGGCACGCGACCTGCACGTGAGCGAACGTCAGCTCCACCGCCGAGTCGCCGACGCGGTGGGCTACGGACCCAAGCGACTGGCGCGAGTGCTGCGCCTGGGGCGCGCGCTGGACGCGGCCAGGGCGGGCGAGGCGTGGGGGCGCGTCGCGGCCGACGCGGGCTACGCCGACCAGGCGCATCTCACCAGCGATTGTCACGCGCTCGCGGGGCTCTCGCCGTCGCGCATGCTGGCCGCATAGATGACCGTTTTGTACAAGACGCACGCCCCAGGACAGGACAGAATTGCGCCCATGAACAGTGCCCTGACCGCCATACCCAACGTCGGAGCGGCGGTGGCCCGCAAGCTGGAGCGCCTCGACGTCCGCGAGGTGGACGACCTGCGCGGCCGCGACGCACAGGAGCTGTTTGACCGATTGTGCGCGCTGGACGGATTTCGCCACGACCTGTGTCTGCTTGACACCTTCGAGGCGGCCGTGGCCTACGCTCATGGTGCACCCGCGCGGCCCTGGTGGGAGTTCAGCCGCGAGCGCAAGGCGGCCCGCGGTGGCTGACCCTGGGATGCGCCTGGGGTGGGTCATCGTGTACGTCGAGGACCCGGCCGCGGCGGCCGCCTTCTATGAACGGGCGTTCGGGCTGCAGGGTGTGTTCATCGCCCCCGGCGGCGCGTTTGCCCAGCTCGATACCGGCTCCACGAAGCTGGCCTTCGCCGCCTACGCGCTCGGGGACGAGAACTTCCCGGGTGGGGTGCGACACGCCGGCCGCGAGGGCCCGCCCCCGAACGTGGAGCTCGCGCTCGTGGCCGAGGACATCGAGCCTGCGTACGCGCGCGCCCTGGACGCGGGGTGCACCTCGCTGGCGACGCCGCAGGACAAGCCCCACGGACAGCGTGTCGCCTGCGTCAGAGATCCGTTCGGCACGCTCGTGGAGCTCGCCACGCCGCTCTAGGGTCACGTGCCGGCAGGCCACGAGCAGCGACGTCGACGTTGGCAAGGCCGGGGGGCGCGGCGTCACCACGGCCGGCGCCAGGGGACTATGCTCGCCCGGCCAGTTACACGCTCACCACAGGAGGCACCGGCATGTCACCCACCGTCAGGGAATCCCGCGTCCGATGGGCCATCCCCCTCGCCGCACTCGCGCTGACGGCCAGCGCACCTGCGCTCGCCGGTGCCGCCAAGGCGCCGCACAAGGGCAAGGGTCACCACCCCGCCCGCCACGGCTTCGCGCTCAAGGGGCTGTCCAGGACCCTCGTGCCGCAGGTGGGCGTGGGCGACATCAAACTCCCGTCGACGCTGGTCCCGGCGCAGATCCTCAAGCGCTTCGGCCGCCCGGGCCCGACCGCTGCCCATCTGAAGACGATCGTCAAGGTCAAGGGAACCATTGTCTCGATCGCGTACTACCCGCGTACCACGGTTCGGGGAATCACCTTCAACTTCCACGGGCCTCCCGTTCCAGACAACCAGCTCAATCAGATCTCCGTTACTTCGCCCGCCTACCGGACGCCCCAGGGCCTGCACGTCGGCTCCACGCCGGCTCAGGTCCGGAAGGCCCTCCCCCAGGTTCGCTGTGACAAGTTCAACTGCTCTCTATCGGGCAACACCGCGGACGGTAGCGTGATCCTGACCACCTTTGCGTTGTTCCGCGGAAGGGTCATCCAAATCATCATCACCGGCTGACGGCGCTCTCGTGCGCCTTTGGGCCTCCCCGGGCGAACGCTCAGATCGCCATCACGCGTCCGGTCACAAGGACGCCTGGTTCATTGCGCACGAGCTCCACGTCCAGGCGGCTGGGACGGCCCATGTCCTCACCCTGGCGCAGGGTCACGCGCGCGGGCGCTCTGAGGCCGTGCCGATCGCGAAGGTAGGCGCCGAAAGCCGCCGCGGCAGCCCCGGTGGCGGGATCCTCGACAACGCCGCCCACGGGAAACGGGTCGCGAACGTGAAAGAGATCGGCAGTCTCGCGCCACACGAGTTGCAGGGTGCTCAGGCCGTGCTCGAGCATCAGCCCGCGTAGCGCATGGAAGTCGTAATCGAGCGCAGCCAACCGTTCTCGGCGGCCTACACAGAGGATCAGGTGCCACGCGCCGGCGAAGGCCAGGGCGGGGAGCAGGGCGCCGTCCAACTCTGCGAGCTTCCAGCGCAGAGTCTGGAGGGCTCGCGCGACCAGCGTCTGCGGGGCCGGCTCGACTCGCGCCGGAAGCGAGGTCAGCGTGGCCGAAGCCCGCTCGTCGATCGTTGCCGTGCGAACCCCGACCACCCCGCCGTTGGTGTGCAGCGCGAAAGCTCCGTCCCCGTATCGCTGCGCCAGTGCTACGCCGCCAGCGATGGTCGCATGACCGCAGAACGGGACCTCGGCCATCGGGCTGAAGTAGCGAATCCGGTGGGCACGTCCCTCGAGCGGCGCGAGAAAGGCGGTCTCCGAATACCCCACCTCGGCGGCTACGCGCTGCATCACCGCCTCGGTCGGCAGTTCGCGGCCGATGGATACTCCCGCTGGGTTGCCACCGCCCGGGACCTCCGCAAAGGCAACCAGCCGCTGCACCTGTGGAGGGGAGCCGCCAAGCGCCTGCGCAGACACCGCGCTGGGCACGCCCACGGGCGGGACGGGCCGGTCGCTCATCACCTATGGGCGCTGGGCACTGAAGTGGTCTCTAGGTCGGTTCGGCAAGAAACGCCGCTGACGCCCGCGGTCCGGGCATGTTCTCACGGCGACCAACGCAGGGCGTAGACACTCTGGCTACCGGATGTAGACGGAAAAAGAAGGGTGCGGGCGCGCGCACGCCATCGACCTGGTCAGGGCGGCGCAGGCGCGTCGACCCGGTTCGGCACCGAACCAGTGTCTACGCTCTGAAGAAGCCCGGTCTTTGTGCATGTCTACGCCGTGTAGACACCCGGTCCCGCGCATGTCTACACCCTGCGTTGGGCCGCGCGAAACGGTCTCCGACCAGCGTGCCCCGCCGACCACCGCGCACCCGCTGGCTGCTACGGACCGGGGGGCGGTGGTCCCGTCCAGCTGCCCGCATAGCAGGGCTTACCAGCGCAGACGTTGACCAAGGAGCCCTTGGCCCGCAGAAAGTTCGAGATCTGATCCTCGGCGGCCAGCTGTCCCCGCGCGTGCGGAGCGCCATGGGGGTCATCGCCCACGGCCGGGGGGACGTTCTCGTTCGGCGGGGGCGGCGTGCCGCTTCGGCTTCCCGCGGGGCCACGCAGTGGCCCGATGTCCCAGGTGACAAAGCTCGCCGGGCCGCCGTAGGTGTCTGAGGTGATCGGCGCGATGCCGTAGTAGGGGATCACCGAGGTCGAGCGGCCCGGGTCCAGCGCGGGCTGATGCATGCGCGCTCCGATCGTGCGCGCCTCGGTTTCGCTGGCGACGTTGGCCACCTGGTGGTCACCGAAGGGTTGGTGCAGCAGGACGCTGTGGGCCGGCGTGTTGGGCAGCGTGTCGGCGGTCATGTGGTGGGCGTACCCGTCGGCCTCGCTTCGATCCCAGAGCATCTGCATGAGCCCGAAGATCAGCGGCCGCTCGATCTCGCGGGGGTAGGCCTTGTAGAGCAGGTAGGAGTAGTCGCTCATCGACGCACCCGTGCCGAAGTCGCTGCTGCGCGGCAGCAGGGTGCTGTAGTTCATGCCCACGTCACCGAGCACCGCACGGTTGAAGTCGGGCGCCACCGCGGTCAGCGCGCCGCCGATGATCCCGCCCTGGCTGTCGCCGTTGTAGAAGAGACGACGCGTATTGATCACGGGCTCGAGCCCGGTTTTGCCGGGAAACTGGAAGGCGGTGTCCGAGCTGAAGCCCGCGGGATGAATCATCAACCGGCCCAGGTAGAGGAAGTTGACCATGCCCTGCTGGACGCGGTCGACCAGGGTGGGAAACTGCGACAGGTCGTTGAGGAGCACCGCCACGTTGGGGAGGTCCTCGCTGGCCATGCCGATCCAGTCGGTAGCGCAAAACATGACGTCGTGGCGGCGCGCGAGCTCGGTGTGATCGTCGCCGTTGATCTGATCGGCGGTTCCCAGCAGCCCGTGCCCGTAGAGCCACGGGCGCGCCGGATAGACGGTTCCGCCCCCCACCGCCGTCCGCGGGATGTTGCAGATGAAGTTTGCCGCCAGGGTGTTGACGCGACCCCCCGCGGTCAGCGGAGGTCCGTTGGTCGCCCCCGGTGGGTAGGTGAAGCGAGAGCCCTGCTGACAGGTGGGCTGGGCCAGGTAGCAGGGCACAGTGAAGCGTCCCTCCACGCGGCGAATCAGGTCGTCGCTCTGCCCGCTCGCGCATACGCCGGGCGCGCCACAGGGCGGGAAGTTGACCGTCTTGGTGGGGTCCACCACGAAGCTGGGCGCGGTGCCGTCGACCTTCATGTCGCTGAGGTTGGCGTCACCGAGTTGGCTGAACGCGTCGTCGCGGATCGTGAGCACGCGCTCGGTCAGGTTGCGCCTGCTGGCCACCGTGAAGTCCCACGCGCGGTAGAGGTCGCCGCGATCGATCCCGGCCTCGGCCAGCGTGGCGAACATGTCCTCGAAGTGGGCGCGACGCCCCTCGATGACCGGGTTGGTGGTCAGGATGCCGTCGCGGTAGAGCGCAAACGCACCGCCCGCGGGAATGATGTGACCGCTTGCGTCGCGCAGGCGGCGCAGGGCGACGATGTACCGCGTCCCTTCGTCGAAGTTGACCCCCGGGCGGACGAACAGGTTGGCGTCGGCGGGGCTCTTGGCGTTCCGATCGAGCTCGGCCCAGATCAGCTGACGCTGCCGGGTGCGTGTGTTGATGACGACGATCGGCTGATCGGCGGCGAACGAGCGACCCATGTCGGTGATCGGAACGGCGCCGGTCTGCTGGAAGGCCGCCGGCGTATCCAGTCCCGGGACCTTCGTCTCGATCGACGACCCTGGGCTGAAGCCGTCGTTGCGGTTCCACTCGGTGGGATCAATGGGCTTGCCCGCCTGGTTGCGCGGCATCGACAGGATGTTGAAGTTGATCCGCCGACCAGTGTCGGTGGTCCGGTCGGGCACCGTGTAGTAGTCGTTGGGGAACGGCTGCAGGCAGACGGCCGGATCGATGAAGTCACAGCGCGCGGCATCCGCGGGGGTGGCGAAGGCGATCGGCGCCGCCCCGGCGCCCTGGGAGCCAGTGCCTTGGGAGCCGGAGCCCTGGGAGCCCGCCCCGTTGGTGCCCGGGCCGCCGTTGGCCCCTGGGCCCGGCGACCCGCTGCCACCGCCGGCGCGCGGACCACAGGCCCCAAGTAGTCGGTGGCGCACGAGCCGGTGTGCGCGCCACACGCGCGCCGGGCGCGCGCCGGGCCGTTTGATCGCCGCGACGCGCACCTCGAGCAGCCGGCTGGCGCAGCCTCCGAGCTGCCGACGTCCCGCCGCGAGCAGCCCGAGGGACACCGTGCGGCGTCGACCGGGGGTCAAACGCAACGTGCGCGTGCCGGTGATCACCACCCGTCGCGCAACCGGGCCCGGCTGCGCCGTCGCCACGAACACGCGCACCATGACCGCGCGACGCGCCAGCAAGCGCAGGCGCACGCGGCCCGTGCGCAGCGCCTGATCCGCGTCGCGCGTCAAGATTCTCAGCCCCACGAGCGCACGCGGAGCGTGCCGGCTTGGCGCGCCTCGTGCGGTCGCGCTGGCGCCCCCGGCGACGAGCAACGAGACGAGTGCCACCGTGACGGTGATCATGATCGCCCCCTCCCTGCGATGCATGGGCGCAGCCTATTGCCACTTCGACGGGCCGTGCGCCGCTTGCGCGCGGAACGCAAATACGGACCGCGTTGGCCAACCTGTCCTGCTGGCAGGAGCGATTCTTGGCCATCCGTCGATGGAGCGTCTGGCCGTGGGTGCCGATGATGCTCAGGTGGCGATTGACCTTGCCAGGACGACGACTGCTCGCCCCGCCGCGGGGTTCGACGAGACGCACGCGGATGCCGAGGCCTATGCGCAGGTCATCGGCGGCCTAGCCGACGCCGGCCTGGATGAGGTTCGCCTCGACATGCAGCAAGAGCTGAG
>JAABUQ010001274.1_pt1 | contig 55216 bp, 43 predicted proteins | sample 5560001 | NCBI WGS metagenome assembly JAABUQ01 (sample SAMN10711888, study PRJNA513371) | rock metagenome | isolation source: Antarctica rocks | place: Antarctica: Victoria Land, Finger Mt nord | collected 2015-12-18
GGGGCAGCCTGGGGGGCCGAGGGATGGGGTCGGGCCGTTTGAGGGGGGGGAGGAGGGGGTGGTTAGGACGGAGGGGGGGGTGAGGATTGAGCCGGGCGAAGTTGAGGGGGGGAGTTATTGAGGGGGTTGGGGTTGAGGCTTTGGGTTGGCGTTGTACATCTTGCATGGGTGAATATGGCTATGGTCATTACTCTTCTTCCTCCACCCCCATCAGCCTCCGCTCTGCCAGCTCGCTGATCTTCTCTTGCAACACGATTCGACCGTATCGCCCTGCTACTTTGCCTGCAGCCTCTACCATCTTCCCACTTCGATCCTTCATCAACCCGACAATTTCTAATGCCTTCATGCCCCTGTCCTCTCCTTCTCGGCATTCCACGTTGAGCAATTGGAGCAAAGCTTTGTCCACCTCGATCTCCCGTCTGCTGAGCTCGGTGCGCTGACCGTGTGTTGCATTTGTGGCTGATACGAGGTCTTCGAGAAGACTGTGCATCAGCGAGCTGCGTACGAAAGTCTCTTCTAATGTCGACCCTTCCGTAGCTGTTGAATCCTCCAAATTTTCAGCTGCTTTCGTAGCCGATAGTGGGATCTTGAAGTCGAATTCCGAGAGCAACGGCTTGGGGAAGTATGGGTGTTGCTCCCCTCCTTTGAGAATGATACAATGAAACTTCTCATCTGCTACGGCGACCGGCCAATACGTCTCTTCTTTCTTCCCACCTGCCAAGCGATCAAGGCGCTTTGTGTCCAGGACTGGCACCCACCTCGCTTGACCTGGCGACCGCCAGTGCTGCAGGATCAGAAGTGCACCTGTCGAGTCGTAAATGCATGGATCGCCATTATCGGAAAAGAAGACGCGCTTGAGAATCGCTCCATGGGGTATGGCCACAGTATCTTCGCTCTGGCAGACTTCGTCGCGTTCTACATTCTCCAGAGTGTAGAGCAACTTCGTTGAACCGTCGCCGCCAACAGGACCGTTACCTATGGTCAGGACATAGTCTCGCCATGAGGCGCATGTGACGGTGGGAGCTGATTTCTGGCGGTACACTCTGAATGGTGTGCCATAAAGAGTGAAAATCCGAACATAATCCTCAGACGTTGTAACCACAATAAACGAGTCGCTCAGTGAGATTGCTAAGAATAGTCAGCGCCGTTCAGTCAGACTTCAATAGAGATACCGTACAGGTGACATCCTCCCCATAGGGCAATTGAGTCCGCCAGTCAGCTCTTGACGTCCAGGTCTCGTGCGGCCTATAGAAAACCGTTGCAGGATTTCCTTTGTCTGGTGGGCATGAGAAGAGTGAACCATTTTCGTCTGGATGTCGTCAGTACTTCAGGAACGGGCGGGATATATTGGGTTGACGAACTGAGGCAGGCTTTGTCGTAAGCATAAGGGTCGGTGAAGTGGAAGTCACGGTGATATTCTCTGTCGTAAAATTCGACAGTGACTGTGTTATGACTGTCCTGATCAACGGTCCACACAAAGCCGGTCAAGTTCACGCCTTATGTCATTAGGATATGATCCATCAGAAGACACACGACTTACAAAGGTACCTCCGGTTCCCACGCCAAGGAGTGCTTCCAGGTTGAAATGATCTGTGGATCTGAGGCTCCCTCGAATGGTATGTCGCTCTTCGCTTGCTGTCAAATCCATCGATTGCATCCAAGTGACCATTGCCACGCTTTCGATGCCCATTGATCCCAGCCGCATACCCAGCGCCATCATCATCACTAACAAAATCATCTTCATCGTCGAGATCGGGACCGAGGATGTCGTCCAAAGAATCTGGGGTACCTCGTCTTCCATGGGGTATGTCTGCAGTATCTTTATGACCCTGGGCGATAGGCTTGCGAGCATTCCCATTCGTCTCTGCCAATGGACCTCGAATGAAGGGAGAGGGTTGTAGAGTCTTTTCGAGGAGCGGGATTGCATCGGATTGTAAGAAATTATCGTAAATAAACAACTCGCCCTCCGAGGTCACGAACGAGACAATATTTTCATGGGGATGCCATACCACATTGATTACATTTGGGTAATCGTATCTGATGGGCGTCAGTAAATAATGCAACTCTTGTTACTCTGCTAGAGGGCAGCCACCTCGCAAGTATCTTTTGTGATTTGGTGTCCCAAAGTATCATTTTCCTATCCACTCCAGCCGATAGGAGTAAGGCGCCGTTGGGTGACCAGGCTAATGCGGTTATGTCTCCCATATGACCACCAGAGAATGCCCTTTGGCGTTCGCCGTCAGTACTCGAGACAACTTGTATATCTCTGGTCGCTGTGGGAGCAGCAAACGCTCGCCCATCTGGATGCCAGATGGCGCAAGAAGTCGCTTCTGACTCAATCTCGAGATTACGAATCAGCCCATCTACCTTCCTAACAAGCGCCGGCTCTTCAGTGCTCAGACTATAGATGTAGACAATGCCGTCAGCACATGATACAGCGATGTAGGCTCCACTGGGATCGAAAGAGAGATGTTTCGGCGGTTTTGGCTGCTCGCGGAGGTAGAGCACTCGATAGGAGTCGGCCATGTTGACAACTTTGATGATGAGCTCGCTGTAGTAGATTAGCAATGTCTTTCTGCAACCATGGCTTGTTCTACTGACTCGCTTGCAACTGCGGCCCATTGGCCATCTGGAGAAAGAACGACATCTCGGATGGGAAGTGTACAGCGCGTCAACATCTTTTCGTACGTGTATGTTTCCAATGAGTAGACGCAGACGGTGCCATCTTCGGAACCAGTGAGAAAGCATTCATTCTGCCCAGTCTTTAGCCCATGCTTTGCGCAATTCAGCTGGACAATTTACAGAAGCGGCGACAGCGGTGTTATTTTCTTGGCAATCGTCCAGATTGGTGGGCTCTCCATCCGAGCCTGTAGTGTACACTCTAACAACATTGTTTGATCCCGCCGTGACCAGCTTTCTGCCATTTGGGGTATATGTGAGGAAGGTTGGGCCGGAGGGATCTTGGGAGAGTCAGCGAGGGTGGGGTCATTCGCTGTGGGAATCACGTACGTGCTGGTCGCCCACGTATGCGTTGCTGTGTTATGGAAGCCATATTGCGATCATTTGGGTGGTGTCTGCTTGTCAGTCAAGTTTCCAGTCTTGCTTGAACTATATACTCTGGTTCTATGTCGGATCGCGTAGGGAGACGCGACGCGCTCTTGACGCTAGTATATTATATTTTCTGGTCTTGGATGAAACTGCGAACAATACGCTCCGTACGTGATATGATACCGATCTACTACAGCCACGGAAGTATGGATTTTGTCCATTCGCCTATCCTATAATAGCTTCTTCCAAGTCTCGTAATGATTGCCTCCGATCTTGCATCGCGTTCTCCCTCCATCTCAATTATCCGCCGCCCGTTCCAGGCAGTAGAGATCCAATGTCACCAGGAAGGCAGATCCTAGCTATTAATTACGTTTGCATACCGAAAACTACTGAGAATATGACCGCAGTGCACAATACGTTATATGGGTATATATTCACATCTAACGTACCCTCGGTGTGGCAGTTGAAGTATCAATCTAATTAATTAGCCAATCAACGTATGTTGGATTGCCAATTCAACTGATAATTGGCTATTTAATATATTAATATAAATAATTAGCTAATTACTTAATTAATAGCCTAATTATCTATAATAATATATTAAATAATTATTTAATAGAAACCGTTTTTCCTTTAATATTAGCTAAAATATAAAAAATTTATTTATAATAATAATTATATATTTAAAATATTTTATAATTAACTCGGTATTAATTAAATATATTTAAATAAAAGGTAAATATTTATTAAAAATATATTATAATTATATTATTATTATTATTAATCAGAAATTGGAAAATTAAAAAATATAAACTTTTTGAAAATTTCGAAAAATACTTTTAATATTAAAGGCTATTAATATTTTCCCTTATATTATCTCTGTATTTTTATACTGTTTTAATCGATATTTATTATAATATAAATATTGAATTCTAGCCCTTTAGCTTTATTTTTATATAAAATATTAATATTATAATAAAAGAAAATATATTATTTTTTAACTTTTCCGTAAATATACCGTTTATTATAAAAGAACTTTTTATATTAATAAAATACTTTTAATACTTTTATTTATAACTTTTTTTAAATAGCCATTTTTAAAGAAATCTTTATTAAATTATTAAAAATTTCAATTATTTTAGTTAATATTATTAAAACTAGTATAATATTTTTTATAAAATATTTATAATTAATAATATTATATTATATTTATAATTTATAAATATATCAATAATAATTAAAAATATAAATATAAATAATTTTATTATTTATAATAAAAGTTCTTTTTCCCTTCTTTAATAGAATTTTAATAATATAATTAGAATAGAATTTCTAGACTACTATTTTAATATAAGTATTATATTTTTCTTATTATTAAGTATAAATAATAGTAAAATATTCGCGAGCTTTTAATATATATAAGTTAATACCCGAAAATAATAGAGGAAAAAAAGTTAAAAGAAGATAAAATTAAATTAAAAAATAAAAAATTATAAAAAAGCTTAAAATTTATAATTAATTAATATTTTCAAAAAAAATAGGAGAAATATTTATAAATAAATTAAAAATAATATTAACTTTTAATAACCTTATTATCAAAATTTAATATTATTTTTACTTTATTTATAAATATTCTTTATAATTATATTTTTTTGTTTAAATATTAAAAGAGAAAAAGATTAATAATTTAATAATATTAACTTTTAATAACTTTATTATCAAAATTTGGCAAAGTTAAATCAAATTCTTAAAATATATTTTTGGCCAAAAAATAGCTTAATTATTTAAAAAAATAAAAATAAAATATATTATTTAAAATTAATATTTTATTAATTAATAAATTATTTAAATAATTATTTTTATTAATATTTTTAATATTAAATTTTTAAGCTATTTCTTTATCGGCCTATAGCTAAGCTTAGGGTATATTTATTATAAAAATTATCGGAGCTAGTATATTATTAATTATAAATAATATTAATAACGTTATAAACTAAAATAGTTAAGAGGAAAAAAATATTCGTTTTTTAAATTATTTACCTTTAATTTTATTATTAAATACCTTTTTTATTTATAATATATTATATTATTCTTTAATATAAATAGGGAAATTAATAATATCTTAATTTATATTATAACTAAAATATTATTAATTAAAAATAAGTTGTTTGAGTTCTAATCCTAATTTTTATTATACCTTTATTAATATTAATAAAATAAATATATAAAATTTAGGGATATTAAAAAAAACATTTAAGATATTTTATATATTAATACCTAAATTAATAGAAGTTTTATTATTATTAAATTCCTTATTTTTATTTATAAATATAGTTGTTTTTTATTCTTTAGGATTAAATTAAATCTTATTATTAATAATAAAAGAACGGTTAAAATAAATTTAATAAAAAAATATTTATATTAAAAAATATTTAATAAAGTTATATATTATATAAACTTTAATTAATTCAGAAACTTAATAAGATATCTAATTAATTTTTATTTAATTATTAATATAATTTTTTATTATATTGTTTGTTTTTTTAATAAATCTTTATATTTAAGGATATCTTAGATTATTATTAATAATACAAATTTTATAATAATATAAAAAATAAACTAAGGCTCTTTTGAACTCAGTATTATTATTAAATTAAAAAATCTTAATAAGGTTATAAATTATAAAGAAAATATTAAAATTATTATAAATATTAAATAGTTTTTTAGTAATAAAAGGCTAGAAGAATATATCTTTAGAAAAATAATCTTATATATATTTGATAATTAACTAGGAATAAAATATAAGAAAAAAGTTTTTAAATAAATAAAAGTAATATTAATTCGCTATTAAATTTTAATATAAAATTAATATTATTCTTATTTATTTATAAATTATTTTTATAATTATATATTTTAGATTATTTAAATCTAAAACTATTCAAATTTAGGATTAATATATAAAAGATAATTTGCAAATTATCTTATTATAATATTATTTTTTAATAATAAAGTTATCAAAATCTAATATTATTATAAATTTTTCCTTAAAATACTAAAATAATACCAAATACTTTATAGGGAGGAATATTTACGATTATTATTATTATTTATTTATATTTATTATAAAAGTTATTTTGTATATTAATAAGATTTATTTAACCCTATTAATTTAAATTAAATAATTAAATAATTATTAATAATAGCTTAATATACTAAAGATTGTTAATTTAATAATATTAATAAAGTTTTATAAAGAAACCAACCTCTCGCTAAATAATATTATAGAAGAAATATTATATTTCTAACTAAATCTTATTATATCCCGTATAATAAAAGCAAGAATATATTTATTTGATAAAATTATAAATAGCTAATAAAGTAATAATATATTTAATTTAAAAAGTAATATTTTTGCTTATTATTAGCTTCCGAAAAACGTATTTATCTCTATTGAATATAAACTCGTTTAAGGTTTTAAATTTATTATTATTCTCTTTTTTATTTGGAGGTATATTATTAAAATATTATAACTAACATTTATAAGCGTAATATTATTTGTATAAAAGACAAAAAATGTTCTTATTTTTAGCTTTATTCTCTAAAAAGTTTATAAATTATTTTTCTATTAAAAAAAAAAGGTTTTTGTTAAATATAAGAACTTTGATTATAATATTACCAATAAGAAACTTAATAAAAAATTAAATAAATAAAAATAAAAGAAAAACGGAAATATAAAATAATATTAATATTTTAAATATTTTAAAGAAAAAAAAAATAAAAGTTTTAAAAATATTATAAAAAATTATAAAATTTAGCTAATAACGCTTTTAATTATTAAATATATATTACGATATATTATATTTGTTATTTAATATTTTACATATATATTTATAATATAAATAATAAAATAAATATATTTTATTAATTGAAAAAGTTAAAATTTTTTTTTAAAAGCTGTATTTTAATATTATAAAACTAAAGTTTAATATTTTATAATTAAAATAATAATATATTATTATAAATACAATTAACAATTGGAATATCAACTGGCTTTATTACCTACCTAGGATAATATAATTGAATAATCAGTTTAGTCAGTTGATTGGTAGATCAGCAGGATTGGTACGTCAACTGCCACATCGGTAGTCCAATCTCTGGTGCCTTGGTACTGTTTCGAGAGATGAGATGCAATGCAATAGCGAAACGCTATGAGCATGTACCTTTGTCTCTAATTGGAGTGTCATTATGCTCTTTAGCTACCTTCTGATGTCGCTGAAACAATGACGTCTCGGAGTTCCTTGATTCCCTTGTTAGGCTGTACAACTGTTCGTGTTCGAGCCAGATAGCATCACGCAAGAGCCTGGAAAGCAATCCTGGACTGTTACAAAAGCCTCTGGTATCTCGTTAAGGATCTTTTGAACAAGATGGAGCACAAGTGAATTCGGCAAAGGTATACTTTATGGTACACCCAAATTCCTCGAAGGCCAAGAAGCGCCAAGGCGAAGTAACAGGTTCCAGCCTAAATGCTCGTATTGCTTACTCGTATTGACCCCCCAACGGCCAGGCACTAAGCCCATTTAGGGAAGCTAATATCAGCACACCTCGCGCAAAATGCCTGCGCATTATGATATATATCTGAAGAGTAGATATTGTAGAGCTCATCGAGGGCTTTCATTCGAGCTCCCATTTGCCTGATTCGGCTGGAAGATGGTGGAGCAATGGGGGGGTTGAATAGTGCCTCGCCGTTGGGGGGTCATGGCCGTTGGGGGGTGAATACGAGTATTGTGACCTCCTCTCCGCATCAGCGATGCGTAACACACTTCAGAACGATATAAGTATAGTACAGATCAGTTTCCCAGCGCACGAAAGCACAGTCGATCTTAGACGTTTTGCACCGCCCCATGGGAGGGCCGGCCCGCACCGGCTCACTATGTCGGGACGAAGTTTCAAGGAGGCTGAGCAGGGGATTGCATGTCAGGGGTGCAACAACGTGGCATGAAGCGTGCCTCAATATGAAGGTCTTCGATCAGCTGCTCCTGAAATGATCCTATAACACCAGAGAAGCATGTTTCGGCTGAATTCTGCGATATGCGAAACACGGGTTGACTATCAGGAACGCAACCTGAAGAAACGAGAAACAATGCTGATACGATTCCACGATTCAGCCACTGCACCTTGATGAGCGTCAACATGGATACTGGGGAGTAACAACGTTCAAGTCTAGGCTTCGGTGTCAGACGTTCAATTTTCTTGGCGCTGAAGACCACGCTGATAGGATGGTACTATTGTTACATGACACCGAGATAACAGCGATGTACTGCTATCTGGCTGACGTCTTGAGGAAGGTCCGAGTTTCAAGGTATACGAGGCCATCCAGCAAAGGTAGCACCATATTGCAGGAACTGGGGGACTTGAAACTCAAGAAAGAGATGTAAAATCATGAACATCCAGGGCGAGGGAAAGGGGTTGGTGGTTTTGTACCTGGTTTGGCGAGATGGAAGGGGGGGGAGGGTTGATGCTGTGGTAGAGGAGGGGTTGAATGGGAGAGTCAGGACGAGGATGAAGGGGTTAGTGAGTGGGCGGAGGAAGCTGCAGGTCTAAAGGAAACAGGAGAGATGAATCCGTCCGGAGACGCGATGGGGATGCAGCTGTTTTTGGGTACGAGACTTCAGGTTGATGTCTTGTTCGGGTGCTTCGATGACGTTATGCTGTGGCCTCACGTGCCGTGTGATTGCGAGCCCAAATGAATTCCATAGGTACAGAAGCACACGGTAGGAAATGGAGACAGAGGTAGTACTGAGATCGCTTGGGGTAAGGTGATGGGGTGGGTTTCAGACTGGTTCAGTATCAGGATAGAGATGGTCTGGGGTACGATAGGGGGGAATGGCGTGAGGAAGGGTGAGCTGTGAGTATGACGAGGATGTTGCGGTTAGATGCTGCTATTGTCACTTGAGACAGCGTGTCTCGATTCGTCGCCATACTGATTTTGTGTGGGAATGAGCCAGAGACTGTGATTAGGGGAAAGGGATGGTGCTCGGTCCTGGAACTGAGAACTGTGTGAGTTGGAGAGTGATTTGTATTGGAGGGGTTGTTGAAAAGCATGAGAAGGCGAAGCAGATATGACCTGCATATGGATCTGCAGTACGTCTAAGAATAGTTGAATGTGCAGAGATCGATGCGGATAGGGATGCGATCTCCATTGTGGCTGAGGCCGCGGCTGTGGTTGTTGTGGAGGCGAGGGTGCGGATAGCGGCAGCTTGTTTGACAAATTTTGACATGGCTCTGGAGCGCAACATGAACTTTAAATAAAGGCTTTACGCGGCTATGTCCTCCGTGCCTCGGCATCTGTCCTCGGCATATGGCCCGAGCATGATTATCAAACTCGTTTCTTAGACCGCGTGGCATTGCAAACATAGAATGCCGAAGTGCGTCATCTTCGATGAGTGAATGTTTTCATTCCGTGTGCTGCTGCTGCAGTGTTAATAAAAGAGTGCCGTCCAGCAGTATCCTACCGCATCAATACCGAGCCACTCCACGTCCCGCAGTCGGGCTCTGCTGTATCGCTAAGTGCAAATCAAACGGAAGGGAAAAGATCGCCGTGGGCGCGCCGTCTTATTCATTTGCCAAAGTCAAAGAGTCATTCAGATCGTGAATTTGAAGTTCTATATAAGCGCCGTTGTCTCGTTTTCTAAGGCCTATGCCCTCACTAAACGCCAGAGCTAAAAGGCTGATAGAGTAATGCCAGAGATCAGCTAAATAATAGGGGCAGGAGACCGTCATATGCCGTCGCAAAGTCGTAAATCGTAATACGTGGTTGGGCACTTTCCAACGGCAAAAATGCGAAGGGGAGGCCGGCTTGCGGGATCGTCAGAAAAATTAATTGGCATCATCGTAGATTGCTAGAGGTAGCATTGGATCCACAGAACATTTCAGTGACGAAATTTGTAGGAGTGCTGATGGGCGCAGGTAATGATGAGTCGCTGTCATAAAAAAAACTTCCCCAAAACTTTTCGCACAGCAAGAGCTGGGGCAAAGCGATGTTCGAATCCAGTAGTGTTCCCATATTGCCTCCAGTAACGTTCACAGGAGGCTGTCGTATCACCCAGCCAAATCCTGAGTATCGTTGGATACAAGCTTATGTGTGCCTCGACGACTATCTCGTGTATCTGGGTTTTACTCATGAGTCCAAATGATCTTTCATGATATGGCGTTTCAGGTTATCTCGTCGCCCAATGGCCCTTCCGCAAATGTGGCATGAGTGTGGTTGAACTTTCCCATGTGTGTGTTTCCAATGTCTTTTAAAGTTCTTTTTGCGATCATGCGGGTTCTGGGTATTGATTCTTTGTCCACAGCCGGAGTATGGGCAAACCGTCCAATCATTCGACAAGCGGGCGAAATCGGATGCCGACGAGAGATTTGATATGATTGTGCCGGTAGTGATCGTAGAATTGTAGATTTCCCCTTCTGAGGCATTCAATTGAGACAGCTTTTCCAGGTCTGTCGAGACTCTTGGGGTCGCAACGCGCAAGTGCTCCGTTGGAGCCATGGCCAAGGCTCGACTGGTGTCAGAATTCATACTAGCGGGTTGGCCTAGAGTAGTTGATGTCCTGCGTTCAAAATTATATGATTCATGCGCTGTTGCCATTGCTCCAGTGAGGGCAACATCATAGTATCGGTCACGCCAGCTATTATCCTTCGTGGCAGAATCAAAGATGGTGGTTATGTCTGTGAGGAGTATCTCAGCATCAGGACGTCGGCCGAGCTGTGCCTTCAGGTTGTTAGCAACTCCATACGCAGAGAGTGTGAGGCTGCGTACTCTGGCCTCTCGAGTCAGGACTATCTCCGCTTCACGATGGTTAAGCAATTTCCCAGAGCGCATTGCACATTCAACTTCGGGCAGTCGTAATTGGATGCCCATGACGCGGACTACACGACTCAGTGGCTCGATGATAGAGTCCTTGAACCACTGCAAAGAGTTTGGATGATACAACGCCGCCCACGAGACCTGTGGGACCAAAGCACTCTTTCTTTCCTCCATAACAGCGTTTTCAATGTCTGTAATGGTATGTCAGAGTCTTGAGAATTTTCCAAATGTCTACCTTGACTTACCGTCGACAAGGGTAAGGCAAGGCCTCATGACAGGGCCTCTCTTGAGGACACCCCAGTGTATAGCACCTCCATCCACCTCATCTGCTGCAATGGCCGACCGCGTTGCGTGATGCGCGGCGTAGGAACATGTATCAGGCAATGCACTGTGGCTCGTCATTTTGGGCATCACGCCCAATGACTCCCATAGCGAGCGAACCGCTCGTGTGTAAACGTCGGCTTCCTCTGGATAGACTAACAGGTTTGCCCACTTTATTGATTCGCAGGCAAGAACGTTCCAGTCGTGTGTATGATTGCCAGCATATAATTTGATGGCAGACGCAAGTCCTAGGTGAATCAGAGCCACAAGGTGGATGAATCTTGAAGGCGGTATGTCTTTGAGGCAGCGCTGCAGCGTCTCTGCAGCGATGTCAAACAATGTGGTTCGAGAGAGTGGGCCGAAGTATGAGCGGATGCTTGGGTTGAGCGTCGAGGCTTCCTCAAGCAACTCGTTCATGAGGCCACATAGGCTGTCGACCTCACCATAGGCGGTCAATGGAATCATGCTCGAAAGGCGAAAATGCCGCTCAGAGATAGCTTGGATCCGATCATTCTGTAGAGTGACGTTGTCGATTAGCTCAGCGTTCCTCGTCGCCGAATCTCTGTGAGCATGGAAGTCCGTTGACAAGATCCGGTTCGGGTGACTGTGCACATAGGCGGGCTGCGAAACTAGACCTCCAGGCATTGCGTCAACAGCTCTCGGGTTTTCCTGGTCGTCGAGTATGGAGTTGATAAGGTAAGGCTGTCTGACTAACATCTCGTGAGCGCTGCCAGCGAATTGACCTCCCGCGGACGCAAGAAATTGTCCACGATCCTCCATGAACCGAATGGATTTCCGAGAATTTCCTTCGACCCGCTCCTGACGCTGGGCATCATCCTTGCTGACCTTCATTGTGTGAGAAATCTTTTCCAGGAATGAAGATATTGGAGTCTTAGGGAGCCTGACGATATCCAGTGACTCCTCCGCCACGCTTGAGGTTATTGTGCCAACGTTGGAGGATCTACCTGATATCCCAGATTGAGCATGATAGAAATGATCTTGCGTGGACCGGCGTACTGGACCAGTAACAAAGTTCTCATACACTCGGCATGAAGGACACCAGTAGCACATACTTGCCAGCGATGAGCATGAGGAAACGTGGTGGAGGACCAGTGTTACATCAGCAAAGTTTTGACGACAATTAAGTAACGGGCACTTGTGACGCTCAACCAGGTCCACATCTGACGGATCAGCGCGGGAGGATGCGAGCCATTTGATAACAGCATCATGGAAATCTGGCCTCGGTTGACCACTAGAGGCACTGTTTTGTGTGGTGCGATGAAAATGTAGCAGCCTGGAAATTGAAGGTCAGCAGTGAGTCTCTATCTGAAAGGGCGGGGTGCGCCTCACACGCAGGAAACTGCATTGACAGGACCCCTACGGAGATCTGGCTCCATGACAAAACCCAACAAGTCCGGTAGTACTACTCATCAAGAAACCATGGAGCTTCTGCTTGAAGCAATGCAGACACCACCAATCATCCATGAATAGAGGCTTGAAACGTCAGTAAAGTTGTAAGACTGGTCAGTGCTTGGACGGACCCCTTCTGTTAATTGTATTGAATCCTATAATCTGAGAGGCTCAGAGGGATGGAGAGCATTGATATTGAGTGGGTGTTGTCAAAGACTACCAATATGGCCACTAGATAGTGAGCGGCAGCTCTCGCATATCCATCGAGTTTGTTTCATTTTTGCGAATAGCGTGGGCTCCTGTGATACGCGCAACATAATTCCAAGTTTGCCAGAGGACCCGGGGCTTAGCACAACGTCTGTTGTCATACCCTACAACCTTTCAACCATCTGCCATCGAGGCCGCATTCAGGGTCTTGGGTGATTTGGATGCTAGCGCCTTGGATTGGCCAATGCTCAGGGGTGGTGGCGGTGGAGCGGTCTGCGGCTCATGGTCTGTGCCTGATCCCACCCAGTGTGGAAAGCTAGATAAAAACAACAATACCTATGCCGGGACCCCAATATTGGCCTAATCGACCTAGTTGTCCGGCAAGGAGGGGCCACGCGATGCCAAGGGCTTGTACGGCATTTGCCATGTGGGTTTCATCGTTGTTTCAAGCACAGGCCAGACCTCGTCGAAGTGACCAACAGGAAGGTTCAGCCATCTATCCGCCATCGATGAGCAATGCACGGATTCTCTTGTCCCTAGAGTCCCCAGAGTCCCCAGAGTTCCCAGAGTCGCGTATCTCTAACGGAACGCCGGGAGGAAAGCCTAGAGCGCTCATGGTAAGGGCGCTTTTTCTTCCTCCAAAAGAAGGCGTCGGTTGGGCGTCATTGAGATATTCGTCCCGGATCTGGACCAATGATTGCAGGCTTGGAGGGCCAGGGTCACCAGCCCAAGTCCGAACGGGGCCTCCAACGAGTCCTCACTGTCGAAAGATTCAACATACTGCATTGAATTCGGAGTGATGATAGGAGATGCAGAGAAAGAGAAAGAGGGAGATGTAGGCATATTTTCAACGGCGAGAGTAGCATAGAATACTTGGATAAGCGCCATCACGGCCTTCGGTACGATCCCTCTGATAGTGGGAAGAAGAAGGGTGCACACATGGCAGCAGGCATCAACCCACGAAGCCAATCCCTGTCACCAGTTACTACCTGCCTGTTCCGGACAATTGCGGATATGAGACCGTAAAAAGAAGGATCGGCGTCAGGAAAGGATGGGATCAGCGTGTGGAGGGTGGGGGGTGTTCGATCTCGAGCTACTTGAGGCTCGACATAGCCAATAGCACGGCCCAGAGTCGTGCGTGTAGCAGAGACTCACCCACCCCCCCCTTCCAAACACCTTTCCCCCAAAAGCATCAAATCTACCTGGTGTGGTGCAAACCACTGTACCACCACGTTCGCGCAAGTGAAAAAGTATCATTTGTCTACTACTACGAACAGTTGGCTGAATGTAAGCATGTTGTCTGGAAGAAGCGCGAAGAGAATCACACGTCCAAGCGGTCACAGAGGCAGCTGGCAAACAGGAGACACAGAGCTCGCCCCCATTTGATTTGATGCGACGCTGGATCACAGGATGGATTGGGCCGAGAATACCTCAGCCGTGTCTGCGCGTTCGCTTCATGCATATGTCGGCATTCGAAATGTGTTTCAGCCAGCCAAAGACCGTCTCAGACATACCTATTCAAACACGTTTGGGAATGTCTCTCGTAAGGTATTTATTACCTTGGTAGTATAGCATTGCAACTCACCTACCTAGCTGATGCACCTGATGTCGTTCTTTTTCTATCGCGCTAGACCATTCAATCTCCCACCATAGGGCTGAAGGCAATGAATGAGCTTCCCCTCGTTCCTCGACTTCCTGCTGTGCCTGCTTCCAATTCCATGATGTCGGATTTTGAATCTTCGATTAACTATACCCTGCAACCTCTGCCGCCGTATACTTGCGCACTGATCGAGCCTGCCACTCCTTCCTCGCCAAACCCCATTGTCTCACAGCTAGCCGCACCGTCTTCATGGCTTCGCGGCTTCCAGGAGAGCTCATCCTCTCATTGACCGATTCGATCCTGTGCAGGGACCATGAGATCCGCCAGCTTACCCTCCTTTTAGGTGTGCGTCTCTTCTGCTGAAATGCTGGGCATCAGCGCTAAAAAGTATAGTCTAGCTTCAGTCTTCCGCAGATTCTTGTTGTCCATGGCGTTCCAGCAACAGGGAAGACGTTGGTCATCGAAGCTGTTTTGAACGCGATTAGGACGCCATCTGCTCTTGTCAGATCCAAAGAATGCATCACCACCCGGCATCTTCTCGAGCGGGCAATTGCTGCAGTGAAGAGCAGTCTGAGAAGGCAAAATGGCTTCGAGATACTCTCAGGGCTTGATGGAAGATGTGAGAGCATCAGTGCTTTCGTTGTGGAGCTGCAGCGCATACTCGAGAGACGAGGAAATTTCATACTGGTCTTCGATGGCGTCGATTGGCAAAGGGAGGCGGCGCCGACACTATTGCCAGCTCTGGCACGTTTGGGCGAAACAGTATGCTAGCTCCGCGTATAAAATTTTGGTTGCAAGGCTGACAATCTAGATACCAAGCCTCTCAGTCATCCTCGTAATGACCATAGCGCGTCCTCACCTCCTACACCGTGCTGGCGTTCCCCACCTAAACTTTCCAGCTTACACGCGAGCCGAAGCTCTCTCAATCATATCAAAGACTCCGTTATCACTCTACTCAACATCTGCCGACGCCTCAACTCCAGAAAGCCAAGTCTCTCCGCCTCCTGCGAACGAAGAAGATCTCACATGGCTGTGGGCACGGTTCATCGCCGCAGTATGGGATTCTCTCGGCCAAGGCGCAGCACGCGACATCATCAGCTTCCGCGAAGTCTGCCTTCAACTCTGGAGACCTTTCACCCAGCCAATTCTAGACGGACATTATTGGCCTCGAGAATTCTCGAAACTACTAGTCAAGAACAGAGCACTATTACAAAGCGAGGCTACGCTTGTTGACAGCATTGTCCCCATCGCTCCTGGACTACAAACCTCAGAACCCAATCCATGTAATCCCTCTCCCGCTCTCCGCTTCCCTCTCCTTCTCTAACACTCATTCTTAATAGCAAACCGCACTCTCCAATACCACCCAACCCACCTCCTCCTATCCGCCTATTTCGCCTCCCATAATCCCTCCAAAACCGACACAACGCTCTTTACGAAGGCCGTCCACTCCCGCCGTAAGAAGCGTGGAGGCGGCAACCACATTCCCCACAAAGGAACGAAGAAGAGCAAGCATAGAACCATATCGCGCCAACTACTTGGACCCCAGCCGTTCGTGTTGGAGCGGCTATTTGCCATCTTTCATGCTATACTACCGCAACCATACCCAGGGGGCGGGGCGGATTTGATGGGGCAATTTGCTACGCTTGTGAGTCTGACGTTGGTTGTGAAAGCTGGACCAGGAACGTGGGATATGCTTGAGGGGGGTGGTAAGTGGAGGTGTAACGTTGGTTGGGAGATTGTGAGGAGAATGGCCGGACCGTTGGGGGCTGATGTTGAGAGCTACTTCGTTGAGTGATCGAATAACGTTTTAGGTAGATACTTTGATTAGGCTCAAGGCGCGTGTCACGTTCGAGTACAGAATGAAGAGGTTTTTGGAAGCATAATATGAAGACTTCCGCCCCTCACACATAATTTTAGAGACAGCGACATCCCTTGCGTGTTTTTCCAGCGCTACCCGGCGCTCATACGGAAATCCGCCGAATTATGAAGCTTCGTGTACTCAAAGTTACAGAACAAGTCATCTCTCTCCCTTCTCTTTACGCTCTCCGTTCAAAGTGGGATACCAAAATGGCCGCGGTCTACAACCTCGAGCCCCAACCCACAGCCAAAGTCCTCCTGACCACTACCTCGGGCGACCTCCTCCTCGAGCTCTTCGCAAAACAAACCCCCCTCGCGTCGCGCAACTTTCTCCAACATTGCCTCGACGGCTACTACAACGGCACTGTTTTCCACCGCCTAGTGCCAAACTTCATTATCCAAGGCGGTGACCCCACCAACACCGGTCATGGCGGCGAAGCCATCTACCCCGGCGGCACATTCGAAGATGAATTCCACAGCCGTCTCAAGTGGAATCGGAGGGGTTTGCTGGGTATGGCGAACGGAGGCGGCAAGAACGACAACGGGAGTCAATTTTTCTTGACGTTGGGGGAGACGAGGGAGTTGGAAGGGAGGAACACGCTGTTTGGGCGTGTGGTTGGGGATACGATTTTCAATCTTGTGAAGATGGGGGATGCGGAGCTGGGAGGAGAGGAGGGAAGTGAGAGGCCGCTTTATCCTACGAGGGTGACGGGATCTGAAGTTTTGGTTAATCCGTTTGAGGACATGGTGAGGAGGGAGATCAAGTTGAAGGGGGAATTCGGTGGAAGGGAGGCGAAAGGGGGGAAGAAGGGAAAGAAGAAGACGGCAAAGGTGCTGTTGAGTTTTGGGGAGGAGGGAGAGGAAGGGGCTGGGGAGACGGTGTTGAAGAAGGAGAAATTCAATCCTAAGTTGGTCGGTGCAAATGGGGGTTCTGATGAGAGGGAACAAGTTCAAGGGAGCTCGAAAGCGGGGCTGTCGAAGAGTGTCAAGAAGTCGGAGATCAACGGCGGATCAAAGGCCATAGATAAGCATACCGACAAGTCAATCAGGAGGAGAGCTTCGGTTTCGAAATCACCACCTCGAATGACAAAGCCAAACCGGGAATCACAGCTTCCATTGCCTAAGGATGAAGAACCTTCGCGATCGCCATCTGAATCCCCCAAGCCATCACAAGTGGGCAGAGTGTCGACTCTACTAGAGAAGACAAATGCACAAATTGCAGACCTCAAAGCTTCAATGAAGCGCAACACCCAAGCTACGCCGCTTCCAGAGAAGAAAAAGAAATCTGCGCTTGAAAAGATGATTCCAGAAACGGCCATGCGTGGCAGGAAGCGCAAGCTTGGCGTCAATGGGGATGCACCAGTGGACAAACAGACCATGGCCATCCTGGATGCCTTTCGATCTAAGCTGGAGAATGCACCAGCAGAAATTGAAACGCCCACATCGCCGGCACTTAAAGCCAGCGAGCAGCCAAGCATAAGTGAGGATAAGGACATGCAAAACGATGACAATGACGATGAAGCCATCGTATGTGATTTACACTTTGTCCCCAACTGTCAGTCTTGCCGGTCGTGGGACGAGCAAGGCTCAGGCGATGCAGAGGTGGATGATGATGACAAAGGATGGATGTCTCACGCGCTTAGTTTTGAGAAGGACAGGCTGGGGAAAGATCTGACATGGAAGAAGAAGAATGAGGAAGAACTGGTGGTGATTGATCCAAAGGAGAAGGCCAAGGACCTCCGAGAGGGGCAGAGAGCGAAGAAGATGGCAAAGGTGGGTGGGAGTACTGCGTGGGATCGGGATCGAGATCGGGGGAGGTTACCTGAGAGGATGGCTGGGGAGAGGGGGAAGTAGTATCCGTAAGGTCCATAGAATTCTGTCTAGGGTCTTTTCTGTCGTTCAGTAATCGTTCAGTCCTATAATCTGGACGTCTATAGACATACAACTGACGAGGATCATTTAAGAGTTCCCCGAAGACGGCATGTTTGGTGTGTTTAGTCATGTGGTTCTGTAGACCAGCAGTCCGAGCAAAGCAATAGAGAACTAGTGCCCGCCAAAACCGCTTGCCGACTAATCAGAACGCTTGTAGCGGCTGGAGCATGAGGTGATCCCTCAGATGTCATATCAGAGTGATGGCACACTAGTCGCCGTTTAGCTGAGAGAACTCTCAACACCTTCCTTGTCCGCTTGTATCTATCTATACCTTATTCACGTTCATGCACAAGTATGGCCCACCTCAATACATCTACATCTCGTTGATCCTCCGCCTTCCGCTATTGTTGTCGAATACCTTGTCAATGCGCCGTCCCGCATATGCAGCCTGGAGCTCGAACAAGAAAGCTCGCGTTTCCATTGAAGCGCACTACTTGTACCTCACTTAGTCATTCAGCAAGACGGAACATATGCACAGTTTCCAGACATACTTCTTTGCCAAGGTTTCAGCCTGATCTTCGATTCTAATACTTAGCATCCACTCCATATCCTTCTTGAACATTGTCCAACCTTCTTAAAAACACAAGATCAACGTAGAAGAATCTACTGCCCACGGTTCGAGCTACTACTCGCCAATACCAACATTACGACCATCCCAGCCCGCGCCAGCACCTACTGTTTACCAACCTGCGTCACCGGACGATCCATCGATCGGATCATATCACTGATACCTGGGAGCGAGTTTGAGTTCAGACAAGAAATGGGCCAAATGGGAACACGAAAGCGGCCAGCACCTGGGGCATCTCTACTGGTGCAACCCCAGAAACAGAATGGCCGAGACACGGCTGCGGGTGCAACGCAGACACAGCAAGATCATTCAGGAGGGTGGAAGCCTCAAGATACATCTGGTGGGAATACAAACTATCTGGATCCCAGTCTCTACAGTGGACTCCAACAAAATGGCTACCCTCAGATGCCTCAGCAATTTCAAGAAACTTCCACCAACCAGCTCACGAGGAGGGTGCCGAATCACAATGTTGTCCAGCAATTGCAGAACTATGCCAATGCTGAGAATGGTTCATGGTCGATACCGAGCGTTGCGGCGCAGACGCCTACGCAAGAAGGGTGGCCTGTACAGTATGACGAATTAGATCAGAGGGCAAACATGGCGAAGAGAGACGCCCAATCAAAGCGGAAGCAGATCCCGCCTTTCATTCAGAAATTGAGCAGGTAAGAAGATGGCTTCCCTCATGTAGCCTTACTTGCTGACTAGGCCAGCTTTCTCGACGAGTCCCGCAATACTGATCTGATACGCTGGTCCGAGAGCGGTGACTCGTTCATAGTCATTGATGAAGACGAATTCGCCAAGACGTTGATCCCCGAGCTCTTCAAACACAATAACTATGCGTCCTTCGTACGGCAGCTTAACATGTATGGATTTCACAAAAAGGTCGGGCTGTCAGACAACTCGATGCGAGCAAGCGAGAAGAAAAACAAGAACCCCAGCGAGTACTCGAATCCATATTTCAAGCGCGGGCGGCCGAACCTTCTGTGGTTGATACAAAAGCCCAAGAATCCTACTGGAAAAGGGAGTGGCAAAGGTGGGAGGACAAAACAAGAAGATTTCGATGAAGAGGTCGACGAAACTTTCGGTCGTGAGAATAGTCCTGTGCCACCGAATCTTGATCAACTCGACGACTCGTCTACACTGCGTGACAGGCGCCAACCTCTTCTTACAATGGGCAACATGGCAAATCGGCTTCCACAGGATGATTTGTCGGCGGTGCATGGGGAGCTTCAAATAATTCGAGACAACCAGCAAAAGATCAATGAAATGCTTCAGAGGACGAGGAGAGAGCACCAACAGCTTTATGGACAAGCGAAAGCATTCCATGACCTCCATGAAAAACATGACAACTCAATCAACGCAATCTTGACATTCCTCGCCACGGTCTACAACAAGAATCTGAACAATGGTCAAGGAGGCATGGGCGATATGTTCCCGGAATCGATCCCCGCGAATGAGCAAGAACGGGGTAACGTAGTGGAAATGGGCGACGTCAAAGACGCCGGGGAAACCCCAACCCCTACCCAATCAACTTTCCGAAGACAACCCCTCCTCCTCGAAGACTCCAAAAGATACCCCACCACTGCAGACGCCACCGGGCGACACTCCAAACCCAATGGGTTACCTTCCTCCACCCTGAACGCACAATTTCCCTTCCCAACACATGAACGCCCCCTCCACTCTCCCACAATCCAAGAATTGTCTGACGGCCACACCCCCTCTAACCGGTCCTCGGAATCCCCAACCATCAAACCCTCCGCTACCCCGATAGATTCCAAAACACCTCAAGCTGATATAATGTCCATGCTCAACACGGCGACCGTAGCCAACTCCACCTACCCCAACACCCCGATGGATTTCTCAGAAGCGCTCTCCCACCTGCAGAATTCCGGCGGCCAATCCCCATTGACCCCCCACCAGCGGCAGAATATGCTACAATTAATGGACAACGAATACAAACCGCCCAACTCCACCGTCCACGTGGCCACGCCACCCAACGCGCCCGCCTTCCCGCCCTCCCCTACAAACGGTCTAGCATCGCAAACGCACTTCGACAACACGACCACCGATCTAAACAACATCGCCTCGGCCATACGCGATCAATCTCACTCGATCAACAACCTCTCCAACACCCTCACCCCCTTAAGCCCGTCAGGTAGCATACCAGGAATAAACGACTGGAACATAAACAATCCCGTGGGAGATCTAGACTTTGACCACATATTCGACAACTCATACTTCACCGACGCCAGCGGCGGCGGTGGCGGGCTGGAAGATTTCGATTTCGGGAGCGTGGGTGATTACACTGGCGGAAACGGGCCCGTTGACGGAAACAGTGATGCCGTGAGGAACACCGCCGTCGACGACAACGGCAAAGCCATTCCCAGCGGGGACACGACTGCGGCGGGAGACTTTGGGGGGAACGAGGAGGAGGGCAAGGGCAGCGTGGTGGAGACGCTGGGGAGTAGTGCAGCCTTTACGCCTGATTTTGGGGGGCAGAGTTCGCGGGTGGATACGGAGAGGGAGAGGAGTCCTGCGAAGCGGAGACGGAGGGGCTGAGGCTTGAGCTGGGGTTCGTGTGTTTGTCCCTCGGGCTGTGCGGCGCCGGGGGAAGTGATTCAGACTGCTAAAGGTCATGCGGGAATCTGCGTATGGGTGTGTTTCGTGGGCTGGGGGGGCTCGAGGAGTAGATGTGCACACGTTCTAACGACAACGAAGCGATGAGCCACGATGTGTCCAGGCGTTCTTTTCCATTCGTTTCCATACTTTGATGGAACCTGAGCTTGAGGTGGGAACATGGTGTTTGAGGGGGTTTTGTCGCCCCAGCCTTGTAAATGCGGAGTAGGTACATAGAGAGACCTTTGTGGAGAATGAGGGTGGTTGTTGAAGATGAAGAAGTTTTACCACTCCAGCCCAGGGGGTGAACACCGCCCTTTCTCTCTTCCTTTTTTTTCTCTTTTTGTGGTGCCGAGAACATGTTTGGATGGATTTTCAAAGAGGTATGAGCTTCATGGAATTAAATGTTTATATCCACATATCTACAGTTCTCCCAATTACTCTAGGAGTAGAAGTAATCTAGACGTGGGGTAACCAGCTGGGCGGTCAGGAAGAGGCGGGAGGATTTGCGATTGAAGGCCCATATCGCAGTGCGCATAGACATTATCAAGCTTTCATTTCAACGTCGGAATTGGACTGCTGTGTGTCGGACGCAGAGTGAAGAAATATGTGTGGCGCACTTTGCCCTTTGACGATGATGTTGAAGATTAATTAATGCCATATGATTTGAATTGCGAGCGCCTTTGCTCTCTGGCGTTCTGCAATCATGTCTTTAGAATCGCTGCTTGCATAGCCTCATTTTTAAGGGTTAAGGCGACGGAAAGATTCGTTGCCATGTAGATGTAGAAGGACTGACCGCAGGTGTGCTGCCGTCAACGTCGGTACGCTTCATATACCAATAACCCTCGGTCACTGCGAATGCCGCTCAAGTACCCTTCAGGGTCACTGGCTGACCGTCACCGTAATCTTATTCCCCCAGCCCTGCAGTCAAAACAATGAAAGTGATCATGATGCGAAAAGGATTCCAGCTATAGCAACGTAACTGTTTCGAAGGGGAAAAAAAGGTTCAACCTACGAAATCAAGTGAGGCTATACTCGATATGAAGACGGCTTTATGTTGAGAACGAGTTTTTTCCAAACATACGAGACACGTAAAAGAACATGAAATTATACGTTCGTCATTTTTTTCGGCGTGTCCAATACGGACGAATGCCAGTCTTGCTCGATAATTCGTTCCCCCCTCGCTCGCCTTTGGCCACCGTTCGCCATCAAAGGCACTCCGCCGACAATCCCCTCCTTGGCCGACAACGGAAGCGACCACGGAGCCCCGTACGGCGACGACGACCGCCGACGGAGCGAGTGGGAAGAGTGACGAGAAAGGCAGGCGAGCACAGGAGTCGAAGGGGGAAGGGGAGGGAGGATAGAAGGGGCAATGCCTAGCGCGGGAAGGCGCTATAGGAAACCGTCTTCAACAGAGAGAAAATACCTACTTTTGCAGTCCGCTCGGCCGTGTATTTTTCCAATATCAGGCAACGTCAGTAACAGATTAAACCTGTCAGAAAAATTTTGCTCGATTCGGCCTTATTAATATTAAGGGAAGATGTTGCATTGCATGCAAGGATTGAATAGACTAAAAGTAAGATTAACTGTATTGAAAAACTTAGAGAGAAAAATGACTACGAATACACTGTGCTATGCCAAGACTTTGAACGGGATCACGTACAATGACGTGAATGCTAACAGAAAAGGTTCGAAATACCTCTAAAAATCGCGCCCAGAACCTCATTTTATGTTCAGCCCTCCAAGGCTAGCCGACTGGCCCAAGTGGCCGAGTGGACCACAAAGGTAGGTTTAGAGCGAAAATATTAGATCAATGCATATTATCTGACAGTGCAACTTCAACCAACTTTCTTCTTCTTAGAGGTGAAAGGAAAAAGAACGGGAAAAAATTGATGAGGAGAGTGGGACTCGAACCCACGCGGATTTCTCCACCAGGAAATTAAATGTTAAGGTTTTCCTTAACCTGGCGCCATAACCTATGCGACTTGTAAGCGATCATAGCAACTTAACAATCTTTTTTTTGCATACCAACTCGGCCATCTCCCCGCACTTGCAGTATGAGAAATTATGAAAATATCTATTCTATAATCAAATTATCAGTAGAGGTGAGAGTAGTTAAATCAGGCTTCTGTTACACCGCGCCCCTTCCTTTAGCTTGATCTTGCTACCTTGCTGCGCCTTCCCTTGCCCTAATTAAGCTCTTATTATAGCCCTTTGCTCACTCATTGCTATCCCTACAGCGGCCCTACTCCCTTTCCCGGTCGATAATAGCGACCCCGAATCCCAAGCTCAGCGTGTATATTATATATCATGTAGTTTCCCCGAACCTAGGTCAACACGTGACTGCTGACTGAATCAGGTGCCGCCGCTTTGCTCCCCCGCTTTTGCTCCCTCATACTCGCTTTTGGATCCCCCATGCTCCCTTCCTGCTCCCTTATATTCCTTTAGTGTGTGGTGATGAGTCAGCCGCGGGAATACGTTTACTATGGGCTTGCCTCAGTTACTCAGACTCTATACTAACACCCTTCGGGGTTAGCCGCTGCTGACTACGTATGTAATAGTTATAAAGTTTAAGCTTAAAAACGGAAATTATTAATAAATAAGTTTTAATAATAAGGAATAATCGATAAGACTAGTAATATTAATATATAATTATAATATTTATATTTTTTTAAAGTTATAATAAAGTTTTATTATATATTATTTATTAAATAAATTATATAAATATAAAAAATAATAAATTATATTAATTTTTAAATATTAAATAATATTAAAGTTATAATTTAATTATATATAATATATTTTACGATAATTATAATTATTATTATAATACTTTTTATTAATAATTATTAATAACTTTTTTTATTTATTATATTTTATAATTTATATACTAATCTTTTATATAATTATTTATTTTGTTAATAAAATAACTTAAATAGTTTTATTAATTTTTAATATTTTAATATTTTTATTATATATTTTTTTCCTTTTTTTTCCTTTTTTTTTTATTTTTATTTTTTTTATTAATTCTTTTCCCTTTATTACTTTTCTTTTTATTACCTTTATTTCTTTTATTATTATTTATATTCGTTTATAAAGAATAAATATTATTAACTTTATTTTTAAATTAACGAAAATAAACGTAAAATATTCCTTAATAATTAAAATTAATATAATATTAAAACCTTTAATTATATCGTTAATTGTTAATTTGTCAAGGCCTAGGGCTGTACCGTTAGGCTATAGTACCCAAAAAGCCAAGATATCAAGGGGTATTCGTACTAGTTAATATAAATATTTTATAATTATTTATATAAATAATATAATTTTTATAATTATTTCCTTTTTTAGGTTTTATGATCCCGGAGAGCAAAAGCAATATACCCGAAATATTTTATAATATATATTTTTTTAGGGACTATAGCCCTATATAATAACTTTATTCGGCTTTTTAAAAAAAACCCCTTAAGGTAGGACTGCAGCCTTAAAAACAGCCTATTCGGCTTGTTTCTAGGGGACCTAGCTTTTATACGATTATACGCAATAGTTTTATCAGTTTAAAAAAACCCCTTAAAGTAGGACCGTAGCCCTGAAAACAGCCTATTCGGTTTGTTTCTAGGGGACCTAGCCCTTATACGATTATACGCAATAGCCTTATCAGTTTGAAAAAACCCCTTAGGGTAGGACTGTAGCCCTGAAAACAACCTATTCGGCTTGTTTCTAGGGGACCTAGCCCCTATACAATTATATATAATAACTTTATCAGCTTAAAAAAACCCCTTAAAGTAGGACCGTAGCCCTGAAAACAGTTTATTCGGTTTGTTTTTAAGGGATTTAACCCTTATACGATTATACGCAATAGTTTTATTAGTTTGAAAAAACCTTTTAAGATAGGATTATAGCCTTAAAAACAGCCTATTCAGTTTGTTTCTAAGGGACCTAGCCCTTATATAATTATATATAATAACTTTATTAACTTGAAAAAACCCTTTAAAGGCCTATAACTTATTTGCTTATAATAAATATATATTTAATATAATTTAAGCGATTATAATCTTAGCTGGAATCGAATATAAAACTTCGAATATACCTTTAATTATATTAATTCCAGGGGGAGCTAATCCCCAAAGCTTAATATAAATATAATTATTAAAACTTAAGGCTATATTATTAGGCTATAATACCCAAAAAGCCAAGATATTAAGGGGTATTCGTATTAGTTAGTACGAACACTTTATAATTATTTATATAAGTAATGCAGTCTTTATATAATTATTTTAAATTTTTATTAATTAAATTTTTAAAGAATATTAAATTTTAATAATATATTAAAAAAAAAATATTATATTAAAATATTTTAATAATTTAAATAAAAAATATATTATATAAATATTAAGATTTATTCCTTTTTTAATATTTAAGTTTATTTAAACTTTTATAAAAACTTATTCTTAAATATTTTATATTTTATATATTAATTTAAAAGCTTTTCCAAAAAAGGGAATTTCTGATTTATTATATATTAAAGTTCAATTAATATTTATTATGTTATTATATTATTATTATATATATTTTTATTATAAAGGGATTAGAATATTAATAATTTATTAATAATTTATTATTTTCTCCTTTTTTTTAATATTACTTTAGAAATAAATTAGGAACCTTATTATTCTAAATAATTAATAAATTATAATATTTTTAATTAAATTATTATAATTTTATATATAAATAAATAAATTATTATAATATATTTATATTAATATAATTAAGGGAAGTATTTAAGAAATTTAAAAAATATTTATTTATATATTTTACGTTTTATTAAGTTATTAAAGCTTCTAAAATGTTTAATAATAATATATATAAATATAAAATATAAGTTTTTCGATTATATAAAGCTTATATAGAATATATAAATTATATAAACGAAATTTTTTGATATTTTAATATTTATATTTATAATTTATTATTATATTTAACTTTATATTTTTAAAAATATAAAGTTTTACCCCTTTATTACTTTATTATTTATTAATTAATTTATATTAATAAAAGTTTATATAAAAGTATTTAAAGAACTTTATAGTTTATATTCTTTAAATATTTAATATAATATATAAATATAATATATAAAGGGAATTAATAAGGTATTTTCGCTTTTTTAAATATATTACAAAAACGGTTTGGGTTATAAGTCATAATGTACCCAAATAGACCCCCCAATAAATAGTACTTATAAACAGGTCTTATCCAAGCCTTAAGGCCTTATTACCGTACTGGGAAATCGTTATCAGCTTCATAGCTGCTGTAGTACGCAGATTTATGCAAGGTCGCTATAGGGGTCGGTACCTTTTATCAAAGCGATCAACGATCCTAGTTAATACGAAACGACTCCGTATAATCCCAAATAATAATTCTTGTAAGTTACAACGTAACTACTGTAATTTTACTTATATAATTGTTTGTTAAGCTTGTTGGCTCTTCAGGACTATAGCTAACGTAAGGCTGAGCTAAACTCCATTATATAGATTATATTATTCAATTTGTACTCTCCGTATCTTGCTTGCGGTAAAGGCATAATCCAAGATATTTGTACTTCCCTGCCACTTGTACTGTTCACGCGGTAGCCAGAATAAGTGCGACTAGCTCCCTATTAGAGACACCGCTGTTTCTAGGCCTATTTCCCTACCAAAATCATTATTTTCTCTATATCTTTATTTATTATTTATTATCGCACCTTTATCTTGGCTTCAAATTAAAATTATATAAGTATAATTTATTTATTAATTAGTTTTCTTCCCGTTTAGCTTAACAACATTCTTATATCGCTTTGGTATAAATAAAATTATATTGTTAATAAATTTTAATAATATATATTTTTATCCTTTTTTAACTGGGTCCTTAAAGTCCTTTATACTTTAATAAAAAAATTAATATATATATATTTTAAAACTTTATTAACAATTTTCGATAAGAATTAAATTAAAGTTATATAAAGTATTTTTTATATATTTAAAATTGTTCTTTTCTTTTTATTATTTTATAATATTTTGTAAAAATTTAAAATTATAATTTAAAATTTTATCTTTTTTAAAAACAAAATTATTATTATAATAAATTTATTTTAATATTTTTATTTTTAAGATTTAATTAATATAAATATATTAAAATATTTTCTTATTAATATTTATAAAAATAATATAAAAAATAAAAAGGAATTAAAATTTTTATTTTATAATAATTTATATATAAAACCGTTTTATATTTTTCTTTTCAAATTATTAAATATATTATATATAATTTAAATAATAATATAATTTAAATTTCTTTTAAAGTTTAAAAATGAAATAAACTTTGTTATTAATATAATAATAAAATATAATATAAATATAATTAATATATTTTTTTCAAATTTTATTATTTAATTAATTTTTAAAATATATAATATATTTATAAAAATTTAAAATATTTTTAAAGATTTATTATATAATTTTTTTATTAATATTAATTTTAATTGATATAATAATTAATTTTTAAATTAAAAGTTTTCTTTTTTCTTTTTTCTTTTTTCTTTTTTCTTTTTTCTTTTTTATTTTAAATTTTAAATTTTATTTTAATATAATATTAAAGTTTTATATTAAAAAAATTTTCTTTCAAGTTTTTCTATTAATAAAATAATAAAATTTTTTATTTTTATTTATTTAAAAAATATAATAATTTTTACATCTTTTTATTTTAAAATAATATTTAATATTTTTAATTTTTATAAAATTAATAATAGTTTAAATAATTATTTTAATAAAAATAATATAATATTAATATTTTTTATAAAATAAAAAGGTTAAACAGAAAAATAAAAAAATTATATAATAATTTTGATAAAATAAAAAGTATATAATTTCAATTTTTAAAGATTTAGAAGATATAATGAAAATATAAAGAAAATAATAATTTTAATAAGGGAATAAACTTAGAAATAAAGGTATCTCTAGTAGGGGGCTAGTTACACTTATTCTGGCCACCGTGTGCCGTTATACAAGGATCTGACTCCGATAAAGTAACTCAATATATTTAAGGTTAATAAGCTTCCAAAAAGTCAACAAAGTTCAACAAAATTGATATACTTCTATATAATAGCTTTCGCAATTAATAATTATAATGTTATCTCTAAGTATTACTATCAGAATTGGGGATATAGGCTATAATATTGATATATCCAAAATACTATATTTATTATCCTTTATCGACTTTTAAGCTAACGCTTAATTACAATCAACAGAGCTTGTTTATAATCCTATTCCTCTCTTCGATATAACCCTTAAAAAGATCAAATCTAGCTATTGTTAATATTTTTGCTCCCTCCCTACCGACCTTTCCCAGTATCGTATTCTTTGCAATATATATAATTTTCTCCGCGTTGACGTTCTTAGCGGGTAATTTATTAACGAGATTTTCTACGATCTGAAATCTAGCCAAAGCGATTATAATTGCGAGGAGAGACGAAAAGTCAAAGGTAACAAATCAAAGGCGCGCGATATAGTTTTTAAGCTATTATATTTAATACTTCTAAGGGATTTCAAGGATAAGATATAGGATAGCGTTAAAGTCTTTAACGCAATATTATACTTTGTATTTTATAAGGCGACTTTCAAATAGAGGATAAGGAGCGTAGTTCGGGCTGTATATAAGGAGCGATTTATAATTTCAATAAAGCAAAAAATAGGGTTGGATAAATAAGAAAAGAAAGATATTATTAAGCTAGCAGTAGAAAACGTAGGCGATATAACTACCGAGGAGGAAAAGTCAAATTGCTATTATACCTCTGATTATTTGGATTAAACTGCGAAGGGACTTTGGATTATAAATCTTCGAAAATAATCCTAATATTTATAAAATTGTTTATTAACTTATTTAAACCCTTATTTTATAATTCTCTAAATTAGCTATTTTTTAAGCTTCCTAATCAGTAAGATCCGATATTAAATACTAGTACCGGTAAAGTTGAATCAGTTATTCTATATAATATTAAGCGCGAAAATGAGTTTGCCAGGATCTGTTAGTAAAGTATTATATATCTGCTCCGAATTTTATATTAAGACTTACTAAGTAGCAGCCTCCTTTGATAAGTTTATTCTTGTTCCTTTTATACAATAACCCTTTATATTTCTTAATTACCTTTGTTTTACAATATACTACCAATAATTTTGATAAATAACCTTATTCAGCTTGTCCCTATAGACTGCAAGCAAAGGAGATATCTCCTTCTACTTATTTACTTTAGTATTCTTTACAAATTCAGCCTCTAGATTCTTCTAAATTCCTATATCTCCCTGAATCTCAAAGTATCTAGCCGCAGTAAAAAGTATTGGATATAAAGTATATACAAGATATTTGATAGTTAGATACCAGTCCGCTTATTTGTCTACCAAAAACCTTGAGTAGAAGGCTGCTGCTAGATCTAGCGTCTTATAGAATTCGGTATCGATATATATATAATATAAACCTCTCTAGGTAATAATAGAAATTGTCCGTCCTATCTTGGTATATATAATATAGTACTGAAGTATATATAGATTCTGGGATTCTATATCGTCTTTAAGGTCCTCGAGTATATTCAGACCTAGGAATAATAACTAAAGGGCTATTAGTAATAATAGAAAATATAATAGCTCTTCGAATATAGGAACAGAGGCAAATTCAGCTCTAGTTACGCTTATAATATAAAAGTTAATCGAACCCCGAGTATTAAAATTAAATATTATCGCCTTTAAAGCAGCGATTAAGGTAAATTAAATTATTATCGTATTAATACCGTATTTTATATATTCAACGAATTCTTGTTTTTTGGGGTCGTTTGCTAAGTATTTCAGATCTCGGTTTATTTTGGACTTGAAGCCGCTTATATCTAAAAGCCTTATATAATAATTATACTAGTCCTTTGCGGAAGAGAGTAAAAAATATTATTTTCTGGGAAATTTAGTAAAAGAAATAGTCGAGCTCTTTCCTGTTCGCCGGCGGAGATCTACTATAATCTTATTATCAGCCGCAATATCTTGCAAGGTAACGTACTCCGCTGATAAATATATTTGCTAATAGAAGGGGCAGAATAAAGTAAAAAGGCAATTATTAATAAGTATTCAACTTCGCCTTATTTTTAAGTTGAAACTCTCTTCTATAGCAGTAATAATAATATAGTTCGTAGCTAATTATAAGTATCAGTTTAAGAATTTCTCCGATATAAATATAATATAATAATAGTACCCAGACTTGTTAGCGATCGGTTTTTATCAGTAATAGGAGAATAAATATACCCAATTAATCTTCTAAGTTCCCTAGGATTCAGAGTACCAGATCCTAAGAAATCTAGTACTTGTAAAGAAAGTATTTTAGAATCTGTTTGCTTGTCTTGCCAAATAATATACCTGCTCGTTATAATAGTTATTCCAATACCTGCCAGTTAAGAGTATATATCCCTTCTGCTTGTTCAAAGCAATAAGTTTCTTGTAGATTTTCTTGTAATTCCTGTTTTAATCTTGCTTTTAATACTTTACCGAGCAATATAAGACCCGTTTGCAAACGGTATATTAACTAAGATTAGAAGATACGTCCTAGTAGGAAAAGTATAAAGCTTGTTTTAATACCAAAGTTGGGGCTTGATACGGCTCTGAGTCCGAATCGGGGTAAGGATCTTCAGATATTATTTTTAAATTAAGGTGGAATATTTGAAGGTATAATAAGTTTGGCAGAAGTTCAATTGTCTTACCTGACAATCGCCGATAACCGGCGACGTAACTAAATCCTAAGGCAGAAAGTGTTTATATTTGACCAATAGCAAGCTAGCCCGCTGCTTATATAATTACCGTATGTTTTTCAGGAGGTGCCAGCTAGCACGGTAGATAGTTCTGTAGGAGAGTTTGGATAGCTTCAATTCCACCACCAAATCGGTCCCAGATTCCAACAGAAAGCATTCACGTGATCGGGTTCCAAGCAAAAGGCGTTGACTTGATTCACAATTAACGAAGCATTAACAGCCTCACGACCACCGAAGACATATCGGGCAACTTCCTCAAGCTCCCCAGAGAACTTCGCAAACAGGGTATATAAGCTATGCTTATTGCACTAAGAACTTATTAACCCTTGGATTGGTTACAATCGACAGGAGCTACACCTGGGCTCTTCGCTCGAACAAGACCGTCCACCGCGAAGCCAGCTTGCCTGTTCTACGCCCAGAATCACTTCGAAAATGGAGAGTTACGGATGGACAATTAGTGCAACGGAATATGTAGAAGAGTGGGGCACCGACAGGTCTTTTAGTAACATCAAAGAATAATTGGGATTGTAATTATAGCTATAATAATCTTGGGGATAATAATTATAAAATTAATAATAATAACAACTTTTGGAAAAAAGCAGGGGACTAAATATTCTTCTTAAATATGTACAAAGACTACTTGTTAATAACTAGCAGAAGGTGATTTATTGCTACTTCCTTTCTATTATACCAAAAATACAACGAAGATTAACTCTAATATATAATAAATAATTACAAAGCTTATATAAGTTTGCTTTAAGAAATTTATTTAAATTAAAAAATAAAATAATAATTTTCTATTCCTTTTGTAGCAATTTAATCCTTCGCAATTTATATTTAAATTATTTATACTGTTAAAACCTTTCATAGTTTTAATACTTCGGTTATTTATATTACTTTAGCCTTTAACTTTAATATATTTACGTTTGATATAACAATTTTATACTTCCGATTATGTTTTCCTTTATTTATAATAACTTCTTTTATAATATATTTCGTTTATACTTTTTCGATATTTTTATAATTTATAATTTTTACTTTCCTTGATATTATTAATTTAATTAATTAGTAACCTTTGGCTTCATTATTTATTTTAATTAAAAATTAATTTTAATCTTATAAAAAGTTATATTTAATAAAGAATATTTAAACAATATTAATAAACTTTTATATATAATTTTATAAATATTTTATATTTATTTTATTAAATATATAAATATTCTATTTAATTATATTATATAATAATATAAAAGTTTTTATTAATATTAATATTATAAATATTTATAATATTTATAATATTTTATTTTATAAATTTATTTTTATTTTTATTTTATTAACTTTTGAAATAATTAATTAAATAAAAACAAATTATTTATAATTTATATAATAATAATATTCTTTTTTATAAATACTTTTTCCCTTATAAAATTATATAGAAATATAAAATATTACTTATTAATTATATTTATACCTTTTTGTTACAATTATTTAATTTAATCGTAATAAGTTACTTTTAAAGGAATAAAAACTTTAATATTATAAAGTTAAAACTTATAAGAAATATAAAAAATATATATATAAAATAAAATAATTTTCGAAATAAAAATTTTAAATTTTAAAAGTTTCGTATATTTTGAAGTTATTATAAATTAATATTTATAATTTTTAATTAACTTATTCTTTAGTTTAAAGATTAAATATATATTTAAATTATTTTAAATTAATTTTAAAATCGGTATATTTAAATTCAAAAAATATATAATGTTATTTAAAAATAAAAAACATAATTTAATTACTTTAATAAATAATAATTAATTAAAATTTTATTAATAATAAAAATTTATTATTTATATTTATATATTTAATAATAATAATTATTATTTATTTAATATTTTTATTTTTATAATTTCGCGAATTTTCTTTATTTATAAAGATTTTAATAAAGTTATATATATATAATATAATTTTTATTTTATTTATAATAAAAACATTTTTTAATAAAATAATTAAATTTTATAATATTTTTTTAATTATTTTAAATTAATATATAATTTTATTATAAATATAATTTTTATAATATTTTTAATTTATTACTTTTATTCTTTTTAATTTAAATATTGAATAATATTTTTTAAAATTTTAAACTTAATTTTTACTTAAAAACTTAATTATTATATTTATTATAAAATATTATTAAATATTATTAAATATTAACAAAAATATAAACTTTATTTATATAATATTTCCAAAGTTAAATATTAATTTTAAAAGCTTTTCAAAAGCTTTTTCTTTTAATAAAGTAAAATATTATTAATTTTAAACCTTTTATTCTTTCGAATATTGTTTATATATATAATAATCAAAAATAAAAAGAAGGACCTTTTTATGTTTTAATATAATATTGTATATTCGAGGCTTTCTTGGTAGAAAGCCTTTTGCAAAGACTTTACTAACGCAGTCGTTCAATATAGAGCGAAAACAAACATATAACTGCTAATAGAAACTTTTAAAAGAATACTATACTTTATTTGAATTCGGTATAATATACAATATAATACAACTAACATAATTGTTAATACGATACTTTGTAAACGCGATCAATTTACTTGGCGTTTTATATACTTCCTTTTGTCTAAATAAACTTAGTACATAAGTTTCTTTATATTTAATGTTTTCAAAATTTGAATCTATATTCTTTTTTGATAATACTTTTATACTATAGCCCCGAAACTCGGAAATAGAGTAATAATTATAATAAAGTAAAAAGGAACAGTCAAAACAGCTTTCGATATTATTTATATTATATATAAATATAAAAAGCTTATTATATTATAAACTTTTAATAATTTATTACAATGTTGTAAAAAGAAACCTCGCAGCCTGGCTAACAGTGATCCAGGATTGTAATACGCTAGACCTGATTTGGCTTAGTGCTGCTGGAGAGACTGCCCCAGCCATTCTCCAACAATTTTTCAACTAGCTTAAGTAAATCCACAAGACTCCACCCCTGGGAGCCATATTTATCCACACTTTTTACTGGCCATTGAAAGCTCCACTCGTCAACTTTCGCTCACTATGATTATATTCAGAGTTTTGTATGCCACTTCTGTAATAGCCCAGCTTCCATACGTCTTCGCAGGGGCCCCATCGGATATCGGCTACGCAGCTGTTGCACAGAGCCAATTGACCCAGCGGGCAGGCGACGAATGTCCGCTAGAGAATGCCTTTCTACTTTGTAGCGACTGCGGAGGGTTGAAGGCTCACGGAAAATGTAAAGGGGTGAGTGTTAGCCGAATACTGTTATCCCTCTTTATTCTGATCTTGGGATTTAATCAAAATCTGACTTCCGGATAGACTCCTCCCGATAGCAACGCCAAAGACTGCGACTGTATTGACGACTCTGACGGCGAACCAGAACCATACATTCCCTATGACCCCGCTGACCTGGATAAAATTTCTAAAGACTGGCAAGGCCTGCCTGATATTGGGAAGAGCCAACGCGCGGGTACATCTACAATCGAGCCCCGGACGATCTGAAATGCCATGGGGTGAGTGGCGACAAGTGGATCAATTCTGGCGACAAGGCAGTCGACTCTGCAAAGACCTTCTGTAGTCAAGGCGACAAGTCACAGGAGTGAGTATTCTCCTCTCCCAACCTCTTTCCTCTCTCATCATTCCTCAATCAATGACGAACGTCGATCTAGATACACGGACAAAAAACGCGGCCAACCTCATTTAGATAACGCCCGCCTCTCCCTATCGAACACGCACCAAGGCAAATCTATCAAAGACGCCCCCGACTGTCTCGGCCATTTTACGCGTATCATCAATAGCTGCAATGGCAACGACCCAGTCAATAACCCCCATAACTACAAGTTTGGCGGTACGCTCACCACATCGGATGGATGGGAATATAAGGTCGAGCCCTTGGCTTACGAAGAAAACGGCCGTACCTGCGATGTCTTTTATAAATTTGCAAACAACAAATTTGAGATCTGGGGGGAAAATTTGCCCGACGCGGGATTGGGTGCTAATGGTGAAGGGCTGAGGGCTCAAATTTCGGGTTGTAATAGGCTTACGAAACGGAGTTTTAGATGGATACTTAGTAATTGTTGCTATCAATGGTTTGCGAGCGGGCAAACACTTGTCGGGAAGAAGACTTGTATTGAAGATGCTGCGAAAACGGCCGGTGGCTGCTCTACTGATAAATGTCACGGCGCTGGATAAGTAACCATACTTGTGGTGTTGGTAGAGAATTCTTGCGGGCAATAACAGGGGTAAAAGGAGTTGACTGTTGGTGCGCACCAGCGCAGAGTAAGTCTGTCTTTACAGTAGCGTTTCTAGTCCACAGGATTCATAGAGGCTAACATGGTTGCAGAAACTTATTGCCAAAGCAAATTTGAACATTATTACTAATACTTTTTGTAAAAGAAGTAATATATTAATTACATTAATTATATTAATTATATTAATTATATTAATTATATTAATTATATTAATTATATTAATTATATTAATTATATTAATTATATTAATTATATTAATTATATTAATTATATTAATTATATTAATTACATTAATTATATTAATTACATTAATTATATTAATTACATTAATTACATTAATTATATTAATTACATTAGTTATATTAATTATATTAATTATATTATTTTTATTATTTTTAATGTTTTTTATATAAATATTATAAAAAAAAAATTTATTTAAAAAAAAATAAAAAAAAATAAAAAAAATATTATTATTATTATATATATTTTTTATTATTATATTATTATTTATATAATATTTTTTATTTTTATTTAATTTTAAATATAAAATTTAATATATTTTTGGGGAAGGGATTTGGAGTGGGTGCGGATGGGGAAGTGGTGCGGGGCGGAAGGGAAAGGGGCAGGGGGAGGGGGGGGTTATAAGGTACGAATGGAGGGAAGGGCTCGAGGGGGTGGGGATGGAGTTGTGCTAGGGTTTCGAAAGGGGGGGGTTTCGGTAGGAGGAGTAGGTGGGAACGGGGATGGGTATCAGAGAACGGGTGGTTTAATGGTAGATGGCTCTGGACTAGATCCCTGTATATTTGCGGTAATTGCTATGGCACCAAATTTCTAGATACTTTTGGCCCCAGCCTAGGCAATTGCAAAAGCACTCGGATCTAAAATCCTTGAAGCGTACGCGTCCCCTCAGCTCTCGCACCCTGCAATTTCCCCGAATCCAAGCCAAGCACTTTCAAGACGGTCGGTGCGACCTGTTTAGTTGAGACTTCCTCGTCAAATACGCGCTTCTTGAGGCCCTTGGCGCTGACGAAACAAGCGACCTTCCTGTCGTCGTTGCTGAGACCGCCATGTTCCGCGATCTTGGCAGTGGATGTGGTGTAAATGACACCAAGCTGTGGGCGAACGATGATATCAGGAACGGCAGGGTCGGTCTTTGGATTGCCAAAGCCCATATCTACCAGACGGTCGCCGTAGATGATATCTTGAATTTGGAGTTTGGCAGAGTTAGCTTGGAGGCCTTGAACAGCTTTGTTGAGGGTGGACTGGTCCTTGAGGAAGATGAGTGCAATGTCGTCAGTGGTTGCCCAGTCTACATCGACACCTGTCGCGGGGACAATGAGCGCTGGGTCGATTTTGCGGTACAAGGCTGGGTTAATAGGCGCCTGGCCGTGCTTTGACGCAACTATAATCAATGTCTGATCGTAGATGTTCTGTGCTTTGAGCGCATTCACAATCTTGCCCAATGAGGCGTCAACAAAGTCAAAGGCTTTGAGGAGTGGGGCAGTGAAGGTGTGCTTGGTATCGTTGGTGTATCCAGCCGTCTTCTGGCCAACGGAGACGGCTTGGAAATTCCCGCCGAACACCGTGGGAGGGCCACTGAGACCCTTACCTTGCACTTCAGAGTTGGCTGGAGTTGTACCTTTGATCCAGTCAAGGAAAGCAGTGACATGTAGTTCATCATAAGTGATTGTCGCATCAACCGTGTTCGCAACTGCGGCAACCTCGGGGAAATACCCAACTGTGAGTCCCTGGCCGGAAGGTCCACGGACGAGATCATAAGCAGGGTGCTTATCAGTGTACGCAGTCTGTTTACCGGCGTCGTGAACGACTTCAAAAACGGTGTTCACACGGACACGGTTGTGGGGGTAAATCACTTGGCATTTGCCGTTGACAGACTTCTGAGGAAGGTTGTCAGGGTTGATGCCGCCAGAGAAAAGCTTGGTAGCGTCAAAGTCGAGGTTTTCTGCCAGAGCGACTGTGTGCTGAAGTCAGTCTTTACTGCCTGGCGGTCATTGGAATTTGACAGGTGAGCGTGCCTTCAGCTCCCGGGCTCCCTTCGCAGCGAGTCTTGTTCACCGAGTATGGAGGGTAGATGCTACGGTCCCAAATGTCATCATACCAAACCCCAGTCGTCCTTGGGCTGGCGCCGGTATATTGGTTCAAGGTGCCCGGGAAGGAGTCGGATGGTGCGGAGGTGAAAGCGTTAGTATACTCATAGCCGGTCGCAAGTAATGCAGCGATGTTCGATTTGGGTCGGAGGGACGTATACTTGGCGACATCGCTGCTGTGGAAACCATCTACACTAAAGAGCGCGACATGTTGGTAGTCTTTGTCTCCATTATTATCGTCCCACGGCAGACCGTTGACGGCCGTGCAGAGCAAGGCGCCAAGGATGGAGTTTTTGAAATGCATGATCAAGGAGATGTAGCGGCGTGATGCTGAGCTTCGAGGGACTGGCTTTACAGTCTTGGAAGGTGAACAGGCCTCCCTCGCTACTTATGGCCATCGTTGGCTCTGACGCAGGAAGCTTGAGCTCGGCGATGTGGCTAGCCGTGGGGCATGCAATGAGTATGATTTGGTAAGACGCGGAGTGGTCTGGACAGCTCAGGTGTACCTCCTGCCTACTTAGGTACTTGGCAACCGTCATAATAAGGATAGAAGGATAGGAGATCATCAATATTGCGATTTAAACACGATGTTTCCCGCATTGTAAGCCAGCACGTGTTATATTCCGAGGCGGTGATTGAGGTGGGCAGGCATGTGGCTTTTACCTATTCTAGTACAGTAACTCTAGGTGGCCCGATTCTTCTTCGGCCGAGGTCCTTACCTAAGGGAATGAGAATGTCACCCCACACTTTCAGCCCATGGAACACCATGAAAGTCGACACGCCATCAATAACGAGGGAGGCCCATTGCTATTGTTGCCATAGGAGTCTATTGTGAGGATATAGAGAAATCAATCGGCGGCATCGGAGTAGGTATCCAATGCGAATCCTGATGTTTCAGTAGAAAGGCCGCGGAAATTATAAAAGCGGGAGTCGGAAGTCCCCGAACCCGGAAACCACAGGGTACCTCAGTACGCGGGGGGTCAAAAAAAGCTGGAATTATCTAGCCCCCAGGGCTACTCCCCTAGAGATAATCTCCTTATTCTGCCTTCCTTACAGATTTATCAACTCCACCATCCATTACCATTATCAGTATTATGCCCCATACTCCGCTGGCTCCAATTTCCGGTAATAGGACTCCTGGAAAGGAGTTCCATTTATCTAAAAAACCAATCATTTATAAAGCCTTTCGTTTTAGAAAATTTATTACTATTATCATTGACCATCTTCGAAGCGGTCTAATTAATTTACGCCATTGAGACCCAGATCAGAAATGGAATAAAAATAAATCCAACACCACAATCCTCACTCTCCTCGGCCTTACGGCCGCCTCCGTCCTTTCCACCGCCATCCCCGCTGAGCTCGAGCCACGCCAGATCCAGTGCCCGCCCCCTTGCAGCACGGATTCTGGCGCCCCTTTCTTGTGCCACTTGAGCACGAAGTCTGGTTCAACCAACTGCGACTGCTCCAATTACAGCTATGGACGAAATCGCGTTGAGAGCATTTGAGATCTAAGCTAAGTCGATTAAAAATTCAAAATATGCCGACTCAGTGGAAGATGGTGATGATATGATGGGAGTATAGATATTGGACTATGTGGAATTGCAAAGAGGTTGGGAGGTAGGAGTGGGTTATTTGTAAAGGGAGCCACCTAGCGAATAGACGAGATGTTTTTTGGAGGAGAGAAGATGAAGTGCATCTGGGAAGCCGTTGTCCCTAAGCAAAAGTCATTCTTTGAATCCGAGGGGAAATTTCGAGAACCGCATCGAACTGAGAAGTCAATCTTAAACCAGAGATGAAGTATCTCGCACAAATTCAGCTGTCGCAGTTCCCGATCTTGGCCTTGAGCCTCCACTGTTTCTTTCCCTCGCCACGAACTGCGTCCAAGTACCACGTCATTGGAGCGATCACGATCTTCATCTAATTCCAGCTCGCTTTTAAAGGAAAGCCCGACGAGCTGGACCCTGTCTCTAATGTTGACAGGTACATGCATGAGCTATTTTGTTATACGTCTTGCCACATCCATTATCTCGTTCCGGTGATCTAATATGATATGCATCTTGTTCGAAGCCTTCGCTATGTTGACAAGGTTCTCAGTTGCGTAAAGCTTTTGTCTTTGAAACGAGCAGGGCCTCAAATCTTCCGTTGTAGACCCTCCGACCACACGGCATGGCTTGCAATCAACAATCTCTGCAAGGATGACAGGCCAGTCGCGACCTTCACAGACACTGTGGTCGTCTAGGCATGTCTCTTGTATAACAGCAATGAGCTTTCTGGTGAATTGACCAGGTTTGGCTTGATAAACTTTCGTCCCTTTTACCTATATTTCCCAGTGCCCTTCGAAGTGATTCAGTAGCCAGAGGATAATGTCCCCTGGAAATCTATCTGCACTGAGAAACAGATCTTTGGTAGTCTTCTGTACTTGCATCACAATGGCGGCAAAGTTGGCACCGTCCAAAACATGAACTTGGAGATGGGCAAGCTCCTCCGGAAGATCGGTTGTTCTATACCCTGCATTTGAAAGGTTAAGAAAGATACTGTCCACGAGCTTTGCGATCACAGCTCTCATAGGAGGCCTCAGCGCTTCATACTTGAGCTGCACTTCCTTCTCATGTCCGCCTTTGTCCAGTATCATCGAAGTAAGAGCCGATTTGACGTAGTCAGAATCATGGTGGGTAAGAAGACAAGCAGTTGTCGAAGCCACGTAGCTTACTTCGGGCTCTTTGACGATGTGTCGGCCGAGCGCCTTGGAAAAGGTCAGCGATAGGGGCAATTGTTGCTTTGGTCAACTTTTGTAATCGAAGATCTGCTTGAGCAACGCCGTCAAACAAGACCATACCATTGCCATTTGGATATGCTAGCCCCCAGGCTGCTTTTATGCAGTTGTCAAAGCTGGCCTCGTCAATGCCAGAGCGTTCGAGCCACCGCAAGAGGTCTTGTGTATTCTTCGCAAGAGCGCCTGAAGGGTTGAGTAGATTGAGCAGCGCTGCTGCGAGATTGCATGCAGCTCCAGTCGTTCCAACTCTCAGGCTTTCTGGAGGTCCCATACTCATGGTTTATCCCTGGAGAGGAGCACGACAATCGCTGTCGGAAGGTAGCTCCCGAGATTGGTGTCTTCGTTTCCAATAGACTGATCGATACTATTGAACCTGTGGACAAAAATTGTCAATGAGGGGATCATTAACTCGTGACGGAGTAGGCATTCACCATCGCTGCGGTAAATGCCCCCAGGTGCTAAATCCATCTGCTAGCTGCTACGCTGTCAAGCCCACCCCGATTCCAGGATACCTCTTACACATATAATATCAACACACGATCTATCCATCTTTCCAAAGAACAAAAACACAAAAAACTGTAATCCCGCCCCGGAAAAAAAGCAAAAGTAGGGTATAGCCGGATTCGAACCAGCGACCACAGGATAGTAGATAAATTTGCAAAGCTGCAATCCTACACTCTAACCTACGTGCTTCATTAGCTACGGTACAAAATTTCTTCAATTTTGGGAGTGAATTCATACCGCTGAGTTATACACCCTTACCAAGCCGAGCTCAATATTTTAATATATATTCTTTTGTTTTCCTCTTGTTCTAAGGTGCATGTTGGCGATGTTCGACTACTACTCCTTCACCTTCTGTTGCCCGGAAATGCTTCCATTCACTTTCGCCCGGGCTTACTCCGCGCTTTCGGGGACGCGATGAAATGCAATACGATGCACAACCTGAGCGATCGGATTCTAGCGGGCGAAAAGCATCACAAAGTCGAGGTCCCAGCACAAGCTCTACTGTATAGCGCAAGCTTCTCAAGTAATACGACGGATAAAGTACGATAGGACGCTATATAACTACACTAACGGCGCACGGCAAGATACAAACAAACGCAGGGGGACGAAAAAGTTATGCCAAACGCGCTCGTAGGTTCCAGACGATATGCAAGACGCAGGAACATGTGGTCAACGAATGTCCACTTTTGCTCCCCCGCTTACCCCGCTCTCAGGATAGATAGATGAGATGGTATCAAACAAAAGGTTGCCACCGCATCCCCATTCCCATCTCGAATCTCAAACTCTCCCTCTCCCTGATAAGTGAATCAGACCAATGCTGATGGACAGCTTAAGCACCTACGGCCTGCGCCTTCATTTTGTCGGGATTGCCGATGATCTCGTAGGGCGCGCGCTGGACGATGCCGCCGGTTTTGGGGAGCTGGGTGCCCACACCCATGAGGTAGGTGTCGACGTCGCGGGCGGCTTGGCGGCCTTCGTTGATGCCCCTGTTTCGCCTCGATGAGCATCCTATCACGATCGCATCCCCAATGGGAAGGGGGAGGGGAAATGGGGTTATCAAGGACGTACCAAACGATCAGACTCTGCCCCCTCCGACAATCACCCGCGGCGAACACACCCCCGAGGTTGGTGTTGTACTGCCCGGGCGGCGTCTTGACATTCTTCCTCGCATCCTTCTCAATCTCAGTGCCCAACAGTCGATCCTCCGGCCCGAGGAAGCCCATGGACAAAAGCACCAGCTGCGCGGGGAAGAATTGCTCGCTGCCGTCCACTTTCTTCATGTCCCACCCGCCGGAAACGCTCTTGGTCCATTCGACGCGGTGGATGTTGATGCCGGTTACTTTGCCGTCTTCGCCAACGAATTCTTGCGACATCACGCAATACTCCCGGGGATCCTTGCCCATGTGTGTTTTGACCTCGGTGTGGCCGTAGTCGACCCGGTAGATACGCGGCCATTGCGGCCAAGGGTTATCCTTGGCACGCTCCGCTGGTGGCTGGGGAAGAAGCTCGAAATTGGTGACTGATCTCGCGCCATGACGGACGGAAGTACCAATGCAGTCGTTGCCGGTGTCACCGCCGCCGATGACGATCACGTCTTTGCCTTTGGCGGAGATGTGTTCGCCGTCCGCAAGCTCGGAATCGAGTAGGGATTTGGTGTTGCGGTGCAAGAATTGCATGGCGAAGTGGATACCTTCAAGTTCGCGGTTGGGGATCTTCAAATCACGTGCTACGGTTGCGCCGGTGGCGATGACGACAGCGTGGTTGTCTTCGCGGAGGGATTGGAGGGAGTTTTCGTGATCGGGGCCGACGGCACAGCTGGTGATGAAGTTGATGCCTTCGTCCGCCATGAAGTTTACTCGGCGCTGGACAATGATTTTGTCAAGTTTCATGTTGGGAATGCCATACATGAGGAGACCGCCGATCCGATCGGAGCGCTCGTAGACTGTGACGGTATGGCCGGCTCGGTTCAGTTGATCTGCGCATGCAAGGCCAGATGGGCCGGACCCGATGACGGCAACGGTCTTTCCGGTTCGGTGGGTCGGTGGGTTTGGAACCATCCAGCCCATATCGAAGCCACGGTCTATAATGGCGCATTCAATGGATTTGATGCCGACCGGATCTTCGTTGATACCAAGTACGCAGGCACCTTCGCAGGGAGCCGGGCAAACACGACCAGTGAATTCCGGGAAGTTGTTGGTCATCAGCAAGCGATTGAGAGCATCTTCCCACTGGTTTTGGAAGACCAGTTCGTTCCACTTGGGAATAATGTTGGAAATCGGGCATCCAGTGTCGGACTGGCAGAAGGGAACACCGCAGTCCATGCATCGAGCAGCTTGGTATTTCAGACCATCCTCATCAAGTCGAGATGAAAGTTCCTTCCAATCACGAGTTCTGGTCTCAGGCTTTCTATATTTCTCGCTTCGTCGCTGGTACTTCATGAAGCCCTTGGTCTTGTCGAGGACCAAAGCCGATCTCTTCTTTTCCGCTTTGTTATCGCTGACACTCTCCTCGATGTCCATCATGTCTTTCTTCTTCTGTACAGCTTCCTTCTCATGCAATTCTTTCAACGACTCCTCATGGGCGGACCGCACGGCGTTTCCTGGAAGAATCGGCAAAGGGTACTCTGCCTTTTTCGCAGCCTCCGCTTTCGCAGCCTCCTCAGCCATGACTCGCTTGTAATCGGTAGGAAGCACCTTGACAAACCTTGGCAGAGCAAGACCGAAATCGAGTAGTACGCGAGCAGCAAGCTCTGATCCACTGTAGTGGTGATGATCCTCGATCAGACCACGAACAAACGCAATCTCGGAAGGATCCTCAATACCAGAGATCTCCACCATCTCAGTATTGACCTTGGATTCAAAGTCTTGATTTATATCGAGGACATAAGCGATTCCGCCAGACATTCCAGCAGCGAAGTTCCGTCCGGTGCCACCGAGGATCAGTACTCGGCCACCAGTCATGTACTCACAACCGTGATCTCCAACACCCTCGACGACTGCAGTGGCGCCGGAGTTACGAACGGCGAATCGCTCAGCAGCCATACCGCGGAAGTAGCAAGTACCACCCGTAGCGCCGTATAGACATACATTGCCAATGAGGACGTTCTCTTCGGCTTTGAAGACAGCCGATCTAGGTGGGTAGACGATAAGACGACCACCTGAAAGACCCTTGCCAACATAGTCATTGCAATCGCCCTCCAGCTCCAACGTGACTCCGCTCGCAAGAAAAGCGCCGAAGGATTGGCCAGCAGAGCCTTTGATGTTCGCATGGATGGTGTCCTGTGGAAGACCGGCCTCCCCGTATCTTCTGCTGATTTGATATGAGAGAGTGGCACCAAGGGCTCGATCGGTATTGACAATATCACATTCGATACGACACGGCAGACCCTTCTCCAGCGCTAGCTCGGACTCGGCAATGAGCTTGTTGTCCAATCTGACGTGCAGCTTGTGGTCTTGTTTGCGAACGTTATAGGTAGCAACACCAGGTCGAAGCTGATGTGCAGGAGTCAAGATGAGGCCGAAGTCCAGATTCTCCGTCTTAGCTGTGCGTAGATCCTCGCGCATTTTCAGAGCTTCAACGTGGCCAACCATCTCATTGATGGTGCGGAACCCAAGCTTTGCCATGATAGCGCGGAGCTCATTTGCAACGTAGTAGAAGAAATTAATGACATGCTCTGGTGTGCCCCTGAATTTCTCCCGTAGTTTCTTGTCCTGTGAAGCGATACCCACTGGACAAGTATTCAGATGGCATTTCCTCATCATGATACAGCCCATGGCGATGAGAGGAGTCGTGGCAAAACCCCACTCTTCAGCACCCAACAGACAAGCGATTGCAACATCACGACCAGTGCGGAGTTGGCCATCAGTCTGCACAATGATACGACCCCGGAGGTCGTTCAACACCAACGTCTGGTGTGTCTCGGCTAGACCAAGCTCCCATGGTAAACCAGCGTATTTAATCCCAGTCCATCGAGAAGCACCTGTACCACCATCGTGGCCTGAGATCAGAAGATGGTCGGCTTTCGCCTTTGCTACTCCTGAAGACACAATTCCAACACCTGTCTCAGAGACGAGCTTCACCGACACACGTGAACGAGGATTCGCGCATTTCAAGTCGTAAATCAGTTGCTTGAGATCTTCAATGGAGTAAATGTCATGATGCGGAGGAGGGGAGATGAGACCGACCCCGGCTGTGGAGTGCCTTGTGCGGGCAATTGGTCCTGATACTTTGTGTCCTGGAAGCTCGCCACCCTCGCCAGGTTTGGCGCCCTGAGCCATTTTTATTTGGAGCTCGTCGGCATCCGCGAGGTAATTGGATGTAACCCCGAAACGACCAGATGCGACTTGCTTGATGGCCGATCGCATCGTGTCTCCATTCTCCATGACATTGCTTCGCTCTGGATCTTCACCGCCCTCTCCAGTGTTGGATTTTCCGCCCAGCCTATTCATTGCGACCGCCAAGGTGGAATGCGCCTCCATCGAGATAGATCCGTAAGACATGGCTCCAGTCACAAAGCGGCGTACAATGTCTGTCCATGGCTCAACATGGTCGATTGGGACGGACGGCCGTTGCTCGAAGTCAAAATCCAGCATGCCGCGTAAAGTGCATTCCTTGATCCGCTCATACTCAGAAACCGAGTAAGCCTCGTAAGACTTGTCATTTTTGGTCCTGACAGCATCCTGGATATTGGCAATCGCAACTGGGTCATTGACATGAGGCTCGCCGCCATCTCTCCAGTGATATTCTCCAGACTCGGCCAAACCCGGAATGGTCTGGATGTCACGGGTCGGAAAACCCTTCTCATGGAAAGCGAAAGCATCCTGGGCGATAAGTTCAAAGGTCATTCCACTAATACGAGTAGCGGTACCTGTGAAGCATCGATCTACCACGCTGCTGTCGATACCCAGAGCCTCGAAGATCTGTGCACCCTTGTAGCTCTGCAGCGTAGAAATCCCCATTTTGCTCATGACCTTCAAAATGCCTCCATCACATGAGTATTTGTAGTTGTCAATGACCTTCTCATCGGACAGCTTCTTGCGAATGAGCCCTTCGCGGTTCATCTTGAGGATACATTCCATTGCCAAATATGGGCAGATTGCATCAACACCATAGCCGAGAAGAACAGTCATGTGGTGCACCTCGCGAGCTTCGGCAGTCTCGACAATGAGCGCAGCCTGCGACCGCCATTTGTTGCGCACCATGTGGTGATGTACCATACCTGTGGCTAGAAGTGCCGAGACCGGCACACGCTCATGGCAGGTGTTCCGATCCGACAAGATGAGTATTCTGTCGCCAGCCTCAATGCCCTCTGTGACCGATTTGCAGATTCGATCCAATGCATCCAGATAACCTTGGATGCCCTCTTCTTTTGGGAATGTAATGTCAATCGTCTTTACCGTCCAGTCATTATACAAGGATGTGATATTCTTCACCGCATTGAAATTCTCAATGGACAAGATGGGAGATGGCAGCATGAGGCGATGGCACTGAGAGGAACCCATCTCCAGAAGGTTGCCTTGAGGACCAACATAGCACTCCAGAGACATGACAATAGCTTCTCGGATCGGATCGATGGGCGGATTCGTTACCTGGGCGAACAACTGGCGGAAATACTCGTACAACAGTCGCGGCTGTTGAGCAAGACAAGCAAGTGGTGCATCGTTGCCCATTGAGCCAAGTGCCTCTTTTGAATCCGCTGCCATTGGCCCAAGAAGCAGACTGACTTGCTCGAATGAGTAGCCAAAAGCCTTCAGCATTGGGTCCGCCTGCACGTTCGTTTTATTGAGCTTATAGCTAAGATCAGTACCTTGGCCTTGGAGCTGCTCGAACATGGTGGGAAGCTCAATGAGCTCTCTCTGAAGCCATGATCGAAAGTCTTGTCGGCTCGATACGTTGTGCTTCAATTCAGCATCATCTACGATACGTCCAGCGACTGTGTCGACCAGAAGCATTTTGCCGGGCTGCAACCGGCCTTTCTGTACAATTTTCTCAGGCTCGATTGCAATAGTGCCAACCTCTGATGCACAGACGATACGATCATCATCAGTGACATAGTATCTGCAAGGTCGCAACCCATTTCTGTCCAGATTAGCTCCGCAGTATCTGCCGTCAGCAAATGTGAACAGAGCTGGCCCATCCCAAGGCTCCATAAGACATGCAGCCCATTCATAGAAAGCCTTCTTTTCAGGATCCATTGCCAGGTTGTCTTGCCACGCTTCGGGAATCATGAGCATGATGGCCTCGGGTAGGGAGAGGACGCCGTTGATTGTAAGAAGCTCGAGGACGTTGTCGAAAGCGGCAGAGTCAGAACCACCGTCTTCCACGATGGGATACAGCTGCTCCAACTCGTCTCCAAAGAATGTAGACTTCATGACTCCTTCTCTTGCTCGCATGCAATTTTTGTTTCCTCGCAATGTGTTGATTTCACCTATCCACGGTCAATACTTGTCGAAGCCACGGCATTGTGGAGTAGGAACCTACCATTGTGAGCCGCCCATCGAAGTGGCTGAGCACGATCCCAGCTGGGGAATGTATTCGTGGAGAATCTGGAATGGACGAGCGCAAAATGTCCTTCGTAGTCCACTGAAACGAGATCATGGTAGTACTGGTAGACCTGAACAGGCGAAAGCTGCCCTTTGTACACGATATTCTTATTACTGAGCGAGCAAAGGTAGAACCAATTGTGTAGGCCAATGGTGTGAGTTGCGCGCTTTCGTAGGATGTAAAGTTGTCGCTCGAAGTGCAGCTCATCGAAATGCTCGGGTTCTGTAACCTCCGGGACGTGTCCAGCACCGTACGCCGATCTCAAGACCACGAAAGGCTGAAGTATCAATGGCTCCCTTGACAACGCCGCCGGCCCAAGCAACGTTGTATCTCTAGGCACCTCTCGCCACCCGAGCACGCGTAGACCCAACGATTCGGCAATTTCTTCAAATTTGTCGGTGGAGTCCTTGAGAATCTCTGTGTCAGGTTTGAAAAAGAGATTCCCTGCAGCGTACTGACCCTGCAGAGGCAGCGCAAATCCAGTTTCCCGAGCGAAGTTTTTGATGAAGAATTTGTGTGGCATCGAAGTCATCACCCCAGCGCCATCGCCATCTCGTGCATCGGAGCCCACCGCCCCTCTATGGGTCATATTACACAGTAGATTTTGAGCTGCGCAGGACTCAGTCAATATCGCAGGATCAAGAGGTTTTTAAGGAGATTTGCTCACCATCGCTGATAATTTTGTGGATCGCCTTGCCCTTTATATGGCTACTGAGGTGTCAGCGGGTAGCCTCATGAGGTACAATGGCATTGAACTGACGCAGCGAAACCGACACCACAAGCATCCTTCTCAAGCTCAGGGTCGTAGAGACCCTGCTTCACCGGCAGAGCCCCGGCCCATGACCGGTTCTCTGGGGTGTTTTGGTACTCGTATACACTGGCAGGTTGTTCTTCCTCTATTTGTGGTCCATAAATATCCTCCACGAGACCCATCCTACGGAGGGCGAAAGTTGAGTTATGGGTTGCGCAGGCGGGTTCCTTTTTTTCTTTTTTTCTTTTTGTGAAGTTCAAATATGCTAGCCTTGTCTATGTTGACGATAGGATGTTGACGACGATTTCTGTGTCTTCGAAGTAACGAGGCGAATGTGTAGAAGTGTGGAAAGTCGAGGGAGGGGAGAAATTAATTAGGAAGAAATTCAGTCCACCCAGCTTGAACCCCACATACAAGCCGTGGCAAAGTTCTAGGTGATGATGCACTCCACCCAAGTCCTCGGATGTTTATTCCCAGTCAAGCTACAGCCGGCTAAGGAGAAGCTGGGGAAAGGTTCTGCAGGCCGACTCCGGGGGGTTTGAGCTGTATGCCGGGGGGGAGGGTTAGGGGGTTTCACAGGGCGCTGGGCTGGTAGCCTTGTGCAGATTTTGGCTGTGTCGAGAAGCGAGGATTGACGAGGATGGGATTTGTTAGAGATAAGCATTGGGCGAACCAATAAGCTGGGAGTAAATAGAGATCCTAGTGGGCCATGGAGTAATAGCCTTTACCTTATGCACTCCAATGCAAGCTACAGAATATAGAGTGCAGAGTGCAGACTCGACTTTACCCTTCTCGGCTTGTCAACTCGAGACTGTGCTGGAGATGTGGGCGAATTCCGAACACTTTCTGTTTACACTTCAATAAGAGAAACAGCAAATGTATATACGCTACCAAGACTACGAGGCTTATGGATTCGACCAACGCTGCACTCGACATCATCTGAAACTTCCATGCGCCCAGGATTCGGATCCTAAAGTGCGTCAACCGACAGATGGAGCGCCTCCCAGATTCCCATGCTGGACGAGTATACGTCGCCTGTACCCGAGATCCCCAGGTCTCGGACCCCTCAATGCGGTCTGCTACACCTGTCCCTTGTCTCATGTGATACAAGGAAAGGGAAGAGAAGTGGTTGCCCTGGCCTTACGACAGGTATGGCGGCAGGGACCTGGATGAGGCTCAGCGATGGATTTGTTTCGGGCACAGATGGCAAGAATCCTTCCCATTACACACGCTGACGCAAGCTGTTGTCATACGGCCAATCTCGATCTTACGAACGTGCATGCTGTGGAAGCTCATCTTTTTCGGTGAGTTCCCTCGGTCGTCTTGTTAGCCCCCGATGTCGCTTTCGACCACTCGGACCCTGAAAACCCCCACTTGTTGGCTCGCCAAGGAAACATTTGCATGGCACAGAATCACGTTATGTTTCATTCACCCTACAGGATTCGAGGACACCCTGCATCGAGGTTGGCGTCCTACAGTGTAGACTGGGGTGGACGTGGACCTTACCTGGTGATATGAGCGTGCTTGTCGTACAACCTTGGAAGGTCCCAGGCCTGAAACAGGCAAAGAGGATGCCTGGTTGTGGCAATTAGGTTTCGTGAGATGGAGCGATGGTACGAATAGGTCAATTTGTTGTCCAGAAGACTCTACTTGCCGCTCCGTTGCTTCATCTCCTCGATCCATGCACGAGCTTTGCTCTTGATCAAGACGTTCACTTTGACGAGCTCATCAACGATGTCCACCTCACCACTCCCTAGCACCTTCAAAAGGCTCATGTTCTTTCCTACTTTGATCAAACCCCCGTTTGTTGTCTCCATGTAAAGTTCAACGTTAGCGACTTCATACTCGTGCCTGTCATCCCATGGTAATGGGAAGATGTACTCCAGATGCTTCGTTATGGTATCTGTTTCCGGGACTGCTTTGATAAAGTCTGACTGTCCATGCAACGGGTACAACAGTATCAGAGGGAATTGCACAGAGCTAGTAGGAGAGAGAGGATCTGGAGAAAGGTGAATGGATGCATCTTCGAGATCGGGGGATTGTGCACTTTTGCGCAGACTAATGTTCCGTGCTTTGAGGGCTGTAACCAGCGTCATCTTCTCCTTCGGCACATGCATGACTTGCTCCTTTTTCTTCTTCTCAACAATCGCCAGTCTGGTGTCTCGGGCCTTTACCTTTGCGGCCAGCGATTTCAGAGCATGGTTTTCGGAGTCGATCGCGAGGCCTCGTGTGCAGGCGTCTGAGGCTTCAGGTATTCGATCAAGTGCGAGAAGGGCAAGGGAGGATCGGTAGTACGCCTTGACATTTCGAGAGTTGAGGCGCAGTGCGGCCGCACAGTCGATCGTGGTGGATCTGTAATTTTCTGATGAGACACCGTCAGAACATCATTCTTTTAGAGACGCACATATGTGACAGACTTAATTCTTGATTGCATAAGGCCCTGTTGACAAGGCATGCTTCCTCGACTTGTGCTTGCTTGTGCATCTCCGCTTCTTCCGAGCCTGTGTCTGCTGCTTTTTCCTGGCCTTGAGTTTTCTGAGAGAGCACAGCAAGTCCTTGTGTGTAGAATTCTTTGGCGTCCTTCCATTTCTTCACCTTGACCATTTCATTGCCCTGCTCTTTGAAGGCATGGGCATTCTCGGTTGGTGATCCTTCGTACTGTAGGGCTCGAATGGCTTCCAACTCGATGTTTTCTCCATCTATCCTGCATATTCAGATGAATGACGTCTCAGAGTAGGTCATCATGAGCTTTGCGTACCTTCACCTTCATTCTCGAGGGATGTCATGAACAATGGTGTTTTGTTCATCATCCGTACGATCTCGTCTGCAGTATGGGAGCGAACAGCCTGCATCTGCGGCGGTAGATCCGGCGCAGTATCATCCTGGGCTTTCAGATTTGGCCGTATGGGAAAAGGCGCAGAGTCAACTTCCGGCTGAAGCACACTGGGCTTTGGAGTTTCCACAGAGGTATCAGGCAGCTCCTCACTGCTAGCCATTTTTGGACGATCGATTGGCCTCACAAGCAATGAAACGCTCCAGTGAGAAGGGTTTTAGCGTCAGGGCATCAGGTAATACTCAGTGCATGCAATCATGAGCTCGTCACGCCACATTACTCCGAAGATATTTGGTGTTCTTTCTAATTCAACGCGCAAACACAGAGATGAGCTGTTTTTCACACCACTTGGACTTTTTGACCCCAAGGTATCTCTTATCGATAAGCTAAGCGAGCAACAGAATCAATTGACATCGCAGTTGACGATGAGCTTGATTGGTCTGTGAAGAGCAAGATGTATACCTGGTAGTCTTGTTCAGAGGGCTATTAACAATCCATCTATGATGTGCACCAAAATGAGCCTGCTAGGTGTTTCTGATAGCTGTAGGAATGTGGTGGGGCCTTCTGGTGGGCGGTAGAATGCCGTAGATTCTGGTAGAAACGCTAAGAAACTTCACCCGCCTCGACATATATCAACATCCCACAACACCACTTTTTCTTTCATTCTTCTCTTTTCCCTCACACTTACCCACTCATCCTCACACATCCTCTCACATCCTCTCACATCCTCTTGGGATTTCGAATTCGATTTCACACTGTTACGATTCACAAATACGTTACCACCCTAATTACATACCGCACCACACCAACCACACATCATGGCTCCAGCCATTGGTATCGATTTGGGTACAACCTATAGTTGTACCGGTGTGTTCCGTGATGACCGTATTGAAATTATCGCCAACGACCAGGGCAATCGTACCACTCCATCCTTCGTTGCCTTCACCGACACAGAGCGTCTGATTGGGGACTCCGCCAAAAATCAAGTCGCCATGAACCCCACCAACACAGTCTTCGATGCCAAGCGTCTCATTGGACGCAAGTTCGCAGACGCTGAAGTGCAAGCCGACATGAAGCACTTCCCGTTCAAGGTCATCGATAAGGCCGGCAAGCCTCAAGTCCAGGTCGAGTTCAAGGGCGAGACAAAACTATTCACACCAGAAGAAATCTCTTCCATGATCTTGACCAAGATGAGGGAGACTGCCGAATCATATCTCGGAGGCACCGTCAACAACGCCGTCGTGACTGTCCCCGCCTACTTCAATGATTCCCAGCGTCAAGCTACCAAAGATGCCGGTCTCATCGCTGGTCTCAATGTTCTCCGTATCATCAACGAGCCCACTGCCGCTGCTATTGCTTATGGTCTCGACAAGCGGGCTGAGGGCGAGCGAAACGTGCTCATTTTTGACTTGGGAGGAGGGACCTTCGATGTCTCTCTTTTGACCATCGAGGAGGGTATTTTCGAAGTCAAATCGACTGCTGGTGATACTCACTTGGGTGGTGAGGACTTTGACAACCGTCTTGTCAACCATTTCGTCAATGAGTTCAAGCGGAAGCACAAGAAGGTAAGCAATCTTTTTCTGTTGGTTCTTTCCCCAAGTTTTGCATGCCTCTTTCCTCAAACATGGTCGAGCAAAGGTTCCTTCCTCATGAGCGAAGGGTGGTTACTATACCTCCCTTCGCTCCCCGGTTTCGAGTTTGCTTCCTCCATAAGCAATTATCATGACGCTCACAGCCATCACCACCATTCTGGACCTTTAGGTCTTGAAGACCTGGGCCTGCATCAATGCACCCGTCAAGCACATCAACCCTCTCTTCCACCAAATTCTTTCTTCTCAAGCCATTCTCTCCGAGATCATCTCTGCCGCCGGTCTTACCTTCTGTCCGGGGCTGCTTGAGGTCATCCAATGCATCACTGCACCATCTCTCGGCTGGTTTGAAGCACTTCCCACAGCTCCCAAGACGGTTTAGGGAATCTATGTCTTGATTCTAAAGGAGCAATACTTCGTGCCTTTGCTGTATATCGGATCTGGGACTGCAGCAACTCGAGCTGTCAAGGCTTTTTTTGGAATATCAATTACCTAAACAATTTCTAACATACCATCATTAGGACCTTTCCACCAATAACCGCGCCCTCCGTCGTCTCCGTACCGCTTGCGAGCGAGCCAAGCGTACCCTTTCCTCGTCCGCCCAGACTTCCATCGAGATTGATTCCCTTTATGAGGGAATCGACTTCTACACCTCCATCACTCGAGCTCGTTTCGAAGAGCTCTGCCAGGACCTGTTCCGCTCCACCATGGAGCCCGTCGAGCGTGTCCTCCGTGACGCCAAGATTGACAAATCATCAGTGCACGAAATCGTCTTGGTCGGTGGTTCCACTCGTATTCCAAAGATCCAGAAGCTTGTCTCGGACTTCTTCAACGGCAAGGAGCCCAACAAATCCATCAACCCCGACGAGGCCGTTGCCTACGGAGCAGCTGTTCAGGCCGCCATTCTTTCCGGCGACACATCATCAAAGTCTACGAACGAGATCCTCCTACTCGACGTCTCGCCATTGTCCTCCGGTATCGAGACTGCAGGCGGTGTCATGACTGCCCTCATCAAGCGAAACACCACGATTCCCACCAAGAAATCCGAAGTCTTCTCAACTTTCTCAGACAACCAGCCTGGTGTGCTCATCCAAGTCTTTGAGGGTGAGCGTGCTCGTACAAAGGACAACAACTTGCTCGGTAAATTCGAGCTCTCCGGTATTCCACCTGCGCCTCGCGGTGTCCCCCAAATCGAGGTCACTTTCGATCTTGATGCCAACGGTATCATGAACGTCTCCGCTCTCGAGAAGGGCACCGGCAAGACCAACAAGATTGTTATCACCAACGACAAAGGCCGCCTTTCGAAGGACGAGATTGAGCGTATGTTGTCAGAGGCAGAGAAGTACAAGGCCGAGGACGAGGCAGAGTCTGCTCGTATCACCGCCAAGAACGGCCTCGAATCATACGCCTACTCGCTCCGTAACACCGTTTCGGACCCCAAGACCGAAGAGAAGCTCGACGCCTCAGAGCGGGAGACGCTGAAGTCGGAGATTGACAAGACCGTCGCATGGCTCGACGACAACCAAACCGCGACCGTCGAGGAGTACGAGGGACAGCAAAAGCAGCTCGAGGGTGTTGCAAGTAAGTTACATTCCCGTCTCAATCTTTGAGCAAATACTAACACATCTTTAGTGCCCCTCATGACAAAGCTCTACGGAGGTGCAGGCGGCCCAGGCGGTCCTGGGGGCATGCCAGACATGTCAGGGATGGGCGGTGGAATGCCCGGCGGAATGGGAGGAGGTGCTCCAGGAGGAGGTCACGACGACGGACCGACTGTAGAAGGTAATTTCCAACCATGTATCCCCCTCGTGATTACACAAGCTGACTGTTTCACAGAGGTTGATTAAATCTCCCATCTCCACGATTGCTACCGACGACCATAGCTAGCTTTAGAAAGGCATACGTGACGACGGGTCGATTGATCATGCTCACGAATTGAGGGGAAAAGCACAGCGGGGCGTGTTTTTTAGAAAGGGCTTGCCCATAGTCAGTTTGCTCGAATGGAAATGGAAATTCTGAAAATCAATCGCTCTTTCTCCTTGTTTTTCTGTGACTTACCCTCATTCCCACTGCGATTCTTTCTCCTACTTCTGATAACAAATTCCTCTTTCCCTTCCTCTATGTTCAAGATCGTTGTCGTGATAACCCCACAACTCTTATTCTGGCTCGTTCCCGATAAACATCGCCAACCACTCCACTCCTCCGAGCCCAGCAAAAAAACCTTGCCTCCAAACCCACCAATCCTAACAGCAACCACACGCCTTCTGGATCCGAGGTATCACCTTACGTACCAAACACGCTCCTCCCTTGCAAATGCAGTAGTCACAACTCCACGCGCGAGGCCATCACTGCATGGCCCCCCCCCCAATCAAAAATTCAAACCCCTCCCACTGCTCCCCCATCAATGAATGTCACATAGCACGCCTATTCCACGCCACATAGGACCTGCAAAGCACTTCCTTCCATGTTCAAACACCCTCTCCCCTCTTCCCCCTCCCCTCATCCATTCCCTTCCAGTCCTTCGGCCCGTATAATCCCTTCCTACATTCTCAACTCCACTGTACCCTCCACCATGTGCATCCATTACTTTTA